>Ga0315277_10001525_pt1 | contig 33763 bp, 29 predicted proteins | sample YL17G05_15_MG_FD_203695 | JGI IMG/M metagenome (GOLD analysis project Ga0315277, IMG submission 203695) | Sediment microbial communities from Yellowstone Lake, YNP, Wyoming, USA - YL17G05_15 | ecosystem: Environmental > Aquatic > Freshwater > Lake > Sediment | place: USA: Wyoming | collected...
TGACCGATTACTTGCGCGACATCGGCGTCAATGTCCGCTACCTGCACAGCGAAATTGACGCCATCGAACGCGTGGAGATTTTGCGCGCGCTCCGCAAGGGCGAGTTCGACGTGCTCGTCGGCATCAACCTGCTTCGCGAGGGCCTTGACCTGCCGGAAGTTTCGCTCGTGGCCATCCTTGACGCGGACAAGGAAGGTTTTCTGCGAAGCGAGACGAGCTTGATTCAGACGGCCGGTCGCGCCGCGCGCCATCTCAACGGCGAAGTGATCCTCTACGCCGACGCGATGACCGACAGCATCAAACGATTTTTGGCAGTGACGGAATATCGCCGGGAGAAGCAGCTTGCCTACAATAAAGAACACGGCATCACACCCCGCAGCGTGAAGCGCGCGGTGGAGGAGAGCCTCGTCGTCCGCGAAGAAACGCGCGAGCAAGCCCACGGCGTCCTTCGCGACGCCGGCATGGATGTGGACCTCACCGAGACAATCAACGAACTCGAATCCGAGATGCTTGCCGCCGCGAACAACCTGGAGTTCGAGAAGGCGGCGTTGCTCCGCGACCAAATCAAGGAACTGAAGCGGGCGATTGACGGTTCACAACCGGCGAAGGAAGCAAAACTGGCGAAGCCGGTGAGTTATCGGAAGGGAAAATGGCGAAAGTAAAATCACTCCAGCCGGCTCGTTCTGGTGGGGTGATTCGGCTTGGTGGCCGCACTCACGAAGAAACCAAAACCACAGCGGGGTGCGCCACTTCTTGAGCGCCCGCTTTGAAGCGGAGAAAGAACACCCTGGCTTTGATCACTGGGGCGCCTCCTTGCTTCGGAACCTGCGCCGCCATGCCGTCAGCGAATTCCGAGAGCAAGTCTTGGGGAGCTTTGTCGCCTGACGGGAGGAGGGAGCGCCAGACGGATTTGACTTTGGAAGCCATCGGTTCAGCGGCGTCCGGCCCACTCGTAAGGTTTGGGATTTCCACCAAGCAATCGCAGACGGCCTTGATTCCATCGCTGTGTGGCAGGTGTTCCGGCACGATTGGAATCATGCCGTTCTCCCAAGCCACGGGCATGATTTCTCGGAGGCTTGGGGCTTCATCTCGTTCGCTGAGGGGCAAGCATATTCTGTGGTTGGCAATGAGGTCCTTCGCAGGCGTTTCCAACATCATTTTTACGATCATCGGAGCGAGGCGAAGGTGTCTGCCGAGCATACCAATATCTGTGTCAGGGAATTCCTTGAGCCGCCCTGAAAATGGCACGAGCACGTACGCGTTGTCCCGCAACAGGCCAACAAGTGCTTTCGCCTGGTCATCTGGTGCTGGGGGAAGTTTGTCGAAGACCGCCACCACGATGTGTTTCGGTATGCAAAAGTCAGGGTCTGTTGGCCATGGAATCAACTCTGTGGCGGGTTTAGTTCTTAGCGCAAAGTTGACCCCCCAGGCGCAAAGGTCACTCTGGAATCCCAGAATGTCCGCCGTTCGCTTGAATCCAGCCGAATCCACAGCGCACACAAGAAACTTAAGACCCAGCATTGAACGGCAAATGCTCCATAGCTCCGCACGGTGTATGTAATACCACAAGGGGAGGATTGCCTTTCGCATCTTGGGGTAGTGCGCGCACCAGTCGTGCAGTTCGTTGATCAGAGAAGGTATATCCCGTCGCGGAGGCTGGCAGATATCTTCGGCATGGGACAACCGTTGCTCAGATTCTTTCAGTACCTCCAGGACATCGCGGATGCCATGCTTTTCGGCGATCGCTTTGGCATCATCAAGGCATCGCTTGGCGCCTGCGATGTCGCCCAGCGAAAGTTTCAGCATGCCCAAATCGTGAAGTGCCCCAGCCCGCAGATGGTGGTGGGGCTTGCCCTGCATGAAGTCGAGAAGCCGTTGCAAAGCAGCCATCGCAGCTTCTGGCGAGTCCTCCTCGCGTGCGACGGCCGCCAACGACCCGAGGCTTTCACCTACTCCGGCCGCGTCGCCGACTTGCTCAAACTCATGCAGCGCCTGCTCGAACCACTTTCGCGCCTCCCGCACGTTCTTCATCCACCCGTGCAATTCCCCGATTCTTTGCATGAGTTCGGCCCGACGCCCCCTGACGTCGCAGTGCGGCAGAGCCGTTTCAAGTTGGCCCAGAGCGCACATGAAGAGTTCGTTGCGGGCGGCCTCAGCTTCGGAGCCTCCCAGTGTGTTGGCCTCGCCGATCAGGCACTCAGCAAGCAAAGGCAAGTCCTTGGTCGCCGACGCAATCTCTTTAGCCTGCCGGATAAAACCCTTGGCTTTCTCCTTGGCCCCATGCTTCAGGGAGAGTTGAGCGCCTTTGAGAAGATATGGCGCGGCATTGGCCTCAAGCTGGCCGGTGCGCAAGAGCTCAATGATCTTTCCCAAACAAGCCAGCGCTGCCGCATCGTTTCCCTCCGTGAACAAGAGCATGGCCATTCGGTCAAGACACCGGCACTGCCAAGTCAGGTTCCCGATGGTTTCAAAAGTGGACAACGCCTCGTGAAGTGCCTCCAGCCCTTCCTGTCGCTTTGCTTCGTTGAACAGGGCTTCAGCTTTGAACAGCAGAGTACGCCCAAGATTGTCGAGGCTGTTGCCTTCTCGAAACAGCGGCTCGGCTTTGGCGAGGCACAATACGGCGTCGGTAAGCCGGCCTTCCCGGCGCAGGAGGATAGCTTTCGTGGACAAGCTTGCGGCAAGATTGTTGGCGGCTCTGGATTTGGCTTTGCCCGTGGTTTCGCGATGCTCGGCCCGACACAGTTCCGTGGCTTCGTCAAGAAGCCGGTGTGCCTCTTTGACATCACCCAAGAATTCTTCCGCGTGACTGAGGCCCATCAGGGATAGCGCCTCCGAAAACCGGTTCTGCCTTTTCTGAGCAAGCTGACGAGCCTGACGATAGAGTGACTTCGCTTCCGCGACGCTTCCAACGAGCATTTCGGCATCGCCAAGCAACTGGAGCACGACCCGCCGCTTCTCTTCCTGAGCTTCGCCGGAAAGTTCACGCAGACACACAAGAAGGGCATCCCGCGCTTGAGCCACGTCTCTCTCCGCGTGAATCTGGGCTTCCGCAATGCCGATGCGAGCGTTGAGCAATGCCGGCACGCAATGCGCTGCCTCCGCTGCCTGCCTGGCAGCAGCGAACTTCGTGTTTGCCTCGGCGTAGCGCCCCTCTTGTTCAAGCTTCTCAGCTTCGTCGAGGACTCCCTTGATGTCCGCCGGAATGGGTGCCTCGGCTTTGCTTGCCACACGGACTGTCTGTGAACCCTTGAGCAGGTCCAACATCGTTTGCTGGATTTCGAGCGACAAATCCATGCCGGCCTTCAACTCCAGTTGCCCGGCTTCGAGGCGAATCACGCCAGCCTCAATCCGTTTGAGCGAATCGAGAACCCTCGCGTTCTGTGATTCGAGCAACGCTGAGAAGCCGGTGAGGTCCAAGCCCGCCAGTTTACGGAGGGATTGGTCCCACCGGGCGCGATCCTCAGCGGAGGGCGCGTTCGCAAGCACTGTGGCCATGTCTGCCTGCAACCCGGCGAGCGTGTCGGCGGTGAAGACGCGGAAAACGGGTTCGTTGTGTTTCAGTTCTTCGCGGAAGAACAGGCAGAAGACTTCGTAGAACGTGATCTTGCGCCCACTGCCGCCGGAAGTCTGCCAGCCGCTCAGGACGTAGTCGTCAAAGCACGCTGGCTTGTTCGGGTTGCCAGTGATGTGGCGCTCCGTCCAGGCGAGGAACTCACGGTGGATGTGGTCGCGCAGACAGTTGTTGAGTTCATGGTGAAGCAGGCTGGGCATTTGATTGCCCGCCACAGCCGAGCGAGAAATCCTTGAAGGCATCCGGTTTTTTCGACTCGGCGATGAGCGCGAACAGCCAATGCTCGGATGGTTGTTCGGGGGCGATGTTGCCCCGAACCATTTCCATCAAGCGTTTTGCCAACGGAGCGACCTTCAGGTCAGTGTTCAGGTCAGTGATAAGCTTGGAGAGCGGCGCTCTCTCAGGTTTGTGTATTGTGTGGGCCAAGACGCGGGCCGCTTTGCCCAGCGAACGCCAGAGCGCATGGTCGAGGTCGTGATTGGGCGGCAGCGTGCCTTCGCGGGTTCTTGCGTGGAGCGCGTGGCCAACCTTCTCAATCAGGCCGGCGCCGGTGTCTTTCAGGAGTTCTTTGCTGCACTCCCAGACGGCTTTACCGGCCAACCCCAGCAGAAGCATTTCGCCGATCATCGTGAGCGGAGCATGCGCCGCTGGCCGGGAAAGGGAAATGCTGAAAAAGGCTATTCCCTTCACTCAACCGCCCACAACGTGTTGTGTCGCGACCAGAGTTTTGAACGGATGCGGTGGAACTTGGGCCGCCCGTTGAATCAGCCGATAGAACAGTTTGCCGCGCGAGCGGGAAGTGCGGCGGTTGAATCGAAACGTGAACTCGTCCATGGACGTGGACCTCACCGAGACCACGAACGATCTTGAAAGCGAGATGCTCACCGCCGCGAACAACCTGGAGTTTGAGAAAGCCGCGCTGCTCCGCGACCAGATCAAGGAATTGAAGCGTCGTGAACCGGATCAATGGCTCGGGGCCGAACTAGTCGAAAACTACCAAGTCCTGGATTCGCTCGTCCGGCGGCGAGATGGAACACTGGAGCATGCAATCGGCGCCCAAGCCCTTCCGCGTTGGCGCCGAGCGCAAAGTCTCCGATTGCCTCTAACGTCAACGGACTGGTGCCCCACCCCGCTCTCGCATCAGGCACCGCATACGGCCCTACGGAGACCCCTGTCTTGCCTGCGCCAAGACCCCATCTCCCCAGGCCAAACCTCTGCTTCTCCTCCATTGCCCCCTTCTTGAAACCATGCCAACTTTGAAAACAACACGACGGTACCGGGGGGAAACGCTTTGACCCACTGCACCACCTCTGTTTATCTGGCGCGCGTTTGACACCCGACGGCGTGACGGCACACAACCGATGAACTCTGGTTCAGCATCCACCTCCATGCGCGCTTCGTATCCGCCCGGCTTCCGGGCGCGCCGCGGGTTGAACTGGGGTTTCCTCGGCCTGCTCTACACCTCGTTCTACATGTGCCGCTACAACTTCTCCATCGCCAACAAGGCGATCAGCGAGGAGTTCGGATTCACGCGGGCGCAGATGGGTTATATCATCACGACGGCGCTCTTCGCTTACGCCTGCGGTCAGATCATCAACGGCCTGCTCACCGACCGGCTCGGCGGCAAGCGCGCCATGCTCATCGGTGCCGCGGGCACGATCTGCATGAACATCTGCTTCGGCGCGGCGTCGTTCGCTGGAATGCTCGGCCTGTTCATCGCGATTCGTGGCGTGGACGGCTACCTGCAGGCGTTCGGCTCCCCAGGCTGGGTCAAGATCAACACCGCGTGGTTCAGCCATCGCGAGCGCGGACGCTTCTCCGGCATCTTCGGCTTCATGATCAACCTCGGCCGCTTCGGCATCTTCACTCTCGGCCCCGGGCTGCTCGCCGGCTTCACGATCTTCGGCTTGATCCACATCCCGCCGCTGCACTGGCGCTGGCTCTTCTGGACGCCCTCGGTCATCTGCGCTCTCGTCGCAGTCGGCATGGCCCTGACCGTAAAGGAAACGCCCGAGGAAGCCGGCTTCCACGGCGTCATCCCGGACGATTCCGGTGGGGACGCCGGCGTGCGCGCCCAATTCGGCCAAGTCATCCGCACCATCGCCACGAACCCGGCAGTATGGCTCGTCGCCTGCGCGTACGCCTGCACCGGCGCGGTGCGGCAGGCCGTGGATCAATGGTTCCCGCGTTACATGCAAGAGCTCTACCACGTGGACATGAAGTCCGCCGGGTTCCAGTTCCTGGCGTTCCTGATTCCGTTCGTGGCGTCGGTCGGCTCGCTCACGTCCGGCTACATCTCCGACACGCTGTTCCAAGGCCGGCGGGCACCGGTGGCGGCGGTGCTCTACTTCATCGAGACCGGGATCATTCTGTTGGCCGCGCAGTTTCACACGGTCAACGCCGCGATCGTGTTCCTGGTGCTGATCTCCTTCACTGCAAACTCTACCCACTCGATCCTCGGCACGGCGGCGGCGATGGACATTGGCGGGCGGCGCATGGCGGGCTTCGCGGCGGGCGTGATTGACTCCTTCCAGTACTTCGGCGGCAGCTTGGCAGGCGTGGTGCTCGGCGCGCTGCTCGACCAAAGCCTTGGCAACTACTTTTATTTCATGGCGCCGTTCGGGTTCATCGGCGGCTTGTTGATGCTCACCATCCGGGGCAAGATTTCGCACGCGCGGAAGCCGGTTGCGGAGCAGAGCTAGGCCGCGTTCGCCGGAACCACCAGCGTCCGGCAGTTACGGGCATTTGAATTAACCAGGCGCCAAGCGCCGGTTCGCGAACGGCGCGCGAGGCAGATTACACAGCGCCTTTGCACAGACCAAAATCAACCGGAGACAGACTATGAATGAGCCAAAACTCAAAACCACGAACATCACCCGCCGGCAGTTTGTCGCCGGTGCCGGCGCGGCGGCGCTCTCACTCACCGTGCTGAAGCCCTCGCTGCTCGGAGGCGCGGAGGCGAACACGAAAGTGAACCTCGGCCTCATCGGCTGCGGCGGACGAGGCAAATGGATCGCCAACCTCTTCCTCAAACATGGCGGCTACAACCTCGCGGCGGTGGCGGATTATTTCCCCGACCGTGCGAACGAGGCGGGCGACAAGTTCAATGTGTCCGCTGGCTTGCGTTTCACCGGCTTGAACGGCTACCGCCGATTGCTCGAACAGAAGCTCGACGCTGTGGTCATCGAGTCGCCGCCGTATTTCCATCCGCAACACGCCGCCGCCGCCGTGGACGCCGGCAAGCATGTCTATCTCGCCAAGCCGATCGCCGTGGACGTGCCGGGTTGCCGCACCATCGAGGAATCCGGCCGGCGCGCAACGGCGAAGAAGCTCTGCTTCCTTGTGGATTTCCAAACCCGTGCCCACCCGTCGTATCAAGAGGCTGTAAAGCGGGTTCACGACGGCATGATCGGAAAGGTGTTCTCGGCGGAGGCGGCTTATCTCTGCGGCCCGACTTGGGGCAAGATGGACGAGTTGCTCCGCAAGAACCCGAAAGACCCCGAGGTCCGGCTGCGCGCCTGGGGCGCGGACCGCAAGCTTTCCGGCGACATCATCACCGAGCAGAACATCCATGCGCTGGATGTGGCAACGTGGTTCTTGGACGCCAATCCGCTACGCGCCTATGGCACCGGAGGCCGCATCACGCCGCCCGGCGGCGACGTGTGGGACCACTTCGCCGTGATTTACTATTTCCCGAACGACGTGGTCGTGAGCTTCGACTCGAAGCAGGTCGGGCACGGCATTGACGACATCATGTGCCGCGTTTTCGGCGTGAAGGGCATGGCGGACACGCATTACTTCGGCAAGGTGCAGGTTCGCTCCACCGACGACCTGTTCAACGGCGGCGAGATGACCAACCTCTACACCGACGGCGCGGTCGCTAACATCGCCACGTTCCACCGGAACATCACGGGCGGCGATTGCTCGAACCCGACGGTCGCGCCCAGCGTGCGCAGCAATCTCACCACGATTCTCGGCCGCACCGCCGCCTACCGACGCGCCGAGGTCACTTGGGAGCAAATGATGAAGCGGAACGAGAAGTGGGAAGTGAACTTGAAGAGTGTGAAATCCTGAAGAACCTACACTTTGACAAAGCCCATGAAATCCAGACTCGTCCGACTCGTCCTGTTCGCGCTGCCGCTCGCTGTGAGTTGCGCCGCCGAGGAGTTTTTGTTCAAAGATGATTTTGCCGGAAAGTTCGGCGAAGGCTGGTCATGGGTGCGCGAAGAGAAGGCCGCGTGGCGTGTCACGGGCCGCGGTTTGGAACTGCGCGTGTTGCGGGGCAATCTCTGGGGCAGCGCGAACGACGCGAAGAACGTGCTCGTGCGGTCGGCGCCGGAAACCGCAACGGGCGAAGTGGAGGTTTCCGTGAGCATCACCAACCTGCCCACGCACCAATACGAACAGGCGAACCTCGCCTGGTATTACGACGACAGCCACATGGTGAAGCTGGGTCTGGAACTCGTGGATGGCCAGGTGTGCATCGTCATGGGGCGTGAGGAAGCCGATAAGACGCGCACGCTGGCGAAGATTCCGATTTCCGCGACTTCGGTGCGCGTTCGGCTTCGCGTGGCTGACCGTCAGATTCGCGGCCAATATCTGCCGGCTGGCGCGGACAAGTGGCTTGATGCTGGCGCTGGCGAACTTCCGGCGCCGCCGCAAGGCCTGGCGAAGATCAGCCTCCACTGTTACCAGGGGCCGCCGGACGCCGAGCATTGGGCGCGCTTTGGCGAATTCCGCGTCGTGCGCGTGCGCTGAGAGGCTAGGAGGAATCGCCTTGCGACTGCCGGCGGTGCTGACTAGGTTCCGCGCGTCAAACCGGGCGAAAACGGCGTATGCAGAACACCACCGAAATGGGCTACAACACGAAGGTCGAGGGCGACTTGGTCGTCACTCGGCTGGACGCCGCCTTGAACTGGTTTCGCAAGAATTCCATCTGGCCCATGCCCATGGGCCTGGCCTGCTGCGCCATTGAGCTCATGGGCACGGGCGCCAGCCGCTACGACATCTCCCGCTTCGGCATGGAAGTCATGCGGTTTTCCCCTCGTCAATCGGACGTCATGATTGTGGCGGGCACGGTGACCTACAAGATGGCGCTGGCCGTCAAACGCATCTACGACCAGATGGCCGAGCCGAAATGGGTCATCGCCATGGGCGCGTGCGCCTCGACCGGCGGCATGTATCGCAGCTATGCCGTGCTCCAAGGCGTAGACAACATCCTGCCGGTGGATATTTATGTGGCAGGATGTCCCCCGCGACCCGAGGCGCTGCTCGACGCACTGATGAAGCTGCAGAACAAGGTTCAGCGCGAGCCGTTGCTGGCCACTTTGAAGAAACCCGGCCCGGCGCTGGCCCAAGCCTGATTTCCTCGAAGTGAACGCCGCCGACTTCGCCAACAAACTCCGCGAAAAATTCGGGGAACTCGTGTCCGCGCCCGACGAGTTTCGCGGCGAAATCACGGTGAACGTGGCCGATGCGGAGCGTATCGTGGAGGTTTGCGCGTTCGCGAAGCAGGAGCTTGGCTTGGCTTTCCTCCTGGACATCTCCAGCGTGGACAACTACGGCGATGAACCGCGCTGGACGGTCGTCTATCACCTCTACGGCTTGGCGCAGCGCCGCTACCTTCGGCTCAAAACGAACGTAAGCGAGGAGAGGTCCGAGTTGCCGACGCTGACCGGCGTCTGGCACACGGCGGATTGGCATGAGCGCGAGATTTACGACATGATGGGCATCCGCTTTCGCGGCCATCCCGACTTGCGGCGCATCATCATGTGGGAGGGCTATCCTTACTTCCCGCTGCGAAAAGATTTCCCGCTCGGGGGCAAGCCCACCCATGTGGCGGAAGTGGCCTTCACCGAAGCCGCGCCCATTGAAGGCGGACCATTCGTAACATTGCCGGGCGGCAAGGACGCCATCGAGCGTGAGCCGCGGGTGCGGACACCGGAAAGCTGATCTCCATGGCGTTCTGGCTCACAATAAAACTGAACGAAAGCTGCGTTTGTGGCTCTGGAAAGCCGTATCGTTCGTGTTGTCTTCGCCGTGAAACGATCTATTTCCTAATCGCGACGGTGGCCGCCGCGGCCTTGTTCTTAGGCGCTGGGGGAATGGACGCGGAGGTTTACATCCGGATTATGCTCGCCGTGCTTGTGGTTGCCGGAGTCTTGGGATGGTTAGTTCACAAACGATTGAGATAACCCAGTCCCATGGCTGACCTTCGCAACATTGAGTTCAAAGACAGCGCCGGGCGCACCGCGCAGGCAGTGGCTGAAGACCTTGCCGACGTCCAGGGCGAGAAGATGGTCCTCAACATGGGGCCGTCGCATCCGTCAACGCACGGCGTGTTGCGGATCGTGCTGGAACTCGATGGCGAGGTCATCACCAAGGCGACGCCGGACATCGGCTACCTCCATCGCGGCGACGAGAAGATCGCAGAGAACATGACCTACACCCAGTTCGTCCCTTACACGGATCGGCTGGATTACCTAGCGCCGCTGGCCAACAACGTCGCCTACGCCCTCGCGGTCGAGAAGCTCCTCGGCATTCACGACAAACTCCCGCCGCGCTGCCAATACCTCCGCGTGATCTGCGCGGAGTTGGCGCGTATTTCGTCGCACCTGCTCGGCGTCGGCTGCTTCGCGATGGACGTCGGCGCGATGACGGTCTTCCTGCTCACCTTCACCGAGCGCGAGAAGATTCACAACCTCGCCGAAGCCCTCTCCGGAGCGCGGTTCACCACGGCCTACACCCGCATCGGCGGAGTCTCACGCGACACGCCGCCCGGTTGGTGCGACGCGGTTCGCAAGTTTCTCAACGAAGTTGTCGTCAACATCGCCGAGGTCGAAACGCTGCTCACGCGCAACCGCATCTTCGTGGACCGAACCAAGGATGTCGGCGTGATTTCGAAGGAGACGGCGCTGGATTACGGCTTGACCGGCCCGAACCTGCGCGGCAGCGGCGTGGATTACGACCTCCGCAAGGCCCAGCCGTATCTGTGTTATCGCGACCTGCAATTCGACGTGCCCGTCGGCGAGGTTGGCGATTGTTACGACCGCTATCTCGTGCGCATGGAGGAACTGCGTCAGAGCGTGCGCATCATCCATCAGTGTCTCGACAAGATTCCAGGTGGCTTCGACAACCCATCGAAGGAACCGGTAAACGTGGCTGACGGCAAGATCGTTTTGCCGCCGAAGCACAAGGTGATGTCGAGCATGGAGGAATTGATCCACCAGTTTATGCTCGTCACCGAAGGCATCAACTGTCCGCCCGGCGAGATTTATTTCGGCCACGAGAATCCGAAAGGCGAACTGGGCTTCTACATTCACAGCCGTGGCGGCGGCACGCCCTATCGGCTGAAGATCCGCTCGCCCTCGTTCTGCAATTTGAGCATCCTCTCGCACTTGTTGCCGGGCCATCTGATGAGCGATACGACGGCGATCCTAGGCTCGTTCGATTTCGTGATGGGGGAGTGTGACCGATGAGCTTTTCCGTTCCCGCCCAACTTGAAGCCGAGATTGACGAGCTGATCACGCACTATCCCGTGAAGCGCAGCGCGTCGCTCATGCTGCTGCACGCCATCCAGGAACACTTCGGCTGGATTTCGCAGGAAGCCGTTGAGTGGACGGCCAAGAAGCTCGGCCTGCAACCGATCAACGTTTACGAACTGGTCACGTTTTACCCGATGTTCCGGCAGCAACCGGTCGGGAAATATCAGATCAAAGTCTGCCGCACGTTGAGCTGCGCGCTCGGCGGCTCGTACGCGTTGCACAAACATTTTTGCGACACGCTCGGCCTTGACCAGCACGCGCACGGCCCGCAAACGACGAAAGACGGCAAGTTCACGGTCGAGTTTGTTGAATGCCTCGCCAGTTGCGGCACTGCGCCGGTGATGATGGTGAACGAGGATTTTTACGAAGGCGTCAGCCACGCGAAAGCCGACGAGATTGTGAGGAACTGCAAGTGAATATAGTTGGTTCAGTTCGAAGACTTGTTGCTGCTGCTTTTCTTGCACTAGTTGTTTCTAGCACGATGGCAAAAGCAGAAAGTGAGGAGTCGGCAATCCGCACTTGTTTCAAAAACTATCAAGCAGCCATTGCCAAGAAGGATGGAAACGCCGCCGCAGCCCTCATTTCCAAGGCGTCCCTCAAATATTTCGGCAGCATTCTGAACCTCGCGTTAAATGCTGATGAATCAAAACTCCGGCAACAAGGATTTTATCGAAAGACGATGGCGCTTCTCGTGAGGCATGAAGCTCCAGACATCTACCAACAACTTGGTGGCAACACCAATGCATCTCGGTTTTTTGCTCTTGTAGTCAGCAATGGTTGGGGCGGTGAAATTGGGTCGCCGACACTGGAACTCGGCAAGATCAGGAAGGAAGTGGATATCATCGCCAGTGCACCAGCGGTGCTTAACGGCCAAGAAACTCCTGCGAGATTCGTATTTGAACTTGAGCGTGACGGTTGGAAGTTCTCGCTTCTTGATGTGATTATCAGAGTCGATCAGCTCACGAAGGAAAAGCAAAAGAGTTCTTCCGTCAGCGAAGACGATGCAATCATTCAGACCTTAGAGAAACGATCAGGGCGAACCGTTAGCAAAGATATTTGGAAGCCGTTGAAACGAACGTAAGCGACTCAGATGCAACCCGTAAATCGTAAATCAAAATCGTAAATGGAAGTTGGCTGCCCGACATGGATTTGAACCATGACAAACAGATCCAGAGTCTGCTGTGCTACCGTTACACCATCGGGCAGGCCGGCGCGTGCAGGAGCGTAAATCTTTCACTCAGAGAGTCAAGCTGCTGATATGCCGTCCGAATACAAACTCGTTCTCAAATACGCCGATCAGCCGGGTCACACGCCCGACATCGAATGCTATTTGAAACACGGCGGCTACGAGGTGCTGAAGAAAGCGCTGGCGATGCAGCCGCTGGATTTGCCGGACGGCAAAAAGAAGTCGCCGCAGGAGCAACTCCGCGATGAGGTCATGAAGTCCGGTCTGCGCGGCCGCGGTGGCGCTGGCTTCTCGTGCGGGCTCAAGTGGAGTTTCGTGGATCGCCGTAGCGGCAAGCCGATTTATCTCATCTGCAATGCCGACGAATCCGAGCCGGGCACGTTCAAGGACCGTCAGATCATCCACAAAGACCCGCACCAGCTCATCGAGGGCATGATCATTTCGTGCTTCGCGAACGACGTGAAGCTCGCCTACATCTACATCCGCGGCGAAATGCCCAAGGGCGCAAAGCTGCTGAACGCGGCGTTGAAGGAAGCCCGCGCGAAAAACTTCCTCGGTAAAAACATTCTCGGCAGCGGATACGATCTGGAGATTTATGTTCATCGCGGCGCGGGCGCGTACATTTGCGGCGAGGAAACCGGCCTCATCGAATCGCTCGAAGGCAAGCGGCCTTATCCGCGCATCAAGCCGCCGTATTTCCCCGCGGTGCTTGGGCTCTACATGTGCCCGACCATCGTTAACAACGTCGAAACGCTGTGCGCAGTGAAGCACATTGTTGCGATGAGCGGAGCGGAATACGCCAAGCTCGGCACGCCGAACAACACCGGCACGCGCATCGTCAGCTTGAGTGGCCACGTGAAGCGGCCTGGCTATTACGAGATCGAGACTGGTAAGGCGACCATTGGCCAGCTCATCAACGACCCTGCGTTCGGCGGCGGACTGCGCGATGCTCGCAAGCTCAAGGCTGTCATCCCTGGCGGTTCATCGGCGAAAGTCCTTAAGGCTGGCGAGAAGTTCAAGCTCAAGCGCAAGGTGGATGGCAAGGACGTCGAGCAGGAAGTGGACATGCTCGATCTGCCCTACGATTTCGATTCGCTCATCGCCGCCGGTTCTATGAGCGGTTCGAGCGCCATCATCGTGATGGACGACAGCGTGGACATCGTCGAAGCGCTGGCGAACATCAGCGAATTTTACGCGCACGAAAGCTGCGGCCAATGCACACCCTGCCGCGAGGGCTCGCTCTGGATGAGCAAGGCACTGCATCGCCTCACGCACGGCGAAGGACGCAAAAGCGACGCGGACTACCTGATCAAGATCGCCGACAACATCCCCGGCGGTCGCACGATCTGCGCGTTCGGCGAAGCCTGCTCCTGGCCGGTACAAAGTTTCGTGGCGAAGTTCAAAGACGAATTCGTCGCCAAGGGTGCGGCGGATGAAGAACGTCGCGCGAAAGAGGCCGCGCCAGGCAAATCAAAAGAATTGGCCGCTGCCGCACACTAATTTCGATGTCAACCGTCGCCGCAACTGAAGTTAAGCCCGCGCCGCCCGCGATCGAAAAGATCAAGGTGAAGGTGGACGGGCGCGAAATCGAAGTGCCGAAGCTCTCGCCGGATCACGCCGGCAAGCTCGTGCCCACGACGATGATTCAGGCCTGCGACGCCGCGCGGACCGGCGTCCCGCATTATTGCTATCATCCCAAGCTGCCCGTCGCCGGCAACTGCCGCATGTGCCTCGTCGAGTTCGGCACGCCGGCGCTCGGCCCGGATCGCAAGCCGGTGATGAACCCCGACGGCACGCCGAGGATCGCGAAGTCACCGCGTCCCGCCATCGCCTGCGCCACGCCGATTTCGCCCGGCATGGAGATTTACACCAAGACGCCCGCTGTGAAGCAAATGCGGGAGGGTGTGCTCGAATCGCTGCTCATCAATCATCCGCTCGATTGCCCGATCTGCGACCAGGCGGGAGAATGCAAGCTTCAGGAATATTCCGTGGACTACGGCCAGAGCGCCAGCCGCTTCGTCGAGGCAAAGGTTCACAAGCCCAAGGCCGTTGATCTTGGCCCGCGCATCATGCTCGATGCGGAACGCTGTATCCTTTGCACGCGCTGCATCCGTTTCACGCGCGATGTCGCGGGTGACGACGCACTTGGCATCATCAATCGCGGCAGTTACAACACGATTGCGACTTATCCCGGCAAGCCGTTCGACAACAACTACACGTTGAACACCGTGGACATCTGTCCCGTGGGCGCGTTGACGTCGAAGGATTTTCGTTTCCAGATGCGCGTCTGGTTTCTCAAGGAAACCAAGAGCGTCTGCACGAGCTGTGCGACGGGTTGCAACATCCTCATCAGCTCGCGCGAGGAAAAGATTTACCGCTACACCCCGCGCGAAAACGATGCCGTCAACGGCCCGTGGATGTGCGACGCCGGACGGTTGAATTACAAGTGGATTCACCGCGCGGATCGGTTGAAGGACGTTTTGGTTCGCGGCCAGAAATCGAGCTGGACTGCGGCGCTCAGTGAAATTGCTGACAAACTGAAGAAAGCGCCCGCAGGCTCGGTTGCGATCATTGCCTCCGCGCGGCAGACGAACGAAGAACTCTGGCTGTTGAGCAAGCTCAAGTCGAAGCTCGACGCGATGAGCGATTCCATTCCGCGCATTGGCAAAGGCGACAAACTTCTGGTTGACGAAGACAAGAATCCAAACACCAACGGCGCTCGCCTCACGGGGATTTGCTTCACGGAGGTGGGCATCGGTCTGACCAAGATCGCCAGCGCCATCGCGCGCGGTGAAATCAAAGCGCTGATCGTCTTTGGGGAAGACATTTTGAAGCACGCTGTGAGCGCGAAAACTTTGAGGGAAAAGGAGCTGGTCAGTGAAATTATCGAAGAACACGGCATCACCGCAGATTTGCTCGGCAAGCTCGACACGCTCATCGTGAGCGACATCCTGCCGAACGGAACGACGAAGCTGGCGCATTACGTTTTGCCCGGCTGCGCGCACGCCGAAAAACGCGGCACGTTCACGAACACCAATGGGCGCGTCCAGAAATTCATGCAGGCGATCCAGCCGCCGGGCGACGCACGCGCCGAGTGGGATTTTCTGCACGACCTGCTTTACAACGTCACCGGCAAGAACGGTTTCCTGACCATCGAGGGCTTGTTCAACGAGATGGCGAAGGATGTTCCGGCGTTCAACGGACTGACGTGGGCAGCGCTCGGCGACGCGGGCGTGACGGTGAAGATTTGATTTTGTTGGTAGCAGCCGTCGTGAGTCGGCTCTGACTTCTTCGGAAGTCAGAATGAGCGGACTGACGTCCGCTGCTACGAGATTGAAGATTTGAAATGACGGATTGGCTTAACAACTTAAGCGACACGCAGCAGTTCGCGCTGTTCACAGCAGCGAAAGTCATCGGCGCGTTCGCCGTGATGATGTTCATGGTCGCTTACATCGTGCTGGTCGAGCGGCGCGTGTGCGCGTTCATGCAAGATCGCCTCGGGCCGAATCGGTGCGGGCCGTTCGGCCTGCTGCAACCGGCGGCGGACGCGGTGAAAGCCTTCTTCAAAGAAGAAATGACGCCCGCGCACGTCCGAAAAGTTTTCTACGTCCTCGCGCCGATGATCGCGCTGATTCCCGCGGTGCTGAACCTCGCGGTGATTCCGTTTGGCTCGACGATGGGCAAGCAAAGCATGGTGCTCGCGAATCTGAACGTCGGCATTCTCTACACGTTCGGCATCGTCTCATTAAGCGTTTACAGCATCGTGCTGGCGGGCTACGCGGCGAACTCCAAGTATCCCTTCCTCGGCGGCATCCGTTCCACCGCGCAAATGATCTCCTACGAAATCGCGATGGGCATGAGCGTCATCCCGATCTTCCTGTTCGTGGGCGATTTGAATTTGAGCAGCGTTATTCAATCGCAGGCTGGCAGGCTCGATTGGCGTTTGTTGCCCGACGCGTTGGTATTGCCCAACTGGTTCGTGATCCAAAGTCCGATGACCTTTTTCGCCTTCTGCATTTTTCTCGTCTCGGCATTCGCGGAAACCAATCGCACGCCGTTCGATCTGCCCGAAGCCGAGCAGGAACTCGCGGGCGGCTACAACGTCGAGTACAGCTCCATCAAGTTCGCCCTGTTTTTCATGGGCGAATACGCGAACATGATTCTGGTGTCAGCCATGATGGTAACGCTGTTCTTCGGCGGCTGGACGTTGCCGTGGTTCGGCCTCGACCAACCCGCGACCGACATCGTGCATGGCGTGCTGCACATCGGCATTTTCCTCGGCAAAGTATTTATGTTCCTCGTCATGTTCATCTGGATTCGCTGGATGTGGCCGCGCTTCCGGTATGATCAGTTGATGGACCTGGGTTGGCGACGATTTATCCCCGTCGCGCTGGCGAACATCGTTGTGACGGCAACCTGGCTTTGGTGGAGGGCGCAATGACCGCGAATGCCACCATGCGAGCAGCGCTCAAAGAATTTCAGACCATCCCCGGAGTGGGGCGGACGATTGCCGGAGATTTTTGGAATCTCGGCCTGCGGAAAGTCGCCGACCTGAGGCAGCAGAATCCGCAGAAGCTTTATGACCGGTTGTGCGAGTTGCAAGCGACGAAGGTTGACCGCTGCATGCTTTACGTGATGCGTTGCGCGGTATATTTCGCTTCAACCGCGCAACCAAAGCCGGAATTGTTGAAGTGGTGGAATTGGAAGGATCGCGAATGATCGTCAAACGCAAACCATTGAATCTGTTCGAGCGGCTTTACCTGCCGGCCATCATCGGCGGGTTCAAAGTCACGCTGCGCCACTTCTTCAAGAAGAAGGTGACGATGCAATATCCCGAGGAAAAATGGGTCGTGCCCGAGGGTTATCGCGGCGCGCCGTATCTCGTGAAGGATCAGGAAGGCAACACCAAATGCGTGAGCTGCCAGCTTTGCGAATTTGTCTGTCCGCCCAAGGCCATCAAGATCATCCCGCCCGGCCCGGCGGGCCAGCTCGCGGATCGTCCGAACGCGGAGAAGATGCCAAAGGAATTCGAGATCAACATGCTTCGGTGCATCTTCTGCGGCTTCTGCCAGGAAGTCTGCCCCGAGGAAGCGATCTTCCTGCAAAAGGATTACTCGCTCACCGGCACGAGCCGCGCGGAAATGATTTACAACAAAGAAAAACTCCTCGCCCTCGGCGGCACGCACGCTGGCGTACAGAAATGGAAACACAAAGCCGAAGAAGCGAAGGAGCAGGAAAGTTTTCCGGTGAAAGTGTGATGAAACCCCAAGCTCCAAAATCCAACATCCAGAGAAGCACCAATAACCAAGCTCCAATTGTTGAGCGACGCGGCTTTGGTGTTTGGAATTTGGATGTTCTCTGGAGCTTGGAGCTTGGAGCTTGGAATTTTTAGCATGGCACTACCCGACATCCTATTTTACGTCTTCGCGTTCCTGACGCTCGTGTGCGGCGTGCTCGTGGTCGCGAATCCATTCAGCCGTAACCCGGTCACGAGCGCGATGTTCCTCGTGCTGACCATCATCTCGATGGCGGGACTGTTCGTACTGCTGCACGCGTTTTTCCTCGCGGCGGTACAGGTGCTCGTTTATGCCGGCGCGGTCATGGTGCTGTTCCTCTTCGTCATCATGCTGCTCGACTTGAAAGAAGAAGAACGCCGCAGAGTAAAAACACTGGGACTCGTCACCGGATTGATTTCCATCGGCACAATCGTCGGCATCTTCGTGAAATCGCTGCTCGCGACGCAGCCCGGCAAGGATTTGCCCGCGCCGACCGTCGAAGGCGCGACCATCCCGCTCGGCAAGCTGCTGTTCACGAATTACCTGCTGCCGTTTGAAATCGTCTCCCTCCTGCTCCTCGTGGCGATGGTGGGGGTGATTCTCCTGAGCAAGAAAGAACTGAAATGACAATCCGTTTAACCGTTAAAGACGTTGAACCGTTGAACCGGCCTGGCAGCCGCGTGGCTTCGCGATTCAACGATTCAACGATTCAACGATTCAACGCCCCATGACCCCAAGCCTCGAACATTATTTGATCGTCAGCGCGCTCCTGTTCGCGCTCGGCCTGCTGGGCGTCATCACGCGGCGCAACCTGCTCGTCGTCTATATGTCGCTCGAGCTGATGCTCAACTCGGCGAATCTGGCGCTCGTTTCCTTTTCGCGGTTCAACGACAACCTCAACGGCCAAGTGATGGTGTTCTTCATCATCACCGTGGCGGCGGCGGAAGTGGCGGTCGGCCTAGCGCTGATCGTGGCGCTCTATCGCAAACGCCAGTCCGCGCACGTCGAAGACCTGACGAGCATGAAGCTTTAGGAAATGAGAAAACATTCAACATTCAACATTCGACGCTTAACCTCCAATGGGCGGAGTCTGCCAGCATTGAGCGTTGAATGTTCGATGTTGAATGTTGAATGTTCCCGTCCCAACCGATGAACCTCGAAGCGTTACCTTGGTTGATCTTGTTCCTGCCGCTGCTGGCGGCGGGCATCATCACGCTTTTCACCCTGCGCAACAAGGCGGTCAGCGCCACGCTGTCCATCGGCGCGATCGTCACGGGCTTCGTCCTCACGCTGGTGGTGATCAAATTCGGCGGCTGGGAAGCGCGCGAGCTTTCCGTTAACTGGCTTTCCCTCGGCACGCTGAACGTGGACTTCGGCCTCAAGCTCGACGCATTGAGCCTGATGATGCTCCTCATCGTCACCGGCGTCGGCAGCGCGATCCACATTTATTCCTACGGCTACATGCACGACGACCCGGGCTTCTCGCGCTACTTCGCGTGCATGAGCCTGTTCACGTTCTCGATGCTCGGCATCGTGCTCTCGAACAATTTTCTCCAACTCTTCATCTTCTGGGAACTGGTCGGCGTTTCGAGCTATCTGCTGATCGGGTTCTGGTTTGAAAAAGCCAGCGCGGCGGATGCGGCCAAGAAAGCTTTTATCACGAATCGTCTCGGCGACTTCGGCTTCATGCTGGGAATTCTAACTGTTTGGGCGTGGTTTGGTTCGCTTAATTTTTCAGAGGTGAACGGCGGGATGGTGGATTGGAAGGGAGAACATTGGCTTTTGACTGTTGGTGGCCTGTTGATCTTCTGCGGCGCGATGGGCAAGTCTGCGCAATTCCCGCTGCACGTCTGGTTGCCCGACGCGATGGAAGGCCCGACGCCCGTCAGCGCGCTCATCCACGCCGCGACGATGGTGGCCGCTGGCGTTTACATGTTGTGCCGCGTGTTCTTCATCTTCACGCCGGACGCGCTGACCGTCATCGCGTGGATTGGCGGCATCACCGCGTTGCTCGCTGCGCTCATCGCCGTCCAGCAAAACGACATCAAACGCATCCTCGCCTACTCGACGCTCTCGCAACTCGGTTACATGGTCATGGCCGTCGGCCTCGCCGGCCCGACGCCCGCGATGTTCCACCTCACCACGCACGCGTTCTTCAAGGCGCTGCTGTTTCTCGGCGCCGGCTCGGTGATCGTTGCACTGCATCACGAGCAGGACATCTGGAAGATGGGCGGCCTGCGCAAGAAAATGCCCGTGACCTTTTGGACGTTCATGGTTGGCACGCTCGCGCTGGCTGGCGTGTGGCCGTTGAGCGGGTTCTTCAGCAAGGACGCCATTCTCGCCACTGCGCAACATCACAGCCTGCCGCTGTTCATTCTCGGCGTGGCCGTGGCGGCGTTGACGACGTTCTACATGTTTCGCTTGGTCTTTGTGGCCTTCCTCGGCTCGGAGCGCACGCACGAAGCCGGGCACGCGCACGAATCGCCCGGCGTGGTTATCTGGCCGCTGCGAATTCTGGCTGTGGCCAGCGTCATCGGCGGCGTGATCGGCATTGAGGCGATCTTCGGAGGAATGTTCCAACCGGATGCCGAATATCCACACGGCTTGTTGGCGCAATTGGTTTACCCGTTCCAACACGCACCGGTAGCGGCGGGCAGCGGCTTGGCGGCGTTTGCGGTTGGGTTGTTTGCGGCGTGGAAACTCTACGCGAACGCCAAGAATGATCCGCTCCCCGCCAAACTCGGCGCGTTATCCCGTGCGATGGCGAACCGCTTTTACTTCGACGAACTTTACGAAGCCACGGTCATCCGCCTCCACGACACCATCGCCGCGATCTCCGACTGGATTGACCGCTGGATCGTGGAAGGCTTTTGCATCGGCCTCGTGCGTGGTGGAACGGATTTGACGGGCCGCGCGTTGCGCCTGGTCCAGACCGGCAACCTCCAGACCTACGCCTTCCTGTTCGTGCTCGGCGTGGCAGTGGTGCTGTGGTTCGTGCTTGGGAAATGAAACTGCGAAACGACATAAAACGATTTGAAGTGAGTGGTGGAACGTCCGCCCTCACCCCGGCCCTCTCCCCCGGGAGAGGGAGAATCGTTCCCCGTCTCATGGAAAATCAAGCGGCTGGATTCGCGGGACGATCAATCGCAAAACCTGAAACGCACTACGGCTGTCCCCTCTCCTCGGGGGAGAGGGTCAGGGTGAGGGCGAGCGTAAAAACAAACTTAACTCCGCCCGCATTCAGTTAACGATGTCCACATTGACCTACATCTTCCTGCTTCCATTGCTCGCCGCAATCGCGCTGGCGTTTGTGCCGCGCAACTTTGCCGTGATCATGCGCGCCGTGGCGGTAGGCGTGACGTTTGTCACGATGCTGCTGGCGGTGTTCATGTTCTGGCAGTTCAACGGCGCGGCGGCGGACGCCAACGGCTACAAGTTCGTCAGCACCATTCCCGGTCTCGGCGCGGAATCGCTCGGCATCGCCTGCAGGCTGGGCGTGGACGGCTTGAACGTCGGGCTGGTCTTGATGGGCGCGATTGTCGCGTTCGCGGCGGCGTGTTGCTCGTTCGAGATCAAGGCGCGCGAGAAGGAGTTTTACATTCTGCTGCTCGTGATGACGGGCGGCATCCTCGGCGCGTTCGCGTCGCTCGACCTGTTTTTCTTCTACTTTTTCCACGAACTGGCGCTCGTGCCGACGTTCATCATGATCGGCGTGTGGGGTCGCGGTGAGCGGAAGAACTACGCCACGTTCCAGATCACGCTTTACCTCAGCATCGGCGCGCTGCTCGCGCTGGTCGGCCTCATCGCGCTTTACCTGCAAGTGCCGGCGGAAGTGCGCACGTTCGACATTCCGACGCTGACAAAGTATTTCGCCGAACACTCCATGGCGGCGAGCGCGCAGGATTTCATCTTCCCGCTGCTGCTGTTCGGATTTGGCATTCTCGTGTCGCTCTGTCCGTTTCATTCGTGGGCGGCGCTGGGTTACGGTTCGGCGCCGAGCGCGACGGCGATGCTGCATGCGGGCGTGCTGAAGAAGTTCGGGCTTTACGGTTTGATCCGCGTGGCGCTGCCGTTCATGCCGCAGGCAGCGCAAAGCTGGATGCAAATCCTCGCGTGGCTCGCGCTGGGCAACGTGCTTTACGTCGGCTGGGTGGCGATGCGGCAGAAAAATCTGAGCCTGCTCATCGGCAATTCGAGCGTGGCGCACATGGGATTCGTCTTCCTCGGCATCGCGAGCCTGAACCTCATCGGCGTGACGGGCGCGGTGGTCATCATGATCGCGCACGGATTTCTCGCGGCGCTGACGTTCGGCTTGAGCGGCTACATCTACAACCAGACCGGCACGCTTGAGATAACGGAACTCGGCGGCCTTGCGCGAAAGTTGCGATTCATTGGCGTGGCCCTGACGATGGCGGCGCTGGCCGGTTGCGGCTTGCCGGGCTTCCTGAATTTTGTCGGCGAAGTCGCGGTGTTCTTCGGCGCGTGGCAGGTGCCGGCGTTGCGCGTGGTGACGGTGCTGGCGGTTTGGGGTGCGCTGATCATCGGCGCGGTGTACATGCTGCGCGCGGTGCGAGCGGCGCTGCACGGGCCGATGCCGGAGAAGTGGGCGAACGTGTCGGACGCGAATGCGTGGCGCAAGCTGCCCTACGCGCTGCTACTCGCGAGCCTCTTGGTGTTCGGCTTCTTCCCGCGCTTGCTGACGGACAAGATTAAGCCGGTGACGGAGCAGATTGTGGAGATGACGAAGGCTGGTAGCAGCGGACGTGAGTCCGCTCAAACTTCTCGCGCGGAAGATCAGAGCCTCCTCACGTCGGCTGCTACGAAATCAGAATGAACCTCTCGTTGATGTCATTGGAAATCGCGGTGGTGGCACTCGGCCTCGTGGTGCTGCTGGCGGATTTGTGGTTGCCCGCCGAGCGCAGGAAGATGCTCGGCTACGCAGCGGCGGCGGCGCTGGGACTGTTGTTCCTGAACACCTTCACCAGCCATTGCAGTTGCGCCTCGGTGGGCGAGGCGTTCGGCGGGATGTTTGTACAGGACGGCTTGTCCGTGTTCTTCAAACGCTTCTTCCTGCTCGCGGCGGTGCTGGTGCTGATCACGGCCGTGGAATTCTCCGACCGGATCGCGGCAGGTGTTTCGGAGTATTACTCGCTCATCATCTTCGCGCTGGCGGGGATGCTGTTCGCCGCGTCGGCCAACGACTTCGTGATGCTGTTCGTTTCCATCGAACTCATCACGATCACATTTTACGTGCTGACGAGTTTCCAGCGGGGCAAAATCGTCTCGCTGGAAGCGGGCGTGAAGTACCTGATCCTCGGCGCGCTGTCGTCGGCGTTCATGGTCTATGGCATCGCCCTGGTGTGGGGCACGACGGGCAAGTTCAACTTCAGCGAGCTGGCGATGGTTGCGGGGCGGTTTGCCGACAACAAGCTGTTCCTGTTCGGCGTGGTGTTCGTGCTCGTCGGGCTTGGGTTCAAGATCGCCGCGTTTCCATTCCAGATGTGGACGCCGGATGTTTACCAAGGCGCGCCGACGCCAACAACCGCCTTTCTGGCGGTAGGCTCGAAGGCGGCTGGGTTTGTCTTGCTGCTGCGGTTCCTGTTCTCCGCAATTCCCGATGTGACGGCTCACTGGCAGAACCTGCTGATCGTGATTTCCGGCATCACGATCCTCTACGGCAACCTTTGCGCCATCCCGCAGCGCAACCTGAAGCGGCTGCTCGGCTATTCGAGCATCGCGCACGCGGGCTACCTGTTGCTCGGCGTCGCGGCGTTGAGCAGCGCGGGGCAATCGGCGGTCTTGTTTTACCTGGGCGGCTACCTGTTCACCACGCTGGCGGCGTTCACCGTCATCGCACTCGTGATGCGACACCTCGACACGGAAGATATCAGCGGTCTGGCTGGTTTGAGCCAACGGTCGCCGCTCCTGGCCGCGACCATGACGCTGGCGATGGTCTCGCTGGCGGGCATTCCACCGCTGGCCGGGTTCTTCGGGAAATTCCTGCTCATCAAGTCGGTCATCGAGCAGGGCCCGGCGAACACGGGTTACTATTGTCTGGCCTTCACGGCGCTGGCGGGCGTGGTAATTTCGCTCTACTACTATTTCGGGGTGGTGCGCGCGATTTACTGGAGCACCGACGCGGCGGATCGTTCGCCCATCGCCATTTCAACGCCGATGCGATTTGCCATCGGCACCTGCATCGCCGGGATGTTCTGGCTGGGATTGTTTCCGGGAGTGGTGTTGGGCTTGGCGGAGTCGGCAACAACGGTCTTGAAGTGACCGTCCGTCTGCTTGCCGGGTGCGGGTTTTGAGATTGAATCCAGCGGGCCCTTGCGGCTTCCTGACGCCCGACCGGCGGTCCTTTGAACCATGAAAACCAACAAGCCGATTCTCGCAGCTCTTCTCGTTTCATTTCTCCCGCCCGTGCTTCCAACTTCTGCCGCTGACGAGCCGGAGGTGCTCTGGCAGATCGGCAAACCGGACGGCGACAACCGCGAGTTCGCGCTCGCCCCGGCGGGCTTCGAGCAGTTCCGCGAGGACGGCGCGTTCTTCGTCGGTGAATCCGATGCCGCGCGCGACTGGCCGTACGTCCAGCCCGGTCCGGTGGATGCGTGGGCCGGCCACCGCAGCCACACGTTCATTGTGGTCTTCGCGCTTAAGGAAGCGCCACCCGCGGGCGAGACACGCCTCAAGGTGAAGCTCCTCGACACGCAGTCCGCCCAGCCGCCGCAACTGGAGTTCCGGCTCAATAACGCCTCGGTGCAACGCAACCTGGCCGCCGGCGCGGGCGACGACAGCATCCGCGGTCAGCCCGCCAAAGGCAAACCGCGCGAGTTGGAGATCATCTTTCCGTCCGGCGCGTTGAAGTCCGGTGAAAACCAGCTCAGCATCACGACGAAGGCGGGCTGTTGGATGCTCTACGATTCGCTCGCGTTTGAAGCTCCAAGGGATGCCTTCCTCGCACCGGTGAAAAACCACACGCTGGTTTCCGACATCGTCGGGGTGCGGGCGCTGAAGGAGGTTCAGGGAAAGCTCTTCCACCCGGTGTCGGTCTCGATTCGGCAAGTCGGCGAGCCGTGCGAAGCAACGCTGCGCGCGGCGGGCACGCCGGATGTGAGCCTGCGCCTCGCCAAAGGTGTGAACACCGCCGAACTGCTGGTGCCGCAGGTCAAATCGAACACGTCCGTCCGCGTCACCGTCGAAGTCGCCGGCCAAATCCTCGCCCAGCGCGACGTGACGCTCAAACCCGTGCGGCCGCTCACCGTTTACGTTTTGCCACACTCGCACACGGACATCGGCTACACGGAGATTCAGACGGCGATCGAGGCGAAGCAGGTGCAGAATCTCCTGGACGGCATCGCCGCCGCCAAACGCACCGCCGACTATCCCGCAGGTTCACGGTTCATCTGGAACGTCGAGGTGCTCTGGGCCGCCGACCTCTACCAGCGCCGGCTCAGCGAGGCTCAGCGCGCGGAGTTTCTGGATGCCGTGAAGCGCGGACAGGTTGCGCTCTGCGGCATGTATCTGAACGAACTGACAGGACTGTGTCGCCCCGAGGAGTTGGTTCGCCTCTTCCGCTACGCCACACAACTCGCTGAACAAACCGGGCGACCGATTGATTCCGTGATGATCTCCGACGTGCCGGGTTACACCTGGGGCACGGTGACGGCGATGGCGCATGCGGGCATCCGCTACTTCAACACCGCACCGAATTACTTTGACCGCATCGGCACAATCCTGCGCGAGTGGGAGAACAAGCCATTTTGGTGGGTCGGGCCGGACGGCAATTCCAAGGTGCTCGTCTGGATTCCGTTCTGGGGTTATGCGCTGTCGCATCGCTACGGCCAGTTTTCGCCGAAGCTGGTGGAGGAATTTTACGACGGCCTGGAGAAGCGCGGTTATCCCTATGAGATCGCGCACGTGCGCTGGAGCGGTCACGGGGACAACGCCGTGCCCGACCCGGCGATCTGTGAATTCGTCAAAGACTGGAACGCGAAGTATGCGTGGCCGCGCTTCGTCATCTCCGGCGTGAGCGAGGCGTTTCGGGCGTTCGAGCAACGCCACGGCGCGCAGCTCCCGGTGGTGCGTGGCGACTGGACGCCCTACTGGGAAGACGGTGCAGGCTCGTCGGCGCTCGAAACTGCGATGAACCGCGAAAGCTCGGATCGCCTCACCCAAGGGGAGGCGCTCTGGGCCATGCGCGATCCGAAGAGCTATCCGGCGGCGGCGTTCGAGGACGCATGGAACAGCGTGCTGCTCTACTCCGAACACACCTGGGGCGCGCATTGCAGCGTGTGGGGACCGGAACGGCAGGAGACGAAGGAGCAGTGGGAGATTAAACGCGGCTACGCGCTCGCGGCGGACAAGCAATCGCGCGAACTGCTGGCGAAGGCATCGTCGGTAGGGCGCGGTGTCCTCACCGCGCCGTCGGGTGCGGCGCGCTCGGAGCGCGCGCCCTACCAAAACGCCGTGGACATCATCAACACCGCCTCGTGGCCGCGCTCGGAACTTGTCACGCTGTCCAAAGAGCTTTCCGCCGCCGGTGACCGCGTCCTCGATGACCGCGGCAAACCCGTGCCCTCGCAACGTTTGCTTTCGGGCGAACTTGTGTTTCTGGCGAACGACGTGCCGGCGTTCGGCGGAAAGCGATTCTCTGTGGGCACCGGCCAAGCGCACGTCGCCAGCCGCGCTACCGCGAGCGGCGCCACCCTCGACAGCGGACGTGTTCGCGCCCGGCTCGACGAGAAGACCGGCGCGGTGATCGAGCTCACGGCCAAAGGTGTTCGCGGCAACTTCGCCGACACCAGTTCCGACCGCGGCCTCAATGATTATCTTTACCTGATCGCCGATGATTTGAAGGACCTCCAGCACAATGGCCCGGTGACGATTCGCGTGGGCGAACCCGGCCCGCTCGTCGCGTCGCTCATCGTCGAATCCGCCGCGCCCGGTTGCCGCAAGCTCACGCGCGAAGTGCGCGTCGTGGCGGGGGCGGACTACGTCGAGTTGATCAACGACGTGGACGAGGAACGCGCACCGAAGCCGGCGAAGGCGGAGCATCCCGAGGGCGATTACCGCAATCGCGCGGCCAAAGAGAGCGTGAACTTCGCGTTCGAGTTCGACGTGCCCGGCGGCGAAGTGCGGCTTGATCTGCCGCTCGGCGTGATGCGGCCCGAGACCGACCAGATGCCCAGCGCGTGCAAGAACTGGTTCACCGTGGGCCGCTGGGCCGACGTGGCGAATCGCAACCGCGGCATCCAGTGGGTCACGCTCGACGCGCCGCTGGTCGAGGTCGGCGGCATCACGGCCCGCTTCCTTAACTCGCAGTTCGATCCGGATTCGTGGCGCAAGACTGTCGAGCCGACGCAGAAGCTCTACTCGTGGGCGATGAACAACCATTGGGGCACGAACTACCGCGCCTACCAGGAAGGCTTGACCCGCTTCCGCTTCGTGCTGCGGCCATATCGCAAGTCTGATCCAGCGGAGAACACACGCTTCGCCACCGGCTTCAGCCAACCGCTCCTCCCGCTGCCTGCGCGCGGTCCGAAACCGAACAAGTCGCCGCTCCTCCGCCTCAGCCCGGAGGACGTGTTCGTCACGGGACTGAAGCCCTGCGACGATGGGCGGGCGGTCATCGTGCGGCTGTTTGGCGCATCCGGCAAAACCGAGTCCGTGAAGTTGAACTGGGGCGCGTGGCAGCCGAAAGCCCTCTTTGCCACCGACACGAGCGAGAAACCCGGGGCGAAACTCGACGGGCGCGTGATCGTTCCGGGCTACGGCCTGGTGAGTTTGCGAGCCGAACTGGAATGAGGAATTCCCGGGCCTCTGATCTCGGGCGGCACAGGGCGGGAGGGACGAGAGCGGCGGTGAACGCGCCGCACTCCAGACGCTTCGCGAGGTTCGAGGACGCGGACGGTCGCGTCAGCGTTTGGATTGCGCGTGGCTTCAGCACCGCTTTTCGGACGGGGCGAGGATTTCAACGCAACGGTGACTGTCTTGCCAGACCCGCCCAGACAAGTTACGATTTCGCCATGAGCACGGTGAAGGAAATTGAGTCGGCCATCGCACAACTCGATCCCGCAGACGTTCATGCCGTCGCGGACTGGTTGCAGGAATACCGTGAAGAGCTGTGGGACCGGCAGATCGAAGCGGATGCAAAAGCCGGGCGGCTGGACAAAGTGATGGAAGAGGCAAAGCAGGACTATCTGGCAGGTCGCTGCAAGCCGCTCCCATGAATAATTTCACCTCGCCGCGGTTCTGGCGGCACTACCACGCGCTCTCGCCGGAAATTCGGAAGCTGGCGGACAAGAACTTCCAACTTTTCCAAACCAACCCCCAGCATCCCTCGCTGCATTTCGAGCGGAAGAAACCTGACCTCTGTTCAGTTCTACTCCACCTGCTGCAACGCAGCCCGCTCAACTCCGCTTGTAGATTTCGCGGCGGTGGCCGACGTAATGGAGATAAATGCGACCCAGCTTCGCGTCGAACTCGTAAAGCACGCGGTAATCGCCGACGCGCAGTTTGCATTCCGGGCGGCCTCGCAGGCGTTGGTGCGGGAACGACTCCAGGCGCGTGCCCATTTCATCCACCTTCCGTTCCACGTCGGCGCGCACCGATACCGGCAGGTTGTCGAACGAGCGGGAAAACGTCGGCGACCAGATTTGGACCGCGGCGGCCACGGCTCACTGCGGCTGGCGCGTCGTGTACTGGCCGGCGGCGATTTCGCGGCGCGAGTCGTCGAGCTTGGCTTTCACCTCATCGGTCAGTTCGAGCTGGTCTTCGAGGAAGTCATCGATCCACGCGCGAACCGCTTCGATTTCAGCGCGGGACAATCGCGGAATCGCCGCTTCAATTTCCTGAACGGTGCTCATGGCGGCAAAATACCCAACGTCCGGCCAGTTGCAAAGTCCGTGTTTTTGAACCGAGACGGCGAACGATTCTCCCTCGCCCGTTGGGCGGGAGAGGGGTGAGGGTGCGCGGCGTACCGCGATCTGCGTTCCACGTTTGGGGCGGCGCGCGTGGCTTCAGCACCGCTTTTCGGACGGGGCGAAGATTCCAATGCAAAGGCGCGAAGGCGCCAAGGCGCAGGGAAAACTGGAGGCGACCTGGCGTTAAAATTTGTGGCGGGCTGACGCGATGGTTTCTCGCGGCTCAAGGTTAACTTGGCGACTTTTTTGGCGCCAATGCTTGGCGAAGCAATGAGTCTGCGGTTCGCCCGTGCTGGTTTTGGACAGGGGCGTCGCCTTGACGAACGCTGTCCCAATATGCCTTTTGCAGAGATCTTCCTGCCCTACGTTGTTCCTCACCCTCCGGCGAGAAGGTGCGATCTTGAAACCAACGTCCCCATCCGTCGTGAAGTATGGGATCGAGCTTTGGAATGTTCTCCACCACGGCCAGGAGAACTTCGTACATCAGCCGCCGCGATTGGGGCGACATCCGTTCCATGAGGCGATATGTGCTAACATCAAGCTCTGGACGACAACTGTCAGCAAGGATGCGAACGAGGTCCTCCAGACGCGCGTAATCCGTTGAATCGGTTAGGAGCCCTTCTTCCCTCCAACGGAACTCTTCGAGCACTCGCTTGGCCTTGTCGATTCGTAAAGGAAGAGACGACGCATCGTACTTGAGATAATATTTCCCCGGATCGCTCTTCGCCCGTTCCACCCTGGCGACGTGCCTGTCAATGCGTCGCTGCCAAGTGAAGCAGACCGCACAAAGGCCGCGCGCTTTGATTGGGCGGCGCGGACTGTGACAATTTTGACAGTTCGTGTGTGACTTCATAAAAAATCCTCTCGAAACGCGATCCCGCAGCCATGCCGATAATAAGCACAGCGGAAGACTTGAGCAATCTGATCGAGCTACAGATCCACTCGACGCTGATCCACTCGACGCTTGCCACCCGTTTGGAACAAACTAGTCTGACCACATGAAATTCTCCTCTTTTCATGTTTTCGCCAGCGCGCTCCTCCTATCCGGGTGCGTGAATGGTCCGGGCCCGTTCGGATCCGGCCAAATGCACCACGACTGGGAAAACTTTGAAGGGGAGCAGCGTGATTGGCCGACTTCCACAGAGGCTTTTTGCCGCCGTTTGGGCGGACTTGAGATTTACGGGCGGGGTCAACTGCCGCGACGTCCCTATCTAATGCTAGGTCGCCTTAAGCTCGGCACGAATCCGATCCGCGACCGCGAGACTCCAGATCAGGCACTTGTACGCATTTGCCGCGAGCATGGGGCTGATGGCGTGGCCCTGTTCGACCAAAAGAGCGCCCGAACAGAATACGGGACACTCGTCACTGTTTGGTGGTATGACGCGTTCCGCTACCGACCGGAAACAACATCACCGGCGACGCAGCTACACGACCCTGCCCATTCTCTTGGAATAAACCAAGTTGCCGCTCAACAAACCGAGGCTGACCGTAAGCTGTTTGAGAGTATCAAAACTGAGGCGGAATTGGGCGATGCGAATTCTCAATGCACCATTGCCGTGTGTTTCGAGAACGGTCTCTTGGGTGTAAAAACAAACCAAGACGACGCAGTGAAATGGTTTCGCAAGGCAGCCGAAAATGGTAATGCTCTTGCTCAATCAAACCTCGGTCTGTGTTACTTCAACGGCACTGGTGTCAAAACTGACTTCGTGGAAGCGATCAAATGGTTGCGAAAAGCAAGCCAGCAGAATGAAGCTGGTGCGCAAGGCATGCTTGGCATTGCCTATGAATATGGGCAAGGCGTCCCGCAAGATTATGTCGAGTCAGCCGAGTGGTATCGGAAAGCAGCCGAGCAAGGCGTTAGTGTGGCGCAATTCAGCCTCGGACTTTCTTACGCGAAGGCTCAGGGAGTCCCGAAAGATTATGTGCAGGCTTACAAGTGGTTTAGCTTGGCAGCCGCCCAAGGAATTGAACAGGCCCGGAACAATCTTGAGGTTGCGGAAAGGCGCATGACCAAAGAGCAAGTTGTCGAAGCCCAGCAATTGGCGCGTGATTTTAAGCCTCGTATGGCGGGTGCATCACCTTCACAGATTGGTTCTGCCCAAGTAGCCAGCGGCACAGGGTTTTTCATTGCGGAAGCTGGGTTTCTAGTTACGAACGAGCATGTAGTCAGGGACGCTGCGCAGGTTCGTTTGGTCACAAGCGCGGGTTTGATTTCCGCCAAGGTGGTGAAGGTGGATGCGGCCAATGATCTGGCGTTGCTCAAGGCAGAAGGAAAGTTCGCGGCGTTGCCGGTGGCGGCGAGTCGCGCGGTGAAGTTGGGCGGCACGGTGGCCTCGGTGGGTTTTCCCAACATCGGCTTGCAAGGGTTCGCGCCCAAGCTGGCCAAGGGCGAGATCGCGTCGTTGTCCGGCGCGGGGGATGACGCGCGGTATTTTCAGATCAGCGTGCCGGTGCAGCCGGGCAATTCGGGCGGGGCGTTGGTGGACGAGCGCGGCAACGTGGTGGGCGTGGTGTCGGCCAAGCTCAGCCTCAGTGCCGCGCTGAAGACCAGCGGGGCGTTGCCGGAGAACGTGAACTACGCCATCAAGAGCAGCTATCTGCTGAGCTTCCTGGAATCCGTGCCCGAGGTGTCTGCCAAGCTCAAAGAGCCAAACACGAAGGAGCGGAAGTTCGAGGACGTGGTGAAGGACGCGGAACAGGCGGCGGTGCTGGTGCTGGTTTACTGAAGGCTTCCGCAGATTTCACAGATGACACAGATGGGAGAAGAAATCTGAGCAATCAGCGCAATCTGCGGAGGCTCGGGCGACGTTCTGCCGAGCCGCCGCTACGGGGCCGCTACCGTTCCAACGCTGCCGCTGCCCGGGCGGACAACACCTTGCGCGTCGGCACGTAGTTGGCAATGAACTCGCGCCGGAACTCGGCGAACGTGCCGTTGGCCAGCGCGGCGCGCACGTCGGCCATCAGCTTCAGATACATGTGCGAGTTGTGGACGCTGAGCATCCGCAGGCCGAGGATTTCGTTCACGTTGAGCAGGTGGCGCAGGTAGGCGCGCGTGAACCGCCGGCAGGCGAAGCATTCGCAGCCTTCCTCGATGGGCCGGAAGTCCGCCTTGTAGGCGCCGCCCTTCAAGCCGTAAGCGCCCTTGCGTGTGAATGCTGTGCCGTTGCGGGCCACGCGCGTCGGCAGCACGCAGTCGAACATGTCCACGCCGCGCGCGATCAACTCGACCATCTGTGCCGGGGTGCCGAGGCCCATCGCGTAACGCGCCTTGTGCGCCGGCAGATGCGGCTCGGTGATCTCGATGGCTTTCATCATCTCCGGCTCCGGCTCGCCTACGCTCACGCCGCCGATGGCGTAGCCGTCGAAATCCAGTGCGACGAGCGCCTTGGCGCATTCCTCGCGGAGCGCTGCGTTCGTGCCGCCTTGCAGTATGCCGAAGATGAGTTGGCCATCGGCGCGCGGCTGTTCGCGGCACTCGGCCGCCCAGCGCATCGTGCGCTCGACCGCAAGGCGCTGTTCTTTCGCGGGCGCATCGTGCGGCGGGCATTCGTCGAAGACCATCGCGATGTCCGAGCCGAGCGTGCGCTGGATTTCCATCGCTTCCTTCGGTCCGAGAAACAGTGGCGAGCCGTCGAGGTGCGAGCGGAACTCGACGCCGTGTGCCTTGATCTTGCGAATCTTCGCGAGGCTGAAGACCTGAAACCCGCCGCTGTCGGTGAGGATCGGTTTCTGCCAATTGATGAAGCGGTGCAGGCCACCCGCGGCGCGGAGGATGTCGAGGCCGGGGCGGATGTTGAGATGGTAGGTGTTGCCGAGGATGATCTGCGTGCCCATCTCGTCGAGTTCGCGCGGGTCAATCGCCTTCACGCTGCCCTGCGTGCCGACGGGCATGTAAACCGGCGTGTCCACGACACCGTGCGCAGTGGTCAGGCGTCCGAGGCGGGCTTTCGATTGCGAGTCGGTTCTGAGCAGTTCAAACATCGCGGCGCAGCTTACGGCGGGCGGGATGAAAATGAACACGAAATTTCCGAGAGACGGATGATTGGTCGCGAGCGTCGTTTTCCCTTGCTGGAACTCGTTCTGCCCGGTGAGATGGAGGGCGATGAATTCAATTCGTTTCCGAACGCAGCAAAGTTTTCTCACAACGTTGATCGTGCTGGCATGCAACCATTGCTTGCTGGCGCGGGCCAGCGCCGCAGTTCCGGTTGACCTGACGAAGGCCACGGTCGTCATCAGGTCCGGCGCGCTTCCGCCGGCGGAGCAGATGGCAGCGACCGTGCTCGTGGAAGAAGTGGCCAAGCGCGCGGGTCTGAACTGGCCCATCACCACGAAATGGCCGGCGGACGGGCCCGTCATTGCAATCGCCTCCGGCGCGGGTGAAACGGGCTGGCCAAAAGCGCTGCCCCGGCGCACGGGCGCCGACTTGCCGGAGTTTCGCAAGGAGGGCTTTCGCCTCGCTGTGCAAGCTGACGACGCGAAGGCGCCGGTGGTCTGGGTTCAAGGCGCAGATTCGCGCGGCGCGTTGTTCGGAGTCGGACAATTGCTGCGCCGGTTGGATTGGGCAAAGGGTTCGGCGAGTATTGCCGCCGGGCTGGACATTGCCACGGCGCCGGCCCTGCCGATTCGCGGCCATCAACTCGGCTACCGGCACACGGCCAATTCCTACGACGGCTGGGACGACAAGCAATACGAGCAATACATCCGCGAACTGGCCTTCTTTGGTGCGAACAGCATCGAGAACATCCCTCACCAGGACGACCGGAAAAGCCCGCTCATGCCGTTGCCGCGCGAGGTCATGAACCGCCGGCTCAGCGAAATCTGCGCGCGCTACGAATTGGATTACTGGGTTTGGACGCCGGCTGATTTCGATCTCAAGGACACGGCCCGGCGGGCACGCGCGCTCGAAGAACACGAGAAATTCTACCGCGATTGCCCGCGGCTGGACGGCGTCTTCTTTCCCGGCGGCGACCCCGGCAACAACGCGCCGCAACTGGTCATGCCGTTTCTGGAGGACTTGTCCAAGTTGCTCGCCAAACATCATCCGCACGCGAAGATTTGGCTTTCGATGCAGGGATTTGAGAAACCCGAAGTGGATTTCGTACACAACTGGATCAACGAGAAGCTGCCCGACTGGCTGGGAGGGCTGACCGCCGGCCCGAGCAGTCCGCCCATTCCGGAAACGCGCGCCCGCCTGCCGCAACGTTACGGCCTGCGCGATTACCCGGATATCACGCACACGGTGCGTTGCCAGTGGCCGG
>Ga0315277_10001526_pt1 | contig 33760 bp, 34 predicted proteins | sample YL17G05_15_MG_FD_203695 | JGI IMG/M metagenome (GOLD analysis project Ga0315277, IMG submission 203695) | Sediment microbial communities from Yellowstone Lake, YNP, Wyoming, USA - YL17G05_15 | ecosystem: Environmental > Aquatic > Freshwater > Lake > Sediment | place: USA: Wyoming | collected...
GTAATTCAAAAGTATGTTCTTTACATAGGTACAGCAGAAAACTTATATAAGAAGTTAACTGGTTCTAAGAAATCAAGCGAGGATAAGCGAATCCCGTCCCATTAATGAAAAATACAAAAAATTTAAAAACTTAGATTACTACACATTTATACAAGCAGATGAAAACAATCAAGGTTTTTATTTATGGAATTGTTCAAGGAGTTCTATTCAGAGCGTTTATCAAAGAGCATGCAGATAATCTTGGAATTTATGGATATGTAAAAAACCTAGATGATGGAAGAGTTGAAGCGGTTTTTGAAGGGTATGACAATGAAGTGAATAAGATTCTAGAGCTATGCAAAAAGGGCCCTTCTGGAAGCAGAGTTAAAGAGATTGAAATAGAAAAGATGCCAAATCAGAGGTTTGAAGACTTCAAAATCATTAGATTCTGAGAGGATAATTATTTAAACTCTTTTTTTCTAAATTACCTATGGCAAGAGAAGAGGAAATCATAAAAGAGCGCTTGAAAAAAATTGAAGACTTCAGAAAAGCGAGAATAAATCCTTATCCTCATAAATTCGAGAAAAAGAACAATGCAGGAGAGCTGCAAGAAGAGTACAAAAAATTAAAAAATGAGGAGTTTGGAAAAAAGGCAGTTGTTGCTGGAAGAATAATGGCTATCAGGAGTTTTGGAAAACTTGTTTTTATGAAATTACGAGACGAGACAGGAGATATTCAATTAGTTTTTGTTCCTAAAAAAGGAAAAGAGAGTGAAGATAAAGTAAAAAGCATAACTAAGACAGTAGATGTAGGAGATATTGTAGGATGTTCTGGCAAAGTTTTCAGGACAAAAAGAGGAGAGCTTTCTATAATGGCTGAAGAAATAAATATGCTAGCTAAGTCCATAAAACCTCTTCCTGAAAAATGGCACGGATTGCAGGACAAAGAAGAAAGGTACAGGAAGAGATATTTAGATTTGATTATGAACCCAGAGGTAAGAAAGACTTTTGAAAAAAGGACAGCCATAATGGAAGCGATAAGGGCGCTATTAAAAGAAAAAGGCTTTTCAGAAGTTGAAACTCCTTTTCTTAATACACTTTATGGCGGCGCATCAGCACGCCCTTTTGAAACCAAGCTCAATGCCTTAGACATGAAGCTCTATCTAGCTATTTCTCCAGAGCTCTATCTTAAAAGGCTGATAGTTGGAGGGTATGAGAAAGTTTACACAATTTCCAGGAATTTCAGGAACGAAGGAATTGACAGGTGGCATAATCCTGAATTTTCAATGATGGAGATTTATCAAGCTTATGCAGACTATAATGACATGATGAACCTTTTTGAAGAGATTTATGAATATGTCTGCAAAAAGGTAAATGGAAGCACAAAAGTAGAATTCAGAGGGAAAACCATTGATTTTAAAAGGCCCTGGAAAAGAACAACAATGGCTGCTGCAATTAAAGAATACGGAAAAATAGATGTCACAAAGATGGGCGAAAAAGAAGTTTTAGAGTATGTTAAAAAGAATAATATCAAGATAAAAAAAGAAACATGGGGGTGGGCAATACAAGGGATGTTTGAGCATTACTGCGAAGAGAAAATAGAGCAGCCCACGTTTATATTGGACCATCCATTAGAGACTACTCCTTTATGCAAGGTTCACAGAAACGGCAGCCAGTTCTGCCAGCTAATAGAAAGATTCGAGCCTTTCTGCATGGGAGCAGAGCTTGGAAATGCTTATTCTGAATTAAATGACCCGATTTTGCAGAGAAAATTACTAGAAGACCAGCAAAAAATGCTCAACAAAGGCGACTTGGAAGCAAATCCTCTTGATGAAGATTTCATTAATGCCATTGAGATAGGCATGCCGCCTACAGGCGGCCTTGGATTGGGCATTGATAGAATGGTAATGCTGTTTACTGGACAAGATTCCATCAGAGATGTTATCTTGTTCCCATTTATGAAAGAAAAAGAGTAAAGCTCCTAATAAGGTTTATATATTCTAAATGTTTATCCTAATTATGGTAAACTTAATTATAAAAAGCAACATAAGAGAGGCTATAAAAGAGAAAATACCCAATGTCTCCAGCGAAGTAGCAGAAGCCTTAAATGAAAAAGTGAAGGAGCTTTTAAACAAGGCAGCTGACAGGGCTTTAGCTAATGGAAGAAGGACTCTCCACGCTCGAGATTTATAAATCCAAACAAAATGGCGCGAATAAAATTTCCCGTACTGGCTGCGCTATTGCTTATTTTTGCAATAGTGTGGATACTGGATGAGTTGAATGTATTTGTAATTAATTTACCTTGGATTCCAGTTATACTGGCAGTTATTGCAATAGGAATGATAATAAACAGGTACAGCCGATAAAAGGAAAAGTATTACGTTTGAAAAACCTATATATTTATAAAGGCTGATAATTTTTAGACAGTATTAAAAGAGATGAGAGTATGAAAATGATTGATTTGAAAGAAAAGCCGAAAAATCCGATAATAATCGAGGGGTTTCCTGGTTTTGGATTTGTAAGCACAATAGCAACTGAGTTCTTAATCAAGCACCTAAACGCAAAAAGGATTGGAAGCATCTACTCAACAAAATTAAAACCGATGGTTGCAATCCACGATTCTGAAATCATTGACCCTTTAGAAGTTTATTATGATAAAAAGCATAATATTGTGATTCTGAGGGCGCTGGCAAATGTTAACGGAGCTGAGTGGGATATAGCCACAATGCTTATTGACTTGGCTAAAAAACTTAAAGCCAAGGAAGTTATAGGGATTGAAGGAGTTGCAAGCGATAGTTTAGAAGCTAAAGATAAAGCAAAAGCTTATTATTTCACTAATCAAAAAGGCAAGAAATTTGACAACTGTAAAGTTGATAGTTTCAAAAATGGAGTTGTTGTGGGAGTTACAGGAGTTTTATTGTTAAAAGAGAAAGAGATTCCATTAAGCTGCATTTTTGTTGAAGCTGACCCAACCCTTCCTGATTCCAGGGCAGCTGGAGAGGTTGTTAAGGTGCTGGATAGCTACCTTGGGCTTAAAGTAGACTACAAGCCCTTAATAAAAGCTGCAGAGCAGTTTGAAGACAAGCTTAAGCACTTGATGAGTTCTGCAGACAAAGCAGAGAAGAAAAAATTTGAGAAAGATACAAGCTATTTGGGATAAGTTTTTAAACATAATTCTTTAATACCTTTAAGAGGGGTATAAAATGGGAAACAACAAAAATCAAAAGATTTTTGAGCTTCCGCATTTTAGGATGTAAAATGGGAAACAAAGAAAAAGGGGCTAATGCTGAAAGAGAGTCGTACCCTATGTTTATTGACAATAACTTTAGGGCAGTGAGTAAAGAACATAATCTCGGATAAAATAGGGAAAAAATCTGAATCTATTATTAGATAATTAAAGCATAGAAATATTTATATACTAAAATACCTATCAATATGTATTAGTAAGTATAATATAAAATGGTTAGAAAAAAATCTGAAGAGGAAAAGAAAAAAAAGATAACTCTTACAATAGATAGAAGTGTATATTCTAATTTTATTGAATATTGTAAAGAAAGGGGGATGAAAGTTTCTTCTAAAGTTGAGATAATGATTAAGAAGGAGCTTAAAAAAAATGAAAACTAAAATTCATATTTGGGACCTGCCCATAGAAAAAATATATGTTAAACTTAAAGAGGGTTTTAGAGAAAAAATTTTTGAAGGGGCTCATAAAAGATTTGGATCTTGGGTTAAGGCAGGAAGATTTTTTAAAATTAAAAGAGGAGATACTGCTTTAGCTAAGAATTGGAAGATGGGGCAATACTGTTGTCCATTAACCATTATCTTCAAAATATCTAAGACTCTTAATATCTCAAAAAATGAAGTTGAAAAAAATATTAAAGAAATAAAATATAAAACAAAATTAGATAAGAGAGGAGGAAATAGCGGAAGACCCATTCTTGATCCTAAACTACCCATAATAATTAATGAAGACTTTGCAGAAATTTTAGGGCACATATGTGGTGATGGAACAATAATAAGAAAAAACCCAAAAAAAGGAATTAAATTAGGGTATGTAAACAGCGAACCTAAATTAATAGAATCTTTTCAAGAAAAAATTAAAAATGTCTTTGGAGATGTCAAAGCAGACGTTCAAATTAGAGACGGGGCAAGATACAAAAGAAAAAATTTTTATCTACAGTATCCTTCAATAGTCTCCCTATTTATCCTTTCTGTATTTGATTACAAAACAGGAGAAGAAATGGATGTTCCTAATTTTATCTTTAAGATGTCTAAAAAATGCCAATGCTCTTTTTTAAGGGCTTTATTTGATGATGAAGGAACTGTTGATATTAAAGAAAAAAGGATAGTGATAGGATTAAAACCTCAAAAACCAATTGAACAAATAAGAAATTTACTTATATATCTAAAATTTTGTCCTACTAAAATATATAAATCCGGTAATATCTTAAAGATAAGCCTTCAGAAGAAAGAGGATATTAATCTTTTTAATAGAATAATAGGATTTAAACATCCTATTAAAAAAAGAAAGTTAAATATCATAATTAAGGCGGGTTGGAAATTTGACAGGGATATCAACCAAGAATTTAGAAAAAAGATATTACTTTTTTTAAGGGAAAGGAGAAGTGGAAAAACAAAAGAAATTATTAAATATTTAAATAAATCTCCTAGTAGTACAAGAAAATATCTTTCAAAATTAAAGAACAAAAATTTAATTTTAAGCAGGAGAGTTAGAAATGAGAGAAGTAATGGATGGAATTATTTATGGAGTTTAAAATGAACAAGCATAAGGGGTCAAATGCAGAAAGGGAATTGGCACATCTTTTTTTTAGCGGGGGTTGGGCAGCGGTTCGTGTAGCTGGCAGCGGTGCAATGGAAAATGCAGATTGTGATATTATCGCCGGAAAAAAGGGCAAGAAATATGCAATTGAAGTAAAATCTTCAAAAAAGCCAGTCAAATACATCACAAAAGACCAGGTCAATAGGTTTGTAACATTTTCCCAAATATTCTCATTAAAGCCAGTTATAGCTGTTCGCTTTAATAGGCTGGGGTGGTTTTTTCTAAACCCTAAAGATATGGAAGATTCTGGGAAAAATTGGGTAGTAAGCTTGGAAACTGCTCAGAGAAAAGGCAAGAAATTCAGCCAATTTTTTGGGGGAAAGATAAAAACTGAAATTGGGCTGCAGAAAGACGTGGTATTAAAGGATGAAGAAGTACATGAATTGATTAAAGAAGATTATAAAACCGAAGAAATTTGATATTTCTCTAAAGCTTTATATCAGTTTCTTTTACATTCTTTGAGTGCTGGTCAAGTTCTCCTTTTTCCAGGCAGTCAAAACAGGTATGTATAGAATCTCCTTCTTTTACAATTCCTGTTCCTCCGCATTTAGGACAAGTTTTATCTGCCATTTTAATGTTTCATAAAGGAAGATTTAAGGATATTTATAGATTTATATAGTCGCATAACTAAGTTTATATAGACTTGGCTCCTTTAATAGATATGTGGTACATTCCAACAGCTTATGAAAGAAAAGAAGAAGATACAGAAAAGCAAAAAGATAGAGCAAGAGAGGAGTATCTTTTAAGACTGATGGGCCCTAAACTTCTTGCAAAAATGAGGGAGATACATAGAGATTCATGGTCTAGGCCCGCTTATACTTTTTTCGATGGGATGGCAAGTTATGTTGCACTTCAGAGAATAATTAGGGGTTATGAAAGAGCGCAGAGAGGAAGAATAAAGAGCAATTTTCTTAATGGACTTAGGGTAAGTGGGCTTCCTAACTAATTTTTAGTTAAATTTATATCTTCTTTTTTCTTTTATTGCTTATGAAAGAAGCATTATTTTACAAAAAATTGAAAGATGGAATTGTGCAGTGCCAGTTATGCCCGCATTTTTGCGTTCTGAAAGATAGAGAAAGAGGAAAATGCGGGGTGAGAGAGAATCAACAGGGGAAATTAATAAGCTTGGTTTATGGTAAGCCTTGCAGCCTAGCTTTAGACCCTATAGAAAAAAAGCCTTTTTATCATTTTTTGCCTGGAGAAACTGTGCTATCAGTTGCAACTGTTGGCTGCAATTTAAAATGCAAATTCTGCCAAAATAGCGAGATAAGCCAAGCAAAGCCAGAAGAAGTTCCTTTTAGAGAAATAAAACCAGAAGAAGTTGTTGAAGCAGCTAAAAAACAAAAAATCAAGATAATTGCTTACACGTATACAGAGCCGAGCGTGTTTTGTGAATATATGCTTGAAACAGCTAAACTAGCCAAAAAACAAGGGATAAAAAATGTTATTGTAAGCAACGGCTTCATAAATCCTGAGCCATTAAAAGAGCTATGTAAGCATATTGAAGGGGCAAATATCGACCTAAAAAGCATAAATGAGGATTTTTATAAAAAAATATGCGAGGCAAAAGTTGCCCCTGTTCTTGAAACCTTAAAAATTTTAAAAAAAGAGAAAATATGGACTGAAATTACTAATCTAATGATTCCAACACTTAATGATTCTGAAGCAGATATTAAGAAACTGGTTGGGTGGACAAAAGAAAATTTAGGAACTTCTACTGTTTTGCACTTTACTGCATTTTATCCTTGCTACAAGCTTTTAAATCTGCCTCCTACCCCAATTCAAACTCTGAAAAAAGCAAGAAAAATCGCCCTAGAAGAAGGGATAAAATATGTTTATACTGGCAATTTGCCAGATGATGAAGGAAACAACACCTATTGCCCTAAATGCAAGAAAATAGTGATAAAGAGAAGGTTATTTTCTATAATAGAAAATAATTTAAACAAAGGAAAATGCAAGTACTGTCATGAAAAAATTGATGGTATTTGGAACTAGCCTGCTTTTAGCTATTGTTTTTATCAGCTTGGTTTGTGCTATTAGAATTAATGAAGTTGAATCAAATCCCGAAGGTTCTGACGCAAAAAATGAATGGATAGAGTTATATTCTGAAAACGAAATTGATTTAGATGGCTGGAGAATTGAAAACGGCGACCAACAAAGCAAAGAACTTGAAGGAGTTTTTCAGGGGTATATTATTATAAATTTCAGCGCGCAATGGCTGGACAACAGCGAGGAGTCACTAAGCCTTTATGAAGGAGATGTGTTGAGGGACTCTTTCACTTCTTTCGAAGATAGTTATAATGATAACCGCACCTGGCAGTACTGTGATGGAGATTGGAGTTTCTTAGATTCTTCTAAAAATAAAGAAAACGATTGTGAAGAGGAAGAAAACAATAACAGCAATGAGGAAAATAATAATAGTAATGAAGAAACCACTGAACAGGAAATCTATCTGGAGCTGGAAGGGATAGAGGATGATATTCAAAACGGCGAAGAATTTGATATAGACGTTCTTGCTTTTAATTTAAAGGATAAGGAATATGACATCCGACTTTATATTTACAATAAAAATGGGGATGTAATCTCGGAAATCTACAATGAAGAAGAAGACAAATGGAAATCTGGGGACTATTTCATCACAAAATTTTTCCAGGGGCCTGGAAATGAAACAGAAACAGCTACATTACGAATTAAGGAAAGTTACTCGGATTTTAGTGGAGAAGCAAGTATAAGAGCAAGGATAAGGGCTACCGGAACTTCACCTATAATCGTAGAGAAAGGATATCCTATTGAAATTTTAGAAAAAGAGGCGAACACTGAAAAAAATAGCTCTAAAGAAGATAAAGAAGAGATAACTGCTGAACAAACGGAACTTAATAAGGAAAATAATAAAGAAATTGAAACGTCAAAAAGTACTGGGAATGTTATTAAATTAGGCAATAGAGAGGTAGTAAAAGAAAGTGTAAACGAGACCCGAGAAGAAGGAAAAATTTTATATGAATCTAGCAATGAAATAATAAAGAAATATTCGATATACGGCCTTAACCTCATTCTTATAGGAATAATAATCTTCTTATTGATAAGCTTTAAAAAGAAACAAAACCAAGAGTAAGAATGGCTGAAATAAAAACTATTCTAATTTTTGAACTGCTCGGTAGGCCTCCAGAGCATCTAAAAGAAACCCTCTTGCAGTTCATAGATACTATGACTAAAGAGGCTGGAGTAAAAGTTATTGATAAAAAAATAAATGAGCCAAAGAGAGTTAAAAAGTCTCAGCAAGATTTATACACCACTTTTGCTGAAGTTGAAGCAGATTTTCGAGATCTGCCCAGCTTAATGAGGATGGCCTTTGTTTATATGCCCTCCCATATTGAAGTTCTTTCGCCTGCAGAAGTTAACATGAAAAATTTTGAATTGAATAGTTTCATGAACGAGCTGGTAATAAAGATGCACCGGTATGATGAGCTTGCCAAGGGACTTGTAATAGAAAAACAGATACTGCAAAACCAACTGCAGCAAAAGTCATCGGGGGGGCAAAAAGAGCAGGAAAAAGAGATAGGGAATAAACTGCCTGAAAAGACTAAAAAAAGAGTTAGAAAAAAGAAATCTTCCTAGGTTTTTGATAAAGTTCCCCGAACTTCCTGGCTTGGTGGAGCTGGCGGGGGAGTCATTCTTTCTTGGAAGTTCTGCTCTCTTTTTTTAAGAAAATCAGTTACATGTCCTTGTTTTTTCTTCATGTAGACCAAAAACCCAATAACCCCGCCAATCAGTACAACTATTAAAATCACTCCATAAATCCAGGAGCCGCCTCCGTCTGGAGGTTCAACGCACTCTCCAAGGCAACAAGAACCATCTGTTGAAGTTACTTCTGGAATGCTGCATTCTTCTTTGTTTAAGCATTGTTTCCCCTTTTGCTCTGCGCAGCTTTTTTCTCCTACGTAGCCAGAAGAGCCGTTACTTTTATTTATAAAATCGTTTATCTCTGACCTGTTTTCAGTAACCATTATCTTTAAATCTAGTTCAGTTGTAAAATTGGAAGAGGAAGCTGTTATTTTTCCTGTAAAGTTTCCTGTTTTCTCAGAGCTAACTGTCAGATTAATAAACTGCTTTTCTCTTGCTTCCAGCAAAGGTATAGATTCTTGGCTTAGCTGAATGGAAAGAGAAGAGTTAGAGCTTAGAGTTATGTCAGTTATATTTTTAAGCCCAAAATTAACCAGCGCTACAACAAAAGAGAATTGGCCCCCTTTTAAAATAGCAGTTTCGATTTCTAGGGGATTAAACCTAAACTGGGGGGTTTCTTTAATAAAACTGGACTCGTTCGGGAAGATGATTACAGGGATGCTGTAAGAGAGAAGCGAGATATTTGTTTCAGTGTAATTAGTTACATTGGCTATTGAGAAGTAGATTTTTTTCTCTTTTTCTCCAATCAGGTCTATTGTTTGTTCTTCTCCTAAGAAACTTACTTCCAGCTGCATGTTATTTTTAGATTCTACTATAATATAGAAATCGTCTCTTGCCACAACAAACCCTGGATTTATTGTTAAATAGGACTCGTTGCCTTTTTGTATCTTAAACTCTTTAACTATTTCTTTATCAGTTACAACATGTTCTTCTTCGCGTTCTATATCTTCGATTGTTATAGTATAGTTTCCCTCTTTATAGGGAAGCAGGGCATAAACAAGGTATCTGCCTGATAACTGCAGCACATCATATTCTACAGGAATATTTCTCTCTCTGTAAAAATGGATATTTTCTGGTTTGATGGGATCAAGAAAATTCCCGTAAACTTCTGCTTGTAAAGTTTCAGCAGGCTGATAAACTTCTTTACTTAGTCTAATTTCTGCAGCAGAGGCTAAAGAGAATAACATTAAAAATAAAAACAATACAGCCACTTTTTTCATGTCTAAGAAAGAAAAATAAGATTAATAAATGTTTATGTTTTTCTGTTGGAATAATCCTGCTGAACCTGCTGCCTTGCTCTTCCCTGGTACTTCCTTGTTTTTTCTTCATTTAAGCTTCCTTTTGGAAGCGCAGTGATAACTTTAGAACTTCGATTATCAATTACCACCTCAAAAACCTCTCCCTCTAAGTTTACTGTGCCCCTTGAAGTTGAATCTTCAAAGCTCGCTTCTGCTATAAAATTCCCAGATGCAATCTCGCGCTCTAATTTTCTAAGGAGATTATCAGAGTTATCTGAGCCATATCTCTCTTCAAGCCTTTTAGAGGCATGCCTTTTTCTAAATTGCTTTTCCATAAAATTATCAAGAAACAAGATTAATAAAGGTTTAGGCTACTTACTATCAAGCAAAACATAAGGTTTATAAATAGTACGTACTATATACGTATATGAAATTCATACATAAAATCTCTAAAGGAAGCAGGTTTAACCAGATTTACATACCGCGAGGCATGGAAGAAAATTTCCAGGTTGGAGATACAGTCCAGGTGACTCTTCTTGAAAAAAAAATAAGCTTTCATTACTCGCGAAATCTGCCTAAACTCAATGAATTCAAATTAAGCATTATAAAAGGTGTATTTTCTTTATTAGAAAAATTCAAAAATATCAAGCAAGCATTTATATTCGGGTCTTTTTTAACAAAAAAAAGCGAATACAACGACATTGATGTGCTTTTAATCGCTGAAAAAGAAGGCTTAGAAAGGGAAGTGTGCTTTATTCTAACAGAAAAGTTTGAGCTAAAATTCCATGTTATAAGCATAAAAGAAAAAAACTTCGATTATCTGCAAAAATCCTGTCCTTTAACAAGAAGCATGCTCTATTTCTTTGTTTCCAACAAGCCATATTCAATTCCCAAAGAAACTGAGATTGATAAAGAACACATAAAATTTCTTATGATGATGCCTCAGGACCTCCTTAATTTAAGATTGAATCCTAGAGTTTTCTATGATTCTATTAGGAGACTTACTACCATAGAAAAATTCTTGAAAAAAGAAGACTTGAATCCCCTAAATATAGAAGAAGAAATAAAAAAGTTAATCGGAGAGTCTGTTTTCAAAAACATTAGGCTTGGCGAGGAAATGGGGGATGCCATCATAAATAGGCTCAAAAAAATAATTAAAATAAAATTAGAGAACATAAACAAAAGGTTAGAATGAATAAAAAAGATACAATAAACGAGCTGACAAATATTCTGGCTGCAGCACTAAGGCACCGTATTGGCAGCATAGTAAATGACAAAGAGGCTTATGCACAAAAATATGCAAGAGATGCAGAAGTCTTATTAAAGGAAGCAGAAAAAATTTCTCTTATGGTGCATTGGAACCAGTATGATAAAGTAAGCATTAAAGATATCTTAAAGAAAAAGCTTAAGGAAGAATTAGAAAAGAAAGATTTTCTATCCAACAGAAAGTTTGAAATAATGGATAAAGAGGCAGAAAAAGCGATTGTTTTTCTTGGACTGGATTGAAACTTCTAATTGAACTTTAATAAAAGTTTACAGATTAATTACTTGCTCATTTGCTTCAATTTCTTTAATGTTTCTTCCAGCTCTTTATCTGTTTTGGTAGCTGCCTTCCTAGGCTGAAGCGGCGGCATTGGCCTGTTTGGCTGTCCTGGACGTGGCGGCTGTTGTCCTGGTCTTGGGACTTGCTGCTGCCTTGGGATTAACATTCGCTGCATAGGTCTCCCAGGGACTTGCGGCGGAGGGATTGGAGGGAATCTCCTTCCAGGAGGGCCTGGAGGTGGAGTACCTTTTCCTCTCTTCATTTTGTTCTGAACTTCGAAAATAAATGTCCTTAATCTGTTTCTAAATACAATTCCCAAAGCTACGAGTATTATTAAGATTATTAATAGCCATATCCACCAGTAGCTTGGCTTGGCTTGCTGATACTTGCAACATATTTTAGATGAACCTTCTTCGCAATCAAGAGCTACTTCCTCTTCGTCTTCATAACAGGTGCTTCTGCAGGAATTGTTTTGTTTTATGCAGTCAGGATCTTCAGGCGGTACAGGAACAGCACAAGTGCCTTTGCAGCATTTAGATGCGGAGTCTGAAGATGCTATGTAACTACCAGAGCATTTTTCATCTCCTTCGCAAATCTCCCCAAGTTTTTCGGCGCAGGTTTCTTCTTTAGGCTCTACTTTGCAGCAAACCATCCCCCTACTCACTTCGCACGGCAAACTAATCGTATCTGCACTCTCACATTTTGTTGGAGAAACGCAGAAATAATCACTATCTTCACAGTAATCTGTGCTTGGGGCTACGCTGCCTATGTCTTTTGGCCAGGCAGCATATAATATAAAAGCAGTGTCTCTTACATTGCTCTTCCAGCAGCCATCTTCTCCTTGTACTTCAAGAAGATACTCTTTTGCCGAAGTTAATTGTTCTGCATCAACACCTTGCAAAGAAAGAAGCGCAAGAGATGTGTCATAAAAAGTAGAGTAAGGCGAATCAGCTATTTTCCAGTAGCGATTGGCGTTCAAATCAATAATATCAGAAAAAAATTCATCGTATTCTGTCAAAATATATAAGAAAGCAGAAGGGAAATATTTTTCATTTTCTTCAGCCATTGCAATTAAGTAAGGAAGATAAGGAGATATGTCGTGTTCGGTTTCTGAAAGTGCAATAGCTGCCCATAGGCTTCCTTCATAATCGCATCCTGTGCCAAAACACAAAGCATTGACTTTTTCTTCAGTCCTGCCTTCAGCTGAGCCAAAATTTGTCTTGCTTGAAACATAAATCGTTGAGCCGGTTTTCTTCTTGTATAGTAGAGCAGTTATAAAATCTTTATCGCATGAGATTGTAAAGTTTTCAGTATAGCAGTCATCATCTATCTTTAGCCAATAACCGCCTGCATCTATAGAGAGACAACTGCCAGCTGAACCGCTCATTTTTTTATCGCTTTTTACAACTACATCATAGGACTTGTCCTTATAGGAGATAGAACACTTTGTTTCCTCTTGAGAATCAATCTCAAGATACCATATCAAATCCTTTGGAGTTTCTGTCTGAGCAATAAGCCAGTCTTCTGCTTTGTCTGTATCTTTATTGTTTCTTCTTAACGCCAAGACAGATAATGCAGTGTCTCTTATTTTGCAGCCAGAGTCCGGCCAGCACTCGTCATCCTTAGATACTTCGACTAGTTCAGAAATGCAGCTCCCAGTTGCCATAGAAGTAAAAGCTTTTTCTTCAACAGACAAATCATCGCATTTATTCTTGACCAGATTGTTCAGGCAATCGTAGGCCTTAGTTACTTTTGCGTCCTGTGCAGATGCAACAAAGCAGGCTGATAAGACTAATAATACTCCTAGGAATATTACAATACCTTCTTTTTTCATAGTTGGTTAAGGAAATCTCTATTTTTAATCTTTTCGTTTTGGCTTTGCATTGCCCTGGCCCTTCATTAGAAGGAAATTTTTCTTTATTGCATAGTTAACTGGGTTTTTTATGTATCTGCAAAATCCATCTGGTTTGCAGACAGCAAGGTCTTTGTAGTGAGATTTATCGCAATTAGGCGGAAGAACTGCTTTCTGCCTGATATGCCAGTTCAGCTGTGAGCGCACATACCCCTCTTTTAACGGCTTATAGTTATTTTTGTTCCATTCTTCGACTCTTTTCTCAATTTCATCAGGACTCAATTTCAGAGATTTAAAAAAATTCAGCAAAATGAACAGAGCCCTTTTTCTTCCATCTTGTTTTAATCCCTTTAAGATCTCTGTAATACAAGGAGGGTAGAGATTTGGAGTGAGGTCCTTTATCACTATCTCCTTAAAATCTTGGGAGTTTTCTGTCTTTTTCTTTGAATCGTGTTCTCTTTCCTTGCTCCAGTCAATTGCCTGAATTAATAACTCTCTAGCCTCATCTTCTTTAGCATTTGGCAAAAAGTCTCTAACAGTCACTTTTAATGGGTTGGCGTCTTTAACCTGGAACTCCTTTATTTTTTTCTTGTCAATTACTACAGAAGCAAGCGCAGTCTTCTCATGGAGGGAGTAAGGCATTCTGAACAAGTGGCGAGGAGAAACTAGCACCACATCCACCCCTAACACCTTAAAAACATCGATAGAGGACCTGAAATTATTGGGATAGAAGAGCGAGTCTATATTGCAATTTTTACATCTGTAGAAGGCTCTCTTGTCTTTTTCTACCATCTCAACCCTGCAGTCAGGGCATTTCTTTTTTTTAGGTTCTCCAACCACTTCAGAAGATTCTTCTCGTTTACATATGGGGCAGAGAAGAACTACTCTTGAGAACTCTTCGGATATTTTCTTGCATTTCATGCATATTGTTCCTTTATCAAGTTTTGAAGTAAATTTTATGTCTTCTTCCTCCATATCTTTTTCAAGTATCTGCCTAGCAACCTCTGTCAAGTATTGGCAAATTAACCTTGGAAATTTGGGGAACATATCCTTTGTCTTTTGCCCATAAACTTCTTTCGGAAAAGCTACCCAGGGAACAATAATGTGGAATCCCTTGCTGCCGCTGTACTTAACCCCCACATTTTCAACTCCATGAAACTCCATGGCCTTTATTAATGAAGCCGCTGCCATCTTGCTGTATTCCAGATATTTGCAGTCTATATCAATCAGAAGATCCCACCCTTCTCTTAAATCATTAAGCTGCTCTTCAGTCATTTCAGTTGATATGGAAAGCGGGTCTTTCCAGAGTTCTTCTGAACAATGAAAAGAAGTAGCTCCCTTGCTGACAAGAGAGGTTATATCTGACTCATACTGAAAAGAATCTGGTCGTTTCCCAAAGCCCTCCATCATATAACTTGGGACTGTTTCCCTATTTCTAGAGAAGTTGTAAAGCGCTTTTTTAATGTCTGAACGAGAGTAGTAAGTAAGAGCAACAGTCCTTATCCTTTCCTCTTTTAAACTTTTGACTTCCATTATTAATCTCCGCATAGGAGTAGTAAATATTGTAGGCTCGACTTTAAATAATTAAGTATATTATAGTATAACAATATTTAAAAATAATTTTAAACTAGCTAAAAGAACTAAAGCTGTTAAAAGAGAAGATGTTACTCAAATTAGACGAACCGAAACTATTATCGGATATTATTTCAATAATATCTGAACTAGTCATAGAAGTAAGAATAAAGGTGAATAAGCAGGGAATGTCAATTGTAGCAATAGACCCTGCAAATGTTGCCCTTGTTTCTTTTAAATTGCCAAAAGAGGCTTTTTCTCAGCTGGAAGTTGAAGAAGAAGTTGTTGGTGTGAGCTTAGATAACTTAAAGTCTATACTTAAAAGGTCGCGGCCCGGAAGCTCGATGCTATTTCAGACAGAAGATAACTCTCTAAGAATTGAGATACAAGATAAAATAAAAAGAGAGTTCAGACTAAGCCTTATTGATATTGAGACAGAAGAAAAAACAATGCCTAACCTAGAGTTTGCAAGCAGAGTGGAAATGTCTGGCATAGACTTATCCGAATCTATAGAAGACTGCAGCATTGTGGCTGATGCCTGCACTTTTGTGTCCAAGCCAAATAAGTTTGCTATAGAGGCGAAAGGTTCTCTTAATTCTGCAAAATCAGAGTTTTCTTCTGATGAAGTCAAAATAGAAATAAAGCCTGGAGAAGAAAATACTGAAATCAGGGGAAGATACAGCCTTGAATACCTTCAAAAATTCATTAAAGCCACAAAGATAACTGAAAAAGCCATTATCAATTTCTCGAACAACTATCCCTTGAAGCTGGAGTTTAAAACTCCTAGAATCGAGCTTGCTTTTGTTCTTGCGCCGAGGGTTGAGACCGAGGATTAATCGACGACGTTTATACATACTGCTGATACAAACTAAAGTCTTTTTCTAACCTTTTTTGGGTGTTTATTATTACAGAAGTTATTAAAATTAGTAAATATTTAAACCTGTCGGTTACTTTTCTGAAGCATAATAATGTTTAAATACTCGACGATATTAATACTTTTAAGAGACTAACCTCTCTAAAGCCTCACACAGGGGTTTTACCAAAAAAGACAATGCCTTTGATGGAAGGACAGATACCAAAAAGAAACCATCAACCTCAATGGAAGGTTAAGCCAACAACCATTTCTGTGAAATTAAATGTAAGAAACAGAAAATGGCGAGTAAAGAAAAAGGTTATGAATTGTCTGGCTTGGAAAAATACTTCTTAAAAAGAGAATTATCATATTTTTCAAGGATTTTGAAACCATTTCTGAAATACAGAAATGAGAAATATTAGCGATGGCTTTGAGCCTGAATTTAGAGCAGAAAAGCCTACCAAAATTATTCCAATTGGCAGTATCGAAGGTATATATCTCCCAAAAGCATTTGTTAGTTCTTTTATTTTTGATAAAAAAATAGTCTTTCCTATGACTATAAGACATAAGGGGGAATTAAAACTTGCTTACTTCTTTGATTTGCCAGATGGATTTGATGGCAAATGCTATAAAATTTACAGATTAAAGAGACCCAAAGGGCTTATCGCTGTATATCTCCCGCTTCCAAAATATTTTAGAACTCTTTTAATAAACTCTGCAAAAAGACCTTTGGTTAGTTATTCCTTTGGGTTCTCGGGCGACTCAATGGTAATTTTACTTGAAAGGTATGATGGCAAATAGGGAGAAAAAATGAGAAGTAAAAATTTTTACTTGACTACAAAAAGAGTATATACCTTAATACAATCAGGAAAATCCCCCTCAGATATTTGCAAACAACTAAAGATTTCCAAGCAAAAACTAACTTATTATACTCGCACCCTTAAAAATGAAGGGTTTATTAGAAAAGCAGGATATAAATGTTGGGAAATTTTAAAGGATTATTCAGAAGAGGAAATAAAAAAAGAAGTAAAAAAAGTGTTTCGTATTGATAATTTTAAATTGATTGAAATAATGAAATTACCCCCAAATACAATAAGAAGTCATTTCATCCAAGCAAAAGTCATCCTACCAGATGCTATTATTAAATCAAATGAATGGAAAAGGAGGATTGATTTTCTTCTTAAAGAAAATATAGAGTTTAAGCCAATTGAAAATTTTTTTGGTGGTGGTCAATCAATAACCTTTGGTAAGGTGGAATTCATTTTAACCAATAAATCTATCTTAATATCTATTGATAAAAGTTATTTTGGTTCTGATGTTGATGAAATCAAATATGAGATTGCTGTAGATATTTTAAAAGGTATTAAAAAATTGGAAAGGGCATTAAGGGCAAATTTTGGTGAATTTGGAAATTATAAATTCGAAACAACAAGACAACATCATAGCTTAATAAAAAATTGTTTTGCAAAAGTCTATCTTAAATCCAAAAAGGAATATTTAAGGGTGTCGGATAAAAATGGCTTATGGCTTCTTGTTGACAACTCTTTTGATTTAGGTGAATTAGAGTGCATTCATTCAGTTACTGCTTTGAATGATATCCAAGGCGTTCAAAATTTTTTTAATTCCCTTAAAAGAACCAATTTTAAGGTTACTCCCAGTTTTATATTGCAAGAATTAAATGAAATTAAAAATAGGATTAAGGAGTTAGAAGAAAAAATTGAAAGGGAGGTTTTAATATAATGGCATTAACAAAATTAATTCAAATCAAAATTTCAGCAGAATTGTATTCAGAATTAGTAAAAGAGGTAATATCGAGTGGTTTAAATTTAAGCCAAATTTGTAGATTGAAACTTTCAAACAAGAAAATAATTGATAAAAATGATTTAGAAACGGAAAATAAATCAAGATTTAGACCAATTCAAACATTTAGGGATTAGGAATATCAAATGAATAGAAAAGGACATTGGATTTTCGGAATACTTGTATTATGCTTAACCTATTTTATAATCCAAGACCATATACCATTTGATTATAAGATGTTTATTGTATTCCTGCCAGAATTTTTAATTGGGTGTATAATCCCAGATGAAATTGAAAATGTTAAAAAAACTTTTGATTTCGAAGGTTTTTTGGGCTTCAGAAATCATCGTCTTTATTTACACTCCAAGCGTTTCCTAAAAATAATCTTAATATATATCATTCCAGTGAGTTTAATTCTGGCTTATCAGGTAGATATGAAATATTTTGCAGTAACTTTTTTGTTTTATGGCTGGGCAACACATATTTTTTCAGATGCTTATTTTACTAAATCTGGAATTCCTACATAAAAAATATAAAAATCAAAACAATATTATGCATACAAATCCAAAAAAATGTTCTCTCTTTGTAAATCTCAACAAAACCCAAAAAATTCAAATTTTAACTTACAAATAAATTAACAAAATATAAAGAAATAATACAGGCAAAATAACAAAATCATTATCTTAAAATACAAAATAATATAAATAAATACTATAAAATGCCCTACAAACTATTATATTAAAGTGATACTTTCGGCTGACGGCTAATCGCTGCTCACGGACGGGGGGTGGTGGAGGTGGTGGGGGCGGGTGGTGGGTGTATGATGTGAAAGAAAAATGGTAAATATTAAATTATTTATTCCTCCTCTGCAATTTAAAACTATGAATAAATGGTTAGAATTGATTACTTTAGCTTCTGAGTTTTATCCAGAAAAATCCTGTAACTAACCCAATTAATAAGAGAATTGAACTTAAGAGGCTATTAAAATTTTGGTTAATGTTTGCTATTGTGTTTCCAGTTATGTTAGATGACAAAAGAAATAGCCCACTAAAAATACTTATGATTGCTACTGCTCCAGTAAGCTTTTCTAGGCTTTTTCTTTTATGTTCTTTACCCCGATAAGTTAGTGTTGTAATTTCGGGGCTTATCATAATTGAAGCCATTTCTGTTTCTTTTATGACCTCTTTACCTGAACTAATTTTTTCAAATGTTGGAAGGTCAACTTTGCCCCCTCCCGCAATATAAGTTAAATAGGCATCTGCATTACAACTATGACCTACAATTCCAATTACATAAGGTCTGTCTTCAACATATTTTTTTGTGAATTTTTCTAATCTGCTTAATCCTTTTTCATAACTTTTTGCAATATCTTCTGGAATTGGACCTTTTAGTTCTCCTTCTCTGCCCCGAGTAGTCAACCAATCTTTCATCATCTCATATTCATCCCCCTTATGCTTTTCAACAAGATTAGCAAGATAAGCTGTAGGCTTTCCTTCTCTTGTGAACCATCCTGCTCTACCTTCTTGCTCTTTTGGAGGAGAAAATTCTTTCAAGAAAAAAGGAATATCTACAATAACCTTCTTATCAGGATTAGCGGTTATAACTTCTTTTACTTGTTTGGCTATAGCATTATAGCCTTTTCCTCTTGGAAGGTCATCTCTTGTTATAACAATATAATCCTTCCTGCCTGCAAGAAGTCTTTTTAACTCATCTCCATAGACTTCTGCGGTTGACCTTGTTCTTACTTCGTTAGAAGCCCCGCCCAAAAAAATAACCGCTCCTTTTGGGCTTCTTTCTATATCATCAAGAATGTTTTTGGCAGAACTTCTTGCAAGTTCAACTCCTTTTTTAGAAATCCCTTTATATCTTTTAGATTCTGCATCTTCACCTTTGGGCTTAAATGAATGTCTCGTTAAAAAATATCTACTTTCCATTTTATGCTTTTTTTATTATCTTAATAATTCCTTTATTGGCGTCTACTTCTACTAAATCGCCGTCTTTAAGAACTTTTGTCGCATTCTTTGTGCCTATAACACAAGGGATTTTCAATTCTCTAGAGGTTATTGCGGCATGAGAAGTAACGCCTCCATCATTAGTAATTATCGCTGCTGATTTTTTCATTGCAGGGAGGTATTCTGGTCTTGTAAATTGCGAAACTAAAATATCGCCCTCTTGAACTTTTGACAAATCACTATTTGATGTGACTATCTTTACTTTTCCTCTAACTAATCCCTTATATGCTACATTTCCTTGAAATTGCTCTACTTTTATGCTCTGCCTAAATCTTTTTTCAAATAATTGTTTTTCTTCTGATGTTAACTCTCTAGTCTTATCAGCAGTATAAAACATTCCAGGATGAGATTTTCTTTGAGGAGGAATGATACCTTTCTCTAAAAATTGAATTACTTCTTCTTTTGTTAGGTTCCCAACTTCTTTTCTAGAAAAATTAAGTTCCTTCATTAAATAGTTATACATTGGAGTTAATAGTGCGAAACTATTCAATATCTTCTCCATTCTCAATGTCCTAAAATAAACATTATAATTTATCAAGGACATGATTTCACAAATTCGCTTATCAGTTTTATATTTATTTAAAAGCTCCTCAAATTGCTTCTTATTCTTCTTTATATCTTCGACTATATGAAGCGTTTTGTCAATATCAAGGTCATTATAAAATTTTAATATATCCTCGTAGGAATATCCATAATCTTCAGGGCAATATATTCCCAGATACCTATACTTAATTTGTATTTTCTCTAAATTATCCTTATTTATTTTATTCCCACATTTTTTCTTAAGTTCTGCAAGTTCTATTCTAAATCTTTGTTCATAGGATAGTTCAGTTTGAGAAGTTATAATATGCCAAACATCATCGAATTCTTTTTTAAAGAATTCTTGTAAAATTTCTTTAAGTTTAGGAATAACTCTTTGGTCAAAAGTCCAAACGCAAAGACCAAAGTAAAAATAGGTGTCATCTCTTACAGAATAATTAAAATACCCTTTTATATTATCAATAACCTTATCAGTTATTACTATCTTCTTCTTTGAGAAATCCTTATTGAGCTTTTCATAAACTTTAATTAAAGCAGCATAGCCTTCTTTATCTCTTCTTATATACTCTTTCAAGAAGTTGGGTGAGAGAAATTCTTCTGTTTCTTTATTAAAAAATTTATCTAAAGTTATTTTATCAAGATGCCATTCAACATCCGTGCCAGACACGGGCATTGTAAGAAGAAAATCCATAGGATAAAATTTGTTTCTTAAGAAATGTGAACCGAAAATAGTTTCCCTCTGTATAGAACTTGACCTTGCAGTTAATAATAAAAGTCTGTCCAAAACTTCCTTAAATGGAATTTTCTCTTCTTTCTTTTCCTTCTCCAAAGTCGTAATCGGTCTGCTCTGAACAATATAGAACTTGCCTTTTTCTCTTGCCCATTCAATATCGCAAGGAAATCTATAATGCTTCTCTATATTGAGAATAATATTTGTTAATTCTAATATCTCTTTATCTGAAAGAACTTGCTTTTCTCCTATTTTTTTAGTAAGAGGTTTCCAATCATTTCCACCTTTTGGGCTTCTGTATATGCCTCGCTCTTGGATAATAATATTCTTATCAATTATTCTTCTTGGCTCTTTTTCAATAACATAACTATCAGGGGTTATTTGCCCAGAAACTATTGCTTCGCCCAAACCAAAACCCGCTTCGATAATAACTTGATTTTCATCTTGTGTAACTGGATGAACTGAAAAAGCAATACCAGAACATTCGCTATCTACCATTTTTTGAATTACTACTGCAACAGAAATTTTACTTTTATGAAGATTTTTCTCTTTTCTGTAAAAAATTGCTCTTGGAGTGAATAGAGAAGCCCAGCATTTTTTAACATTTTCTAATAAGTCTTTTTCAGTAGTATTAAGATAGCTTTCTAACTGACCTGCCCAAGCAGCAGTAGAACTATCTTCTGATGTCGCTGAACTTCTTACAGCCACAAATTTCGCCCCTAATTTCTTGAAATTATTTTTTATATCTCTTGCAATATCTTCTGGCATTTTTGCATTAAGAATTAAGCCTTTAATTTCCTCAGAAGCATTTTCTACATTATGTATCTCTTGGTAATTCACTTTGTCGAGAATAGCATCAAGTTCAACATTTAAATCAGTTTCCTCAATAAATCTATCAAATGTGGTTGAAAGTATAACAAATCCGTTTGGCACAGGGATGCCTGCTTGCATCATCTCCCCTAATGATGCTCCTTTTCCACCAGCAATAGCTACATTGCTTTTGTTTATTTTAGAGAAAGGTCTTATTATTTCCATAGTTTAGAATATTTTTTTAAGTTTATAATCTTAACTATCGCTAATATACAAAATTTAAATAATTTAAATTCCTTTTTTGTTAAATTTTTTGTTAAAAATTCCTTATTTATCTTCTCTTAATCTTAAAATTTTTGGAAATCTTAAACTATAACTCTCTCCTTTTTCATATTTCTTTTCAAACTTTATTTCAACAATCTGTCCTATTTTGAAGTCTTGAATTGAACAAGTAGTGCATACTTTTATTTGATTATCACTTAATCCATAAATCCATCCCTTTTTGTCTTTCTTTTCTTTTTTGCTTGTTATCTCTAAATCAAGGGTTTCAAAAGGTTTCTTTTTTATCCAATTGAAATTGCCTTTGTTATATGGCTCAAAATTCTTTAAAACAATTCCTTCACCACCTCTTTCTAAAACTTTTTTATAAATAATTCCCAAATCTTCATCATTATCAATGACCTTAAAAGGAACTATTGAAATATTCTCATTTGGATTTATTCTAGAAAGCAAAAAATCTTTTCTTGTAATTATATTCCATTTCATTAAATTATCATTTCCAGCTTCTAAAATATCAAATACAAAATAAACATATTTCTCATCATTTTCTAATTTTTTTCTCATAACAAAATTTGAAGAAGTAAACCCTTTATTTTTCATTACTGCTAATTCTCCATCAAGGACACAATTCTCATAAGTTATTCCTTTGGCTAACTTTTTTAGAATTGGCTTGAATTGTTTTGTCCAGTCTCTCATTAAGCGAGAGTATAATCTTATTTTATTTCCTTTTTTCTCTAATATTATCCTTATTCCGTCTATTTTTGGCTCTATAACTGCAACGTTATTATTAAATAAAAAAGTGCTTGCGTTTCCTGTGCTTACAAATTGAGGTTTAAATTTTGTCAGATTCATCTTCAAAGTTTATTTTATTTATATTCGGAGTAATAATTTTCCAAACCCATCTTCCTGGCTTATGGCAATTTCCTTTAAATCTTACTGCAATTAAAGGCAAAATGTTAAATTTATTTGCTACCTCAACATTTCCGTGAAGCCCTTTAATTTTGAAACTCTTTTCCTTTGTTGCTTTTACTTCTACTAAATAAGTTTTAAGGAGAGTTATTAAAACTGCATCACAAACAGAAAGTTTTCTTTTTCCTGATGAAGATACTCTTTCTGCGTGATGTCCTAACTCACACATAAGATTACAAAAATCTCTTTCGTATTGCAGTTGTGATTTAATTGTCAAGCCCATTATTTCCCCCTATTTTCTCTTTTGAGTTTAACTAAATCTTCTGGCTTGACTTTGCCTATAATAACGTCCTTGTGGTCTTTATACTGCTCTAAAAGTTCTTTATATTGTTTTATATCCCTTAACTTCATATCATCTTCATATTTCAGCCCCATTTCATTTAGGTATTTGACTATATTTTCCATTTTTTTACTATACAACAAAATACATCCGCATTTCCTTGCCCAGTCAAACAACTTAATTCCATTTGGGTTATTCATAACAATTACAGGGGTTAAGGAATTAACAACAGGAATTGGCTTTAAATCAAGACTAAAACCTTTGCTTAAACAACCTATTAATTCAGCGATATATTTTTTACCTGCATCTCCAATCATTCTGCTTTTATAGTCTCTTTTTATGCTGATTGCATAACCTTTTATTGGACATTGTAATATTTCATCATAGCAAAAAACAAGGTAATCAACAGGTTCGCTGTCAAATTTCCATACATCTACAAGAATTTTATGATTGCCTTCTCCACCAATTGTATATTTTTTAATATCTTCAGGATTAAACCAAGAAGGTATGTGTTTTGGAAAATCTTCGTTTAATCTAATTTGTAATCCATATCTATGAGTAAGATACATAACCCAATAAAAAATAGCCTGTTTCTCAAATTCATTCCCTAAATTCATTGTATTAAAAATACTTTTAACAATTTGGGTTTCATGTATTTTTGGTGCTTGTTCTTCTACATATTTTTGGTTAAGGTTTGGATTATAATAATACCTTCTTGTTTTGTAACTATAAACTTTTATCCATCCTAAAATACAAAATCTAATATCAAACCAACTTTTAATTTGTTCACAAGTTACTTTAAACTTTTCTTCCATTATATCAATTGTATAAAGGTCATTACTTTGAATAATCATCAAAAAAGCATCTTTAACCTCTGGAGGCATTAAACTGATTATTTTTTTTGTTATTGCATTATTATCCCTTCCGTAGACAAATCCAGGCTTTCTTCCATTAATCATACAATTGCCAGGAATTTTAAATGAAGAGCGTCTAATAAGCCTTGTGTCAATTAACTCCCTTAAACAAGTATAAACATAATCCCAATTATTATAATTCTGCCTTTCTTTATATGCTCTTAATTCATATAGAATTTCAGAAGTTGTAAATCCTGAATCTGATTTTTGCAATATCTCAAAAATTGCCTTTTTAATTCCTTCAAGAAAGTCTTTTTCATCTACCTTTTTACTTAAAGAATAAAGTTTTTCATTAACTGCATCTTCATTAATTCCATAAACAAAATAACCTGAACATTTTCGTTTTAACGATTGTGCTCTAACCTTGCTTTTTACAATCAAATCATTTTTTAAAATCTGCTTTATATAACTTGGAATATGATTATTTGTTATTTCTCCTTTGAATTCTTCTTTAATCTCTTCTGATGTTACTGCTCTTTGTCTAACTATGAATTTATACATTCTGTCTGTTAATGAATTTTTTACAAAAAATCCAGTTGTTCTTGACATTTTATTTTGTTTTTTCATAAAGGCTAGAAATCAATCTCTTTAAAAGACTTAATTGGTAAAATTATTACCTGCGTTAGTAAAGTTATTATACCAGTTATTATTTTAGCTTGTATTGTCAGAGTAATCTATAATACGAGGATTAACCTTTTAGTATCTTGGAGTACCAATTAAAAATGTTAATCCGAGCAGAAGACTAGTTATCAAGTAAGAGTAAGTAATAATAAAATTCCTAGTCTGCGCAGAAGATTAGTTTTTCGGCAGAGCGATATTTTTCTTTGGATTTTAGCCAGTGATTTTTCTGAAAAATTTTCTAAAAAACCAAAACATTTATAAAGTATTATGAATACTCATAACTAAATGCATTACAATAGTGCTATTAATAATATGATTAATAGTGCTATTAAAGATGTTATTATTAATACTATTAATTTAGTTAATAATAAACAAACTATTATACTTAATATTTAACGTAAGTAAAATGAAAGGAAAAGAGGTAAGATAATTGCTATGAATATTCATAGTAGAAAGCAAATACTCGAATTCTTGAAAAAAGAGAGGGTAGTAACTAGTTCTGAAATTGCAAAACACCTTGGGGTGAGCTGGAATACTGCTGAGAAATCCCTGTTAGAGCTAGTTATTGAAGGTCACATTGAAAAAATTAAAAAGGAGGGAGTTAATCTATGGGTAGAAAAGAAGTGAAGCGGGGAAATTTGACTTATGCCTATGTCATAGGGATTGCAGTTGTAGTAACAATCCTTGTCTTATATGGTGTTGAAGCTGCAAATCCCACGGGGCCTGATAGCATAGAGATTATAAGAAACGTCACAAAGAACACAACTACAACAAAAATGTTGAATGTTTCCGGGGGAAGAATTGTAACTTTAGACATTAATGCAACAGTACAGAATCCAAGATGGAAAGCCTTTGTTGGAAACGTTACTGGAAAGTTTACACTGATGGATACTGAAGGCGCTATTGTCTTTGATTGGTCTATAGCCTCAATGACTGGAAGAGTTTATGCAACGGCAAACTCTACTGCGCTCTCTTGGGCGACCATCAATTGTTCTAATGTAACAACCTTAGAAGCAGAAAACGTAAGGATGAACCACACTAGATCAGATGACAATATAACAAGAACATTTAATTCATCTGGCAATGGGACTCATGATGAATTTTATGTCGCAAACAGACAAATGCCTGCGAACACCTGCCCTACGCTGAACACCTATAACAACAGCCTTGCTCAAGACACTATTTTCGAAGAAGCGGCTTTATTTGACGGGAGCAACACAATTTATGCTGCGCTGCTGGAACAAGACATGGGCGGGTACAACAACTATAAGTATGATTTTCAGATGATTGTACCAGAAATAGGCTTGTCTGACTTTACCGGAGCAACAGCTTATTACATTTATGTTGAAATTGGAACTTAAAATGGAAATGAAGAATAAAAAAGCGCAAGTGGCTATATTTATTATAATTGCAATACTCTTAGTTGCGGCAATAGTAATTGTTTCTCTGCTTTGGAAGCCTCCAGAAACCAGGCCAGATGTTTCGGATCCGCAGCTCTACCTAAAGGAATGCATGAAAGATAATGTTGAAGAAGCTGTTTCCATAGTTTCAAAGCAGGGGGGGTATATTAATCCAGAACTAACCCTTACATATAAAGGAGAGAATATCACTTATCTATGTTACAATCAGGGTTTTTACAAGCCATGCATAAATCAGAGGCCTCTTTTGATAGAATATGAAGAAGAAGGCATAACAAAATATATCAAAGGGAATATAAACGATTGTTTTTCAAGCTTAAAAGCAGGATTAGAAGATAAGGGTTATGATATCTCTATGGGAGAGATGAAAATTGAAACTGAGCTTCAGTCCAAAAGAGCTATTGTAACAGCTGAAAGAAAGTTTACCATGACAAAAGATGGAGCCACAAAAAGCTTCAATGAGTTTGAAACAAAAGTAGCAACTCCCTTGTATGAATTGTCTGAAATTGCAATGGAAATTGTGAATCAAGAGGCGCAGTACTGCAATTTTGAAAATCTTGGATTCATGATTATCTATCCTGCTTATGATATAAGAAAAGAGAATGTGGATGGAAGCCTTATTTATACTATAAAGGATTTGGAAACTCAACAAGAATTTAAATTTGCTGTAAGAGGGTGTATAATGCCTGCTGGACTATGAGAATAAATAAAGAAAATATTGTAAGCGAAAAAGGAGGATTAAGCTTCTTGCAAGTAATAATATTAGTTGTGGGCATATTTGCTTTTGCCTATCTCCTATCTTCTGCGTTTGAAAGTGTTTCTGCCCAGGCAACAGAGATTAAAGGATTGGCGTGCTGTGAAAAGACTAAAGAAGGAGCTTACTGCCAGTACGGCTTAGAAGAAAGCTGCGATAAGGATTTTAAAACTGCGCCAACACAGTGCGAGTATGTGGATTATTGCAAGGAAGGGTGTTGCTACAGCACAAAAACAGGGTGGTGCAATAAAGCTACTCCTCAATTATTATGCAGTGAAAAATGGGTAGAAGATAAAAACTGCAATATTCCCGAATGTTCAAGAGGATGCTGTGTAATAGGCAGAAATGCCCTTTTTACAACAGAAAGAAACTGCGAGGTAAAATCCAGCTTTTTTGGCTTAGCCAAGGACTTTAGGCCTGAGATTAAAACTGAGCTGGAATGCATATTTTTAGCTGAAAAAGACGATGAGGGGGCGTGCGTTTATGGGGAAAGCTGTATTATAGACACAAAAGAAAACTGCAAGAACAAGGGCGGGGATTTTTACAAGGGTAAATACTGCTCTGACACTTCTTTAAACACAGAGTGCAAGGCGCATGACAAGGCAGGATGCTTTGAGCAGAAAGTCTACTGGTTTGATTCCTGCGGTAACAGAGAAGAAGTAAAAGAAGAGTGCTCAATATTTGCAGGAACTATGTGCGGGTTAGTTGGTACTGATCACAAATGCAAGAGTCTTAGTTGCGAGGTAACAATAGACGGGAAGCAGGTTACAAAGAAAAATGGAGAGTCATGGTGCGAGTACGAAGGAACAATTGGAAAAGGAAGAGATGTTCCTGGAAGCAGGCACATAAGGCACATTTGTTTCATGGGGGAAGAAAGAGTAGAGCCTTGCCAGGATTATAGAAACCAGATTTGCGTTCAATCAGATACTCCGCTGAATAATGGCACAGAAAAAGGGGCGGTTTTTACAGAAGCTGCCTGCAGGATAAATAACTGGAGAGTCTGCCTTGATTATAATACTGAAACAGACAAAACAAAAATGCAGGAAAAGTGCAAAATAAATCCAGATTGTTTTGTGAATAATGTTTATGTAAGTGAATATTTCCAGTTCCCATTCTGCGCCCCTGCATATCCACCTGGATTTGATTTGACCAACGAAAATGGAGGAAGAAACGCAGAGATGGTGTGCGCTATGGGAAATCAGAAATGCACTGCTATGTATGTCAAGGATATAGGTGGATGGGATTGCCAAGCAAACTGCAATTGCCAAGAGGCAATATTTGCAGAGCAGATGAATAATTTATGCACCTCGCTTGGAGATTGCGGGGCTTACACCAATCTCGCAGGAGAAGTCACAGATGATGGATATGGCGTGACAGGAGATTCACACGCGCCTAAATTATCAGCAGATTATCTTAAAAAATTAAAAGAGTTTGCAAAAACCATTCAAGGGCAGAAAGCACAGCCTGGAAATTTCTCATCTTTATTTGGAGACAGCACAACTCCGCCTGATGAGGGATATGGGGCTTCTGATTCAGTAACAGGAGAGGGTCTACTAATTGGAGGAGCTTTTGGGTTATTAACAATTTCAGGAGCTATGGGCACTGCTTTAACATCAGGAGTGGTCCTTACAAGCGGAGCAATTGTAGGAGCCATTTCTCAAGTTCCGATAGTTGGACAGGTGGCTACTGGCATTGTAAGCGCTGGAACTGGCGCTATTGGAAGTACAACTGGTGGAGTAGGCAGTTTAGCCGGTGGAACAGGCACTGTTGCTGCAGGAACATTTAATCCTGTTGCTTTCGCAAATGGTATAGGTGCTGGAATAGGTGCTGCCGCAGGTACTATACTTGCAATGTATTTGTTCGGAGAGGATCTTCCACCTAATGCGGCATTAATTACATCGATTGCATCTTCAGTTGTTGGAACAATTGCCGGAGTACAAAGCGCAGCGGTAGGAACTCAAATAACTCTCACCGGTATTCTTCAAGCAGCCTTCGCCGCTTTCGTCTGGGCATTTATTATTGCTATAATAATAATCGTTATAATGAAGTTAGTCGGGATTGGAGACACAAAAGAGAAAGTTGTTAACTTTCAATGCCTGCCATGGCAGCCTCCTCTTGGAGGAGCTGACTGTGACAAATGCAACGATAGAACAGGATGCTCAGAATACACTTGCAAAAGCCTGGGGCAGACATGCGGGATTATTAACAAAGGAACAGAAGATCAGAAATGTGTTAATATTGAGCCGCAGGATGCAGCATCTCCAAGGATAACTCCACTCTATGGGACAATGACTGCTGGTTTTGAGTATAGGAACGTTAAGGAAGGAGTTGGATTTGAACTGAAAGAAGTTGGAGGAGATTGCATTCCTGAATTTACAAATGTGCTGTTTGGAATACAGACAGATAAGCCTGCGCAGTGTGCTGTGGGAGCGGACCCATTAAAAACTTTTGATGAGATGAAGGGCAATTATTTTGGGGGAAGCAACTTATATTTGGAGAACCATACTAACATACTGGCTATTCCTAGTCTGGAAATACTTGCTAGAGAGTATAATCTTACTCCAATAGAAGTAAAAAAACTTGGAGAGATTAACATGTATGTAAAATGCAAAGGGATTAATGGAAAAGAAAACGATGCAGCCTATGTTATTAAATCGTGCGTTAAAGAAGGTCCGGATTTAACCAAACCTTATGTTACTCATGCAAGCCCTCCAAATTTAAGCTATATTGCAATTAATGCCAGCAAAATAAATGCAACTTTCTATGTAAATGAGCCTGCCAATTGCAAATATAGTTTAAGCGAAGGGAGATACGAAGATATGCCGAACAGCATGGAATGCAAAACTGGGGTGCAGGCAAGAGGCAAATACGGATGGCCGTGCAACACTAATCTAGATGTCTCTTCTGTTACCAAGTTTTATGTGAGATGCCAGGATTTGAGCGAGAATAACAATACAATGACTGAAAGTTATGTTTATGAATTACAGAGAAGCGCATCAGAATTAAGAATAATACTTATTGACCCTGAAAATGGAGAAACTATAAGGGCGCAAAGCGAGCCAACGAATGTAAATCTAGAAGTGGTTACTGCAGGAGGAGCTGAAGACGGAAAAGCAACTTGTTATTATAAGTTTGGAAACGATTCATGGCCTATAAAATTCCTAGAAACCTACTCCAACAAGCACAAGCAGGTATTTAATTCATTAATGAGCGGGGATTATAAAATATGGGTAGAATGTGAAGATATAGCTGGAAACAAAGTCATGAACTCTACAGAATTTACAGTTTATGTTGATACTGGCGGACCTGTAATCACCAGAGTTTATTATCAGAATGGATTAAAAATAGCCACAGATGAAGATTCTACATGCGCATATTCTTTTGTTGACAGCAAGTGCAGCTTTAATATCAAGAATATAACAGAGACAAGCAACGCAGAACTAATGACTGGAACAGGAAAAGAGCATACAACAGAGTGGCAGGCTGAACAGACTTATTATATAAAATGTATGGATGAGTATGGGAATCAGCCTGGAAGATGCTCAATGGTAGCCCGGCCTTATGATCTTTTAAAATGAATAGAAAAAAAGAATTGTGCCTTGCCTTTAATCCTGACAAAAATTTAGCAAGCAAAAAAGGGCAAGTCGCAATATTTATAGTCGTAGCAATAGTCCTAGTGGCTACTGTATTACTTATCTTCTTGTTTTGGAAGGAGCCAAATATTGACCGTCCTTCCCCATTAAGTCCTGCAACTTACATTGATTCCTGCGTGAAAGAGAGCGCAAAAAAAGCAATTCCTATCCTGTCAGAAAACGGGGGGAGTATTGAACCTAAAAGCAGCATATCCTATAGCGGGCAAAAGTTTGCCTATTTATGCTATAATGCAAATTACTATGACTCATGCGTTAACCAGCAGCCAATGTTAATTGAACATATTGAACAAAGCGTAACTGATTATATCGAACCAGAAGTAAAAGACTGCTTTTCTAGACTAAAAGCAGAACTGGAGGGAAAGGGATATGAAGTTTCAATCGGACAGCTTAAAATTGAGACTACTCTGGAGCCAAACAGAATGGTCATTACTTCGAAAAGAAAAATGACAATTTCAGGGGAAGAGGAAACACAAAATTTTGACGAATTTGAAACAAGATTTACAACTCCATTATACGACTTGTCTGAGATTGCAACCGAAATTGTAAATCAAGAAGCAGCTTACTGTGATTTTGATACGCTTTCCTTTATGCTGATGCATCCAGAATACGATGTAAGAAAAAAGGTAATTGAGGACTCTAATCTCTACACTCTGAAAATCCTTGAAACAGGAGAAGAATTTAAATTTGCTGTAAGAGGGTGCGTAATGCCTCCGGGGATATAAAATGAAAAATGTTATTCTTTTATTAACAGCAGTGGCAGTTATAACAATGACTATTCCAATTATCTGCGCCCAAGAAAACCCCCAGGTCTGCTGCGAAAAAACCCTCAATGGAAATTACTGCCAGGATATTGAAGAAGCAGAGTGCAATTCCTCTTACTCTGCCCCTATTCCTACGCAATGCGAGTATGTGGATTATTGCAAAAAAGGATGCTGTTACAGTACAAAAACAGGAGCATGTAATAAAGCTACCCCGGATATACTCTGCGAAGGGGATTGGAAAGAAGATGGGAACTGCAATATTCCTGAATGTTCAAGAGGATGCTGTGTAATAGGCAGAAATGCCCTTTTTACAACAGAAAGAAACTGCGAAGTAAAATCAAGTTTTTTTGGCTTAGCCAAGGACTTTAGGCCTGAAGTAAAGAATGAGATTGACTGCATATTCCTAACTGAAAAAGAAGATGAGGGGGCGTGTATTTATGGGGAAAACTGCCGGCTAACAACAAGAGAGAGCTGCAAAAGTACCGGCGGGGAGTTCTACAAGGGAAAATACTGTTCTGACCCTTCTTTAAACACCACCTGCAAAGCCAAAGACCGTGCAGGATGCTTTGAGCAGAAAGTTTATTGGTTTGATTCCTGCGGAAACAGGGAGGCTGTGAAAGAAAAATGCGATATTTTTGAAGGGACAATGTGCGGGCTAGTGGGAACAGAGTACAAATGCAAAAGCATTGATTGCGAGGTCACTATTGGCGGGAAAAAGGTTACAAAGAAAAATGGAGAGTCATGGTGTGAGTATGAAGGGGCTGTTGGAACGGGGCTTGATACTGTTGGAAGCAGGCATATAAGACATTTGTGCTCTATGGGCGAAGAAAGGATAGAGCCGTGCCAGGATTATAGAAACAGAGCATGTATTCAATCAAATATAGTGATTAAAAATGAGACTCAAAAGACAAGAAACTTTTCAGAAGCCAGGTGTGTTGTTAACAGTTGGCTGCAATGCCTTGATTATAACAAAGAAACTGACTTGACTAAACTCAGAAATATCTGCTCTAATGACTCTTTATGTTTTATGAAAAGCGTTTATGTGGATGACTATTTTCAGTTTGCGTACTGTTCTCCAATGTTCCCTCCTGGCTTCGATATAAAAAGCGAAGATAAAAAAAAGAACGGAGAAGATATATGTGCCATAGCAACACAACGCTGCACAATAATTTATGTAAAAGGCTGGAATCTTAAATGGAAGTGCAAGGAGAATTGCGAGTGTGAAACTGTGGCTTTCACGGAACAAATGAATAGTTTATGCGCTTCTTTAGGAGACTGTGGCGCATATGTTAATGTTGTTGGAGATATTACTGATGAGGGCTATACTGTAAGCAGGGCGCCTAGAATATCCAATAGCTCCTTAAAAGTGCTTAAAGCTTATGCAAAGCCTATAGAAGATAAAATGATGGATACATTGGGAGAATTTCTTGAAATAGGCGGAGGCGGGGCTGAAATTTTAAATGCTATTACACAACTAAAGCAACTGGGGCTAATCAATGATGATCAGTATTTCGGCTATACAACAACTATTACTAATTTAGCTACTCTCGCAGAAGATGCAAAAAAAGCTGCTGGAAAAAAATATGAAGGCAGCATCGAGTATTGGATAATGGGGGGTCCATTAGCAAAGGCAATTTTCGGAATTGGAAAAACTAAGAAAAAATATGCTACATTCACGTGCATGCCATGGCAGCCTCCCCTTGGAGGTGCCAATTGCGAGAAATGCAGTAATTTCACCTCATGTTCTGAATATAGATGTATAAACCTTGGACAGACATGCGCGCTTCTTAACAAAGGAACTGAATTTGAAGCCTGCGTAAATAATGCCTCTAGTGATGTTTCATCTCCAAGAATAACTCCTTTATACGGAACAATGACAGAGGGATTTGAGTACAGAAATATAAGAAATGAGGGGTTTGAGATTAAAGAGGCTGGAAGAGATTGCATTCCTGAATTTACAAACGTGCTTTTTGGAATACAAACAGACAAGCCTGCTCAGTGCGTAATAGGAAATGACTCTATACAGACTTTTGATGAGATGAAAGACCATTATTTTGGAGGAAGAAATCTATTTTTAACAAATCATACCACTTATCTCTCTTTCCCAAGCGCAGAAGCGCTGGAAAACGAGTATGAGGACCTCGCGCCTGTAGAAATCAGCAAGCTGGGAGAAACGAACATTTATGTCAAATGCAGGGGGGTTAATGGAAAAGAGAATGATGCTGCTTACTTTATAAAGTCATGCGTCAAAGAGGGGCCTACTTATCCGTATATAACCCGCGCATCTCCGGAGAATGGAGGTTATATTGCATATAATGCTGATGAGATAAATGCAACTTTCTGGGTAAACGAACCTAGCGAATGCAGATATAGCTCCGAGGATAAAGAGTACGAATCTATGGAGAACTTAATGGAATGCCAGGACAGCTTGGAAAATTATGGCTTGGATGGACTTGCCTGCAATACAACTTTAAATGTTTCTTCGAATACGCAGTTTTATGTTAGATGCAAGGATAAATCTGAGTATAATATGACTATGGAAGATAGTTATCCTTATGAATTGCAAAGGTCAGCATCTGAACTTAGGATAATTCTTATTGACCCTGAAAATGGAGAAGTCATAAGAGTGGCGAGCGAGCCAGCTACTGTCAATTTAGAGGTA
>Ga0315277_10001528_pt1 | contig 33754 bp, 27 predicted proteins | sample YL17G05_15_MG_FD_203695 | JGI IMG/M metagenome (GOLD analysis project Ga0315277, IMG submission 203695) | Sediment microbial communities from Yellowstone Lake, YNP, Wyoming, USA - YL17G05_15 | ecosystem: Environmental > Aquatic > Freshwater > Lake > Sediment | place: USA: Wyoming | collected...
ATCACTTCTGGCAATGGTCAGGAATTCTATTCATGCTGCGCGGCGTCCGGCCCCTGGGACCGCGGGCGTCTCGCCCGCAAAATACTCATGCAGATGCCGCAACCGCCAATCTTCATCTTCAGGCGACTTTTTGCGGGCGAGACGCCCGCGGTCCCAGGGCCGGACGCCGCGATTTGTTGACCGAACTCAAGCATCAGCCGGCCTCATCCGGGATGCGAATGGCATGACAATCGAGCCAAAACCCACAGTGTCACGTGTGGGTAACAGCCAGCGCTCTGCGGGTGGTAGCTCACTTACTGTGGGCTTGAACCGTCTTTGAGCCGGGAGCCGAACGATCCTTGCCTCCGGCATCCGCACGCGTCTGTGTTAAGATCTCGCTTCGCCTATGAACGCCGATGAACCTGGAAGAGTATTGATTGCCGGGGCCGGCCCGGCAGGATTGACCGCGGCCTATGAATTGTGCCGTCGTGGTGCCGCCCCCATTGTCCTGGAAAGGGATTCCATTGTCGGCGGGATCGCGAGGACGGAGCAGTTTCAAGGGTATCGCTTTGACATCGGCGGCCATCGGTTCTTCACCAAGCTGCCGGAGATCAGCCGCATCTGGGATGAAGTGCTGGGCGACAAGTTCCTGCGCGTATCAAGGCTGTCGCGCATTTATTACAACGGGAAATTCTTCTTCTACCCGCTGAAACTCGGCAATGTGATTCACGGCCTCGGCGTCTGGAACAGTTTTCTCATCTTCTTGAGCTTTCTGCATGCTCTCATTTCCCCTTATCCGGAGGAAAAGAATCTCGAAGAGTGGGTCAGCAACCGCTTTGGAAAGAGACTGTACAGGACGTTTTTCAAGACCTATACCGAAAAGGTCTGGGGGATGCCTTGCACCAGCATTCGCGCCGAATGGGCGGCTCAACGGATCAAGGGGCTGTCGCTGCGCACCGCGGTCCAGAACGCACTGTTCGGCAACCGGAACGGCAGGATCAAATCGCTGATTGAGGAATTCCTTTACCCGGAGCGCGGACCCGGCATGATGTGGGAAGCCTTCCAGGATCTTATAAACCGGCGCGGCGGCCAGGTGCTCGTCCGGCATCAGGTGTGCAAAATCCTGCGGACGGAAGACCATATCGACGCTTTCGTGGTCAAGGGCCAGGAGGGCCGCCATGAAGCGATGGCCGGGACTCACTTTATTTCCAGCGCGCCGGTTTCGGAGGTGATCGCGCAGCTCGATCCGCCGCCGCCGGAAGAGGTGCTCCGGGCGGCAGCCGGGCTCAAATACAGGGACTTCCTGACCGTCTGCCTGGTCGTCGACCATCCCGATCTCTTCCCTGACAACTGGATCTACATTCACAGTCCGGAAGTGCGCATGGGCCGGCTTCAGAATTTCAAGAACTGGAGCCGGCACATGATTCCGGACGCAGGCAAAACCAGCCTGGGGGTCGAGTATTTCGTCAATGAAAACGATGATCTTTGGTCCATGCCCGACCAGGACCTGATCGCGCTGGCTTCGGCAGAGTTGCAGCGGATCGGACTCACGCGCGGAGCCGCAATAGAAACCGGGGCGGTCTTTCGCCAGAAGAAAGCTTACCCCGTTTACGATGAGACATATGGCGAGCGGCTGGTGGTGATCGAGAGTTTTCTGCGCGGATTCAAAAACCTGCAGATGATCGGGCGCAACGGCCTCCACAAGTACAACAACCAGGACCATTCCATGATGACCGGCATCCTGGCCGTCGAGAACCTTTACGGCGCCCGTCACGATATCCGGCAATACAACAGCGACCAGGCCTACCAGGAAGAAGCAAGCGCGCGCTAATATCCGTCGGGATACTCCCTCCATTGCCGCATAGTTTTTGCCCACCCACGAGGTAAGAGCATGGCGCCGAAGGCGCCTTTGGAGTGCGGCGACTGGTCGCCGCTTTCAACAGCCTGGTGCTGCCCGACACCGGCAGCTTGCTGCCGGGATTGCCGCGGTGCGCCTGGAGGCAAGCATTGGTCTCTCCTGAAAAAGGCAGCGAGCTGCCGTTGCCCGGCCAGAACACGATTTCCAGAGCGGCGACCAGTCCTGGACCTTATACGGATCTTGGGTGAGTAGACGCTGCTGCATGATCCGGCCTGCATTCAGGCATTGCCAATATTCAGGATCGTGGCCTGAACCAAGGGCCGAAGGCCCGTTCTATACCAGCCTGGGGCAACGCCCCAGGATCCACGCGATCCCCAAAAGGGATGGAAGGGCTGAAAGCCCGCCCTATAAACGATTATGGAGCGGGCCTTCAGCCCTTATTTGTATAGCCATATGCCGTTCCTGGGGCGTTGCCCCAGGCTGGTATGGAGCGCGCCTTCGGCGCTTGTTTATACGCTCCAACGAATCTCGATTTCCGAGGCAAGTGGGAGACACTCCCCGTCCGCGTGTCTATCGCGCAGAGATCCGGGTAAGGTGCAGGACCAGTCGCCGCACTCCAAACGCGCCCTTCCGGCGTCGAATAAGCCCGATTGGAGCAAAAGCTATGGTCGTGAGAATAAATTGAAAAATCTGTGTTTTTGCGCCCGTAAGTTCAGATCTCCTGACATGCCCCTCCGAAAAACTGTCCGCTTTTTCTCAGATTTCGTGCTCGAAGACAGCAAATCGGAGCCGTAGATTGGTCCCTGGAAAGGTGGTTTCTGTCTTGTTTAGCGTATCGCAGACCAACGCTATTGCCTTGGAACGATGGGGTGAGCTCAGCGGCGCAAGTGTCACACACAATTCTTTGTCAGACGGTTCAATGGACGCCGAGCTTCGGAGAGCTGCCTGGATCAGCGTCCGCCCTTCGTCCTCTGTTCGCGCATAATGTGGTCGTAGCAATTCCACCAGGCTTCCCTCGATCTGATAGGCAACCATTTTCAAAACGTTGGTCAGATGTTTTCGTTCTGTTGACAGCTTCATGGCCTTCTCTGCACCCGGCGCTTCAGCCAAAGGAATCCGAACCGGCAGGGATTTTTGCCGCTCTATCAGTTTCGCGATTTCCTCGGCAGCTTCCCGGAGCTCACGGTGAATTTGTTTTTCGGCGGCCGTAAACGTGCGCAAGGTGGTGGTTCGCCCTTCCAGGTAGTCGAGTGCGGTTGAACCGTACTTTTCCTGAAGTTTCGCATATCGAGCACGGGAGTTGCGTAGTTCCTTATCTACGATCTTGCGCGCCGGGTTCGGGATCAGGCGGTTCGGATCATCGGGATCAGCGTCATAATCAACAAGCGCATCGATCAGAAACTCCTGTCGCATGTATTTAAAGAAATTCTCCTGCCGCCACCTTTCGAACATGCGATAGGCAACAACAATGTCGCGCAGATCCCACCTGCTTGTCATGACTGCCGTCTGGTGTTTTGTCTCCGTCAATCGGGTCACCTGGCGCAGCCGGAGCTTACCCTTCAAGAACCGGACCGCCTGGTCATGAAGAAGGTATTCCACACGCCGCCCTTCCAATCTGGCTTTTCGGAGGACAAATCTTTTCTCAGCGACATGGCGGAATCGCCCCTTGCGGTAGGTGAGGATGTCGAAATGCATGGCAAGGATGCTCTTGAAAAGTTTTGGGCTCCAGCCGCCCCTATCGAAGACCACGGTCAACCGTCGATTCGTACCGACCAGATTGCGGACTTCCTGGAGGATGGGGACCAACATGCGGGTCATTGCAGCATTGGCTTCTGCGGTGACGACAAAGATCGGATCACCTTTCTGATCGTTGATCCAGTAGTCGGTGGTAGCCGGCCCGGCGATTCTTTTGCGGGTTACGTAGGCCTTTGGGATGACACGTTTGCCGTGATAGGCGCGAACATGTCCATCGATATAGAGAAAACCAAGGGTGCGTCCGCGCTCTGCAATGCGCAGTCGAGCCAGCTCAAGGCCGAGTTCCCGGCTTCTTTTCATTGCGGCGAGTCGAGCCAGCTTGCGACGCAGCGTTTTCACCTCGGGAATCCGATCAAGTCCCACGATGCGGCCCAGATCGCCCGGAGAATGTTCCTTGAGTGTTTCTGGTCGCGGAATGCGCAGCAGGGCCAGCAGTACCGAGGTGACGAGTGTGGTCCGTAACCCATAAAATGCCGGTCCCAGAGAACCATAGATTTTGCGCGCCACGGAAAGCAAACCGCTGCCGACCAGAGCCGGTATAGCAAGCAGGACGCCGGCGCCGTGGAGATTTTCCGTGCGGGCGAACACAGGTGTTGCGTCTTCAAGTCTGCCCATGGCCGCAAGCAAGCGATCCAGGGATCGATCGAGCGGATCAACATCGAAGCTGCCCGTGAGTCGTTTATGCATTTCTGCGTTTTCGGCGATTGCGGTATCAGCTCCGGAGGACTCAAAAGCGTTGAGCGAAGAATCTACTGTGGCCAGCGGAATTGGCTGGTCGCTTTTAGTGGAGAACGGCAGGCATGCGTCAGGTTGTGGTTTCCAGCCAAGCCGGCGCAAACGCTTTCGCACTGCGTTTTCGGCAAGGCCCAGGCGCTGTGCAATTCCGCGGTTGCTGAATCCTCTTTCCTTCATACAGAGGATTGTCTTGCCTCGCTCATCGGTCTTTTTCGGCGCAACTTCCGTAGGTCGACCTCGTATGCGACCCAGAGCAGGCAAGCCGCCCAATTCAAATCTTTGGGAGTATCGCCGAATGCTCCGCGCGGAACAGCTGAACGCGCAAGCGATCTCTTCCTGTCGCGCGTATCCGGAATCCAGCAGAGTGAGCATCGCATACTCCTCGGCGGCACAATCGTTTTTGTCGTAGTGGGCGACGATCACCCCATGAACAAGAACCACGCGACGAAATCCTTCGGTATGAATGCAAACGCGATCGTTAACGACGATTACGCCACTTGGCGGAGCACAAAACTCGAGAAGAATCCGTTGTTCTGGTGACATAGTTGGCCATAATGCCCAACCATGCACGATCAGAAAAGCGGACAGTTTTTGGTGCGCACCCGGGAGCCGAAATTTTTGCAAAAATTAGCAGAATTGTGAAACCGGTGCATTGCCACAGCGAGCGCATTTGACGCACCTTTGACGAGCATTGACCGCATTCTCATTTTGAAAAAGCGGACATATTTAGGTGCGCACCCCTGACCCAGTTTTTTGCTTTGGATTGAATGATTTTAAACCTGACTCTGTGGGTGCTCGGAGCCCCCGGAAGGCATTTCCAGCGCAGAAAAAAGCGGACAGTTTTGGGTGCGCACCCATGTCCGAAAAAATGCCAAAATCCCTAGGATTTCGGGGGGCATGTCAGGAGATCTGAAGTTATTGAAAACAATAGGGCGGATTTTGCAAAAACCTATTTATTCTCACGACCTATGCGACATTGGGCGTCCCGCCCGTTCCTGGGAAGCAATAGCAGCGCAGGCTTCCAGCCTGCGACTCGGATCCGCATGAGCGCCGCCGCAGGAAAAATGCCTGCTCTTTTGGGCTCTTATGACTGACCTCAACGCGCGGATTTCGCAGGGATGAGCATGTATGCCGCGTCAGGTTTGATAAGCCAGAACTGCCGGCCGGGGTAATGCTTCATGAGAGCGTGGTCTTCAGCCTCGCCCATCGAACGAGCCCATATCACTTTTTGTCTGTCGAGATCGGGAGTGTTGTACACCCACTCCTCATGCCCGTTGTGTTGGGGCAGGTATTTCACGAAGATCAAGTGTTGGCCGTCGCTATTTGTCAGGTTGTCGATCATGCGGGCGCGCACCACATTCCACGGCGCCGGGTCGGCGCCCGTGGCTTTGAGTCCCTTGATCACATTTTCCCCCAACCTGGCGGCGCCAACGATGAGCAGGACTGCCATCAACCCTCGGCCCAAATAGGGGCCAAGCCGCTGCCTGCGAATCGAAGCTGCATTCAACCGCCGGATGCCTGTCATGGCAAAACCGAAAAAACCGGCAAGCATCGGCGCCGGATAGGCGCTGAATTGACGATACACGGTACAGAACAGCCCGCAGCACACCAGCAGCAGGGCAATGGCCGGGATACGCCCCCGCGGCGAGCGCAGGGAGGCGGCAACTCCGAGCAAGGCCAGCAGCAAAACCGGGCCGAAGTGTTCGTGGTAATAGCTCCTGAATTTCTCCCAATTGAGCGACATTATGCCCGAAGCGGTTTTCGCCAGAAGACCGCGCTCCCCTTCCCATTGGTCATACAGGATTCCCATCTCCGGATGGCGATACTGGGGACGCGGCTGCATACCCATGCCCAGCAAAGGCAGGACGTAGTGATACTGCTCGAAATTTTCCATATAGGGCATCTTCCATGCGGACCCGGTGCTGCGCAGGTTGTAATATCCCATGGCCGATATCAAAAGGGCCAGCATCGCCGCAGTCGCCGCCAGCAGTTTCCATTGCCGCCGCTGGAGAATCCGGATCAGGAGTGCGACTCCGATGGGCAGTGAGAACAAAGCGCCTTCGAAGGGCCGGGCGTTGGCAAGGATAGCTATCCCGATGACGAGCCAAACCGCCTGCCGCAGCCGGGCAGTGGAAATCAGGCGCAAATAGCCGCCCAGAACCAGTGCGCCTCCGAGCGCTGCGACGGCGCCGCCCAGATACCAGTCGCTGAAAATCGAAAAAACACCATATTTCAATGAGCAGAAGATTCCTGCCAGCAACGCGTATCGAGGCCTGACGAGAGGTTGCAGAGCCCAGCAGATTGCGCCGCACATCAGGCCGGTGCTGAGCCACAGCCCCCACCACGGACCGCCTCCGGCTACGATGCCGAGCGCATAAAACAGGCTGGGCGCCGGCGGATACATGCTTTGGTAGCTTGGCACCAGGTTGATATGGAAAGTCTCAAAGTGCTGCCAGAATGCCGGGGTGGGATTCGCCAGCCGTCCGGCAGCCAGGGTTTGTGCGCCGAAGACGTAACTGGACTCATCCATGATCGCAGGCAGGCGGGGCGGAATCCAGGGAAGCAGCGCCAGCCGCGGCAGCATGGCCAGGCCGCAGCAGACGAGAATCGCCAGCGTCCTCCGGCCGGCGAGGCGGTGGAAGCCCGATTCGGCCCGGCGCCCGGCGCCGAAGCATCGGAAAATCCATCCGATTGAAAACCCGCATGCCAGAATCACGAGGTCGAGGAGCATGGAAATGGCCCGTTGTGTGGCGTTCGGCGTTGCGCTATTGCGCGCGCGCGGCGGCGCGGAACCGCCGCAAATTCCTGATCGAGCGCAGATAGGAAATGATAAAGGCGCTCAGATTGCGTTTGCTCTCCCCTGCATTGCGCTTCTCGAAGGTAATCGGCACTTCCAGAATCCTGGCTTGCGCCGGCCCCCAGGCCAGTCGCGCCAGGATCTCCTGCAGAATCTCGAAATTGGTGGACATAAGCGAGAGCGCCCGCAATTGTTCCCCGCGGTAGAGCCGGAAGTTGTTGCTCATGTCGCGAATCTGCAGGCCGAGGGCCCAACGGCAGGTGACGTTCAGAATCTGGCTCTGCAACGTCAATCCGGCATGCACCTTGGTGCGCCCACCCGCGGTGTATCGAGACCCGATGATGATGTCGCCTTCATGGCGCCGGCACCACAGGCGCTCAAAATCGTCGGGATTATGAGAGCCGTCGGCGTCCATGATCATCACGAATCTGCCCCGTGACTCCCGGATCGCCGTGCGGATCGCATCCCCGAAGCTGTCCCCGTTCGTCCGGAAAAGGTGACGGACCCCGCAATCGGCGCACACTTTCTGCGTGTCGTCCACCGGTCTGAGCGCATCGACCACGACGATTTCGTAATCTGCCGTCAGCCGGCCGGCCGCTGCCCGGATGCGGGGCAGGAGATGGCGCAGCGTTTCGGCCTCCCGGTATGCCGGCAGGGTTATCGAAAGTTCACAACTGTCGGGCACTGGAATCGCTCCGGTTTATGCATGGAAAGCCGCGGCGCCATTTCCTGCGCCAGTTCCCATACGGCATAGGACAGCCGGATGGTTGCCTGCCACTCCAGCTTTTGCCGGGCGGCTTCTGCATCGGCCACCAGATACATCGGATCGTGCGGCGGATACGGGACCTGTCCAAACCGGATCTGCACGGAAATTCCGAGTTCGGCACGGACGGTCTCCACCCATGCGCGCACACTCCGCGGCGTGCCGCAACCCAGATTGAATATTTCCACGGCATTATCGGAATCGCGCGTGATGCACCGGCGGATGGCTTCGGCGATGTCGCCGGCGGCGCAATAATCACGCACCTGATCTCCGTGGGTCATCGGCAAAGGCTCCCCGGTGGCAGCCGCGTGCACCAGACTGGGAAACAGGCGCGGGCGGAAGTCGTTGGCTCCGGTGAATCCGAACGGCCTGAGGACGGTGAGCCTGCGGCCGGCCTGCATTGCTGCCGCCTGCAGCAGGAGGTCCGCTGCAGCCTTGCCTGCGGCGTAAGGCTGCAGCGTATCCACCGGATCCGTTTCCCGGATCGGGCGGTTCATCCCGCGGTAGACCATCCCCGTGCTGACCTGGACAAAGTGAGAAGCGCGCGAGCCGCAGTAACTTTCAAACAGCATCTGCGTCGCGGAAACATTGAATCCCTGCATTTCGCTCCAGGAAGGCTTCGGCGGGCGCAACCCGCTGGTGGCGCAATGCACGATCACATCCGGCTGCGCGCGGGCCAGCAGGGCATCCATGTCGCTGCGCGCGCCGAATTCGAACGGGATCATCTCGATCCGCTCCCCCAGGGCCCGCAAGCAAGGATGGCTGCGGCGCACGGGAAGGACGGCTTCGAAACGGGAGTCCGAAGCGAGCAGGCGGGCGAGATTGAATCCGAGCGTCCCCGATCCGCCTGTAAGGAGCACCCGCCGCTTTCCATCAGAAATGCCGTATGCCATATAGAATACCCGAAGATGAAGCATACAGGCACAGGCGGATTCCTTCAAATCCGCGTTCCTCCACCAGCCGGAGGCGCTGCCCCAACGCGCTTCTGATCTGACCGGGGAGCGGATCTTCTCCCTGAGGGCCGGTATTATTGCTCAAAAGCACCCAAACGCGCGAATAATCGTGTGTGGCCGTTTCCAGCACCTGCGGGGTGACCCTACTCATGAAGTCGCGCCAGACCGGGCGGTCGCCGTGGCCGGGAGCCACAATCACCGGCCTGGCCTTCGCGCCGGCAAAGCGGCCCGCGTAATAATCGTATGCGTAGCGCGCATTGGCCTGATGAAACAGCAGCGCGTCGCCGGGCAGCGCATTTGCGAGCACATGCGCCGCGGCGCCGCGGTAATCCGCGCGCACGATGTCGAAGTCCTTTTCGTAGTACGAACGGATGCCGCCGATCCCAAGCCACGCGATTGCGGCGGCAAGCGGCAAAATCAACCAGTTCCGGCGCACTGATTCCATCCCGGAGGCGGCCATCAGCGCCAATCCGGGCAGAGCAATGATCAGGTAGCGCGCCAGAAATACCGGTTTTGCCACGGTGACCGCCAGGACGATCGCCACTGGAACGAAAAACCAACAGAATGCGAGTCCGTATTTCCAGGTGGCAAGCGAATCCCCGCGAAAGTTCCGGCTGCGCACCGCGGCTCCCAGCGCCAGCAGGATGCATGTCAGGTACAGGAGCATCAGCGGGGCACCCGCATTGCCGGCGTAGTGTGTCAGGAAGCTGTACAGCTCGGACCATCCCGGCCGGCGCAGCCAGCTGAGCACTCCCACACCCGTTGTGATGAGAAAGACCCAGATCGGCAGCGTCCAGAGCCCCATGAGTTTCATGGCCCGTTTGAACTCGCGTTTCGGACGTGCCTCCGCCGATGCATCTTCCCGCGACAAGCGCAGCGACACCCAATGCGCTGCGATGGCCAGGACCGCGTAAAAGTGAGCGTAAGCGGCAAGCGCGCCGCACGCCACATACCAGTTCCAGTCGCGGCGCCGCCCGTCTTGCACGGCACGGACCAGAAACCAGGTGGCCAATGTCACCAGGAATACGGCCAGAGAGTAACTGCGCGCTTCCTGCGAATAGCGCACGTGATAGGCGTTCAAAGCCATCAGCAGGGCTGCCAGGAGGCCGGCCCGTGTCCCGAAAAGCCGCGCGCCGATGGCATAGATCACGGGTACCGTCGCCACGGCGAAGAGCACCGATAAGGCCCGATACCAGGCTTCGCTGTCGCCGAACTGAAGCCAGCCGCCCAGCAGGATGAAATAGAGCGACATGTTGCCTTCACGGCGCCATAGCAGGCGAGTGGTGCCATACCACCCCAATCGCATGTAGCCCGCGGTGATGCCTTCGTCAAGCCAGAAGCACCTGGCGCCGAGTGCGTGCAGGCGCACCCATGCGGCCGCCACTGTGATTGCCGCCAATACGGCCAGAGGACGCGCCGCCTGAAATCGCGAGCCGGGCTGGGATCCCGACGCGGGAGAAGCCGTTGTCTGCTTGTTTGCCATAGAATGCGGCAGTATACCCTAGCCGCCGCCGCGATGACCGACGATTTTGTTGCCTCCGCTCAGAGCCAGATCCATTCCTGCCGCGGAAGGCCGTCTCTTACTTTCGCTCACAGAGATTGAAAACTGTGTCTCTCTGTGTTCTCCGTGTCTCTGTGGTTCATAAGTTTTTTTTAAAAAGGATCTGGTGTCTGAATCACAGTTGTTGCCCGGCAGCCCGGACTATATAATGGCGCCGGTCCGAGGAGGCGGCATGAAAGTCGTAATGCTTTGCGGTGGTCTGGGCACGCGCCTGCGCGAGGAAACAGAATTCCGGCCCAAGCCCATGGTGGACATCGGCGGCCGTCCCATGCTCTGGCACATCATGAAACTCTATGCCCACTTCGGCTTCCAGGATTTTGTCCTCTGCCTCGGCTATCGCGGCAGCATGATCAAGGAATACTTCCTCAACTATGAGGCGATGAACAACGACTTCACCATCAGCCTCGGCCGTCAGTCCCGGATTCGTTACAACGACGGGCATGCGGAACAGGATTTCAGGGTTACCCTGGCCGAAACGGGTTTCGATACCATGACCGGCGGCCGCATCAAGCGCATCCAGAGATACATCGCCGAGGATACGTTCATGGTAACCTACGGCGACGGCGTGGCGGACCTCGACATCGGCCGTCTCGCCGCCTACCACAAAAGTCACGGCAAGCTGGCAACGGCTACCACCGTGCGCCCGTTTTCGCGCTTCGGCATTGCGGCGGTCGACGCCCAGGACGACATCAAACAGTTCATCGAAAAACCGCGGTCGGAGGGATGGATCAGCGCCGGTTTCTTTGTATTTCAGCGCGCCGTTTTCGACTATCTCGGCGGGGATGACTGCGTGCTCGAACGCGAGCCGCTGGAGCGGCTTGCTGCCGACGGCCAGCTGAAAGCGTTCCGGCACGAGGGCTTTTTCTACGCGATGGACACCTACCGCGAATATCAATATCTGAATCATTTGTGGTCCTCGGGGCGGGCGCCATGGAAACTGTGGTCCTAGAAAGATCCCACTGGCGGGATCGCACGGTATTCATCACCGGCGCCACCGGCCTGCTGGGCGGCTGGCTCACACGGCGGCTGCTCGATCACGGCGCAGACATCGTCTGTCTGGTCCGCGACTGGGTTCCCCAGTCTGAATTTGTCCGCGCCGGATTGATGGACAAAGTGAAGGTCGTGCGCGGTGACATCTGCGATCAGGCGCTTCTGGAGCGTACCCTTGCCGAGTACGAAACCAGGTCGGTTTTCCACCTTGCAGCCCAGACGATCGTCGGGATTGCCAACCGCAATCCTGTGTCTACGTTCGAGAGCAACATCCGCGGGACCTGGACTTTGCTCGAGGCCTGCCGCAGGTCGCCGATGGTGGAGGCTGTTGTGGCCGCATCCTCCGACAAAGCATACGGGGAACACAAGGATCTTCCCTATACCGAGGATTTCCCGCTGCAGGGAATCCACCCCTACGATGTCAGCAAATCGTGCGCAGACCTTATCGCGCATTCCTATGCGGCAACCGGCAAGCTCCCGGTAGCCGTCACGCGCTGCGGCAACTTTTATGGCGGCGGCGATTTGAACTGGAACCGCATCGTGCCGGGGACCATCCGTTCGGTCCTGCGCGGGCAGCGCCCGGTCATCCGTTCCGACGGGCATTTTGTCCGTGATTACTTCTACGTGGAAGATGCAGCTGCGGCCTATATGCTGGTGGCCGAGCATCTGGCCGGGAATCCGGCTGTGCGCGGCATGGCTTTCAATTTTTCGAATGAACTGCAGATTTCCGTGCTCGATCTTGTCGATCAGATCCTTGCTTTGATGGGATCGGCCCTTCGGCCCGAGATTCAGGACAATGCGGTGCACGAAATCCGGCGCCAGTACCTGAGCGCGGAACGCGCCCGGCGCCTGCTGGGCTGGAAACCGATGTTCACGTTGCAGGACGGCCTGCAGCGGACCATCCGCTGGTATCAGGACTTTCTTGCATGAACTCCCGGGCCGACCTTCTTCGCGACCGCATTCTTGCATTGGTGGCCGAATATCATGATGCGGCCTTCGCTCCGCGCCCGTTCGTGCCCGGGCAGACTCCGGTGCCCGTTGCGGGGCGCGTCTTCGGGACTGAGGAAATGCAGGCCCTCACCGAATCGGCGCTTGATTTCTGGCTGACCGTGGGGCGGTTCGCGGACCAGTTCGAAGGCGAATTTGCCCGCTACTGCGGCGGGAGCGCCGCGATCCTGGTCAACTCAGGCTCTTCCGCCAGCCTGGCGGCCCTTGCCAGTCTGACCTCCCCAAAACTGGGTGAGCGCCGCCTTCAGCCCGGGGACGAGGTCATCACCCTCGCGGCTGGATTTCCCACCACCGTGAATCCGATGGTGCAGAACGGCCTCGTGCCGGTCTTCGTCGATATCGAAATCCCGACCTATAACATCGACGCCGACCGGCTTGAAGAGGCGCGGTCAGAACGCACGCGTGCAGTAATGATTGCGCATACGCTCGGCAATCCCTTCGATCTTGGCCGCGTAATGGATTTTGTCCGCAAGCACGACCTGTGGCTGATTGAGGACTGCTGCGACGCGCTCGGCTCCGAATACCGCGGCCGCAAGGTCGGCTCCTTCGGGCACCTGGCCACCTTCAGCTTCTACCCTGCGCATCACATCACGATGGGAGAGGGCGGCTGCGTGGTCACCCGCATGCCGGAGCTCAAGCGCCTGGTTGCCTCGTTCCGCGACTGGGGCCGGGACTGCTGGTGCGATCCCGGCAAAGATAATACCTGCGGCCGCCGATTCGAATGGCAGCTGGGCGAACTCCCTTTTGGATACGACCACAAATACACTTTTTCGCATATCGGCTACAACCTCAAGGCGACCGATATGCAGGCGGCGATCGGCGTCGCTCAATTGAAAAGGCTGCCGGAATTCGTGGCGCGGCGAAAGCGCAATTTCCGCATCCTTTACGAGGGGCTGCAGGATATGCAGGACTTGTTTGTTTTGCCCTGCGCGACCGCGGAATCGGACCCGAGCTGGTTCGGATTCCCCGTCCTGTTGCGGCTGGGTGCGCCCCTTGCGCGCATCGACGTGGTCCGGCACCTGGAAAGCAGGAAGATTGCGACGCGGCTGCTGTTCGGCGGGAATCTGGCGCGCCAGCCCGCCTACAAAGAAGTCCATTATCGAGTTGCCGGCACTCTGGAAAACACCGATCTCACGATGGAACGTCTGTTCTGGCTGGGTGTCTACCCGGGCATCACAGACGAAATGCTGGATTACGTCCTGGACACGATGCATAAGCTGCCGGGGACAATCGCCGGTTCTCCCCGCTGTGCGGGGCAGTAGAGAGCCGCGCCTTCCGGGAGTGGCCTGACTGCGGATGAGGAGTTCCAATGGTCCGTCTCCTGATCACCGGCGCCTCAGGATTTATCGGCCGGAATCTCGCCGAGCTGCGCTTCGACGCTTCGGAAGCGACAGACGGGGAGCAGCCGGGAGTTTCGGATTTGGCGTTCATTCATCTTTGGGAAGATCGATGTCCTGAGTATCGAGACCGCGCGCATAGATTGCCTGTTTGAGTGCGTCGTCATGGGCATAAGCGCTGTCGATGTCGTCAATCCTTACCGGTTCATCGGCTTTCAGGGAGCGATTGAGAACCTCCCCGGACATCAGTTCGCGGCAGGAGATCTGGCCCCTTTGCAGCGGGATGGCCAGGTAGACGTCCTCATCCATTTTTTCATGATCCAGGGTATAACCTGCCGGCAAGTCCCGCCGGGCGTAAACGCCGCGCACGAGAGCATCCAGATATTTGATCTCAGCATCCTTGGGGATGCGCTTGGTCTCCCCGCTGCCGCCGCACAGTTCCTTTGCCCGGCGGCAAGCCTTGAACCAGGTGTCGATCTGGGCGGGCAGGGAGCAGTATGGGGACACGGGATGCAATCCGTCGTCGATATCAATATGACGCTCGAAAGTTCTGGCTCCCTTCGCGTAGGCGATATACATAGAGGCATCCCAGCTGTGCTGCTCGTGGCTGGAGAAACCGATAGTATGGGCAGGATACCGTGTCCGGAGAAAATCGATCTGGTTGAGTTCGAGATCCGCATCTTCGGACGGGTACAGGGAAACGCAATGATTGATTGCCAGCGGGATGTTGCGATTTTCAAAGAACGACACGAGGTCATCCAGGTCTTTCTGGGATGTGCCCCCGCTCGAGCAGATCACGGGCCGGCGCGTTCTGGCAATCTTCTCGATCAACGGCCAGTCGTTAATGTCCGAACTTGCCATCTTGATGATCGGCAAGCCCAGTTCGACGCACAGATCCACCGATTTTTCGTCAAAAGGCGTCGCCATCGGGATGCATCCGGATTTGCGGATCGACTCCACAAGAATTTCGTGGTGATCCTTGGGCAATTGGGTTTCGAGCGTCTTCTTGACATAGCGGATGTCTGCTCGGGCGCGGAAATCCTTGTGAATAAACCGGCCGACGTCGCGGAGCTGCAGCTTGATCGCGGCCCGGACGTTGTTAAAGCGCACGATCTTGGCGAATTCCGAGATGATCCGCAGCCCGCGCGCCAGGTCGCCCCGGTGGTTGTTGGCCATCTCCAGTACGAACAGATCTTCGAAGATATAGCGTCTCAAAGTCCCTCCAGCGGTTGTTTTTCAAGACCGGTCACGAATGCGGCGGCATCGGAGAGGAGCCATAGGACCGCTGATCAAGGTAACGATCTTGCATCGGCTTGTTGCCTAGATAAAGGGTGAAGCAGGTTATCCTGCAGTTCCTCCCGGCTCAGAAACGGCGACATGTCCTCCAGTTCCGAAGAAACCATGCGGCCGTCGGGCAGCAGGCGCGCCGCAACTTTCGGCTCAAACGGCTGCCGGCCGTCCAGAAGCACATCGGCGAGTGCGGGACCATCCTGCGCGAGGAACCGCTCCAGATCGACCTCAAAGGACGGGCCGGCGATACGGGTGGAAGGAATGCCGAAGGCGGCGCCGACTGCCGCAAAATCCGGGAAGGAGACCCCGGATGCCTTGCTTTCACCGAACAAACGATTGAAAAAAGCCTCCTGGGTGGATCGTATGGAGAGATAACCCCCGTTATTCAAAACGAGAATCTTGACCGGCATGCGATGGTGCGCGATGGTCTGCAGCTCCTGCAGGTTCATCATAATGCTGCCATCCCCCGCCAGGCAAACCACCCGTGCGCTCCCGCGCGCGCAAGCCGCACCGACGGCCGCAGGCACGTCATAGCCCATCGACGCCGATCCGGCATTGCTGAATATCCGCTGCCCCGGCTGGACCCGGGCAACCTGAAACGCGATCACCGCGGCACTGGCGTTTCCGCAGGCGACGGTATCCCCTGGGGCGAGCAGGTCAAACAGGACTTTCATGAAATGGTAGGGATTGATAACCTCCGATTGCGTTCGATGATGCGGCAGCACCACCGGATATTTTTGCTGGCGGTCCTTGCACCAGGCCAGCCAGTCACGGAAGCGGGTGCCGTCGTAGTTCTGCAGCGCCTTCAGCAGGTTTTCAAAGAAAAAGCCGCAGTCCGAGTGGATGGACAGGTCCGGAATGGCCATCGGCTTTTCAAGTTCCGCACGGTCGATATCCACCTGGATCTTGAATGCGTGTCGGGCGAAGGATTGCCAGTTGTAACTTACCTGGCGGATAGCCAGGCGGCAGCCGATCGTCAGGACGAGGTCCGCATTCTGGATTGTGAAATTCCCGGCGCGATCGCCCACGGAGCCGGGGCGGCCACAGTAAAGCGGATCCTCGGATGGCAACAGGTCAATCGCTGTCCATGCGGTCGTCACCGGAATCTGCAGCAGGCGGATCAGACGCTCAAAGCCTGAGTGGGTCCGGCTCACATGCACTCCGGAACCCACCAGGATGGCGGGACGTACGGCATGCTGCAGACGCAGCGCCACTTCCGCGCATTTGGCGGCCACCTCATCCGGCGACCCGAGCGCGGGTTCTTCGACCGGATCGCCGGCGGGCAGCTTGCCGGGATCAATTCCGGCTCCCTGCACATCGACAGGAATGTCCAGCCAGCAGGGGCCCGGGCGCCCGGAGCGCGCCAGATGAAGCGCGCGTTCCAGGTGGTAGTGGATCGCGTACGGATCGTCAATGGTTACGGCATACTTGGTGATGCCTTGAACCATGGCAAGGATATCCGCTTCCTGGTCTCCCAGCTGGCGGAGCTTGCCGATCAGATTGTGTTTGTAGAGGCAGGTTTCCCGCTTGACCTGGCCGGAGAGGACCAGCATCGGAATGGAGTCGGTCCAGGCCCCGAAGACACCATTCAGGGCGTTGATCCCTCCGGGGCCGGAAGTGACATTGACCACGGCGATATTGCCGGTGAGACGTGCATAGGCCTCCGCCGCCATCGCGCAGGCCTGCTCATGATGACAACAAACCACGCGCAGCGAGTCGCAATGTCCGAGCGCGTCGTTCAAGTGCATCGCTCCGCCGCCGGTAATCATGAAAACCTGGCTGATGCCGGAACGGACCAGCGTCTGCGCAATGTAATCGGCGACTCGGATTGTCTTCTTTCCCTGCAGTTCGGTCATTTCTTTCATTCCGCTATCAGGCCGCCACGAACTTCCTATATTGCGCGGCGATTTTCTCCCGCCATCTTCGCATAATTTACAGCCGTTCACCAGCGGGTTGGGCTTGCCCATACAGCCTCAGCGAGGTACCTTAGAACTTCCCATTCCCTTGACTCCCCGGAATGGACGTGACCGAATGCGGTGTTTGCATGGCCGGCGGCCCGGCTCTTCAGGCCGCACAGGATCGAGGCTGGAACATGAAAACCATCAGCATCTTTACGCCTTGCTTCAACGAGCAGGACAATGTGGGTGAGGTCTACGACCGGGTGCGCGCGGTCATGGCAAGCCTGGGGCGCTATCGATATGAGCATATATTCATCGACAACGCCTCCCGCGACAATACGGTCGTGGTTCTCAAGCAGATTGCCGCCCTGGACCGAAACGTCAAGATCATCGTCAATACCCGGAATTTCGGTCAGATCCGCTCCCCGCACCATGCTTTGCATCAGGCGACAGGAGATGCCGTGATCGGACTGGCCGCGGACCTTCAGGATCCGCCGGAATTGATCGCCGATATGATCCGCGAGTGGGAGAAGGGAATCCCTGTAGTACTTGGGGTGAAGTCAAAAAGCGAAGAAAACGGCCTCATGTTCTGGCTGCGGAAGAAATACTATCGGCTCATTAACCGGCTATCCGACGTGGAAACGTACGAGAATTTCACCGGATTCGGCCTCTACGACAGGAAGGTCGTGGATAGGATCAAGGAGTTCAAGGATCCCTATCCCTATTTCCGGGGGCTTGTGGCCGAGATCGGACTGCCGCACGCCAAGCTTTTTTATACCCAGCCTCTGCGCAAGAAAGGCAAGACCAAGAATAACCTGTATACACTTTATGATTTTGCCATGTTAGGCATCACCCATTTCTCCCGGATTCCGCTGCGCCTGATCACCTTTACCGGCTTTTTCTGCTCCTTTCTCTGTGTGCTGATTTCGCTCATCTATCTGGTTTACAAGCTGATGTACTGGGACCGGTTCTCGGCCGGCATGGCGCCGGTCATCCTCGGATTCTTTTTCTTTGCTTCGATCCAGCTGTTTTTCATGGGGATCCTGGGCGAGTACATCGGGGCGATTCACACCATGATGCAGAACCGCCCGTATGTGTTTGAAAGCGAGCGTGTGAATTTCGAATATGGCCCGGGGGCGCCGCTCACCCGCTGTCCCGAAATTGAGAGCCGGGCAGCCTCTGCCGGAACCGGTCTATGATTGGGCGACTTTTTTGATAGCGGGCGAGACGCCCGCGCTCCATTCGGATTCGAAACCTGGTGAGAAATGCGGGCTAGGGTTTTCGCTCCGGGCCGGCATTCTGGCAGAAGGCGTCTCCCTCGATTCGGAGGCGGTCCAGGGCCTGCTGCATTTCATTCTGCCTGGCCCTGATTGTCTCCGCATCGGCGTCGGGCGGCACCCAGATCGGAGGAGCATGCAGGACGAGGGCACGGCTGAAAGGGGCTGGAATCTGAAAGCCGTCCCAGCTGTGCAACTGCAGGAAACGGCTCAAGGAAACATGAAAACAGACGATGGGGCAGCCGGTCTTCCTGGCGAGCAGCACCGGCCCCGGCTTGGCCTGATATCGGGGCCCGCGCGGGCCGTCGACCGTGAAGGCCGCATCGCATCCGGCGGCCATGGCGTCGCGCATCTCGATCAGGGCGCGCAGGCCGCCGCGGGAACTTGACCCGCGCGCGATCCTGTATCCCAACATGGCGATGATGCGGGAGATATATTCGCCGTCGAAATTCATCGAGGTCATGACCACCATTCCGGTCCTGCGAAAGTGCCACGTGCCCGGCATGATTCGGTTGTGCCACAAGGCGAAGATGACCGGTTGGCCGAGCTTGCGGGCCTCTTTGACGTGTTCGTTTCCCCTTTTCTCCCAGCGCAAAGTCCCGCAGATCGAAATGAGGCAGAATCCGGCATACTGGATGAGACGGAGTTGGGCCATTTGGATTCGCGAATATGACCTCGTCCCGGTCTCTGGATCGTCGTTCATCGGCATTTTGAATTCCGTCGCAACCTCTGTAGCGCAGGCTTCCAGCCTGCGGCCTCGCAGATTTTGCGGGCCGTCGCAGGCAAGATGCCTGCGCTACCAAGCCGCCTCGCTACGAAACGACCTGGTGAGAAATGCAGGCTAGTGTGGTGAGTCATAAATTCGTTCTCCGGATCCAATTCACAATCACGATTGCTTGTAAGCATTTATGCCAGCACCGCCATGAACGAATTTATGACTCACCACACTAGCCGCGTGGCCGGGTAAGGGCCACCATACGATCTGGCTGTCTTCAGGTCAAGCTTTTGGAGCACGGCAGCCGGCTTCATTCCCGATCAGCGGCCGCACGCGGCGGCTTGCGCCAGGATTTCCAGGATCGCACTGCAGGTCCTTGCAGTCGCGCCGGAGCTTGTTTGAATGACATCCCGGGCACGTTCAGCGATCTGGTTACGCCGGTCGGGACTGGCGAGCAATTCATGCAGACGGGCCTCCATTTCATTTTCGTCGCGCACCTGAATGGCGCCGCCTGCCTGGATGAACTTCTCAGCCGCAGCTTCAAAATTCTGCATGGCAGGCCCGAAAAGAACCGGAGCTCCGGTTGCCGCCGCTTCGATCAGGTTTTGTCCGCCGCGGCCGCGCAGGCTCTTGCCCACGAAGATCACCGTCGCCAGACCATAAAAGGACTTCAGTTCGCCGGTGCTGTTCAGCAGGATGCCGTCAACCCCGGACTGGGGCGCCTCGGTGCGCAGCGCCAGGTTGATTCCGCACCGGCGCGCGATTGACATGACCTTGGGCGCACGCTCCGGATGCCTCGGCGCGACAACCAGAAACAATGCCGGAAATGCGCCGCGCAGCTTATGGAGAGTCCGGAAAACGATCTCCTCCTCGCCCGGGAAGGTGCTGCCGCAGACCCAGATCGGTCGGGCTGAGTCCGCGCCGCAGGCTGCGAGAAACCGCCGTGCCTCTCCGGGATTCGCCCCCGCATTCTGCGCCTCGTCGAACTTCAGGCTGCCGGTGATGCGCACCGCGGCGGCACGGACCCCAAGCCGTGCGTAGCGCTGCGCATCCATGGGACCCTGCGCGCAGACCAGGTTGAATTCCCGGTAGATGGCTCGGCTTATGAAGCCCAACCTGCGATAGCCGCGAAACGACTTTTCCGACATGCGCCCGTTGACGATTCCTACCGGGATGCCGGACCGGCGCGCGGTCAATACGAGGGTCGGCCAGACGTCCGTTTCCACAATCAGGAGAATTTGCGGCTGCAGGAGCCGGAGCGCGCGGAGCGCGCACGGGTAAAAATCAACGGGGAAATAGAGCACCATGACGTCCGGCGGGGCGCTCTTCTGCGCCAAAGCCATGCCGGTGGTCGTGGTCGTGGTAAGCGCGACCGGCAGGTCCGGCCTGAGCTTGCGCAGATGCCCGATCAAAGCGAGCGCCACGCGCATTTCACCGATGCTGCACGCCTGAATCCAGATATGCTTTTTGCCTGCCGCCCGCCGGCGGGCGGCAGACGGATAAATCCCGAACCTCTCGCCAAATCGATGCGCCGCGCCCCCCCGCCGCAACATCTTGGCGAGGTACCACGGCGACAGCAGCACCGACGAAATCAGAAAAACTACCTGGAACAAAATAAGCATAAGGGTCCGAGCTAACGGGAGGGACAGTCACCAGTGTCCCCTTAGAAGGGACACCGGTGACTGTCCCTCCCAACTCCGCGCGTGGCTTCCCAGACCTTGGCAAAGCTCAGGACAATGTAAATCGATTGGTGGAGATGGACGATGAAGCCCGGCTTCCCGTCCAGAAATCCACCGCGGAGCAGATAGTTGTACAGGAACTGGCAAACCGGCGCGATCACGATGTACAGGAAGCTGAAGCCCCGGCGCCCCTTTTGCATCAGATGCTGGGCTTTCAGCGTCGAGTACCAGTCCATCGTCTGGAAACAGGATGCAAGGGTTGGATAGGCGTCATGGTAGAGGCCGTTTCTGAGCTTCCCGACACGGCCGCTGACCTCCACGTCTTCATGTACGGGCCGGTCGGCGACGCGGCCCTTCCCGAGGCGGAACAGCCGCAGTTTCCGGTCCGGCCAATATCCGCCGTGCCTGATCCAGCGCCCGAAATAGTAGTTCATGCGCGGGAGCAAATAACCGTCCACCTCGGCAGGCGCGTCACGCATCGCCTGCCTGATCTCTTCACACAAGGGCGCCGGAACGCTCTCATCGGCGTCCAGCAGCAGCACCCACGCGCAGGCGGCTTTGTCGATGGCGGAATTTTTCTGGGCAGCGAAGCCTTTCCAGGATTCGACAAATACCTTCGCCCCCATGCGCCTCGCGATCTCGACGGTGCGATCGGCAGATTCGGAATCCACGACGATCATTTCTCCGCCGGGATCCTGCATCAGCGGACGCACGCTGGCAAGCGTCCGCTCGATGTTCGCCTCCTCATTTCCGGTAATCAAGACGACACTCAGGGTCACGGGCGCTTTTCAGTCGCTGGAGAATTGAAAGTTTTTAGTAACCGATGCCAGGGTCCTTGTATCGCATCACGCCGGGCTGAAACAAGCGAATTGAATGTACTGTCGGGGACAGGCTTCAGCCTGTCCCCGACAGTACAGACACGAAACTGAGGTCGTGGAGCCCACATTTCCTCCGCGCCCTCTGCGCTGAGCTTTTGCTTTTCCGTCGTGAACCGGCTGCCCAGCGGATTCAGGAACGATTCAGATTGAGAGCGGCATCGACTCTGCCCGTTGGGTTTTATTGCCGGGGGCGGCGGCGACGCCTCACAGCCCAGGCGCCAATGCGATAGAGTAGAAGTGCCGCCAGGATCCCGGCATAGATCGCAGGAACCCGCGTGTCCGCCTTGACCTTCCACCAGAAATGCAGCACTGCGGCCGCTGCAGCAGGATATATGAGCCGGTGCAGGAGTTGCCAGCGCCTGCCCCCCAATCTGCGCGTCCATCCCGATGTAGAGGTTGCTGCCAGGGGGATCAGCAGCAAAAAGGCAGAGAAGCCGGCCGTGATGAATGGGCGTTTCACGACATCCTTGATGATTTCCGGGAAATCGAAAAACTTGTCCAGGCAGATGTAAGTGGTGAAATGCAGGCATGCGTAGAAAAACGCGAACAATCCGGTCAGTCTGCGGAATCGGATCAGCCAGGACACGCCGGTGATCTTGCGCAACGGGGTGATGCCCAGGGTTGCGAGTAGAAAGACGAGGGTCCACGTCCCCGTGGACAAGGTGATGAACTCAATCGGATTCGCGGTCAGCCTGCCGGCGGCGCCGCGATAGACGAGTCGTGCGAGTGGCGCCAGGCAGGCCAGCCACACCAGGAACTTCAGGATGAATGTCTTACGTCGGGTCACAGCGTTCAGACCATTATGCGAAGCGTAAAGGGAATACAGTTCTCGCTAGAAGCCACAAGCCACAAGCCGGAAGCCACAAGCCGGAAGCCACAAGCCGGAAGCCGGAAGCCAGAAACCGGAAGCCGGAAGCCGGAAGCCGGAAACTCTGCGTCAAGTTCATCCCTGCGGGCAATTCGAATCCTGCTTGAATCCTTCCGGCTTCTGGCTCCTGGCTTCCGGCTTCTAATAGTATTTGCGCAGGTCCATGCCTTTGTATAGCCCGGCGACCTGATCGCCGTAGCCGTTGAACATCAGCGTCTCGCGCTTGAAGAATTCGCCGATGCGGCGCTCCTTCGCCTGGCTCCAGCGCGGGTGGTCCACTTTCGGATTGACGTTGGAATAGAATCCGTATTCCTGGGGTGCCATCAGGTTCCAGGTGGTCGGCGGTTCCTTTTCGACGAATTTGATCTTGACGATCGATTTGATGCTTTTGAATCCATACTTCCAGGGGACAACCAGCCGGATCGGCGCTCCGTCCTGGTTCGGCAGGCTTTCTCCGTAGATTCCCACCGCCAGGATGGTGAGCGGATGCATGGCTTCATCCAGGCGCAACCCTTCGACGTAGGGCCATTGCAGCACCGGCCGCCTCTGTTCCGGCATCTGTTTCGGATCATAGAGAGTCTCGAATGCGACGTATCCGGCTTTTGACGTGGGCTGCGCGGCTTTGATGACCGCGGCGAGCGGGATGCCGATCCAGGGGATCACCATCGACCAGCCTTCCACGCAACGCATGCGGTAGACACGCTCTTCCAGCGACGGATGCATCCTGATGATGGCGTTCACGTCGTATTTCCCGGATTTTTCCACCAGGCCCTCGATGGAGACTGTCCAGGGATTGGTTTTGAAATTGGCGGCGTTGCGCGCCGGGTCTTCCTTGTCGGCGCCGAACTCGTAATAGTTGTTGTAAGCGGTGATATCCTCAAGCGGCGTGAGCTTTTCCCCGGTCGTGCTGAGATTGCTTTTGACATACAGCAGCTTTTTGGCGGCCCCGGCAACAATCGGTGGATTCAGCAGGCCGGCCAATTTCATGCCGGCGAAGGTGGCGCCTCCCGCAAAGATGCCGCGCATGAACCTGCGGCGGTTCAGGTAAAGTTCTTTTGGAGTGATCTCGGAAGATCTCAGGCCCGGGACCTTTTTGATCAGCATGATTTTCCCCTTTGCAGGGTTGCGCGGCAATTACTCACCAGCAGATGTGGACCACCCGCCTTACACCCGCATAAAGTATAGGATTTCAGCGGAAGGGGAACAAGAGGCGCCTCCGCGTTCTCTGCGGCGTGGTCCTGACCGCTGAGAACACGGAGGGGGAAACTGCGTTCCGATGCGCTAATTGCGGATCTGGGACGCGGTGACCTGCAGGACTGACGTTGCCGTTTTCGACGGATCGCTTTCCGACTGGGCCTTCAACGTGATTCCGGCCGCTGCGGCGCTTCCCGCTGGGGCCGACACATGGACCGGCACCGGTCTCGATTCGCCAAACTTCAAGGCCGCGAGCGCGTTGACAAGCTGCGCCGTCCACCCTTTGCCCGCCACGGAAACCGAAAGGCGGTATATATCGCCGTCCAGGAATGCGGTCGCATCCTGCGGATGCAGGGCCGGATCCACCTGCGCCGGCGTGCCGGTGTTTCTGAGCGTGAAGTTCCACACTCCCGGTGCGGCCCGGGTCCCGCAGCGGAATATCAAGGGTGCAGCCCTTGCTTAGATTCTTGAGAAACAGCCGGTGCGATGGTAACAGAACATTCAACTTGGCGCACGTGCGGCGCAATCCGCCCCGGCGCCATTCGCCTGCCTGAGGCCGCCGAAAATCATAGCCAGGGTGAATGGATCTCGTGCTAAAATGCGCTGGAAGTCGTCATTCAATACCCGTAGCGACGGAGGTGGCAATGAATAAACGCAGGTTGGAGTACGCAGTCTTTTTCGTGGCGTGCTTGCTGGTGGCTTTATTGGCCTTGGCTGGCCCCAAGGATTTTTGGGAAACCAAACCCTACACGGAATGGACTGAAAAAGAGGTCGAGAAGATCCTTCTCAACGATTCTCCCTGGACCTATAGATTGTTGTTGAATGCTCCCGGCGGCGGCGGCGGTGGCGGCGGCGGCGGCGGCGGTGGCGGCGGTGGCGGCGGCGGTGGCGGCGGTGGCGGCGGTGGTGGTGGTGGCGGTGGCGGCGGCGGTGGTGGCGGCAAGAGCGGTGGGGAAGGCCCGCCCCCGATCTATATCAGCTGGTATGCGCGTCCGATCCGGGAAGCCGTCGCGCGCAGGATGATGCTTATGACCCCCGATACCCCCAAGGCTCAGCTCGATGCCATCCTCAATTACAAATCCGATTTTTATGAATTCATGGTGCTCGGCACTACTCCGGGCGGCGCCGCTTCAGGCAGAGGGCAGCGTGGCGGCCGCGGCGACGCAGCCGGCGGCCAGGGCGAAACGCCCGGCGCCAACGAAGCCATGGAGAAATTCAAGCGGGAGACCTGCCTGCTGAAAAAGAACAATGTGAAAATTCCGCTTGACAACATTCTGCCGCCGCGCGGCAGAACTTCCCCGTCATTCCTGCGGTTTCCGCGGGAGATTGACGGCACGCCGACGATCACCGCCGAGGACAAGGAAATCAGGCTTGTCATGAAGATCAATGACAATACCTACAAGTTCCTCTTCAAGCTGGAAAAGATGGTGGTCAAAGGGAACCTGGAAATGTAGTCCCGGCTCCCGGGTGGAGCCTGCAACCCGGAAATAGAAACCACGAAAGACACGAGCCGTGCCCGTGTCTTTCGTGGCTCGTATCGGTATTCCCGCCTTTCCGACGCAAATCCCTGCGCCGCAATTGCTGCGATCTGCGCGGATCCTCGGGCGACCTGCCTGAATCCGGGTTGGGTTAACACCAATGCCGTGGGCAGGGATCACACGGGAGGTTCAGGCCAGGGATGCCTCGGGTAGCTGCGCTGCAACTGCCTGCGCAACTCAGGGTAGTGCCGTTTCCAGAATCCGGGCAGATCCTGGGTGACCTGGACCGGCCGCCGGTTCGGGGCGAGCAGGTGCACGGTCAGCGGCACCCGGCCTGCGCAGATTGCCGGCGTGGATTTCATGCCGAAGAAATCCTGCAGCGCAGATTCGATCCACGGCATCTTTCCCGCTTCGTAGTGAACGGCCACCTTGCGGCCGTTGGGAAGCGCGATCCGTTCAGGAGTTTCCTTTCGCAGAATGTCCTTCTGTTTTGGCGTCAAAGAGTCCAGGACGGCGTCGACGATCGAGGATCCGGCAAGCTCGGCGAGGCTGCGCTTCCCGGCACAACAGGCGGCGCACGCTGCCGCCATCCCGGCGTCATCCAAGGGCTTGAGTCCGGCTGCCGGAAAGTGCCGGGCCGCCAGTTCCATACGGGCTCGCAGGGCCTCCGTGCGATCCGCGTCGCCGAATACCGTCCAACCTCGCACCCTTGCGGTGCCGAGCAGCATGAGCGCGGCGGCTTCTGACGGGGGCGCCGGCCGCGAAACGGTTTCCAGCGCCAGTTCTCCGTAAAGCGTCCTGCGGACTTCCTCCACTCTGCCCGCCTGTTCATTCCACTCAAGAGCACTGCTCTGACGGATATTGTCGGGAAACAGCTCCGCAAGCCATTCGGGCTCTACTGCCGATGCGAGCCGGATGTTTTTTGCGGAACTGTCCCGGCTTCCTTTGGCCCCGGTCCGCTCCCCGGCGTCCACCGCCACGATCAGATCCGGCAGATGGGCGACGCTCGATTCGGTCAATCCGGCGGTTCCTCCGGCAGCGAGCAGGAATTCGCGCGAGCCCGCAGAGCGCCTCTTGGCGAGACGGTCTGGAAAAGCAGCCAGAACAGCGATCATAAGTGCCTCGTCATGATCCTGTGGCGCTGGGCGTTCTGTCGTACCGGCGACCAACCGGACAAGCTGTACGCGGGCCCGTTCCACCGCGCTCACCACGCGGGCATCGAGCCCCAGCGCGCCCAGGCGCGCCGGATCGAACTGCGCCCGGGCGGCGCTGCGGAAGCAATCCAGCAGCTCGAGCACATCCGAGGGCGCGCTGGCACGCACCGGTTTCGCGCGGCGGGCGAGGCCCGGATCGCTCCTTTCCTGGAGCCTGATGTCCCGTTCGGAAATGAGTGCCGCCACGAGGCAGCTGTCGGGCCCGCAGCCGCGCCGTTCTCCTTCAACGACCAGCCGCGCCAGGCGCGGATGCAGCGGGAATCGAAGCATTCGCCTGCCGGTTGCGGTGAGCGATCCGTTTCTGAGCGCGCCGAGCAGCGCCAGCAGCTCTTGCGCCGCGGCGATCGCCGTGGCGGAAGGCGGCTCGAACCAGGGAAACGAGTGCAGGTCGCTTACGCCTGCGCCGTAAAGGATCAGCAGCGTCTCCGCCAGGTCGGAGCGCCGGATCTCCGGGACCTCGTGCTCAGGACGGGTTTCAAAATCATGTTGGGTGTAAAGGCGCATCACCCTGCCGTTTTGGGTTCTGCCTGCGCGGCCGGCGCGCTGCAGCGCCGACGACCTGCTTATGCGGGACAGCGACAGAACGGGAAGCCCGCTCCAGGCTGAGTGCCCGGCAATCCGGGCGAGGCCGGAGTCGATCACGGCGGCAATCCCGGGAACCGTGATGGAGCTCTCGGCGACGTTCGTGGCCAGCACCAGTTTTCGCCCATCCGCGGGCTGCAGCGCGCGCGCCTGTGCCGCCATCGGAAGATCGCCGTGAAGCGGGAGCACCAGCAGGCCGTGCTTCGCGGCAAGCGGCTGGAGAGCTTCGGCGGCCAGACGAATTTCCTGCGCGCCGGGAAGAAATATCAAGATGTCGCCCTGCAGGCCTTCCTTGAGCAGCTTGGCAGCCGCAAGAGCGACCCTCTGGTGCAGGGGTTGGGCGCTTTCCCGCTCCTCGTGCGTGATGCCGACCTCGAACCTGCTGCCCGTGGATGCAACGACCGGTGCGCCGCCCAAAAAGCCGGCGATCGGACCGGCATCGAGCGTGGCCGACATGACGATCAGCCTTAGATCCGGGCGGGCGCCTTTTTGCAGCCGGCGCAGGAACGCCAGCGCCAGATCCGTCGTGAGGTGGCGCTCGTGGAACTCATCGAGAATGACGGTGGATACCCCGTCCAGAAGAGGATCGCGCACGATGCGGCGCGCGAGAATGCCCTCGGTCAGAAAGCGGATGCGGGTATCGGGCCCGCCCACGGATTCATGGCGGATCGAATATCCGACGGTCGCGCCCGGCTTCTGTCCGAACTCGCCGGCCACGCGCGCGGCCGCGAGGCGCGCGGCGATGCGTCTTGGCTCCAGGATGAGGATGTCTCCCGACTGCGCAAAGCCGGCGTCGTACAGGGCGCGCGGCACGCGTGTGGTTTTGCCGGCGCCCGGCGGGGCGCACAGCACCAGTCCCGGCGAGCTTTTCAGCGCGGCCACGATGGCAGGCAGCCAGGCATCCATGGGCAACGGTTCGAGCGCGTTTGTCATGCAATCCGGCGGCCCAATAGGTCGGTTTCAGAAGTTACGGAAATCGAGGAAGGTCTTTTCTTCCCGGATGCGGACCCTGCGGATGCGGTCGCCGGCCACGATGTGCTCCGCAACCGGCAGTCCGCTGATGATGCGGCCGAAGCAGGTGTATCCGCCATCCAGGTGCGGCTGCGGCGAAAGCGTGACAAAGAACTGGCTGCCGCCCGTGTCTTTCCCGGACAGCGCCATACCCAAAGACCCGCGTTCGAAGCGGCGCGGATTGATTTCGCACCGGATGGCATATCCGGGGCCCCCTTCCTGGTCGTTGCGCGGATCGCCCCCCTGGATCACGAAGTACGGGACGACGCGCATGAAACTGAGCCCGTTATAGAATCCCCGGTTGGCAAGGGCGATGAAGTTTGCCACGGTCAGCGGCGCTTCCTGCCGGAAAAGCGCGAACTCCATGATGCCGCGGTCTGTTTCGATGACCGCGATGGTGCGTTCCTGGCGCGCCGTTGCCGCCAGCGTGCAGATCTGGTCTGTGGCGGCCGTCGAAGCCGGTCCGGGATCCGGGCTGATTTCCGCCGCGCCTGCGCGTCTCAGCAGCCGCGCGGCCGCGATGCGCGCATTCCGCTCGCGGTCCTGAAGCGCAGAGCGAAGGAAAGACTGAATCTCCGCAACCTCCAGCCACGGGTCGAGACGATCCAACAGAGCTACTTTGGTTTCCACGTCCGTGCTGCCGGCCAGATTAGCGTACATCTGCAGGATCGGCTTCCAGGCGGCGGCCGCCCCGGGCGCCGGCGTGTAGGCAGCCAGCGCGGAACGGAGCACGACTCCATCATGGGAAGCAAAATAGGCCGCGAGAATCGAGTCCATGTCCGGGGGATTCAGGCGTGCCAGTGCCGGCAGAATGGCTGGTATCGCCAGCTGTTCCCGCCTGCCGGTTTGGTCCTGCGCCGCCAGAACGAGCATCCGCTTCAATTCATCCTGCGCGCGCGCGCCGCCGACTTCGGCCAATGCGCCGGCCCAGGCGCGGGCGCTCCACGGGCGCGCTGCGCGGGATTGCGGCAACACGGCAAAGAAGCGGTCCGGATCATGCCGCAGCGTCTTGGCCAGGGCAACGACGGCGCTGTCTGCGACTGCGCGTTGCATGCGCACCAGCGATGCGAGAAGCCCGGCATTCTCCGCGGAATCCAGATTGCCCAGCGCGGCCGCGGCCTGCACCGTGAAATTGAGCTGGTCCAGCTGATCCGGCGTGGCTTCGCCGGCGGGTTGTGATGAAACAGCCTCCCTGACAGCCGCGGACGCCGCCGGGTCCTTGAGGCTGACCAGTGCCTGCAGGGCGCTGACGCGCACGGGCAATGGATTTCCCGGCATCAGGAGCGGCCGCAACAGGGCTGCCGTTGCGCGGCCGCCGCAAACTCCCAGGGCTCGGGCCGCATGGGCCTTCACATCCGGATGCGCACTTGCGAGCAGGCGCTCGAGCGCCGGCCGCGCGTCCCGGTCACGCATGCGGTAGAAAGCGTTGGCGACACGCCATTGGATTTCCGGATCGTGCAATGCGGCCAGTTTTTCAAGCGCCGGCCGGGCGGCGGTGTTCCTCAGCCTCATCAGGGCCGTGATGGCGGATTCCAGAAACCTCCCGTGAGCCGGGGACCCATCAAACGGAAACCTGTCCAGGCAACGGACGATGGCCATGGCTTCGGCAGGCGCGCCGGCTTTCCCCAGGGCCTCGACGGCAGCGGCACGGACCGCGAGCGCAGGGTCGTCGAGCAGTATTCCGAGTTCACGAATGGTCCGGTCATGGATGGTTCGACCCTCGCTGCGCAGCAGGTCGCGATTTTCCGCCAGGCCGATGCCGAACGCCGCCGCGGCCCGCACTTCCTTATGCGCGGAACGGAGCGCCGCATAAAGCCATGGCAGTGCGCGGGGGTCGCCGATGCGCCCCAGGGCCACCGCACACCACTGCTGTACCTGCGGATCGGCGGGATCGCCCAAATGATGCCGGAAAAATCCATCGCTGCCGATCTGCCGCAGATCCTCACGCTTGACGATTTCGGCATAGAGCAGGTTTCGCTGCCATTGGTCCGGCCGCAACGGGCGGCGCCCGCACGAAAGCACGGAAGCCAACAGTCCAACAAGCGCGATTGCCGACAGGATTTTTTTCATCGGAGAGCCTGATAAAGTGAGCCGCCGCCCGCGGTCCCATCTATTTGTACTTGAGACCGCTGATTTCGATTACGACCTTTTTGGGGTCCCACAACTGTTCGACTGCTTCAACCCCAAAATGAAAGCCGCGTTTTTCCAGGGGCGCCATGGGACGATTCTCCATCCCGATTCCGGGACGCAGGGGCGTGCGGGTGACTTCCTTCGACAGCTTGCCGTATACGTCGAACAGAGTGATGTGCATTTCCACAGCCTCGAGGCTGCGCGCGCCCTCATTCGACAGGATACCGTCAACCAGGGCAAAACGCGGGCCCGCGATCGGAATGCCGATGGTGCCTTTGACATTCTCGAGACGGACGCTGGATTTATAGGCCTCGAACTCCGGGTCACCCGAATGCTTCATGCCGGGAACCACAATCGGCCCGGAAGCCGCCTTGGGCGCGGGGTGGCTTTTCTGATACTGCATGACGCCCCAGACCGTGAGCAGCCCGGAAACGGCTACGGCGATCGTGATATACAGAACCACGCGGCTTTTCGCAGGATTGATTTCAGAGGTGAATTCCGCCATTTCGCATCTCCCCGGACAGTACTTAGTCTGCTATGTGCTGCGTTACGAGAATTTTGTTCTCGTGATAAGCAAAAACTGCGATTCAGGCAGTGGGTATTGCACGCATGATGGCATATAAGCGAACAGAGCCGCGCGCGTCAGCAAGTGGATCTCTGCAGTCTTTGCCGCCGCATCGGACACGAGTTGTCTGACTTTCAAATATCCGCTTGCTGACGCGCGCGGCTCTGTATCCTCCTGGCTGCTGGCTTCCATATAACGCCGCTATTTTTTGATCGCGCCATCTTTCTTGACTGGCTCCTCTTTTTTGGCTGCCGCTTCTTTCTTAGCTGCCGCCTCTTTTTGGGCCGCAAGCTGCTTAGCGATTTCCTCGGATTTCTGCGCATAATTCTTGGCTGCTTCAGCCATACCCATGGCGGTAGCGATGGTGCCAAGAAAGTCGTAAGTGCGCTGAAGAGCCTCTTTATCTCCGGACTTGTCAAACAGTGCAGCGGCGCTTTCTCCCAATGCCAGGGTGTTACCAAAATCACCTTTGAAACCGCTGTTTTCAGCGAGAAAATAATAGCACCTTCCGGCATTCAGATAATCACCGAGCTTTTCAAACTTTCCCGCGGCTTCCTGCCACAACTGCGCGGCTTCGCTGCTCTTGGGATCCAACTGGCCGGCCGCGTTTCCTTGGTTCATGACCGCCAGCGCTTCGATCTGGAACTGGGTGGATGCCCTGGCCTGTTCCGCGGATCGTTTGAAGGCCGCCTTTGCCTCTTCGAACTTCATCTCCGCTAACAGGACCTTCCCCAGATTGAAGTTCGATGAACTCGCCCGCAGGTTGTCCTTCAGCTCTTCCGCGATCTGGCGCGCGGTGTCGTATTCTTTTTCGGCTTCCGCCAGTTGGTTTTGATACTGCAGCGCATATCCCAGATTATTGTGGACTCCTGCTTCGAGAGCCCGGTCGTTCGCCTTTTTGCTCAAATCCAGAGCTGTCTTGAGGATTTCGGCCGCTTTCGCGTACTCTTTCTGGTCATTAAGGCGGATGCCTGTAAGGCGCAGCAGCCTCCCCTGGATGGCATCGCGAGGAATGTTCTTCACCTGCTTCGATTTTTCGCAGGCGTCGGCAAAACTCCTGGTCGCCGCCAGGCTGGACTGCGCTTTATCCAGGTTGCGCAATACGATCTGGGTGTCGATGGCAGTCATCAGGGTGGGCCAGGCAGCGTCAAGGGCCGACGGCGTTTTGACTGCCAGTTTTAGCGCGTCGTTGATCTTGCCCTGAAACACCAGATCGGGAATTGACGCCGGCTGGGCCGGGCTGCTCTTCTGAGCCTGGGCCAGGCCGATCGATACGGACAGGGCCACGGCCCCGAGACCAAGGAGGATTCGGTTTATCATAGTTCCACCTATTGAAACTCTCATCAAAACTGCAACCATCAGACTGAGCGGCAATTATATCAGATCAGGATAGCGCGCGCCCCGTATTTGCCTGCATGCCTCTGCGATTCAGATCTTGGAATTGAACCACAGAGACACAGAGAACACAGAGGTGGCAACATGCGCATACGCCCGGGGGCCAACGCTTCGCGTTGCGCCCCCGGGCGGGGCTTGGCATTCCTGTGTATCTTTGTGTTCTCTGTGCCTCTGTGGTTCATTATTATCAGTTTCTGATTTCAATGAACAACCACGAAGCCGTAGCAGGGGCTCTGCAGAATCTTTGCGGTCTTTGAGGCCTTCGTGGTTCGCTTTCTCTCCTGCTGTCTGAATCAAAGTGCATGCTGCCGTTTCGGGTGCGGGCGCAGACTTACCATTGCACGCCGCCAATTCAGTGTTTATTATGATACTTCGTCTTTTTAGAGGCCAGATATGCATAAAAGTTTCGTCAAGAGCAAGAGATCCTTGATTGTCCTGTTCGTCCTGGCTGCAGGCGCTGCGAATTATGCACAACAGAAGACCCAGGTGCTGCCGGCGATCACATCGGAAAGGCTTCTGAACGGCTTGCAGATCTATGTGGCGTCGACGCCCTATCTTGGGGATACGATGAACATAGGACTGGTTGTGCGCTACGGCTCGACGTTCGATCGGATCAAGAAAGGCGGCGAGGCATATCTGACTTCCCGGATGCTGGGCAAAGCAGCCGAGGACCGGACCTACAAGGACATTCAGGCCGAGCTCAATTATCTCAATGCCACTCTGGAGGTGCGCTGCGACTGGGACGGCATCCGGCTTTTGATTCGCGGCCGGAGCGAAACCTACGAGCGCTGTCTGTGGCTGCTCTATCAGATCGCCGGCGAGGCGAAGTTCAACGACGATGAGTATGCCGGAATCCAGGGTTCGCTGCTGAAGCAATTGCAGGCGCCGGAAGATCCGCGCCAGCGCATACGCAGCCAGTTCGAAAGCGCACTTTTTGCCGGCACGACGTACGGACGCTCCCTGTTTGGTTCGCCCGCGACCGTGCAAAATATCACGGTGGGCGACGTGAGGTTTTTCTATCGCCGCTTTTTCTCGCCCGATCAGGCCGCCCTGGTGGTTGCCGGTTCCGTCCCGCCCCAGACGGTGATTCAGAAGGCCAGGCGGCTGTGGGGGCTCTGGGTGCGCCAGGATGAGGTCCCGTTTTCCTTTGTGCGGGCCACCGAGGTGGCCGGGCGCAAAATCCACCTTGAGGATGACCCGGCGTCGCCGGCGGCCCAATATGTCATCGGCAACCTCAGCCCGAGCCGCGAGGATACGAGTTTCTATGCCGCTTTTCTGGCTGCCCGGATCCTCCAGGAACGATTGACCCAGGTTCTCCCCACTTCCAGGCTGTCCGTGTTCATCGAAGGGAGGCGGCAAAGAGGGCCATTCATGATCCAGGGGCAGGCGGCCGCCGATCAGGCCGTCGGCGAAATCACCAAAATCCTGGATGCGATTGAGAATTTCAAGAAGTCCGATGTCAGTGCCGCGGATGCCGCCAGAGTGCAGGCTCAATGGATCGCTGAATTCGGCAATTCGATCGGCACCCCCGAAGGCATATGCAACCTGCTGCTGGACGCGGAACTCTACAGGCTCGGCAGCAACTATATGGTTTCTTTCCCCGAACTCGTCCGCAGATGCGATCCCGCCCTCATCAAGGAGGCTGCGAAAAACTGGCTCTTCCCCAGCGGCTCGATCCTGGTCGTGCGCGGTCCTGCCGCCGCGCTGCTCCCGCAGCTGCAATCGCTCGGCGCCGTGCAAGCCGTCAAATAGAGCCATCGGAGGATACAGAGCCGCGCGCATCAGCAAGCGGATATTTGAAAGCCAAACAACTCGGATCCAATGCGGCGGCAAGGACTGCAAAT
>Ga0315277_10001530_pt1 | contig 33726 bp, 25 predicted proteins | sample YL17G05_15_MG_FD_203695 | JGI IMG/M metagenome (GOLD analysis project Ga0315277, IMG submission 203695) | Sediment microbial communities from Yellowstone Lake, YNP, Wyoming, USA - YL17G05_15 | ecosystem: Environmental > Aquatic > Freshwater > Lake > Sediment | place: USA: Wyoming | collected...
GCTTGCCACCGAACGTCTCGGCTCCCGGCTTGGCAGAGTCACGCCGGAAGAGATTGCTCGGGTTGTTGAAGGGCTTAACGAGATCATCGGAACCTAACCATGCGCTGCAGCGGCCCCGCAAAAAACGCGGGCCGCTGAGCGCAGGCGTTAGGAGGCGTGAGTATGCAGCTGCAGATTCAGGACGCGTCTGAGTTCCACCGTTTACTCCGCAGGAAATAGGGGACGCTTCCCTATATTTTGCTTGAACCGCTATCATGGAAGTAAAGACTGTTTCGTAAGTACCAAAATATAGGGAAGCGTCCCCTATTTTCCTTTTTGGAGTTCTTTGCCCCGAAGTCCTTGGCCATCCGAATCCTATGTGCGCCTTGACTCGTGAATTGAAGCGGCGAGAGCTAACGCAGTTTCACCAACGTGAGTGGCCCGATCACTACATGCTCTCCTGCCCGATGCTTCGCGATCAGCCGTTGCTTGCCGAACTCTACGGCGCATCGGTACAAGGGCGCATTGCCACCGGCCCGCGCGCGGGTAATCGCATTACGACGCTTGGAGCTCAGATCGAACCGGAGAATCCTGCCATCCCAGCCGGTACGCGCTGCGCCGGCTTGTCGCGCGTCAACCTGCACGCAAACGTCTGCATTCCCGCCAAGGCCCACCACCAGTCAGAAAAGCTCTCTCGTTATGCTGCCCGTCCGCCAACAGCCACGGAACGTCTGTCTATCTTGCCCGATGGCCGCGTACTGTACCGTCTCAGGCACCGCTGGCGCGATGGAACGACACATGTGGCGTTCGAGCCGCTGAAGCTTGTGGAAAAGCTCGCAGCATTAGTGCCGCCGCCCATGTTTAACCTCGTGAGATATCACGGCATCCTTGCGCCCGCGGATCGCTGGACACCATTCATCGTTCCTTTCGACCCCGAAGCCACTAATTCCGTTCATCACTCTGGCTGTGGTGCGGGAAAACAGCTTGATCATCCCGAGAGTTCTCACAAGCCACGCAAATGCCACCGACGGAATTACACGTGAGCTGAATTGATGAAAAGAGTTTTTGAGTTGGACGTTTTGGAATGCGATCGTTGCGGTGGCCGCATGAGGATTTTAACTGCAATCCATCAGCCCGAGGCGATCACAAAGATTCTCGAGTGCCTAGGCATACCTTCCAGTCCTCCTCCTATTTCCCCCGCCGCACCGGATCGCGACATAGACGAACAGGTGTTTTTCTGAGCTGGCGGCACCCTCCGATCGTGCCGAATGTCGGAAGCGTGTGAGGATTACAATCTTTTCGGCTCGTCCTGGAGTAATATAGCTCGTCCGGATCCATTATGGGTCTCGGGATCAATCGCGGGAAGTTAACATATCACCACTTCTCAGAAGTTGGGCAGAAGTCGTAGCTGGCTATGGATTCTAAAGGGCCGCTTATTTTACCTATACCCAATCGTTCCCGTCGGATCCGATGGGTATCTTCTGCGAAGGTGGATGTGCCCAAGCGCTTGTGATTCGACGGGAAGTCCGGAGCGCCCAGCGATGAGAGAGGGAGATGAGTTATGTCGACATGGGAGCACGCATATCAGAATCGCAGCGACTTAAGGCAATACGGCGACAACGCCATCGGACTTTTCGCCCTTGCTCTGCGCTTCGGCCTTGAGGACTTGGATACGGTGGCCGCCAACTCAATCATCGATGGAGGCGACGACAAGAAGTGCGATATTGTGTATGTTGACAGAGACGAAGGGCGTGCGGTGCTGGCGCAATGCTATCACTCTGCCAAGCAGAGGCAATCTGCCCCTGCGAACAAGGCCAGTGACCTGAACACGGCTGTAACGTGGCTACTCCAGCGCCCTCACGCAGAGCTTCCAGAAAGATTGCTCCCTGTCGCGACGGAGCTTCGACAAGCCATCAACGATGGCTTTCTACAGGAACTCCATATTTGGTACGTTCATAATCTGCCGGAGTCGAAAAATGTACAACAAGAACTGGTTTCTGTTGAACACTCGCTGGATGCTGCCCTCAAAAGCCATTTCCCCGGCAAGAAAGTGCGTATCACCGCGCTTGAGGTCGGCAGCGCAATCCTCGATGAATGGTACGCAGACACGCAATCGCCCATCCTTGTCTCTGAGACATTCGAATTTCGCATCCCTGCAGGATTTGAGGTCACTGGACGCAAGTGGAAGGCGTACGTGACAACGGTTCCTGGACGCTTCCTATATCAGATCTATCGCAAATACGGGCCGAAGATATTCTCTGCGAACGTTCGTGATTATCTCGGGTCTCGAAAAAGCGACGCTAACATTAATAACGGAATAAAGCGATCCGCCCAGGATTCTCCTGGCGATTTTTGGGTATTCAACAACGGGCTTACGGTGCTAGTACACACCTACGCGCCTTCCTCCGATAAAGCGGGATTGCGGCTAACCATCAGCGGGCTCTCGATTGTGAATGGCGCACAGACAACTGGTGCGCTCGGTTCTCTTACCCGCCGTCCCGCGCCAGATGTAGCAGTCCCAGTGAGATTCGTGGTTACGGCCGATAAGGACACGATTTTTGACATCATCCAGTACAACAACAGCCAGAACAAAGTGACTGCTTCTGATTTTAGAAGCCGTGATCGCACGCAGCGCCGACTGCGTCAGGAAGTTACGGAGATCCCATATGCAGAGTATCAAGGAGGCCGTAGGGGAGGAGCGTCCGATGCAATCCGCCGCAATCCTAATCTCCTGCCGTCATACACCGTTGGCCAGGCGCTGGCATCCGTGCAGGGCGATCCCGAAATTGCGTACAATCAGAAATCCGAGATCTGGGCCTCCGACACCCTCTACGCGCGGTACTTCAACGAGGACACGAACGGGCCACATATTGTGTTCTGTTACTCGCTCTTGCGTTGTATCGAGGCAAGGAAAGCGGCTCTCGTGGCAAAATCAAAAAACACATCGGGTTTAACCGAACCCGAAGCCAAGGAACTCCAATATTTTCGCCAACGCGGCTCCACTTACATGCTTGCCGCCGCAATCGCATCATGCATCGAGACGATTCTTTCTAGGAAGGTCGCCAAAGTCTCACGCTTGTCCTTCGGAAAGCTATCGCCGACCGATGCCCAGAAGCTGTGGGAACCGGTGGTATCTGTTTGTTCATCGTTCTGCCCACAACTCCAGGAGGCCTTCGCCGACGGTCTCAAGAACAAGGAGCGCATTAAGAAAACCCTCGGTATCTTCCAGAGCCTTGTTCAGGCAACGGCACAGGTCAACGCACCAACATTCAAAGCATTTGCGGACAAGGTAAAGCACAGTACCTGATCTGCCAGGCACCTGTTCAACAAAGCACCAGATCCGGGATCAATCGCGGGAAGTTAACATATCACCACTTCTCAGAAGTTGGGGAGAAGTAGTAGCTGGCTCTGGATTCCAAAGGGCCGCTTATTTCACCTATACCCTCTTCGGGGTCGCATTCTGTGTCGCAGGGCCCATGTGGACAAGACGATCCGAAGGTCCGCGTACGATCGTCAAATTGGAGCGGCTGTCCAACGTTGGATTGACCGGGTTCTTACCCACCAGTGTCAGGAGGTTCGATGAAGGGAACACGGGCAAATTCCGCTTTATTCTGAAGGTTGACATCGGCCGTCACGAGGGCAACTGCGGATCTTGGATGTAGCCTCATTACCTCAATAACGCTGGCGAGTGTGCGGTCGTCCTTATTGTTGTGATCCAACCACGAAAGGGACTTGCCCATGTCTGGTTCTGTGGCAATCGCCAATACCTCGCTTACCCCTGTAACGAGTGTAACGCCTGCGGTGAGGCTCCCACGTCGGCGGAACTCCTTACACTGATGCACCAGACGCCTTGCTTTGTCACGCACGGCCTCTTTAGTGCTGACCTCTAGGTAGTCCAATTCCGTGAGCACCGAGGGTACGAGGACGATGATGAACTGAGCCGCATCTGGGAAACGCCAGGATTCGAGTTTTGGGTTGTGAAAAAGAGCATTGGTGTCGGGGACCAGGAGAACTTTCCGTTCGGAAACAGAATAGAGGTGATCAATCACGCCAATCTGCTGATGCAAAGCATCAAGTGCATCTCTGGCAGCATTGTGGACGGTATCAAAGAGCGTAGGGTTCTCCTGCTCAATGATGGAAAGTATGGCGGCCCTGCTCTCCATGAACATTTGACGTGATTCCTGGGGGGTGCCACTGACGAGAACCTCTCCAATCGCACAGAAACGCCTGTAGCTTTCAAGCAGCTTTCCCTGCAATTGCTTCGCTTCATTATCGAGGGGAGACCAGACATGATTGAATGAAGTAACAATCCGATGCTCGGGTTCGGGGAATCGTTCTTTAAGGCTTGATTTTCCGAATAGCAGACTTACCAAATCCTGCTGGATCTCCTCCGCCATAATTTTCAGATTAGAAGCGACGGATTCCATCACCTAGCCCCTTTGGCAGCGCCGAGGGGGAGTTATCTCTGCCGCATTTGCGCTTTCATGAGCGCGAATTGAAAAATCGGTCCAGTGCTCTGCCCCCGAATTGGTAAACCTCAATATGGAGCAGTTCGGGATAACAGGCAACGAGCTTTCCCGATGGCCGCATACTGTACCGTCTCAGACACCGCTGGCGCGATGGAACAACGCATGTGGCGTTCGAGCCGCTAGAGCTTGTGGACAAGCTCGCAGCGTTAGTGCCGCCGCCCATGTTTAACCTCGTGAGATATCACGGCATCGTTGCGCCCGCGGCTCGCTGGAGACCATTCATTGTTCCTTTCGACCCCGAAGCCACCAATTCCGTTCATCACTCTGGCTGTGGTGGGGGAAAGCAGCTTGATCATCAGGAGAGTTTTCAAAAGCCACACCGATGCCACCGACGGAATTACACGTGGACTGAATTGATGAAAAGAGTTTTTGAGTTGGACGTTTTGGAGTGCGATCGTTGCGGTGGCCGCATGAGGATTTTAGCTGCAATCCATCAGCCCGAGGCGATCAGAAAGATTCTCGAGTGCCTAGGCCTACCTTCCAGGCCTCCTCCTATTTCCCCCGCCGCACCAGATCGCGACATAGACGAACAGGTGTTTTTCTGAGCTGGCGGCACCCTCCGATCGTGCCGAATGTCGGGAGTGTGTGAGCATTACAATCTTTTGGGTTTGTCCTGGAGTAATATGGCTCGTCCGGATCCATTATGGGTCTCGGGATCAATCGCGGGAAGTTAACACCTGAATTATGCATGGAAACGGCGCTTGAGTGACCCGCCAGATCGAGTACCCGCGAGAGGCTGAATCTCCCCCCTTAATGTGACCGTGTAAGTTCCTGATTCTTTTCCGCTTTCAGACCGTGCATAAATTTCTATGCACGGGTTATTCTAAGGAGACTTCGATCATGCTGCGCGGCTGCGCGCCATTACGGGCAAAGCAATCAGGTTTCAGATTTACGTGGGGAACACTTCAACCTACACCTTTATCACGGCCACGTTGGAAGGTTTGTAATCTGGAGTCTATGTTGTTGTTGGCGTCTCCTTGTTCTGTTGCGACCCTCGGCTGGCGCTGTTCTTATGCCAGTGCCCCATCTACAACCGGCGAAATACTATCCCCGCGCATCTTTATCTCGCGTAAGCGGTCCATAAGGCGTCTGAACAGCCCCTTCTCTTCATACTGATCGCTGTAGCTCACGCCGCTCCGCCCTGCATGGCGCCAAATCTTCGCCGCAATAAACAGAAACCGCAGCCGCGCCGTCGCCAATGTGGTGTGCTTCAATGAGGTCACAGTCTGGGTCGCTTCCCGATTAAACAGCATCAGCCAGCAGTTCAGATTGTAGGCCAGCATGGCCAGCTGGAAATGATTCTGATTCCTCACAAAAATGCGGGAAGGGTGAGCCGCCAGTCCAGCATCGTTGTTCGATTCCTTTATCAGGTTTTCCGCCCCGGCCCGTTGATTGTAAAACCACACGAGCTTGTCGAGCGGCTCCTCCATGTTCGTTACAAACGCTCGATACTTGTACTGTTTGGTAGCGAACAATTGATATTGCACGACCTCACCCGGCTCTTCCTCCTCGGGGTCTTTCTCATAACGCAGGGCAATGAATCTGTACGCCTTGCCCCACCCCTTCGGCTGATAAACAAACTCGCACTGGGCGTCGGCATCCGTATTCGGCGATGGTTTCCAATCGGCCGCGACCAACTCTTCCACCAGGCGAGAGGTCTTGCGCGCCACTACGATGAACTGGCATTTGAACTTTTCGTACGCCTGCACCGCTTCCCAGCAATAGAAACCGGAATCCGCACGGGCACGGATCCATTCCACCAAACGAGGCAGCGCCTGAAACACTTCTTCGAGATGTCTCGCGATCTGCCTCCCCGTCGGCCGATCTCCGTTGCGCAATTCACCAGCGATAAATTCCCTCGTCTCAGCTATAAACGTCAGAATCGGCTGGTAACTTTTTTTGCCCTTATTCTTCGGGTTGTAACTCTTGCGCCCGCCCATCTGCTTGCCGTAGAGCGTATGGACAGTGGTGTCGGTGTCGACGGTCACCGATTTGAGCCGGATATTTGCTGCCATCCATACCCGTTCACGCATCTTACGCTGAATGGATTGTATCTGCTTCGCGATGCCGACGTGCAGCGAAGCGAGAAAACGCCAGAACGTGCATTGCGGCGGCAAGTGGGTAATTTTCAAAATCCCCACCAAAAGCGGATCCCGGGCAATGAAGCGCAGCTGATTGAGCCGAGCGAAGCCGACATAGATACCCAGCACGATTGCCACTATGAACTGATACATCGACATTACTTTGGTAATCCTTGCCACGGTCAGGGTTTGCTCTACCAGCGACTGGAAGCCGAGCTTCTCGAGCATAGTGGCGACCGGCAGAAGGCCACCATATGGAGTCAAATTCTTCCCGGAGAAATCATATGGCGTCGAAGCCCCGATTTTATTAGGGCTCGAATTTACCTCATTGAAGGCTTGTTTGGCGCGGCTTTCAGAGCTATGCTGTCTTTCGTTCGTAACCATTTGGGTGGCCTCCTGGGGTCAAAAGTAAAGTCTTTGCAAACTCTCTTTTTATCCCAATTTTGGGGGGTCCCCAAATGGTTTTCTCAGGTCAGAGTACCGTCCAAGCCCTCATCCCGCGCATAACTCAGGTAACATATCACCACTTCTCAGAAGTTAGGGAGAAGTCGTAGCTGGCTCTGAATTCCAAAGGGCCGCTTATTTCACCTATACCCGGAAAAAGTGTGTCAAAACTCTGCTTCGGTCTGCCTTCGAGACCGCCGCCGGTTTAAGTTCGAAACAAAGCTGATCGGGAAGAATGCGAATCGCCCGGTGCGGAGGAACAGGTGCGCTGGATATCCAGCCCCGCAACCACACCATTAGCCCTCTCCAGATGATCCTCAGCGTCGATGTGAGCCCTTGTGTGCGCTGTGCTGGTATGCCCGAGCTATTCCTGTGCGGTTTTAATCCTGTAAGGACCTTGGTGCGCCCGCACCAAGCTTGGAAACCCTCTCCCTGCAAGACCACACCGAGCTTTATCCACTCCTCATGGACGGTTGATCCATTCATCCCTGCTGCAATAGGCTGATTTTATCCTTTCCCCCAGTCATTTCGGAGCTTATAATCATCCCGTGACCGACGCCAAAAATCAAAACGCCTCCATACAAACGATCAATTAGATCAATGCTTATGTTCTTCAAGAGAACCCCTCCACTCACACTAATCAACTCAACAGACCCCAAGAAACGGATCTTGGCCGTAAAGAGAACAACATTTAGGAAGAACCATCCAGACGCTCTTGAAGTATTCACAAGAGCAATCCACGACTCTGATAGAAACGTTAGATTTTATGCTGCCTTGTGGCTACAAGACCATCGTGAATTGCTTTCTTCTTGTGACAAGGAACAGTTGTTCGAAGATGGTATGTATTTCTTCGAAAGAAAGAAACACTTCGATTGGCCATTCCAGCTATTGAGACTTCTCGGAGATCCACGTTCAATTCCAGCCGTTATTGCGCGGCTGAATTCTGAATCGACACTGGGTAGAGATGAAAGAGAGATGATAATTTTCCTTGGAGAGCATGGTGATCATAGACATGGCGGATTCATCCTATCTCTGCTCGACAAGAACCGTGTCTTCGAGTATTTCAAAGATTCCGTTGAAGTAATACATAGCGCATTGGTAAGAACATACGACGACAAGGTGATTGATGCTCTCATTGAAAGAGTCAATCTCCAACGCTCATCCAGCGCAGACTTTGTGGCCCAATCTGCTGAGACCATTACGGGTGCTCACACTCTATTTAGGGACCCGATAACAGGGCGTATGTGGTCTGCAATAACCCTAGGCAAAATAGGTGGTGAGAAGGCTCTCAAACTGTTGATGGCCGGAATAGACCGTAAGACAGATTGTCATCTCATTATCAAAAGGGCGTGTGCAGCGGGCTTGTGTTATGCACGGGACCCGCGTGCAATTGAACAGTTGATTCTGACTATCAACACGACTGACGATACGATTCTATCACAGATATGTTGTCTCGCACTTGTAAGGATTGGCGAGCCATCGGTCCCGTATGTGATCAATGAGTGTCTTGCACGAATGTCTGACATCAATCCACACCTCATTCTTGTTCTACTACACGTGGACTCCGAGACGTCCAGAGATTTCATTCTGAAATTAAAGGCGTCAGTAGACGAGAAGCTTCGTGATGAGATAGTCAGGTGCGAGGCGGAGAACAAAGAGATCAGGAGGCCAGAGGACTTGGCCGCCGATATTACTTAGCGACCTAGCAGCGACGACCTACTGCAGCTTGAACTCCACCCTGACCGAGAAGACCACAGTGTTTTTCTCTGAGCTGGCGGCACTGACAAGTAGCGCTGGACAGCTGAAGTCTTTAAGAATTCAAGGCCCGCAACACCATTCCGATGAAAAATCCAGAGTTGTCGCCGTCAGAGATCCCCACAGCAGACGGGCACAGTTAACATGATACGTACAACTCGGAAGCTGGGGGGCATCATGGGCAGGCTGAAATGCAAAACTGCAGCTTATTCGTATCCGTCCGGCAAACCCATCCTGGATCAAAGAGAGTGGGGTCGTATCTGTAGAATGAAGTTTCTAGATTAGAGACTCATCCGCAAGTCCGAAGGACGCGCTCGTCTTAGTGGTTCCGCGTGGTAGAATCATGGAGTTCTAATCTGAAAACTTCATTCTACAGATACGACCCCATTCACGTTCACGTGAGATATCACGGCATCCTTGCGCCCGCGGCTCGCTGGAGACCATTCATCGTTCCTTTCGACCCCGAAGTCACCAATTCCGTTCATCACTCTGGCTGTGGTGCGGGAAAACAACTTGATCATCCCGAGAGTTCCCAAAAGCCACGCCGATGCCATCGACGGAATTACACGTGGGCTGAATTGATGAAAAGAGTTTTTGAGTTGGACGTTTTGGAGTGCGATCGTTGCGGTGGCCGCATGAGGATTTTAGCTGCAATCCATCAGCCCGAGGCGATCAGAAAGATTCTCGAGTGACTCTGCCTAACTTCCAGGCCTCCTCCTATTTCCCCCGCCGCACCGGATCGCGACATGGACGAACAAGTGTTTTTCTGAGCAGGCGGCACTGACAAGTCGCGCCGGACAGCGGAAGTTTGTGCAAACTCCAGGCCCGCAACACCATTCCGATGTAAAATCCGGAGTTGTCGCCGTCATGGGATCCCTGGAGCAGGCGGGCGCAGTTAACATGATACCTACAATTCGGAAGCTGGGAAGGCATCATGGGCAGGCTGCAATGCAAAACTGCAGCTTATTCCGACTATACGCTGGAAAAGCTCTTCGGTGCGCGTGGCGCCTGCGCGGGATGCTGGTGCATGTACTGGCGGCGGCCGCGCAAGGATTTTACCGTCGGCAAAGGCGTGGGTAATAAACGCGCATTCAAGAAGCTGATCACTTCCGGTCATGTCCCCGGAATCATGGCATATGACGGCGACGAGCCGATCGGCTGGTGTTCGGTGGCGCCGCGGGAGATGTTCGTATCATTGTAGTAATCACGTTCGTTCGCTCCGCTCGATGACCAACCGGTCTGGTCGGTGAGTTGCCTGTTTGTCGACAAACGCTGTCGCTTGCAGGGTGTGGCAGTCGCACTACTAAAAGCGGCGTGCGAGTATGTCCGTTCTCAAGGTGGCAAAATCGTCAAGGGTTATCCGTCGGTTACCACGAAGAAGCTTCCAGATCCTTGGGTCTGGACCGGTGTGCTGCCGGCATATTTGCAGGCGGGCTACAAGGAAGTCAAACGCCCATCGGCAAGTCGGGCGATTGTACGCAAAACGCTGTAGGTCGCGACCCTTCGGGGCGTGACAGCCTTTTCGTCAACCCGCAAGACTTGCTGACATACGGCTATTCGTAATGAGTTCTCTATGAGAATAGCAGTGAGAGTAGTGCTCGCAGTTCTGTTGGCCGCGGTAGTGATTAACCTCGCCGGCGGACTCGCTATGGGTGTCAGCAAGTCACTGCCGGCAGATGCTCCAAAGGCGCTGGTGTCCGGCCTTCTGATGCAGACCGGGTTGCTGGTATTCTCGCTGTTGGCGATGCTGATTCTCGGCAAAGGCAGGTTGACCGGTTTCGGGTTTGCCATGCCGCAGCAGGCGCAGTGGATGTCGGTTATCTTTGCAGGGTTTGGCGTCGGATTGGCGGCCGCCGCGATAATATCAATCGCCTCCACCGGCAAGAGCCCTCTGGACATGCAGTTCTCCCCCCTGCAAACTGTCCTGATGATCTGGGTCTATGCCAGCACTTGCGAGGAGGTTTTCACGCGGGGGCTAATTCAAAGTTTCCTTGTGCCGCTGGCGGATCGGGGAATCAGCGTCTGGCGCCGGCGACTTAGTCTGCCGGTGCTGGTCAGCGCCGCCATTTTCGGTCTGATGCATCTGTCGCTCTTGACTATGGGATCACCAATCTTGTCGGTGCTGTTGATTGTCATTTTCGCCTTTGTCCTCGGCCTGATGGCCGGCTATCAGCGCGAGAGAACGACAAGTCTGTTGCCCGCCGTGCTCTTACACTCGCTGTTCAACATCAGCGGTTCGCTGGTCGGCTGGATTGTCAGTATCCTCTGATCGACCGTAGGTCGTAGGCTCTCGGAAGCTGGGAAGGCATCATGGGCAGGCTGCAATGCAAAACTGCAGCTTATTCCGACTTCCCCGATTATCCGACGGGATGATGGCGAAGTGTGTTTGTAAAGTGTCTCTGAAATGGCGTTTTGGCGATTTCGCTCCCAGTTGCGCTCAGACCAGGACAAATGAATGTCCGACTCCCCACAGGGGTTCCAGTCTTTCCCCTGACTTTGCCGTAGCCGTGGCATGCAACTCCCCAGTCGTGCAAGATCCCGCAAAATAGTGTAGAGTCCCCTATTTTTCTTTTGGTCATCCCCTAGCCCATGCCCCACCGAAACCCGAAACCTTTTTAGGGCTGATATCACTTACACGTAAGGACGGGACCTGGTGTCTCAAGAGGGGCTCTGAGCTTTTGTGCAGTGAGCGATGCATGTCGACTCTTTGATTGCTTCGCGCTTCGAAAGCTAACTTTTCGTCCTGTTATTACGTCTCAATGTATTAAACCCGTGTCTCCGTTAGAGTTCAATTGCCCACGGAGGTAATGGCATGGAAAAGGTGCTTCAGGATGTCACATATTCCCTTCGAGTTCTGGCAAAATCTCCCGGGTTTTCAGCCATAGCCGTGCTAACGCTTGCGCTCGGCATTGGCGCCAATACAGCCATTTTCTCCGCCATAAACTCCGTTTTGCTGCGGCCGCTTCCGTTCCAGGATCCGGATCGCCTTGTGCAGCTCTATGAGACGGAAGCTGCGCCGGGAACGTACCCCTTTGCCGGGCCGGATTATCTCGACTGGCAGGCGCAAAACCAAACGCTCGAGGCGATGTCTCTCTACACCTTTACGTGGAGGTACAACGTGAGCGGCGCGGGCGAACCTCAATCCGCGGCGAGTGTCAGGACCCAGGCGAACTTCTTCACGGTGCTTGGCGTCCAGCCCCTGCTGGGCCGGACCTTCGCGGCGGGCGAGGACCAGGAAGGGAAAAATCGCGTGGCACTCTTGAGTTACGGCTTCTGGCAGCGGAACTTCGGCGGTGATACCACAGCTATAGGAAGGTCTATCGAGCTGAATTCGGAAAAATATTCGGTTATCGGTGTAATGCCAAGCTGGTTCAATTACCCACCGGCCACGGAGATCTGGGCACCGTTCGACATGTCTGCGAAGAGCCTTGGAAACCGTGGTAACCACAATTATCGCGCTCTCGGACGTCTCAAGACCGGCGTCACGGTGAGCCAGGCGCAAGCCGATTTGGCGGTAATTGCGAAGCGGCTCGAACAGCAATATCCAGATTCAAACGAGAAAGTCGGCGCCACCGTCTTTTCGATGAAAGATCAGATTACGAGGTCTTCGCGCGAGCAACTTCTGATCCTGCTGGGCGCAGTCGCCCTCGTATTGCTCGTGGCATGCGCGAATGTGGCAAATCTCCTGCTTGCTCGCGGCGCCGGGCGCCAGCGTGAGATTGCCCTGCGGTTGGCGCTTGGCGCGAGCCGCTGGCGTCTGGTGCGCCAGCTGCTGACCGAGAGTGTCCTGCTCTCGTTTGCCGGTGCGGCAGCCGGGCTCGCGGCAGCCTGGTGGTGCACCAGCCACCTGCAGTCCGCCAGGGCTCTGCCGATTCCGCGCGTGAACCCAGTGCAAATCGATGGAATGGTCCTTCTGTTCACGACCGCTCTCAGCGTCCTTGTAGGAGTACTCTCTGGGATTGCCCCTGCCCTTCAGGCCTCCGGATTGAACCTGAACGAAGAACTCAAATCGAGCGGGCATACCGTGCTGAGTCCCTCCGGACGGCGTCTTCTGCTGCGCGATGCACTCGTTGTGGCTGAAATTTCGGTTTCGCTCGCATTGCTCGTCGGCGCCGGGCTGCTTTTGCGGAGTTTTGCCAAAATGCGCAACGCTGAAATTGGCGTGCAATCGCAAAACGTCCTCACGATGGGTATTAATCTCCCCGAAAAGAAGTACACCACGCTCGCCGCTCGCCGCGGCTTCTTCGACCAGCTCCTCAGCCGCATCCAATCCTCACCCGGCGTGAGTGCGGCTTCAATCTCAACCTTGATTCCTTTGGAAGGAGGCAGTAACGGTTACATCACCGTTGCAGGGAGGGACGACAGCGCCATCAAGAATCAGCTTTTCGAATGGAACTATGCCACGCCGGACTATTTCCGGGCGTTCGGAATTTCCTTTCTGCAGGGCCGGAATTTCACCGCACAGGACGTTGATCGAACGGCAGAGGTCAGCCTTAAGGTCAAAGAGATTTTTCCCTCCCCCAATGCGCCGAAAGAGCTTCCAACGGACCTTTCATGGGTTGCCGTCATAAACCACTCGATGGCGCGGCTGGTGTGGCCAAATCAAGACCCGATTGGAAGAGTTTTCAAGAGGGGGGGCGGGCTGCCGGTGACGGTAATCGGCGTGGTCGCAGATGTAAAGGTACGGGGAATTCGTCAGGATGTTGTCCCGCAAGCCTACTTTCCGCTTACGGGAGCGCTCGCCTCTCCCTGGAGCTGGAACCTCGTGGTGAAGACAACCGTTCCACCGCTGAACGCGATCGGAACGATGCGCAACATCGTCAGTGGGCTCGATCCCAGCCTCGCGTTGATCAGGCCGCGCACGATGAATGATGTCATCTCCGATTCGATGCTTGATACGAATCTCCAGACCCTTTTGCTGAGTATGTTCGCGGCGCTTGCGGTTTCACTCGCTGCGGTGGGTCTTTACAGCGTTCTGGCCTTCCTCGTCTCACAACGAAAACACGAGATTGGCATCCGCATGGCGCTTGGGGCTCGGCAAAATGACGTCCTGCGACTGGTCCTCGGGCACGGAACAAAGTTGATTGTGATCGGCGTGGCCATTGGCACTGGATCGGCTCTCTGGCTGACGCGATTGATACGCAGCCTGCTCTTCGGCATCCCCGCAAACGACCTGACGACCTTCGTGGCGGTGCCGATTGTGCTGGCGTTGGTGGCGCTTATCGCCTGTTACATTCCGGCACGGCGCGCGGCGCGAGTGGACCCCATCGTGGCGCTTCGATACGACTAGCCCGCATTTCTCCCATTATGGGTCTCGGGATCAATCGCGGGAAGTTAACACATCACCACTTCTCAGAAGTTGGGGGGAAGTCGTCGCTGGCTCTGGATTCCAAAGGGCCGCTTATTTCACCTATACCCAGATCATTATTGTCCCGAAGTCCCGATATGGGACAGAATGCCCTATCTTGGGAGCGTGCCAGTTTCGGGTGGCCGACTCACTCGTGCAAGTCCTGCGGGCTCAGAGGGAGTCTGTACAAGTTCCGAGCCCGCGACACCATTCCGATGTAAAATTAAGAGTTGTCGCTGTCATGGGATTTCCGGAGCAGACGAGCGATGTTAACATGATACCTACAATTCGGAAGCTCGGGAGGTGCCATGGGCAGGCTGCAATGCAAGACTGCAGCTTATTCCGACGCCGACCGCTGCAACCGACGAGCGGCGCGGATGCGCCGAGCTGATTAAGATGACCGTGAGCGCCTCACGCAGCCGAGCGGCAGGCGTTAGGCAGTATCAGAGAGTAGGAATCTATGAACACCCTCAAAGCTATTAGTCGAGGAGTGCGAGCTGCACTGAAAAAACAGGAACCACAACAGTTCGAGGTGGCAGACAAAAATGTGACTTGCTCACATTGCGGAGGCAAGGGCTTCAAAAGGCATGACCTATTTACTGATATCAGCGTTTCAAACACTCCCGTTGCATATGGCTTGGAGTGTGCGATTTGTCATCACCTTGAGTTATTTGCCACGCAGCCTGATGCGCTTGACTAGACGGCATTGGGTCAGACCGACGCAACTTCAATCAGCACCGGATCGCGACATAGAAGAACCGTGCCCTTTCGCCTTATTGCCTGGCACCTGCCGGTGGAGACGCCGGGCGACTTGTTCGCCGTTCTTGCCCCCACGGCGGATGACCCGGACGGGACGGGCGGCTTGCAGACGCTGCAGGGACCATATCGAGCAGCGGCATCCTTCAAAGAAATGGGGATCTTGCTCTTCGACAGGTAGCGGTAGCTGCCGCGGTGATATTTTGCTCCCGCACCGGATCGCGACATAGAAGAACAGGTATTTTTCTGAGCTGGCGGCACCCTCCCATCGTGCCGAATGTCGGAAGTGTGTGAGGATTGAAATCTTTTCGGCTCGTCCTGGAGTAATATGGCTCGTCCGGATCCATTATGGGTCTCGGGACCAATCGCGGGAAGTTAACATATCACCACTTCTCAGAAGTTGCGGAGAATTCGTAGCTGGCTCTGGATTCCAAAGGGCCGCTTATTTCATCTATACCCCCTTGAAGATCGGAGGAACCCAGGATGGGTTATTTCAGTGACAGGGACCGCGCCCTGGTTGAAGCCCTGACTTACGATCCAGCGTGCAAACCAGGCTTCGAGATCCTCAAATCATGCCTGATCTGGCCGGACGAGCGTCCAGATAACCTCACGCCGGAAGGTTACGAGAAGCTATGCGATCTGTGGATTGCCCGGTCGTTTATTCATCAGGGTTTGCCGTTCAGCAGCTACGACCTCGCGCCGAAGCATTTTGAGACGGTATGGGAAGAAGCCCTGCGTGACAATATCCGCTGGCCCGGTTTCCGAAGGCTGACATTGTCCGCAGAGGACAAGGCCTACTACGAGGAATCGCTCCGGGAAATGGCCGAGGCCGACGAGATTTGAATCGCTGACTCCGGCTGCCGGTTGACCGGGCCCATCGCTTCCGCCGCGCACAAAAAGTTCGCGGCATCGTTGGTATCGCCTGTGCCCTTGTATTTTGCCACCTGACCGAAGGGGCACAGCGGACGCGTCTTATCGACTTGGCCGCCGGTCAAGTGAGACGCGATGATCCGGGTGGGTTTCCTGCCCTGCTCGATCCATTCCTCCATCACTTTCATCTTGTCGAATGTGTCCGTGCCGGGGCCGCCCTGGCAGAAGTTATTTTGCGCGATCCACTAAGACTCAGAGGACGCCAAGAGTTTACGGTTGAAGCATAGATCAATGTCACTAAACTCCCTCCCCGGATCATATCTGAGCGAATCGTCCCCCCGAGCGCCCCGGGCCGCTTCCGGCACGGCGCCACGAGACCAACAGGGAGAATGAAAATGGCGAATACCAGTACGATACCGAGCACTTATTCAGCCCGCACCTCCGGGCTTGTATCGGTGGACGGCCGAACCTATCCACTGAAATCCGCACGGATCGATGCCCGCGCCGAAGGCGGCATCGCGGCCACAACCCTCACTCAGACATACGCCAATCCATACCGGGAACCGCTGGAGCTGCTGTACACCCTCCCGCTGCCGGCGAACGGCGCCGTCGTTGGCTATGCCGTCCGCCTCGGAAATCGGATCATACGGGGTGAGGTTCGCAGGCGGGCGGAAGCGCAGAAGGAATATCAGAAGGCCTTGATAGAAGGGCGCACCGCCGCTTTGCTTGAGCAAGATCGCGCCGACACCTTTACTCAGAAGCTGGGCAGCCTGCCGCCGGGCGAGACGGCGGAGGTGGAGATCGAAGTGCTGCAAACACTGGCCTTCCTGCCGGCCGATGGCGAGGAGCCGGCACGGTGGGAGTACCGCTTCCCGACCGTTGTCGGCGTGCGCTATGAAGGGGCGCCTGGAAGGGTGCCGGATGCCGGAAAACTCGATGTCGATCGCGTCGACGGCGAAGGAACACCGGTGCGACTCGAAGCGAGCCTCCTTGTGGCGGACGGTCCCTCGGGTGCCGTCCATCCTCATGCGCTCGGCCAGGAGATCGCGGCTGAAGATGTTGAAAAGGGAGTGCGCATCGTTCTGCGCGAGAAGACAAAACTCGATCGGGACCTTGTTATTCGCTGGACAGCCGCACGACAGGAGGTTGGCGTGCGTCTCGTGGAAGGGAGAGGGCTTCCGTGTGACGGCGGCCGCTACGTTCTCATCACGCTGACTCCACCCGCCACCGTCGACAAAGGCTTTTCCCGTGATTTGACGATTCTCATTGATGCCAGCGGATCGATGTCCGGAAAACCCCTCAGCCGCGCGAAAATCGTGGCGGAGCAACTCCTGCGCAGCCTCGATCCCGGAGACCGGTTCGAGATCCTGGCCTTCTCCAACGAAGTGGAGCGGCTGGTCCCCAAGCCTGTGCCGGCAAGCACGGAAAACGTGAGGACAGCCCTGGCCGCGCTCGACCGGCTCACGGCTGGAGGCTCGACGGAAATGGCCCATGCGATCGTGGAGGCGCTGAAGCCTCTGCGTTCGAATTCTCAGCGGCAGGTCATCCTTCTGAGCGATGGCTACATCGGTTTCGAGGGGGAAGTGATCGGAGAAGTCATGCGCAGGATGGTTCCGGGCGCGCGGCTCCATGCAGTGGGAATAGGCGCCGCGCCCAACCGCACGCTCACCCGCGGCGTTGCCCGCGCCGGCCAGGGTGTCGAGATCATGGTGGGAGATGACGATGATGCCCGGGCTGCTTCTCGACGACTTCTGCAGGCGACGGTGCGGCCAGTCCTGACAGATCTGGAAATCAAGGGATCGGCTCTGGCCGCAATAGCGCCGCAGCGGCCGCAGGATGTTCTGGCGGGTCAGCCGCTGGTTCTCCTGGCGGAGATTGCCGCACTTGGGGGAATGTTAGAGGTTCACGGAAAGGCAGCAGGCACACCCGATGTGTGGATTCGCCGATTCGAGATTCCTGAAGCGAAAGAAGCAGGCCAGACTGCCAGGATAGGATCCTACATTCCGGCCGCGACCCCTCTTCCTATCGGGGCACTGTTCGGGCGTGAGGCGATCGAGGACCTGGAGCTGCAACTGGCGGCCGCCGGCCGCGGCACGGAGAGTGAGTCGCTTCAGACGAGGATTGAGAATCTCGGCCTTCGGCACGGGATCGCCAGCCGCATGACCAGCCTGGTCGCGATCTCCGAGGATCCGACCGTGGATCCGAAGGATCCGCGCCGGCGCGAGCACTTGCCGGTGGAGCTTCCCGCCGACGTTTCGGCGGAAGGAGTTGGATTGATGCCATCCGTCATGTGCGGCGCACCAGAATTCACATCGGGAGTGTTCCAGGCCATGGCCAGAGAGGGATCGGCCGGCGAGGAGGACTTCGCCATGACACCGCAGTCACCGGCAGCAAGCCCTTGGCGCAAACCCCGGCCCATGAAATCACTCCTCGGCAGATTGAGAATCTCTGCCAGAAAACTCCCCGAAGGCAAGCTGGAAATTCCGGAGTCACGCGTTCTGCGACTGGACGGCCAGATGCTCATAATCGAATTTGAGGTTCCGGAGAAGGAGTTCCTGCTTCCTCGCGACAATATGAAGGTTCTTATCCGGTTCGAGGACGGGGATAGGGGTGAAGCCCGGGTGGTGGGTAACGAAAGCAGTCCGCCGGGACCACATCGGGCCGGACTCACGGTTCGCCTGGCTCTGAAGCTTGCGGATCGCAGTTCCTGGCATTCGGGTGGTGCACAGCTGACCTGGCGGGAACCTGAGGGCAGAGAGGTAGAGTTACACGTAGTGCTGGAGCACTGAGGGTTCGATTTCTCTGAAGTTTTCGAGGCCCTTGTGGTTTGATCTCGATGCAAGCCACTCTGGCCTCGAAAACTTCGAAGGGGAATCCGTCTATGGCCAATGAACTGCGTGCCGACCTGCTGGAGGCGGCATTCCGCCTCGCCCGATCAGGAGACCGTGAGGCGTTTGCGGAGTGGATGGGGATGGTGGAGATTCCGCTGCGCCGCACCCTCAGCCGGTTCGCCCGTGCGGTAGATGTGGAAGTGGTGATTCAGGAGACGCTCCTGCGGATGTGGCTTGTGGCCCGGGATCCTCAGCGATCGCTCGAGGGAGCCGGCGCCTCGCTCAAGTTCGCAATCAGAGTGGGGCGTAATGTCGCTTTCGAGGAAATGCGCCGGTACCGGCAGGAGCGCATGGTAGATCTGACCACGCTCGACAGCCTCCCGGAAGGCCGTGTCGAGCCCGACCCGCCCGATCCCGCGCTCGCTCGGGCGATCAAGGAGTGCATGGAACGCCTGCCTGAGCAGCCCCGCAAGGCGCTTTCGGCACGTGTGCACGGCGGTTCCCTGCCGGATCGGGAGAACGCGGCGGGCGTGGGGATGAAGGTGAACACATTTCTTCAGAACATCGTCCGGGCCCGCAGGCTCCTGGCGCAATGCCTGGAGAGGCGGGGCGTGCGCCTCGGGGAGATTCTGTCATGAGCGAGGATTTGAAGGATCTGCTGATTGAAGAGGCTGCCTCAGCTTTTCGTGAGCGGGATTCCCGGGGCCGCATCCTGCCTTCTCCAGCCTGGTGCGATCTTCCGGCAGAGGGACGGGACGCCCTCTTCACACGTCAGCTGGAGGGCCGACTGATCGAGCGCGCGCTCGATCCCAAAGGGCTGAGCCAAACCGTTTGTGCTGTTCTCTCGCGATTGCGTTAACTGAACTCAGGCTGCGGCTCCCGCTCTATCTCCTTGTTGTCCCACGCGGGGAGGATTAAACCTCCCGCCTTCAGGCGACCTCTTCAGCAGGTGTTTGCTGCCGTCGCTACGGCGTTTCAGCCCAGCTGAGAAGTATTGTTGCGTCTCTTTCCGCTCTTTGAGGCCTGGCGGTGGTTTTTTTTAGCCACCTCCAAGGCTCAAAGTACGCAAAGAATCTCGAAGGCCACGATTGGCTGCACGCTTAGGGAAATAGGGGACGCTTCCCTATATTTTGCTTGAACCGCTATCATGGAAGTAAAGACTGTTTCGTAAGTACCAAAATATAGGGAAGCGTCCCCTATTTCCCTCCGAAGTCCTTGGCCATCCGAATCCTATGTGCGCCTTGACTCGTGAAATGAAGCGGCGAGAGCTAACGCAGTTTCACCAACGTGAGTGGCCCGATCACTACATGCTCTCCTGGGCCTGCGTAGGATGCGCCCTGCAACAAGATCAGCCAGTTGACATCGTCCGGTATCGCAGAAGGGCCGAGCACTTTTTTAGGCCCAAGCATACGGCCGCGCGACCGGGAAGCCAGGTAGAACATGACGCGATATGTGTCAGGCGCGGCCTCCGGTGTTCCAACGACCATGCCATCGTCGTGCTGCCGCAACGCACGCAGTGTCGGGTCGCTTTCCATCACTCGATCGATGTCTTTAGGCTTGAGCCACCTGCCTGTCAGCGGCCCGGCCAGTAGCAATAGAGATGTCGAAAGCATGATTGTTGCCCACCATACGACCGGGAGAGCTCGCCGCGACAAACCCGGGCGAAATCGAGCTCCACGCAATATTCTCGCGCTGAGCAGCAAGGCCGCAGACGAAACTGCCGCGACCGATATTCCGCGGGGCCACTTCGCTAGGATGCTGAGTTCCGGGTAGTCGACAATGCTCGTTTCGTATACGCGCGAGACGAGATATAGGGCCAGCAACGTGCCCGTCCCGAATGTCAGCAGTGCCAAATTGGAGAACAACGCGGGAGGCTCCCGGCAAACACGCGCCAGCTCGATGTACGCAAGCATTACCAGCGGAAGAACGTAGGTGTAATAGCGACCGTGGAGTCGGGTCATCTGCTTGCCGCTTGGATCGATGAGGTAGACGCTGTGCGAATAATAGACTGTTATCACGGCCGTGGCGCCCAGCGTGCACAGCGCCAGGAGCATCAGGTCGCGCGGCTGGTGGCTGGCTTGTCTGTGCCCGCGAACAAGAGCGGCGACGATCGCGGCGAGCGGAAGCCCAGCCAAAAGCATCAGGCTGGCAAAATGACCCAACGCATTTAAGAGCAGCGCGGAAGCTTCAAAGCGTGATATGGACAGCTGGCCGCCGTACACAGCCCCAGTGACCGAGAAGTCCCAGATCCTGCCCAGCACACGCCCAACGCCTACGTGCACCCCGTAGTAGGACAGCACTAGTGCCACGCTCGGGAGCAACCGTTCCCTCGGCCGGCCCGGACGCAGTAAAAAGAAAAGGCCAATACCGACTACCAGCATGAGAGCATGCGGCTTGACGAGGGATAGCAGGCCAAGCCCAACCCCGGTCGCCAATCCCGCGCTGAGCATCGATTGCCGCAGCGTGACAAGGAAAAGGTAGATAGTCCACCAGAAGCCGAAGAAATACAGGCTCTCCGGCATGAAGTAGCGTGCGAACGAGCTGATCGGCGCGCATATGACCACCATGGCAAAAACCGCGGCCTCTCGGGACGGCAGGTAAGCGCGCATGACCATGTAGATGGGCACCACCGCGCCAACAATGAATGCGGCATTGAGCGATTTCGCGAGCGAATATAGATTGGAACCAGCGAATGTCCCATAGATCCAATAATAGAGGAGGTCGGGGATCTGCGGGATGATCCCCCAGCGCGCGTAATTCTCTGCACTGGGCCCAAGCAAGGTGGGGAGCAGGTAGGCCGCCTCATCCGCGAGTACTATTGGATGCGACGTCATCCTGGCACTCGCAACGACAAAGGCGCACCACGTGATGGTGCTCGCGGCCAGCGCCAGGACGCACGCCCGCTCGGAAGGTGCTTCGTAAACAGACTTCCTCTCCCTCTCCGCATGCTCGACCATAATCATTTTGCGCTCAAAGCTCTAGCTTCGGGCCTGCGCCGGTGCAGGAGGCATTCGCTCACGGCGCGGCGGCGGGCGCATTCAGGTCCGACTGGTCCGACCCCGAGCCGGCTAGCGCTTCACCACCGTGATCGTGAGCTGCGACGGATACCGCTTCGAGTGGTGGACCGCGTTGTGCGCCACGACGCCTTGCACTTCGTCGAAGTTATTGCCGCCGGTGTTTAAGTTCCGATCGAAGCGCGGGAAGTTGCTGCTCGATACCTCGATGCGGATTCGGTGGCCGGCCTCAAAGTAGTTGCTCGTCGTCATCGGCTGCAGAGTCACCTTATGGACCTTGCCCGGTTCCATCCACACCAGCGGCTTGTCGTATCCATCGCGATAGCGGAGCCGCTGAATGGTCTCGTCCAGGTTGTACGCGGGCCCGCCGGGATACACGTCGAGCACCTTCACCGTGAAGTCGGTGTCCTTCGCGTCCGACGACACGTAAAGCGTGACCTCCATCAGGCCGCTCACTTCGATCCCCTCCTTGAGGGGCTCGGTGGTATAGACCAGGATGTCGGGGCGTGCCTCCAACTTGCGCTGGTCGAAGGCGCCGCCGGTGACGGCATTGCCCGTGCAGCAGACGTTGCCGCCGTACGAGGGTACCGGGTTCATCGGATCGTAGGTGAAGCCGTCCGGGTTATCCGCGGCCGGCGCGGCGCCGGCCAGCACGCCGTCGCCATCGATCGTGTTCGCCTTGCCGCCGCTCGACAGGAAAAAGCTCATCGGCTGCGCGCCCTTCGGCGGCCACGTGTCCGACGTTTGCCACTTGTTGATCCCCATGGTGTAGTAGCGGACTTTGGGAAGGGTGTCGAGTATGTGGTTGTCCTCTCCCTTGAGGAAGTGGTCGAACCAGCCGTAAGTGAGCACATCATAGTCGAGCCGGGCGTCACCCATGCTGCGCTCGCCGACCACCGTGTTCTCGGTAGTGCGCTTGTAGCCGCAGTGGAGTGTCGGCGCGATCACCGCGTACTGCTGGTTGGCGATCTCCGGCCTGGCGGTCTTCCGGACGTGGTTGTACGCCGCCAGGTTCGGACCCACCGACACGTCGTACCACGACATGAACCAGAGCCCCGGCACGTTGATCGTCATGTCGTCGTGCCAGAGCCCGCCGCGATACCACGCCGGATCGTTCGGCGTGCGCTTGATCATCGCGCCGCCGGTATCGACGGGCATCGGGTCGGCAAAGATTCCGAGCGGCCCGTCCACCGCCTTGATGATGTCCATCACGGGAAGGTGTCTGAGCGCCTGCGACCAGACGGCGGGCGGCAGCTGCTGCGCGAGGTCGAACGACTTCGACACACGGATCAGTTCCTCCTGCGACGTGTTCGGGGGAAACATCGGCCGCACCTGGTTCTGCTCCCCGTAGAGCCATGTGATGAACAGCATCTGGACGGCGCCCCCGCGATACCAGTTCCCTTGCTCGAAGTACGGGCCCACGCGTCCCACGCCGGCGCCGAATCCCATGGGGATCATCGCCGCATAAGCCGGATTGCCCAGCGCCGCGACTCCCAGCTGCCATTCGGCAGTCGAGGAGCAACCGATCGTGCCCACCTTGCCGTTGGACCAGGGCTGCGAGGCCATCCACGAGACGGCATCGTAACCGTCGGTGCGCGGCGGGCCGAGGATGTCGTAGTTGCCCTCGGAGAAGAAGTGACCGCGCTCGTTCATTTCGACGTAGGCGTACCCGCGCTTAACGGCCTCCAGCTCGGCGGCCATGTCGCGTGGCGCGCCGTTGCGCACATCCCAGTAATTGAAGTTGTACGGCGTACGGACAAAGATGGTGGGGTACTTCCTGGACGCGTCATTCGGGCGGTAGACGTCCGCCGCCATGCGCTTGCCGTCGCGCATCGGCACCATGAGCTTGCGCTCGATGATGGCAATCGACTCCAGGGCCTTCTCGGCCGCGTTCCTCTGGGCAAGGATCTCTGGGCTCGCGCCGCCGCGCCGCTGTGCAGGGACGCCGTGATTGGCGGCGACAATTTCCGCCACCGCAAGAGTCAAGGTGAGGATGATATTGCTTCGCATGCGTTTGCTCCGTAATGAAGGACGCCGGTTACATGACGAGCATGTGAGGCCGGTCCGCCTCGCTAGAACTTAGTGTTGCACCTACTATTGAGGATCACAGAATATAGTGACATTTTGGAATATTGTATAGGGGTACGGCGCGTTGCGTCCCTACAATCCCTGTTGTCACTATATTCTCAGAGGATCAGTCCTGGCCTTCAACCGTCGCGGGCGAGAGATTCTGTCGGGCGAGTGCTTCGCCAAGAGTATCGCGATTGGGCACCAGGAGTGCGGTAGTGTATGGTGACTGGTTGTTGTACAGCATGATCTGATCGATGTAGGAGGATTGAGCCGCGATCGTCTCCTCGATTCCCACCGGACTGTACTTCTCGCCATCGTGACCGATGAGCAGGCTCTTTCTGATGTTTCCAGGTATCTCAGTGAGGCTGGGCACGATACGCCCTATGATTCCACCCACAAAGCTTCTCCCGGTTGCGCTTAATGACGGGTTGCACGCGGTAAAAAATCTTGTCCACGATGGCTGGAAAGTAGTTAGGGATCGGGTTCCCATCTGGAGTTCGCTTTCCATCGAGCATCTTGCAGGGCTGATATTCCCCGATCAGTGCCCGGTTATGGTGAAGCAGTTTGTTGATGTAAGATTTGCGCCAGCCGTTTTTTGGTGCCCAAACATTTAACTTATTAAGTTCTGACGCAATCCGCTCTGAACCCTTGCCAGCAAGCTTCATCTCGAATATTTGACTGACCACTTGCGTCCGCTCCCGAAGCACTTCAAACCGCTTTCCGTCCTTGCTGAGCTTGAGCCACGCCGGGCACCTCCCAGTAAGTTTCCGTTCGCCGTTTGTGGCAAGCTTGCGCTTGTTGGTCCAGCTTTCCTTGAGCCGGATTGACTTCTTCTCGCTTTTCTCGTAACCCTGTTGGAGCTTGGTGGCCGACGTTTTAGCATGCCCCCGATGCGGCGGCCGCATGAGGATTCTCTGCGCGATTCATCCACCCGCGGCCATTCGCAAGATACTCGATTGCCTCGGCCTCCCATGCAGACCGCCGCCGATTGCCCGCGCAATACCGGAACGCGAGGTAGACGAGCATGACTTTTATTGAGCAGGAGAGACCAAATCCGCTGCTTCCCGTTGCTTCCGGCAGAAGTGTGGGAAATTTTCATATCCGATGCCATCGATTGGGCATAAAATCCCGATTGTGATCGACCCTGGGCTCCGGACAGTTGCGGCAGACGGGGCGAAGTTGACGTAACACCCCATATCATAAGTAGTGCCAGCTATCCGAGCCAGGCTCCGATCCAGAACGCGGCTTATTTCGACTGTGCGCTGAGTGATGATCTCATTCATATGCCGGAGAGATGGCGCAAGTTGATACATCGCCCGTAATCAGAAGCCGGAGGAAGAAGCGCCCCGGGAGGGATCAAACCCAAAACTGCAGCTTGATTTTCTTAGCAGTAAAACTTTGTGTCGGGTGACTCCGGATTTCGCCCTGTCGGGATGACAGTGGCCAAAACAGCCATGGGCGGCTCGGAATTGGTCAGCATCCTTCAAAAGGAGGGTACGTGAGATCTCCATGCCTGCTGCTGTTCGGGCTGCTTTTGCCGCAGGTTAATGCCCAGACTACGGTACCAGTCTATCGCGCCGACTCGACTGTTGTGCTTGTGCCCACGCTGGTAGCAAGGAAGTCCGGCGAGGTTGTGTACGGCCTCACGGCAAAAGATTTCATAGTCGAAGAGCAGGGTGTAGAGCAGGCTATCTGTCTCGACGAAGCCACTGGCTCTGATAAGATCTGCCTTGTAGTGGCAGTCCAGCTTGGAGGCAGTGCCTACCTGAACTTCGAAGCCAGGCAGGAGTGGCCCCCTGGGTCGGGCGACTCAATCCCACAAGAGCCGAGACGACGGAGAGCTGCTTTGAGCGGGCTTGGAACGATGGTGGAAAACTTCATCGGCGAAGCAAGGGGCGAAGTTGCCATCGTAACTTTCGACAGCCAGGTCGAGCTTCTGCAGAGTTTTTCGGGCGATTTGCCCGCAGTATCGGAGAAGTTGGATCGACTTCAAGGGTCAGGCGACGGCGGGGCCGCGATTCTGGATGCCATATCTTTCTCGCTAGGTCTACTTGCAGATCGTCCTCCGGGGCAACTGCACGTTTTACTCATTATCAGCGAAACCCGTGACCATGGAAGCAAGACAGCCAAACTTGACGGCGTACTAAAGCAGTTAGCGGCAAGCAACACTCTGGTGTACAGCGTTGCGTTTCATCCTTTGCGCTCAGAGCTGGCTCGCGACCTCAAGGGCCAGAATCCGGCACCCCTTCAAGCCGCTCCACCGCCCGGACTGCCTCAACAGGTGACGTCGCCCAGACCTAACCTACTCGGACCGCTTCTTACTCTCGCTATGAATGCCATGGCCAAAAACACGGCACGCCCACTCGCGGACCTTACGGGCGGAGAATACCGCACATTCTCGAACAAGCGCACCTTCGATGCAAATCTTGGCCTCTTGGCCAACCATCTTCGCAACCGCTATCTGATCAGTTTCCAACCGAAGAATCCTCGTCCGGGCGCTCACGTTATCACCGTCCGACTTCGCAATTCACCGCGTGATGTCGTCGTCCTTGCCCGGAATAGCTATTGGGTGACAGTTCACGTGCCCTGACCCTAAACGCGTATGCTGAAGGCGCAGATGGTAACGGGTATTCTCTCCCACGGCCTGATGCAAAGGTGAGGCCCAGGAAGGCAATTTCTATTGAGCCGCAGGATAATCTGCCTACGGCACAACCGTCGGTGAATTCCCTTTTGGGCGCGGCGGCTCTGGGAAATAGGGGACGCTCCCCTATATTTTATCGAGGGCACTGCCATCAACATGTGACGACTGATGAAAAACAGGGGAGCGTCCCCTATTTTAGAGCGAAGTGGATAGCCCCTTTTCTCAAATAGACTCTGACTCCTATGTGTCAAAAGGTGTAAGATCTCGGCGCAAGCTGCAGCTTCTGTCAGCGTTGTCAAACTTATGAAGCCTGCGAGGGACAATGACCGGGACAACATGCGGAGCCGGCGCCAGTTTCGGCCTCCTCCCAGCAAACTGATCCGGGCGCTTTACGCGCTGGGCCTTGGCCGAATCATTGGCCGCATCGTCCTCCTGCTTACCACCACCGGCCGGAAAACCGGCCTGTCACGTGTCACGCCGCTGCAATACGAAGAGAGCGACGGTGCCATCTACGTTGCCTCGGCCAGAGGGACCCAGGCACATTGGTTTCGAAACATTCTCGCCGATCCCCGCGTTGCCGTGCGGGTGAAATCCAGGAGGTTTCAGGGAACGGGCGAGCCTGTCACGGATCCCATCCGCATCGCCGATTTCCTCGAGCTGAGGCTCCGGCGACATCCCAAGATGATCGGAGCAATCCTGCGCTCGGAAGGATTATCGGAAACGCCTACTCGTGCCGAGCTCGAGGCGTATGCGCACAAGTTGGCGCTGGTCATCATTCACCCCACATGAGGGAGTATGTTCAGTCGCCAGAGCGCGCGGCGAGCATCCGATCCAAAGAATCCAGAACGATCGACCTTTCGCCTGTGCGTGGATCGGGCGGCGTCTCCAGCACGAGGGTGCTATCCGGTTGTTTCTTCAATGGCAACGTTGGGAGTCGAGACCATGAACGGAATCCTGAAGGCAGCAGGCCGGTATTTTCTCCTGGCAGCGCTTGAATGTGTCGCTGCGAAACCAATGGAACAAGCAATTAAGACCGAACTTAGCATAGCGAAGATCCGTTTCCGTGCGGATGAACCAATCATGGTTGATGTCTACGTTGAGAACCAGACGAAGGAAAACATTGAGCGAAATCACTTCAGTCCCTTGAGTTCTCTCATCCGCTTGCCGGAGTTCGTGCTTGCTCGAGTGCCCGATGGGAAGGAGTTTGCGATTCCTCCCGGACTGTATGGAGACGACTGGGATCAGTGGTATCAACCGGCTTCGGGAAAAGAGGCCTTCTTTATCGGTAGATTCGCTTTACCCCCGGGGAAGAAAATCCACCTACTTCATGGTGACTTGCGTCTCACGGTGTTGCGTGCAAGAGAACATTGCCAGCGTGAACTCGATGAGAAGCTCCTTCTTGAGAGACCTGAAAACGCTACAACCAAGAAGAGCTATCAGGAGATCGTCCGTTTTGCGGACGATTTCCTAAAGGGAGGCATATTTGACTTCTATGTGCGAGCGTACTCGCAATCCCAAACGGTTCAGATAGAAATTGCGCCGATTGACAAAAAGAAATTCCCACCGGTTGCTCCACCCGACAGGCAATAGCATCGCGGCGGCCACAGGTGAGCACGACGTGAGGCCACCTGGCCTTTTCGGGAGTACATCCTGGAGTCCTTGAACAATGTCGGGTGAACTCCTGTTGGACACCGGGGCACTCGTCACTCTGCTCGACCGCAGCCAGTCGCATCATGTCACCTTTGCTCGTTTTTTTGAGAGCTGGAACAGGCCGGTGTTGAGCACGGAAGCGGTCCTTACGGAAACTACCCACCTTCTCGGACGAATCCCGAATGGCAGGAGAGTCTGTCTCGAGTTCTTCCTTCAGGGAGCGGCCATATTGATCCCCTCGACTCCATCCGCACTGCGTCGCGCCTGGGAGCTTTTGGGGAAATACCAAGATCTGCCGATGAACTTTGCTGACGCCACCCTTGTTGTGCTTGCGGAGGATGTCGGGACAGACCTCATTTTAACTGCGGACAGACACGATTTCGAGATCTATCGGACCAGGGACCGAAGGAGATTTAAGGTGGTCCCTGCTTAGCCGAAGAACATTAATCCCCGCAATCCGCATTGGAAAGGGTCAGTTCCCCGGAAGTGCCGGCTTTACGGCAGGGCTCCGGCGCCTGAAATATACCGTGAGGGTCCGGGGCAGCCCCCCTGCAACATGCGGCGGCGCAGCAGCGATCTGAGCAGCCAGATCCTGCGGATCGGGTTTCTTATCCGGCCTGCTCACCACAAATTCAGCGAAGTCCCCCCACCTCTTCTCGGCCATCAGGCGATTCAGGTCCTCGCGATTTTTCAATGATGATCCATCCATCGAGATCAAAACATCCCCTGCCAGGAAACCGGCAACGCCCGCCGGCGAGCCTTTGCTTACCGAAAGAACCTTGCGCCGGGCATCCCCCGGGCCGAGGTCAACCGTGGCAACTCCAAGCTCCGGATAGATCGGATCTTTTTCCGGCGGCAGGCCCCAGATGAAATCCGCGTAGGAAGCCTGGACGGCCTCGATCGGCGCCTGTTTGGCATCGAGCACTTCGATCGGGACGATCGAAGCCATCTTGCCGTCGAACCACTGAGCTGACTGCCTCTGAATTCCAAGACCATAAGCGACATGCCCCGAACCGATGAGGACGACCATGACCGTGTTCTGGCCGCCGTATTCCTGTAGCGCGCGAACGGCGTTGTATCCCATCGTGGCGTCCCACGTGCACTGGGAGGTGAACATCGCCCGCGCCTGGCTGTCGTTCATCATGGCATGCATTCCTGTTTCCTCTTCGAAGAATGCCTTGAAAAGCGTGAAGTGCTCCTCGCTCGAGGCGTCGATTTTGGGGGCAATGTGCGCTTTCTCTTCCGGGGTGAGATTCTCTAAACCCTTTCTGGTTACGGACGACACAATCTCGCGGGGCGCATTCAGCGCAAACATGCGCATGCCGTGATCACGGGCGAAGAGGAAAATGTCTCGGTAATAGTTCCAGTGGTAGCCCCAGTTTTTGTACCAGCTCGAAAGCTGAACGAACCCGCTTTCTGTAAGCAAGCCGCCGCACCAGTCATCCAGGAATTTCTGTTCCGTGTAGGGATACATCTCCAGCCCGATGAAAACCTTTTTCCCGGCCAGCTGCAGCTCCTCGATGACCCGCAGCTGAACCCGGTGGAAATCGATACTGGTATGGCTTTCTCCGATGAAGACGAGGCGCGTGCCCGCAAGCCGGGCAACGGCATCGCGGGGGGTGAGCAACTCGCCCGAGGCGGCCGCGGTGATCGCGTCGAGCACCAGTTTCGCCTCCTTGTCCTTCCTGGCAGGATCCCCAATGGGGAGGTGCAGGCTGCGCTGGGCGAATAAATCTGTCGCTGCAAAAAGAGCCAGAATCAGGAGTTTTTTATACATATGTCGGCCCCCTGGCATTGCAGCATATCACCATGTTTAGGAATCACGGTCAGGCTTTAATATCGGATTCATACGCGCGACATAAGCAATGCTGCATATTCAAGGCTCAGCGGATCATAGCGCCACCAGCCACAACTTCCTTGGTTTTCTCAAGAGAAACAATTGGACGCGGATGCATCGCTCTAAGCGGACAGCATCGCACTCAAGCAGCCAATTAGCAGCACCTGGAAGAGGCACCCAAGAACGACGGGCGTGGCGTCGCCCCGCGTCTCTTTGTCGAGGATCGGAGCAAAGAGGGAGTCGATCAGGTGAGCTCGTTCCGAGGGAGTGAGTCCCGGGCGCCTCGCGGCAGAAAAGCGCCAGAGGTGGGCGCGTAGCTGCCAGGCAACTTGCTGGTAGAATGCGTCGAGGTCCCGATTGAAGGCTTTCACGTACTGGCGGCTGGCAAGGACCATAAGAGCTTCGCTGAAACCACCCACCAGAATCCGTTCCAGCAATTTCTCGCCGGTACTGAGCACATTCTCAATAACCACCCCTCCGACCGCTCCCATGTCCATTTTCGAGGCAAGCTCGGCGAAGGCATGCGCCTCAAGCTTGCTTTCCAAGCCGACCAGATAGGCGTAAAAGTCCCCAAGCAACGCGAGTGCCGCCGCAGCCTGCTCGCGCGCGAGGGGCGAAGCCGCCTTTTCTTCCCAGGACAGCACGACAGTCTGCAGGGAGAGGAGGTCGCCGGGCGTTGGCTTCGTGAGGACGCGCTGTAGGAGCGGGAGTGGATCCATTGGCGAATCCTATTTCCATTGTGTCGCGATGTCAATAAGCAGGGTGTCCGGCGATCCTGAAACTCACTCATTGATGGGCGCCGGCCATCTGCCGAAGCGCGTCCCGCAGGACCTCGAGCTCGCGTGCGGCCTCGGCGAACTTCTGCTCGGCCTGAAGCCGCAGATACCGCTCGAAGGCCTCGTTGGCCTTGCGCGCAAGCTCGCTGAAGCCGCCTGGTGGCACGGCCGCCGGCACCGTCAAGGCCTGCGGCTGGCCCTGGAAAAGGCCGCGTAGCGCCTCAGCAAAGGTCGGCGCGTAACTCAGGTTCTCGCCGTGCATGACCGCCACCAGCCGCAGCTCCGGATAGGCCGCAGTCTCTGCCTGCAGATAGATCGGCTCGACGTACAGCAGCGTCTTGTCGATTGGAATGACAAGCACGTCGCCGCGAATCACCCGGGACCCGTGCTGGTCCCAGAGTGTGAGCTGTCCAGAGAGAAAGCGCTCCTGGTCGATCTTCGTTTCCATCTGCTGCGGGCCCAGCACCTGCTTCTCCTTCGGAAACTTGTAAGCGAGGATCTGGCCGTAGCGGTCTGGGTCGCACATACCGGCGATCCAGCCGATCATGACCTGCCGGTTCTTCGGGGTGAAGGGAAGGATCAAAACAAACTCTTCCTTTCCCGACTCGGGCATCTTCCAGATCACGTAGTAGGGCTCGATCGGCTGCACTTCGGAGTAGTACTTCTCCGTCGCCCGCACCCAGAGATCCTCCTGGTTGTAAAACACCTGGGGATCGTTCATGTGGTACTTCTCGTACACCAAGCCCTGGACCAGCAGCATGTCTAGGGGGTAGCGGATGTGGGCAAGCAGGCCGGTGGGCATCTGCTCCCGCGTCCGGAACAAGGCGGGAAATGCCTTCTGCCAAACCCGCAGGACCGGATCTTGATCGTCAAAGACGTAGAGGGTGACGGTGCCGTCGTAGGCGTCGACCACTGCCTTCACTGAGTTGCGCACGTAGTTCACCCCGTCGAGCTCAGGCGCCACGTTGGATGTGATCTTGCGCGGGCCACCTTCGCTGTAGTCGATCACTTCCCGCGACGAGAAGGGCCGGCTGTAAGGATACCGCGACGAAACCGTGTAGGCATCGAGGATCCAGTACAGCTTTCCGCCGACCAGAGTGATGTAAGGATCGCGGTCGAGCCGGAGGAATGGAGCTACCCGCCTGACCCGCTCGCCGATTTGCCGATAAAACATTATGCGACTGTCCGGCCGAAGGTAGCTCGATAGCAGCAACCGGGTTCCGTCGAACTTCCAGCCAAAGACAAATTTGCGCCAGAGATTCTCCAGTGGGACGCCGCCGGTGCCCGCGTAACGCACATACTCGTTCGCGTCTCCTTTCGGGTAGTCGAATTCGAGCTCGCTGGTGTCGACGAAGACGTGCGGCCGCGTGAGCTCTCCATAGTAGATCTGCGGCCGATCCACGAGCAGTTCGGGGAATGTGCTCTTCGGCGGAATGTCCTTGATCAGAAAATTGGGGAGTCCCTGCTGAGTGAACTCGCTGACAGGAGTCATGGTGATCCCGTAGCCGTGGGTGTACTTGAAGCGTTCGTTGACGAAGGTGCGGCTCTGGGGCGGCAGCGCCGAAACCTCCATCTCCCGGGTCGAGATCATGACCTGCCGGAATTGACCGCCGATGTGGTAGCGGTCGACGTCGACGTCATTGAACTCGTAGTACAGACGGATCTCCTGAAACTGCTTGTGCACCGCCTTGAGCGCGCGCCAGTCCCATAGCCTCACCTCCGAGAGCAGCTGGCGATTACGTTCTACGGTCGACTGGGTGAACTCCCCGCTGACCGGGAACTGCCGCTCCTCGATCCGGTCAAGGCCAAAACCCTGGCGGGTGAATCGGATGTTGTATTCGATGTAGGGGCGCTCGAAAGTAATCTCGTTCGGCTCAACCCTCAGCCACTGGGTCAGGGCGGGGATAAGTGACATCCCGAGGAGCCAAGCCCCGCCGTAGAGCAGCAGCGGAGACAAGAGTGTACGCGCGCGCGGAGCATTCGCGGCTGCCTCCTCTGTGCGGCGCGGGACGAGCTGGACAAACATCCAGAGCCCCAGTAGCAGCCCGAGGGCGGCAAGTACGCGCGCGGCAGGCACGCGGATATGGACGTCGGTCCAGCCCGCACCGGCTACGGCGCCCAGATTCGAGTACATCAGATGGTAGGTGAAGATATAGCTGCCCCAAGCCAGGAGCAGAAGAAAGCCGCCGAGCGCCACCCGCAGCGCCGGGGCTCGTTTTGCGAGCTTCTCGCAGTCGAGCCCCAGCGCAAACTGCCTTCGGCGCAGCGCAGCACCCAAAGCCACCGCGAGGGCTATTCCGCCCAGGCAGAGCAGCAAGACGAAGATACGGTCGTAGAACGGGAGCACGAACAGGTAGAAGCCTGCGTCCTTACCGAAAATCGGATCCAGGACGCCCGTCGAGACGCGATACACGTAGCTAAGGATCAATTGCCAGCTCGATCCACCCCAGACCGATCCAATTGCAGCACCGACGCCCAAGGCCCATAGGCCCGAACGGCGCCTTCCGTGCGAAGGGAGAGTCCAGAGGTATAGGATCAGGGCGCCTAGGATGCCGCCGGCAATGGTCGCTGAAACCCAGGCGTAGACGACCTTCCAGAAACGGGGCCCAAAGCCTAGCGAGTCAAACCACAGCATCTCACCCCAGAAGCTGAGAAGGGCAAAGAATAAAGCCATGGCAGCGAGAAGCAGAGTGCCCAGCAGGATGCGTCCCCGGCGACCTTTACGCAGACCGGAAACGATCGTTCTGAGGCTAAGGGCAACAAGCACAGCGATCAACAGTACGTACATGGTCGACCTCCGGAGCTCGAGGTGCTTCGAGCGGTTCCGGAAAGCACCTGCGCCTCCCGGTGCACAAAGCGATAGAATATACCTCCATTGGCGTCACATTATTCGATCAGATCAGCACTTTGCGGTCTTCAAGATTTTCTCGGTTTGGTCTTAAAGGCAAACCACAAAATTCGGCAATGGGGCTATGCATTTGACCCCAGTAAGGACTGCCTGAACGGTCCGGTCTGAGCCAGATGAGCCTTTGCGAATCTTCGCGCCTTTGCGTCTTTGTGGTGGGGTTATAAAAAACCACCGCAAAGGCCTCAAAGAAACTACCTCAGATTCTTTGCGGTCTTCGAGGTCTTCGTGGTTTGATTTT
>Ga0315277_10001531_pt1 | contig 33690 bp, 29 predicted proteins | sample YL17G05_15_MG_FD_203695 | JGI IMG/M metagenome (GOLD analysis project Ga0315277, IMG submission 203695) | Sediment microbial communities from Yellowstone Lake, YNP, Wyoming, USA - YL17G05_15 | ecosystem: Environmental > Aquatic > Freshwater > Lake > Sediment | place: USA: Wyoming | collected...
GCGACAATTTGGCACGTCTGCTGGTGAATGGCATTGTGAGGCGTCCTCCCACAAATGGTATACCCAGCAGCATAAACCACAATCTATTGTATTGCAACGTTATTTTGGAATCGCTATACTAGGCCCGAGCACCGGAGCATGAGTTTCTAGACCTTTTTCAATGCTTCCTTAACCCTTTCCGGGGTCATCGGGAACTGGAAGAGGCGGGCGCCGGTGGTATCGAAGATGGCGTTGGCGACCGCCGCGCCGAGCGGCACGATCGCCGGTTCGCCGCCGCCCTTGGGAGGCAGTTCATCATTTTTGACCAGGAAGGTCTCGATGACGGGCAGCGAGGAGAAGCGCGGCAGCTCGTAGGTATCGAAATTGGTCGTGAAGATCTGGCCGCCCTTGAACTTGATATCCTCCGACAACGAATAGCCCAGCCCCATGGTGATGCAGCCTTCCATCTGCATCGTGGCGCCTTGGGGATTGATCACAAAGCCCATCTCCTGGGCGCAGACGATCCGCTTAACCTTGACGGCGCCGGTCGCCTTGTCGACGGTCACCTCGGCAATTTGCGCGACGTAGGTCTCGGCATCGATCCCGCACGCGATGCCGACGCCGCGGCCGCTGGGCGCCGCAGCCTTTTTCCACGGGAAGCGGGCGGCCGCGGCTTCGAGGACCGACCTCATCCTCTTGTCGGAAGTGTTGTTGAGGCGGAATTCGAGAGGATCGATCTTGGCCTTGGCGGCCATGATGTCGATCTGGGACTCGCGGGCAAACACGTTCACCATGGCGCCGGGAGCGCGCCATGCGCCGGTGGCAAAGGCATGCATCCTGATCGTGCCTGCTCCTTCCCCCATTCCCCCGCCGTACACCCTGTGCAGGTTGTTCGGTACGTCATAGTACTGCTCGGAACTGCGCGAGCCGGCGCAATACACGCTGTAATCCCAGAGGCAGATTTTACCGGCACCGTCGATTCCGGATTTGATCTTCACCACGGCGGCAGGCCGGAACGAATCATAGAAAAATTCTTCCGCGCGGCTGAACACGACCATGACCGGTTTCCCGGTGATCTTGGCCAGTTTTGCCGCCTCGACCGCCTGTGGGGCGGGATTCTTCCCGCCGAAACCGCCGCCCACCTGGGGAGTGATCACACGGACGTTTTGGGGCGTGAAGCCGATGGCGTTTGCGATCTGCTGCCGGTTAGGGAAGGGGCTTTGCGTCGAGATCCAGACGGTGGCCTTGCCGTCTTCGATCTTGGCGAGCGCGGTATGGGTTTCGATGGGAGCGTGTGCGCCATAGGCCGTAAGATATTTCAGATCGAACACGGATGCCGCGGCCTTTTCTCCTTCGGCAAGATCGCCTCTCCGGGCGCTTTCCGTGGGCTTGGGCGCATCCGCGAGGAAGTGATCAAAGACGGTCACATTGTCGAATGCCGGCCCGGCCGGCATCTGGACATCTATTGCCTTAATGGCAGCCCGGCCCTCTTCCGCCGCTTCGGGATCCTGATGGAGAACGGCGACCAGGCCGTCCTGATTGACGACCATCGCCCCCGGGATTTTTGCGGCGGCCGTGGTGTCGACGCTCTTGATGACGGCGCCGTGCGCGGGTGGCCGCAGAATCTTTGCGTACAGCATGCCGGGTTCGCGATGATCCCCCGCGTACTTGGCTTTCCCCGTCACCTTCAGGGCGGCATCCGTCCGTTTGACCGGCTTGCCCATGATCCGGTAATCGGCAATGGCTTTCAGCACTGCTTTGCCTTCCAGTTTGCGGGTGATCTTCTGCCCTTTTGCCAGTTGAGCGAACGTCACGCGGCTCTTCTTGTCGGCGGCGACGAAAACCGCTCCGTTCTCGACGGTCAGTTTTTCCACCGGCGCCTTGAGCTGTTCGGAAGCCATCAGAAGCAGCACGGCCCTGGCTTCCGCGGCGGCGGCTCTGACGGCCGGGCCGAAAAAGCGGGTCGACATGGAACCGTAGGTGCCGCTGTCGTAGGGGCACAGATCCGTGTCCCCCATCACCATGTCGATGGATTCGAGCGCCACTCCGAGTTCGTCCGCCGCCATCTGGGCGAGTGAGGTGATGACTCCTTGCCCCATCTCGATTTTTCCCGAATATACCGTCACCCTGCCGTCTTCGCCGATTTTCAGATAAGCATTGAGGTCGGCCGGATAACTCGGGCCGCCGCGCTGGGCGAATAAATCCTTTTCATCGAATGCGAACAAGACCAGGATGCCGCCGCCCAAGATCTTGAAAAAATCGCGCCGGTCCAGGGAGAGCCCCGTGGTCAAATCCTGCTTTTCGAAGACCTGTTCCTTTTCATCCCCCATGAGTCACCTCACTTCGCAACACTTTCGATTGCTTCAATAATCCTCTTATGCGTACCGCACCGGCACAGGTTCTGGTCCATGCCTTCGATGATCTGGGAGCGGGTGAGCTTCGGTTTCTTGAGCATCATGGCATAGGCGGTCATGATCATGCCGGGAGTGCAGAAGCCGCATTGCATCGCGTCGTGCCCGGCGAAAGCCTTCTGCAGCGGGTGCAGATTCCCGCCGGCGGCCAGTCCCTCGATGGTGATGACCTCCTTGCCGCGCACATCCTTGACCGGATAGATGCACGAACGCACCGCTTCCTTGTTGACGATTACCGTGCAGGAGCCACACAGGCTGGCGCCGCAGCCGAACTTGGTTCCGGTAAGCCCGAGGTCGGTGCGCAGCACCCACAACAGGGTGCGGTCCCCTTCGACGTCCAGTTTGGTTGGTTTGCCGTTGAGCCGAAAATCGATCGTTTCTTTCATAGGCCGTCTCTTCTGAGTTAGTGGTTATTCTGGCGAGAGATTGTATCATCATTCTGATGCAAAGGCACGCTCTGGGTTGGCCGAACCTGCGATTCAGACACGGGAGCTGAACCGCTAAGACCTCAAAGACCGCGAAGAAGCGCTTTTATGGATAAACACGTCGCATATGCCTCGTCTGCATGGGCCGAAGGCCGCCCATGCAGAGAAGGCCCAGGCAATCTCCAGAATCCTTGCGGTCTTCGGGGTCTTCGCGGTTTTTTTCCTATTCTACTGCCTGAATCGCAGCGCCGCACCAGAAAGGCTTTTGGGAGTACGGGAGCCATGTTAGAATCTGGTGTCCATAGGAAATGCGGATTGCTTTTATGTCATTGAAATCGCAGGTATTCTCCATTCAGTCGCACGGCCCGAGGAAGACGAAGCAGCTTTTCTGCCCGCCCGTTGAGCCCGCATCCGAATACGAATGCGTCCCCTATTTCTACGTGGAGGCGAGAATCGACTTTGCCGACGTGCGCACCGGGCACCACGTGACCCGCGGTTACAACGATCTGCTGGAGATGGGCTGCCTCGACGATGATCTTCTATGGACACGGGATATGGTCCTGCCTGTGGATCCGGCGTTGTTGCAGGCGTCCAAACCCGAAGGCGCGAAGGTCGGTGAACTGCCGGGATTTGTCAACGATGAGACCTTCACGCGTCTGGAAACGCAGTATATCCAATATCTGCTCCGCCACGCTGAAGCGCGGGTGTTGCGCAATTTTGACCTGAATCTCTATTCACAGCCGGGCGAAGGCCGCGAGGAGTTCCAGAAGCGCTGCTTAGAGGTGTTGAACGAATCCTTTCGCAGTGAACTCGATGGGATGCGCGAGGTTGCGAATCGCCGCCTGGAGCGCATCGAACAGAAGTACCTCAAATACGACCGGCCGGGCGAGTTTCAGTCGGACCGCAGAATGACCCAGGCCAGGAGCGGGTTTCATGAGACTTCCGAAGCGGTTGCCGAGCTGTTCCTGGCAGCCGAACTGACCATGGAGGATGCCGACAGCATCGAGCTGCACGTTCCCGATCCGTTGAGCCCTGATCTGGAGCAGGCCGCGGAAGCGCTCAAAGCCGGCGTGCGCCGCGACATCCAGCGGCTGATGCGTTCCTATCAGGAGCGGGTGAGGAACATAGACGAGTATATCATCCATCCCGGACTCAAGGACCTTCATCTAGTCAGGACGTGCATCGTCTGGATGCCCGCGGAGGGCCGGCGTGCATGACTCGATGCCGGGTTGCGGTCGCAATGAGCGGCGGCGTCGACAGCTCGGTGGCGGCGGCGCTTCTGAAAGAGCAGGGGTACGACGTCGTCGGCTTCTCCATGCAGCTGTACGATCAGACGCGCGGCGGGGCTGAGGCAGCCGGGCGGGCTTATGGGCGCTGCTGCGCTCTCGAGGATCTGTACGATGCGCGCCAGGTTGCTGCCCGGCTGGGCATTCCTCACTACGTCGTCAATTTCGAGAGGGATTTTGAGCGGCTGGTCGTGCGATCCTTCATCGAAGATTACCGGGACGGATTGACGCCGTCGCCTTGCGTGCTCTGCAATTCGCGAATGAAATTCGATCATCTGACCAGGCTTGCGGAGGACGTGGGAGCAAGCCATGTGGCTACGGGGCATTATGCCCGGATTACTCCGGATCCGCAGACCGGCAGGCATCTGCTTCGCAGGGGATTCGATGCCGACAAGGATCAGTCCTATTTTCTTTTCGAATTGCGCCAGGAACAGCTCGCCAGGGCCATGTTCCCGCTGGGTGAGCTCGACAAGGACGAGGTGCGCCGTCTTGCGCACCGATACGGGCTGGCGGTTGCGGAAAAAGCCGACAGCCAGGAGATCTGTTTCGTGCCGGACGGGGACTATGCCGGCTTCGTCGGGAGAAGCCTCGGGATCGAGGGCCAGGAAGCGGCGCTGGCGGGCGATATCGTGAATTCCGAGGGGCAGATCATCGGCCGGCACCGGGGCATTCATCATTACACCATCGGCCAGAGACGCGGCCTCGGCATTGCCCATCCGGCGCCGCTGTATGTGATTGATTTGCAGCCGCGCGAAAGGCGTGTGGTGGTCGGAGAACGTTCCAAATTGGCGAAAAAGTCTTTCCATGCGGCCGGGGTAAACTGGATCGCAGTTGCCGGTCCGCATCAACCGGTGCGCGCGACCGTAAAGATCCGCTCCCGCCACCCCGGTGCGGAAGCGAGCGTCACACCTCGGGGAGGCGGTTCGGTTGAGGTGGTCTTCGATGAACCGCAAATGGCGGTCACCCCGGGGCAAGCCGCCGTATTTTACTGTGAAGATAAGGTGCTCGGCGGGGCCTGGATCACGCGGGACCCGGCCGGGCTTTGAACCGTATGGATCGCCGGTGAATAGTCTCAAAGAGCCGCGTTCAATATTGCTGGTGGTGGGAGAGACCTCCGCGGATCGCTATGGTGCCGCGCTCGTGAAGAAGCTCCGCAGCATATGCACGGATCGTCCGTTGAACTTTTTCGGGACCGGCGGGGATGAAATGCAGGGCGCCGGCGTCGAGCTGCTCTGCCATATCCGGGAATTGCACGGCATCGGCGTGCGCGACGCTTTCCGCAACCTGAAAGCCTACCTCCGCGCCTTCCGGGAGATCATCAAAACCTGCCGCAAGAGGCGGCCTGCCGCCGCCGTCCTGCTCGATTTCCCCGAATTCAACCTGCGCCTCGCGAAAAGACTGAAACGCCTGGGCATAAAAGTTATCTATTACATCAGTCCGCAGCTGTGGGCGTGGCGAGGGGGCCGAATCAGGATCGTCCGCAGATATGTGGATCACATGCTGGTGATTTTGCCGTTCGAAGAGGAATTTTATCGGGCACGGGGGGTGAACGTGAAATTTGTAGGGCATCCGCTCCTGGAGGATTTCACGGTCAGCAGAGACCGGGAAGCGTTTCTCCGCGAAGTGGGATTGGATGCCGGCATTGCCACAATCGCCCTTCTCCCGGGCAGCAGGCGCGGCGAGGTTGAGTACATTCTCCCCACTTTTCTGGAGGCCGGCCGGCTTATATTGCGCCGGATGCCGGCGCAGTTTGTCGTTTCGGTCGCTCCTGCGATCGATCCGCGGCAGGTCTCGGACATTTGCGGCCAGGTTTTGGGGGACGACGGGGATCGCAAGCGGTTCTGCATGGCGCCCATGCCGGCACGGACCATACTGGCCAACTCGGATTTTGGATTTATCAAGTGCGGAACCAGCACCCTGGAAGCCGCGCTGGTGGGGACTCCTTTCCTGATTTCCTACCGGGTGGCTCCGCTGAACTGGCTGATCAACAAAATGATGATCCGCAGTCCCTTCATGGGGCTGGTAAACCTGATCGCCAAAGAGGAGATCGTGCCGGAGTACCTGCAGGCGGATGCAACTCCCGAGAGACTTGCAGGCGTCGCGCTGGATTTTCTGCAAAAGCCTGAAAAAGCCGCGGCCATGAGGGCCAAGCTGGCGACGGTGCGCGACATGCTCGGAACACACCGCGCATCCGATTGCGCCGCGGCGCTGCTGGCGGGCTACCTGGAGCAATAAGAAAATGTGCATGCATATGAGAAGTAAGAGTCTGATGTCCATGGTGGTTCTGGCATTGAGCCTGACGTCCATGCTCTATTCACAGAACCGGCGGGCGGCCTCCGCGCTGCCGCAGATTACGGTAGACAGTTATCACATCCAGCTCACCCTGGATCCCGATCCTCACGAAATGCAGGTAGTTGCGGCCATCAAGTTCAAGCCGGTCCAGGCTACGGATATGGTGGTTTTTCATATCAGCGAGAACCTTTCCATTACCAAGGTGAGCGACGAGCAGGGCGGGAGCCTCGATTTCGGTCAGGATGAACCGGGGCCCGGAAACCTCGCCGTGCATTTTCCCAAGGCGCTGGAAGCAGGCGCCGGCGTGACGATCAAGATCCAATACACCGGCGGATTCGACCTGGATCGCTATAGCAGAAACTTCACCAGGGACCAGAGCGCGGCATACATCGGAATGGAGGGGAGCTACCTGCTGTATCCCGCCAGGTGGTTTCCCATAAACAGGATGTTTGGCGACCGGCCTGCCGCGGAGGTCGCCGTAACCGTGCCTCTGGGCATGACGGCGGTTGGCCCCGGGGCGCAGTTGCCCGTGGTCACGCATGATGTGACGGAAACCTTCAGCTGGAGCTCTCAGAAGCTGCCGGCGCAGGCGCTTTCGGTTGTCGCCGGCCGTTATTTCGAACGCAAGGCGCAGTTCGAAAACTGGACGATCGATACCTTTGCCCGTGAAGATCATATCGATGCCATGAAAAAGGCGGCAGAAGCGCTGGTGAAGCCCCTGGACTACTATCGCCAGCTTTGGGGCGAACCGGCCGCCGCCAAATTCCTGAAACTGGTGGAAGTGGACGACAAACTGGCGCTGCAGCCCGGCATGCTGGGCACCGTTTTCATCACTCACAAAGAGCTGTCGGATGCCAGTCCGCCCGTGCGCATGCTGGCACGCCGCGCCGCCTGCCAGTGGTGGATGGACACGGCCGGCATCCAGAATGCGGCAGACCTCTGGCTTGCCGACGGCATGGCCTACTACTCTGCCGCGCAATTCATGGGTCAGAGCGGCGGTTCCGAGATTTTGCGGGATGAGATCGACAACCTGGCGGTGCTCGGCCTCAAATATGAGAGCAAAGCGGCCATCCGCGAGGGTATCAGTCTGGGTTACGGAACCGATTTTTACCAGTCGGTGGTTGCCGGCAAAGGCGCCTATGTTCTCAATATGCTGCAGGGGATCATGGGGCCCGAGAAATTCATGGACCTGGTCCAAAGGTACTCGAAACAGGCGGCCGGGAGGGGCGGATCGACCGCGGAGTTCCAGAAGCTTGCTGAACAAGTTCACGGCAAGGAACTGAACTGGTTTTTCAGAGAGTGGCTCGACACCACCGGGGTGCCGAATTTCCAGATCGATTATGTGATCTACAAAACGCGGGACGGATTCCGGGTCTCCGGCACCGTGAAACAGGACAATGACCTGTTCCGCATGCCATTGGAGATTGAAGCTCAAGGTGAGGGTAAGACCGAGCGCTCCGTTGTCGAACTCAGCGGCAAGACGACACCGTTCGATATCAACACATTCACGTGGCCGCAGAAAGTGCTGGTCGATCCGGACAACAAGTTGCTTCGCGATTCCGATGAGCTGCAGTTCAAGGTGCAGGTGACGCTCGGCGGCGAACTGAAGGAGAAAGGCAACTATGTCGAGGCGGTTCGCGCCTACGAACAGGCGATCAAGATCAATCCCCGAAAATCGATCGCTCATTTCCGGCTGGCGGAAGTGTTTTTCGAGCAGATGAATCTTTCAGCCGCGGCCAACACATTCCGGGACGCCCTCAACGGCGACAAGGAACCCAAATGGATCGAAGTCTGGTGCTACATTTACATCGGCAAGGGCTTCGATATCCTCGGCCAGCGGCAGCGGGCGCTGGCGGAATACAGCAAGGCTCTGAACACCAAAGACAACACCAACGGCGCTCTTGATGAAGCCAAAAAATATACCGCGGTAGCATATTCTCGTGATGCTGCGTCACCGGATGTGGTAAAAAAATAGTTTGACATCATGAAGGCATCCTGGGAAAAAATCGCGCAAAAGATTCGTGTGCCTGTGGGCCGGCTGGGGGTGATCACCCTGCTTTTCATGCACCCGAATACCGAGTCGCTGGTGATCGGAGGTGCAATCGCGGGCCTCGGCGCCTTGCTGCGGATCTGGGCTGCAGGCTACATAGAAAAAGGGAAGGCGCTCGCGACTGCAGGTCCCTATTCGCGCACCCGCAATCCGCTGTATCTGGGATCGCTCATCATGGGATCCGGCGTGCTGGTCGCCGGCCGGATCTATTGGTTCCTGCTTCCTTTCGTTATCCTCTACCTGCTGCTGTACATCCCGGTCATGAAGAGGGAAGAGCAGGAATTGCATCAGGGCTATGGAGATTCATTTCTCGCCTATGCCGGCCGGGTGCCGATGTTCTTTCCCCGGCTTTCCCCGGCGGAAGGTGAGCCATCGGCTTTTCTCTGGTCGCGCGTGAAACGCAACCGCGAGCATCGCCACCTGCTGGCCCTCCTGATTGCAGGGATTTTTCTGATTGCCAAGAGCATCTATTGGCCATGATTCGGGTCGGGACGCCTTGGAGCGCGGGCGTCCCGCCCGCAAATCTCTTGGCTATGAGCAGCCCGTGAATTGACCAAAGCCTGATTTTTTCATCCGGCTGCGTCTTTTATTCTAGCTGATGAAATAACGTGGACGACCAAAGGCAAAATTGTTACCCTAAGAAGCTAGCTTCTTTGCGGATTGGCCCGGCAGGGAACCGGGATGTTTGAAGATCCTGAATTCCCTCGGTTTGCATGATATGGGGGGCCGGAGTCGGCGCCCCTGGATCTTGAATGAGCCATGTATACTGATCACATCGTCCGGGATGGCCAAGATACCCGCCGGTTCTGGGGACTGGCCGGATCCCGCCTCGTGACCGGCGCTGCCAATCTCCTGTGGCGCTCTTTCCAATCGGTGAATCGCCATCTTCCAGAGGGCGAACTTCCGGTTCCGCACTGGGCGCCGGGCAAGGTGCCCAAATCGCGTCAGCGGACCCGGCCGCCGCTTGGATTTCCGAGATCCACCGATTCACTGTGCCCGCGTTGCATTCTCGAGGCGCGCACCCAGATCCTCGAGGGCCGTATGGACCCCGCCGCCCTCACGGGCGGCAACATCGGCCGCATCCAGGCCGACCTCGTAGAAGAGAACGGCTGCATTCTCATGCGCAAGGTGTGCGGGAAGCATGGGGCGTTCGAAGATGTCATTTCAACGAATCCGGCTTTCAGCCGCCGGATCGAGAATCTCTTTTTCGGGCGGGATTTCGCCATCACCGAGGATGAGAGCATCCACAATCACGGTACCTCCTCGATCAAGTACGGGCGGGGAACCGTTCTGACCGTCGATCTGACGAACCGCTGCAATATGATGTGCGGCCCCTGCTTCATGGACGCCAACCAGGTGGGCTACGTCCACGAGCGCGGTTTTGAGGTTGTCAAGGCGATCCTGGATCGCGCGATTGCCTTCAAGCCGCGGCGCCAGGTCATCGTGCTCTTTTCCGGCGGCGAACCCACCTTGTCCCCCCACTTTCTCGAGTCCGTGGCCTATGCCAGGAAACTCGGCTTTTATCGCATCCTGGTGGCCACCAACGGCATCCGTTTCGCCCAGAGCGAGGAGTTCACGCGCCAGGCGAGGGATGCAGGGCTGCATGGAACCTATCTGCAGTTCGATGGCACCACGGATCAAAAGAATCAGCACCGCGGAGTCGCCAACCTGCTCGATGTCAAACTGCAGGCAATAGAAAACACGGCCCGCGCCGGAATGAAAACCACTCTGGTGACCACGATCGTAAACGGCGTCAATCACGATGCCATCGGTTCGATCGTGGAATTCGCGGTCAAAAACATCGATAAGGTCCAGACCATCGTGCTGCAGCCGATCTCGTTTGCGGGCCGGGATGAGGAAATCGACGACGAGACCCGGCATGCGCAGCGTTATCCGTTGTCCCGGATGGTAGAAGACTTGAAAACGCAGAGCGGCGGGCGGTGGGAACCGATGCGCGACTGGTTTCCGCTTTCCGAATACAGCGCCTTCACCACGGTCATGGACATCCTGCAGGGGCCGGAGGCTTCCTGGGGCTGGAGCTCCTGCAACTGCCATCCGGATTGCGGCGTCTTCAGCCTTCTCCTCGTGAACCGCAGGACCCATGAGTGGATGCCGTTGTCCAGGTTTTTCGACTATGAGCGTTTCAGCCGGGATTTGAACGTGATTGCGGACAGCGCGCGCGGCAAGGCCCTGACTTCGGCTCAACTGCTGCTTGCCATTTTGCGCAACTATGATGTGAAAAAGGCGCCGTCCGGTTTCCCTCTGTCCCAGATCATCAATCTGTTCCGGCCGAATTCGAAGACCGCCGGCAGCGACCGGAATGATCGCATGAAAACGCGGTCCGATCAGGATGAGTGGCGCGTTCTGTGCGTCGAAGGGATGCTGTTTCAGGACCTCTGGACCTATGATTTCCGGCGCACCGAGATGTGCTCGATCCCTTACGGCACCGAGGAGGGGGAAATTTCGTTCTGTGCCTACAACACCGGCGTCGGCTACCGTCAGATCATCGAGTCCGCGCACAAGACCGCGATGGTGACGGATTGGTACAATTCCAGGGGCCGCCACAAGATCTACGCCCGGGGAAAGGTGGTGGAGCTGGATGTGGTGGATCACGACCTGGTGTTGCCCGACACCCGGCCCCGCGGTGCCCCGGAACGGTCCGGTGCGAATGATGAGCTGAGCATTCCGGCGATCAGCCCTGAAGAAATAACTTCGAAAGCTGACTAGGCGCCTGGCGCGCCGCTACGCCGCTAATGGTGTCAGGTCTCCAGAATCCAATATTTCAAAAAATGGATTCTGAAGACCTGACACCATAGGAGTCGGTATGAGTCGCACCGTTTTGGAAATTGCCGAGTTTTTGGGCTGCACCTTCCTGGGGGACGGCACCACCTCCATTACCCGCGTATCCAGTTGGGAAAATGCGGACATTTCGTCTTTGATCTTCATCGAGTCCGGGCGTGCCGGCGCCGCGCTTGCCGGCCAATCGCGGGCCGGCTGTGTCATCGCGCAACCGGAGTCGGCTCCCGACAACTGCCGGGCGGCGATTTTGTCCGCCCATCCCAAGCTGGATTTCGCGCGGGCGGCGGCGTTTATCCATCCGCGTCCGCGCGCGGCCGGCGTGAAACACAAAACGGCGGTGATCGCTCCGGATGCGCAGGTCGCCGAAGACTGCGACATCGGCCCCTATGTGGTGATCGGCGCCGGATCGAAGATCGGCCCGGGCTGCATTCTGCACGCCGGAGTGGTCATCGGGGAGGATTGCGTCCTGGAATCCGAATGCGTCCTCCACCCTCATGTCGTCCTCTACCCGGGATCCATGCTGGGGAACCGCGTCGTGCTGCATGCGGGCGTGGTGATCGGCAGCGACGGTTTCGGATACGTTTTCGATGGCAGCACGCATGTGAAGTTCCCTCAGGTTGACCGGATCTTCATCGGCGATGATGTCGAGGTTGGCGCGAATACGGCCATCGACCGGGGTGCGCTGGACGCGACCCGCATCGGCGCGGGAACGCGCATCGATAATCTGGTCCAGATTGCCCACAATGTGCAGATAGGCAAAGGCGTGATCATTGCGGCGCAGACCGGCATTTCCGGCAGCACCGTTATCGAGGATTACGTCGTGCTGGGCGGCCAGGTGGGTGTGGCGGACCACGTGCGCATCCAGCGCGGCGCTGTGGTGGGCGCGAAAGGGGGTGTGCTTCCCCATAAGATCGTGCGCAGCGGGGATGTGTATTGGGGGATTCCTGTGCGGCCCCTGCGTGAGTTCAAGCGCATCAACGCGATATTCGGCAGGCTGCCCGAAATGAAAGCCGATGTGGATGCGCTGAAAGCGGCCGTGGCCGGGCTGCAACGGGCACTCGAGGACCGTGAAGTCCCACGGGCGGAATGAGGCCCTTTTCAGGAGCGGCGCAGTGGATCGAACGGACGGAGTGATTGCCGACGCCGAACTGCAGGGGATCTGCCGTTCGACGTTGGAGACTTATTCCGATCTCTACCGCGGCAAATCAATCACCGCGGAATTCTACCCTTATATCGGAATGACCCACATTATCCGCCGCCGGAATTCCGGCCTGGTGGTACGAATCAGCGATCACTGCCGCAATGCTCCGAGGGAGGTTTTGCAGGCCATTCTGATCCTGCTCGCCTCAAAAATGGAGCACAAGAAACCCCCTGCTCATGCGTCCGAGACCTACGAAGCGTTTCGGCGGGACCCGGAGGTAACCGCCAGAATGCATGGCAGGCGCCGGCAACAGGGCCGGAAGCATATTCTGCGCGCCGAGGGGAAACATCATTCCCTCATGGAGATCTACCGCGACTTGAATGAACGCTATTTTCGCGGCCAGGTCGAAATCGCCAGGCTGGGCTGGGGTGCTCGCGAAAGCTGGAGGCGCCTGGGCCACTACGATCCGATCCACAATACGATCACGATCAGCCCAGTGCTTGACTCTTTAACAGTTCCGCAATACGTGTTGGCGTACCTGCTGTATCACGAAATGCTGCATTCGTTGTTCTCTTACACCCCATTGAGCCGGGGGCAGCGCTATCACACAGGCGAATTCTCATCCGCCGAGCGCGCGTTTCCGCATTATGCGGACGCCAAGCGCTTTCTGGATCATTTCTGCCGCACGCGCGGTGAATCGCAGTGATTCCCGGGGATCGGTTTGTGGTATAAGTTCTGATTCGCATTCCGGGGAATAGGGCAGGAGAAACGGCGTCTCCATGAAATGTACTTTGTGCACGCAGCGCAAGGCCAAGAGGTCTTGCCCGGCAAAAAACTCGGCGATCTGTCCGCAGTGCTGCGGTGAAAAAAGGGTGCTGAAACTCAATTGCCCGGGGAGCTGCGACTATCTCAAGGCCGGGCGCGCCCAGGAAGCGCGGCAGGCGAGCGAGCTCTTCTATCGCACTTCCGATCCGGCAGAGCACGCGAAAAGGGTCAGGATCGTGGAGGAATTCGAACCGGTCCTCAGCTTTGTCCAGAGGGTGATCGGGTGTGAGCGTCACGCCAACCAGGATCTGACCGATGCGGATGTGGCAGAGGCGCTCGACTGCCTGCTCAGAACGTTGCGCACGGAAGACCGCGGCATTTTTTATGAGACCACTTCCAACAATCTGCGCGCCGACATTCTGCGGCGGCAGCTGAGCGAAGCGATTCAATCGTTTCGCAATCCGAAGGAAACGGACGGCGGGCGCCTGCTTCTGTCTCAGGCTATCCAGTGTGTCGAGCTGCTGAAAGCGATGGTCGGCGTGTTTGCGGAGCCGGGAGCCATTGCGCTCAGTTTCGTCGAATTTCTGGCCCGCCAGGTTCCGCGCCATGCCTTGAACATGCAGGCCCCATCATCGATCATTATCCCGGGCTGATGGTTGGATGCCGGCACGCGAGGGTGAGGTTATGCGACTGCAGCATTTCGATTGTTCACCAGAGGTCCTGTGTGCGGCTGTGGGCCGCTTCCGCGACAAGAAAGTTCTCGTTTTCGGCGACGTGATGCTGGACAAGTTCGTGTGGGGCTCCGTCACCCGAATCAGTCCCGAGGCGCCCGTTCCGGTAGTGGAGGTCCGCAAACAGACCTCCTGCCTGGGAGGGGCGGCGAATGTTGCCGCCAACATCTGCAGCCTCGGCGGCCGGGCTTTCCCGCTGACGGTTGTCGGGGAGGATGCCGAAGGGGAAGAGCTGCGCGGCCTCTTCGGCCGGCTCGAGATCGACACAGCCGGCGTTTTGGTGGACAACGGCCGCGCCACCAGCGTCAAGACGCGCATCATCGCACATCACCAGCAGGTTTGCCGCACCGACCGCGAAGATCGCGCGCCGCTCGGGCCGGCACTGCAGCGGGCGATTCTGGATCAGTTCCGCAAAAGCCTGGACGGCACGGATGCGGTCGTCGTGTCAGACTATGCCAAAGGCCTGGTCTCCCTGCCTCTTTTGAGGAAAATCCTCCCTTCGGCGAAATCGGCAGGCAAGATCGTCTGCGTGGATCCGAAGCTGAAAAATCTGGCTGCCTACCGGCCGGCGACCGTGATCACACCCAACCTCCTGGAAGCCGAGCGCGCCGCGGGAATGAGCATCCAGGATGAAAAGACGCTGGTGATGGCCGGCAGGAAGATCCTGCGCCGGACCGGCATCGATCATCTGCTCGTGACCCGCGGCGAGCACGGCATGGCTCTGTTTGACGGCAAAGCGCGCCCCCGCGTGACGCAGATCCCCACGCTGGCGCGTGAGGTATTTGACGTTACCGGCGCCGGCGACACAGTGATTTCCACGCTGGCCCTGGGACTGGCCAGCGGGCTGTCCATCCTGGCGGCGGCCATTCTCTCCAACATTGCCGCGGGAATCGTCGTCGGCAAGCTCGGCACCGCCGCCGTGACTCAGGAAGAGCTCCTGAACGGCATTCGAGTGATGAGTAATGAGTGATGAGTAATGAGTGATGAGTAATGAGTGATGAGTGATGAGTAAAGGCTCCTTCATCACTCATCACTCATCACTCAAGAATGCGGTTGCAGGCTTCGAATACCTCGTCGACCGTAATTTCCTCGATGCACTTGGGACTGCCGTACGCGGCACACTCATAGCCGGGGCAAGGCATGCAGGGCAGGTCGCGCCGCACTGCTTCGTATTGCGTCTCCCAGGGATGCCAGACGCGAGAGTCCGATGAGCCCCAGATCACCACAATCCGCTTGCCCAGGGCTGCCGCCGCGTGGGTGGGGCCGCTGTCGTTGCCGATGAACAGGCGGCAGCCTTCAATCAGCGCAAACAGGTGATCGAGGTCAAGATCGGCCCAATAACGGTGATTGTGTGCCGCATGACGGCCGATGTCGAGCAGCACCTGGGCTTCGCGCGGTCCGGCGGTGCAGACAACCGGGAGTCCGTGAAGCTCATGCAGGCGGTCGGCCAGCGCGGCGAATTTCTCCGCTTGCCACTGTTTGGACGGCATGGTGGCCGTCGCATGAATGACCAGGTAACCGGAGCCGGCGATGCCCGACGAATGCAGCCGCGCGTTGATGCTTGCCCGGGCATGCCCGTCAAGGACAAGCTTTCCGGCGGGCTTTGCCGGAACGGGAATTTCAAGCCAGCGCAGGAAGGTAAGCTGATCGTGCACCGTGTGCAGTTCCGCGCTCTGCCACACAACAAAGGGGCTTGGGATCAGAGCGTGGTAGAACCGGGCATGCCGGTATTTCTCCTGGCCGATTCTTATCCGTGCGCCGCTGGTGATGGTGAAAAAAAAGGACGTCGATCCGCCGTGCAGATTGAGGATTGCCGCGTAACGGCGGCGGCGGATTTCGCGGCAGGCACGGATCCGCGAAAAACCGGCCGGCGGAGTGCATTGCCGGTTTTTCAGGATCAGCGTCTCATGCACGGCCGGCTGACGAAAAAACACGGCGGCATAAGGATCCTCCGCAAGCACATCGATCTGCAGGTCGGGACGCCAGGCGTGTAAAGCCTCCAGCATGGGCAAGGCCAGGATGGAGTCTCCCAGGGACCGGATCCGGATCACCAGCAGGTTGGGAATGCGCTCCATCTCCAGGCGAAGTCTGCGCACTCCAAGGGCTTCGCCTCCAGTCACAAGATTTCCACCTCCGGAGATAACGCGCGAATTGTAGGGGCGACCTGCCGGTCGCCCCTACGGGATTTTGCGAGTTTCGCAACAGAAACTAGCCAGGCTCCTGGCCCTCCTCCTCGATCCTGGCTTCATCGACGAGCATGACAGGGATGTCATCGCGGATCGGATACACACGGCGGCATTTGGCGCATTTGAGGCCATTGCCGTCAGCTGTCAAATGCACCTTTTCCAAACACAACGGACAGGCCAGGATTTCAAGCAGTTCCTTACTTACGGCCATGGCGCCTCCTTCCAGTATCTACCTGCCGCGGCCGCCGAGGGCGAATTTGCTTTCCTTGCCCGACAACAGCCGCCTGATGTTTTCATGATGTTTGGCTACGATAATGGCGGCTCCGACCACCGCCGTCCAGAAAACAATCGACGGCTCGCGGTGGAGGTAAACCCACAATGGATAGGTCCCGGTCGCCAGGATCGATGCCAGAGACACATATTGCGTGAGGATCGCGGTCAGGAAGAACACGATCATGGTAGGTCCCAGCGAGGCCGGCGTAAGCGCCAGATAGGCGCCGAATCCAACCGCGACTCCCTTGCCGCCCCTGCAACGCAAAAAAACCGTGAAAACGTGGCCCAGGATGGAGGCGACCGCGGCCAGTGACTGCCAGGTGATATCGGCCCCCAACAGCCCGGCAACCAACACCGTGCCGTATCCCTTTCCGGCATCCAGCAAAAAGGTCAGGATGCCGACTGTCCGGCTCTTCCGGAACACGTTGGTCGCACCGATATTCCCGCTGCCCGTCTCTCGGATATCGGACCCCGTGGTGATTTTTACCAGGATATATCCGAACGGTATGGAACCGAGAAAGAAACCCAAAACGGGCATCAGGTACTTGATATCCATGAAGCTATCCGCCCTTCAGCGCAATCGTCTCGAGTACCGTGTAGAGCGCTCCCTGCGGCCCGAGCGTACTCTGATACACATGAAGCCTCTCCACGGAAAAACTGTGTTCCAGGGTGCTGCCGATTTTAATATAGTCGAGAAGAAGCTGCAATTTTGATTTACCGCGCACCCGGCCCAGGGTCAGATGCGGCTGAAACGGGCGTTCTTCGGGGGCGAATCCGGCCCGGCGGCACGCCGATGCCACTTTTTCCTGCAGAGCGGCCAGCTGCGCCAGATCCCCTTCCAGGCCGCACCAGATCACACGCGGATTGCGGAGGTTCGGGAATCCCCCGAGGCCGTGCATGCGAAGCGTGAACGGAGGGGCGCCCGAGGTCTCGGCCCGCAACAGACCGGCCAGGCAGGGAAGGGCGGAAGGATCGATTTCACCCAGGAACCTGAGGGTCAGGTGAATCGAACCGGCTGCGGTCCATTTCACGTCGGCCCTGAACGAGCGCAGGGTTTGCTGCAGGCCGTCGAGCATGGTCCTGCCTTCGGGCGGCAGGGGAATGGCGACAAAAGTCCTCATGATCTGTTTTCTCCAGCCATCAGGAATCTGCGCAGCGCGCCCAGCGCATAGGTGGTTGCCAGGTCCCGAATCGTGTCGCGGTCGCCGGGGAAGATCCGGCGTTCATGAGTGCACCGCTCTTCATCGGCGATGCCGAAGAACACCAGGCCGACAGGCTTTGGATCGGAACCGCCGCCCGGGCCGGCAATGCCGGTGACCGACAGGCCGACCGAACTGCCGGTTGCGGCCCGGATGCCCCGGGCAAGCGCTTCGGCAGTCTCGGCACTCACCGCCCCGTGCTGCTCGAGCAGCGCGGCAGGCACTCCGCACAATCCGGTTTTGACAGCGTTGCTGTAGCACTGCACGCCCCCGAGAAAGTAATCCGAGCTTCCGGGTACCCGGGTTACGGCTGCGCCGATCAATCCGGAGGTGCAGGACTCTGCGACCGCCAGCGTGCGCCCCAGGTCCCGCAGCATTTTTCCGACCACTTCCTCGAGTGATTCGTCCCCGGCTGCAAAGACCATGCTTCCCAGCTCTGCGCGGATCTCCGACCATAGCGCATCGAGATCCGCGGAGCCCTCTCCCGGCGCAAGCCACTGCTGCAGCCAGACGGAGATGACTCCTTTGGCCGCCAGGATGGTCGTCTGGATGCTGGCGTGCTTCTTGTACATCGGGGCGATGCGGGCGTCCACCTCGGACTCGGGCAAACCCTGCAGCGACAGGGACCTCTTCTCCAGGCGCCTGCCGCCGCCCAGGCGGCAGGCGCGCTGCATGACATGGGCCTCGAACACGGCCTTGAGCTCGCGCGGCGGCCCGGGCAGCAGAACCAGGCAAGCCTTCCCTTCGATCCACATTCCCGGTGCTGTGCCGACCGTGTTTTCCAGAATCTCCGCGCCTTCGATCACTTCCGCCTGCCGTTCGTTGATTTTGGCCATGCGGTACCCGCGGCGCGCAAACCGCCGGCGCAACCCTTCCAGGATCCGCTCATCGATCGAGACGGCGCGCTCCAGCGCTCGCGCCGTCGCGGTCCGGGTGAGATCATCCTCCGTGGGGCCCAGCCCGCCGCACAAAACAATGAGTCTGGAGCGCTGCAGCGCCGCGCGCAACAGGGCTTCGATATCATCCGGACTGTCGCCTACGACACTTTTCAGATGGACCTCGAAACCGGCCTGGTTCAACTTTTGCGTCAGGTAAAGCGAGTTGGTGTCCACGCGGACCGGCGTCAGGAGTTCGGATCCGACTGCAATGATTTCAGCCTTCATAGTGATCTCCCGGAACGCATGGTTACGCGTGCAGAAGCCGATTGACTGCCCGGAGCAGGATGTTGGCATAGATCCCTGCCAGCAGGTCGTCTGCCATGATGCCCACGCCGTTGGGAAGCGGCTCCAGCCTGCGGATGGGAAATGGCTTCCAGATGTCGAAAAGGCGGAACAGGAAGAAGGCGGCGGCCAGATTAGGCAGATTGACGGGCAGAATCAGGAGCGCCACGAGCTGGCCGGCAACCTCGTCGATCACTACCGGGCTCGGATCTTCCTTCCCCAGCCTGCGGCTTGCCTCCGCGGCTGCGAATATGCCGATGGCCGTGATCAGACATATGGCGCTGATATGCAGCTCAGGCCGGATCCGGAATTGAATCCGGTAAACGAGATAATAGATCACGGTTGTGGCCGCCGCAGCATAAGTGCCGGGCGCTCCCGGAATCAGCCCGATGCCGCCGCCCGTAGCCAGGAAAAACAGAATACGCGTTTTCATGGATCCCCAGGTTCCTTATCCGGAACAGCCTGCTTCTCCTCTTCCTTCTCGACGACCGGGATGCCGTACGAGCCGGACAGCCATGCCCCCAAATCCAGGAGCTTGCAGCGCTCGCTGCAGAACGGCCGGAACGGATTGCCCTCCTGCTGAGCTTCCTTGCCGCATTTCGGGCACCGGGTCTTCATGGCGGACTCCTGCTTCAGGACGGAACTCGGCTATCTCCGAATGCAAACTTTAGGGGCAGAGGGGCAGAGGGGTCAAGGGGCAAAGGGAAACAGACAGTTTCAGCGGACGATGGTGCCGAGCAGATCGTGTTGAATTGCGCGTGTGATCCTGATGGTCCGGAACTCACCGGCGCCGACCGGGCCGATTTCCGAATCATTGATCAGGCAGACGCCGTCGATCTCCGGGGCCTGGGACTCGAGCCGGCCCTGGAGCAGCAATTCGCTTTCCTGTGACGGCCCTTCGATAAGGACCGGAAATTCGCAGCCCACCAGTGCGCGGTTCCGGGCAGCGGCGATTCCAGCCTGCTGTTTCATCAACTCGCGCCGCCTGCGCTCGGCTGTGCGTGCCTGGACTTTTTCGCCCAGTTCAAAGGAAAGGGTATTCTCCTCATCCGAATAGCTGAAGACGCCCAACCGGTCAAACTGCATGTCGCGGCAAAACCCTTTCAACTCCTGGTAGTCTTCTTCGGTCTCTCCGGGATGCCCTACGATCATGGTGGTTCGGAAGGTCACGCCGGGAATGGCGGTGCGGATGCGTTCGACCATCCTTTCGAGGCCGGCCCGGTTCCCTCCGCGCCGCATCCGCTTCAGCATCCGGGCGCTGGCGTGCTGCAGCGGCATGTCGATGTATTTGCAGATCCGTTCATGGGAGTTGATGACTTCGATCAGCCGGTCGCTCACCAGGTCGGGATACACGTACAAGAGCCGGATCCAGCGGAGGCCGGAAACCCCGGCCAGCGACTCGAGGAGATGAGCCAGGCCGTCCGTCAGCCCGAGATCGGCGCCGAAGCTGGTCGTGTCCTGGGAGACCAGGGTAATTTCTTTTACGCCGTGCTCCGCAAGCCAACGCGCTTCGCGCACCAGGGAGTGAATGCTGCGGCTGCGGAAAGGGCCCCGGATCTTCGGAATGATGCAGAACGCGCACGTATGATCGCATCCCTCCGCAATCTTGACATAGGCGGTGTAGCCGGGGGTCGCCAGTTTTCTCGGGGTCGAGTCGTCATAGAGATAAAAATCCGCGTCGCTTCTTCCGAAGGATGCGGGCGGGAGGACGGACTCACCGGAAACCGCGCGCGCAATCTGCACCAACTGGTTGGTTCCCAGGATTGCATCCACCTCGGCAAGGTCCGACCGGATCTCATCCGGATAGCGTTCCGCGAGGCAGCCGGCCACGATGAGGCGGCGGCACTTCCCGGTTTTTTTCAGTTCGGCCGCTTCGAGAATCGCATCGATCGATTCCTTTTTCGAACTGCCGATAAAGCTGCAGGTATTGACTACGACAATGTCGGCTTCTGACTTGTCGGCCGTGATCGTATGTCCCTCTTTTTCCAGCAACCCGAGCATGACTTCGGTGTCGACCAGGTTCTTGGGGCACCCGAGGCTGATGAATCCGACCTTAGCCACTTTCCTTACTCCCGCTCCGCGGTGTGGTGACTCCACGAAATCGTAAAATACTAGGCTTATGGCACACCACGTTCAAGGGGCAGCGCGCATTTAGCGATCGGGCGCTTTGAGGATCTGGAGCAGCTGGCGGGCACGCCCCATGTCTTCCGGCAAAGCTGTTTTCGCAAAGCGGATCCGATAGTAGAGGGAGGTCAGCGCGGCCAGCGCTTCGCCGAATGGCTGCGGCGCCATGCGCGAGGCAAACTCCAGAGGGGTCTCACTCCTGATGCGAGCGAAGCCGCGTTTCTGGAGCATGGACAGCGCCTCCGCATAGAAGCCGGTCACAGCCGCTTCCGGATTCTGACGGATTCTGTGTAGTTCCCGCAGCCGCCTGATCCGCGGCCGGCCCGCCAGAATGACGGTTGCCGCCAGGACCAGTGCCGCCAGTGCCGCTATCCACCCCGGCTGTGCCCGCCCGGACCACATGGCCCTGCTGCTGCGTTCCAGGCCGGCAATGGCCTGCCGTGCGATCCCCAGGCTTCTTTGCAAGGAGGCTATACCGCCGCGCAGGAGCTGGGATTGCTTACGGACGTCATAGTGGATCATGGAGTCGGACCACCAGAGATCGAGGGCATCGAAAAACCGCGAGATCCCGAGCCAATAACCCGCCTGATGCAACCTGGGATCAGGAGGGGTTGGGTCAAACTCAATCCAGCCATAGGGCGGAAACCAAGCCTCTACCCAGCTGTGCGCGTGGTACTGGCGCACGGTCCAGTGTCCGGAAACCGGATTGTAGTCGCCGGTGCGAAAACCGTTGACCATGCGTGCCGGAATGCCGGCTTCCCGCAGCATTACGGTCAGGGCTGACGCAAAGTATTCGCAGTGGCCGCTGCGCACCTCGAAGAGGAACATGGCCAGAGGATCCGGGCTGTCCGGCCTGCCTTTCAGGCGCAGGCTGTAGCCGTACTGGGTGCGCAGGTAGTTTTCAAGCGCTCGCGCCTGGTCGTACGGATTGGCTGCCCGGCCGGCAATCCGCTGGGCGAGTTCGGCGATACGGGGATCCAGTGCGGGCAACTGGAGATACCGCGCTGCGATGGCGTCCGGCAGTCGGCCGGGTTGCGGCGGGATTTTCCCCGGATCAGGCGGCGTGGTATCGGAGACCACGGAATACCGGGCCGTCCCGTGTCTCGATCCCTCGGAATAGACGTTGTCGTGCTGATCATGTTTGAGCAGCCCGAGATCCGTCGACACCGCCAGCACCTGATGGGCGCCGAACACCACGTCGGTTGCCATCGGTTCCAGGAAAACGGTTTGCAGCAGCAACGATCCACTGCGCGCGGTCTCCTGCAGCTTGAAATACCCGCCCTGGACCGGCACGCGTTCCCGGTCGGAACGGCTGCATATCCAGGACTTGCCGTCGAAATAATCGAGCGCAATCCCGCGCCATTTTGCCCCGGAACCATGCGGCCCCTCGGTCTTGACCTTCATGACCAGGTCACCGGATTCCAGGATGCTGCCGATTTCCCCAAGGGTTACCTTCTCAGAAAATCCGCTGATCAATCTCGGCCTGATTCCGGGGGAGAACCGCGCGCCGAATGAGGTGCGGGGGAGAAGGAAAAATAGCGGCACTGCCGCCAGGGCGATGAAAAGCGAGAGTCCCAAAGAGACAGCCAGCATCTGCCTGGAGGAAAATCCGCCGAACAGCTCGAATTCGGTGCCGCGCAGAATTCGCGGCGCCACAAGCGGCTTGAGCATCCCCTTTTTGCGGGCGCGCGTGCTGCTCCACTTCATCTCGAAGACGATCAGGGTGCTGACCGCCATCACAATGAAGAAAGACAGAAAGAGCAGAAAAGCCATTCCGTCCGTCAGCAGGGCGGCGCACAGAATCAATCCGAAGCTGAGAGCGCAGGCATAGGCGTCATCGCGATCCGCATTTTTCGCCGTCAGCTTCAAAGCCGCCAGAAAAAGCAGCAGATGAGCTGCTGTCAGCACCAGGGAGTGCGTGAGCAGCCGGTATTCGACCCAGGCGGCCGGAAGCGAGGCCATGGCGATTGCAGGCGCGAAGCGGCCCGCGGGGATTCTGCGCAGCCTTCCCGCTTCCATCAGCCCTGCGGCAGCCAGCACCGCGGTGAACGCGATCATGGGCGCGGGCCCGAGCGCACCTGTGCCGGCGACAGCAAGAAATCCCGCCGCGACCGACAGGTAACAGGACCAGCGATAATAGGCCGCAAAACTCATAACTCGTCGAAGCCGATAACGTGAGAGGACCGCAATACGGCTGCCGGCAGCGCGCTCCTCGCCGTCGAAGTCAGAATGATCTTGAATACTTTGCCCGAGAAGATGCGGGCCTGCTGCTCCCGATCCAGGACGGCCGCAAAAGCGCCGCCCCAATTAGCGCCCGCAGAACGGGCATCCAGACTTGAAGGAGCCTCGCATTGCACCACCGCAAGGGAACGGAGCACACGGTACAGGTGGTCCGTTCCGGCGCCGCGGGGAATGTGCTCCGCCGGGGTCAGATACTCGAAATCAGCCGCCTCGCGCGCAAAATGCGCCGCCAGGCCGGCCGCGAGCGCGACTGCCTTTTCGAATTGCGCCGCGCCTTCCGGTCCGGTGCCCGCCACATTGCTGTCCAGGATCAGACAGAATTCGTTTTCGTCTTCGCGCGCATATTGGCGCGCCATCAGCTTGCCCGTTTTGGCGGTGGCCTTCCAGTGGATCAGCCGGGCGCTTTCCCCGTCATGATATCTTCGGATCGCAAAAAGGCTTTCTCCCTGGCCGGTCCGTTTCCCTTCCAGTTTTCCGGGCAAAAAGGGCAGGAGGTGGAAATCCGATGAAATATCCCGGATACGCGGATAGACCAGCACCTCGCCGCTAACGGAAACCAGCTCTCCGCGCCGGAAGAACCCGAAGGGGAAGCGGGTGGAGAGGCTCAGGCCGGAGAGCGGATAGCAGCCCCGGCGCTCGAATAACTGGGAAATCAGTTCCGCGCGCACTTCACCCGGAAGAACTGCCGGGAAATACGCCTCCTGCTGCAGCACCGGAACTTCGTCTGCGGCGCCGGGAAGCGCGCCGCGCTTCCGCCGCCGCAGCTTTCTCAGCTGCAAGCCGCGGCCGCGGGCGCGGATGAGAGCCGGATCCTCCACGAGAATCGAGAAGGCCGGGAACCACTTTTTCCGGTTCCGGAGCGAAATCTTGATGGGGACCCGCTCCCCCGCAAACACGTTTTCCGGCACCTGCAACGAGACAAAGACCGAGTGCAGCGACAGGCGCGCGATCATCCCGGAAGCAAGCGCGGCCGACAAGAGCAGGGACAGAATGAGGTAGAGTAGGTTGCTGCCGGTATTCACGGCGGCAACCGCGATCAGGAAAACGAGCAGAATGTAGAAGAACCCCGAGCGCGTGATGCCGAATGAGAATGGACTTCGCCAGCGGCTCAAATACACCTCCAGGCGGATGCCTCAGAGCGGGATCTCGATGCCCTGGAGGATTTCCGCGAGGATTTCTTCGGCTTCCCCGCTGCGGGCTCCGGGCGCCGCGTATTTTGTGCTCACGATGACGCGGTGGGCCAGTGCCGGGAGCGCCAGGCGTTTGATATCGTCGGGAATGCAATAGTCGCGGCCTTCGTAGAAGGCGAGCGCCTGCGCCGCGCGGCAAAGCGCCAGCGATCCGCGTGGACTGACGCCCGTGACCAGGAATTCCGACCGCCGGGTGGCTTCAACGATGGCGAGGATATAGTCGACCAGTGACTCGTCCATGCGCACCGCCGCTACCACCTTCTGGACTTCGAGGATGTCGTGGGCCTGCATCACCGGCTCGATCTTCTCCGGGTCGAAGTATGGTCGGCGCAGAATCTCCTTCTCCGCCTCGCCTTCCGGATACCCCATGTGGATCCGCAGCATGAACCGGTCGAGCTGCGATTCCGGCAGCGGATAGGTGCCGTGGTGCTCCACCGGATTCTGGGTGGCGACCACCATGAATGGCGACGGCAGCGCATACCTGTGGTTGTCGACGCTGATTTCCCCCTCGCTCATTGCCTCCAGCAGCGCGCTCTGGGTCTTGGGCGTCGTGCGGTTGATCTCGTCGGCGAGGACCACATTGGCGAAGATCGGGCCGCGGCGGAATTCGAAAGTCTGGTCGGTCTGGTTGTAGACCGAAATCCCCAGAATGTCGGATGGGAGGAGGTCGCTGGTGAACTGGATGCGGCGGAATTCGCAATCCAATGCCTGCGCGAGCGATCGCGCCAGGGTGGTTTTGCCGACGCCCGGAACATCCTCGATCAACAGATGCCCTTCGGCAAACAGAGTGACCAGAGCCAGCTTGACCGCTTCCGGCTTGCCCCGGACGGTCGATTCGATGGCATGCTGCAGCTTGCGAAGCCTGGGTTCCAGTTCAACGGCGCCGGCCATGTTCCCCCTGTCAGAAAAAGTTCTTCTGCGAGTCCCGCGGCTGAATCCTGAAATGCTCGAACGCCTTGCGCGTGGCCATGCGGCCGCGCGGCGTCCGGTCGAGGAAGCCGACCTGGATGAGATACGGTTCGTAGATGTCTTCGATCGAATCCTCGTCCTCGCTGATCGCCGCCGACAGGGCCCCCACTCCCACGGGGCCGCCGTTGTATTTTTCGAGGATGGTCAGCATCAGCTTGCGGTCGATTTCATCGAAGCCGTACGTGTCCACATCCATCATGGTGAGTGCCGCCATGGCGACGGGGCGCGTGACGCGGCCGTCCGCCTTGACTTCGGCGTAATCGCGGACGCGCCGCAAAAGCCGGTTGGCGATGCGCGGGGTGCCGCGGCAGCGCCCGGCAATTTCATTGGCGCCGCTTTCGTCGATCTCCACGCCGAGCAGTTGCGCGGATTGGCGCACGATCACGGCCAGCTCGTCGCGGGTGTAGAACTCGAGCCGGTGGATGATGCCGAATCGCGCGCGCAAAGGCGCGGTGATCAGGCCGGCGCGCGTCGTGGCGCCGATCAGCGTGAAGCGCTGCAGCGGCATTTTGATGCTGCGTGCGCCCGGCCCCTCCCCGATCATGATATCGATGTAAAAGTCCTCCATCGCCGGATAGAGGATCTCTTCGATCGCCGGATGAAGGCGATGAATCTCATCGATGAAGAGGATGTCGTTCTTCTTGAGGTTCGTCAGCAGGGCGGCCAGGTCGCCGCGCTTTTCGATCACCGGCCCGCTGGTGGTGCGGATATTGACGCTCATTTCATTGGCGATGACGGTTGCCAGCGTGGTTTTTCCCAGCCCGGGCGGCCCGTACAGCAGCACATGATCGAGAGCTTCCTTGCGCCGGCTGGCGGCGCGAATGCTGATCTCGATGTTCTCCTTGACCTTGTCCTGGCCGATATACTGCTGCAGACGCTGCGGGCGGAGGCTGAGCTCGAAAGATTTCTCTTCCGTGCGCGCTACCGGGCTCAAAAGAGTGGGGTCCGATGTACGTTCCGTCATGGCCATTAAGCTAGGATAAGCTGCCGCCTCCGCCAGTAGGTCCCGGCCGCAGTAGGTCCCGGCCGCCGGCCGGGACCCAAAACAGTCCAAACAAATCAAATGCCGTCCGGGCGCTTAGACATTGGAGGTCCCGGCCGGCGGCCGAGACCTACGCATGCCGCACGTTTCGTTCAGCCGGCCAGACGCTGCAGGGTGTGCCTGAGCAGCCCTTCGAATGAGCGCTCGGCGCTCCATGAACGCAGAACCGACGAAAGCGCTTTTTCCGCTCCCGCTCTCGGGTACCCGAGATTCACGAGCGCGGACAGGATGTCTTCCTGCAACCCGTCGACTCCCGCCGCGGCGCCGGCCGCGCGCACCTGCTCCGGCAGCAGAAAAGGCGTAATCTGGCCCTTCAGCTCCAGAACCAGCCGCTCGGCGGTCTTCCTGCCGATGCCTGGAATCGAGGTCAGCCGGCTCAGGTTGCCGTCGGCGATCGCCTGCGCCAGTTCTTCCACCTTGCCTCCGGACAGGATCACAACGGCGAGTTTGGGGCCGATGCCGCTGATCGCAATCAGCTTCAAAAACAGGTCCTTTTCGCGCTGGGTGCAGAAGCCGAACAGTGCCAGCGCATCCTCACGCACGTGCGTGTGCACCTTGAGCGTTACTTCGTTCCCTTCATCGGGAAGTTCGTAAAAGCTCGTCAGCGGTATGGACAATTCGTAGCCGACGCCCTGGACGTCGACCAGGATCTGGTTGGGTTTTTTCTGCACCAGCCTGCCTCTGAGCTGACCTATCATCCGGGACCCGCCTTGGCAAAAATCAAGCAGTAACGATAACACAATTCAGGTGCCTTTCGCATTCTCTGTAGTCTCTGTGCTACTAACCGGAAAATCCTTTTAGAATCGGAAAGCAATTTTTTAAACCACAGAGAGCACAGAGGGCGCAGAGTATTTTCATTTTTCTTTCTCTCCGGAAACTTACTAATGCGGGTATTGGCAAACAGTCGCAAATGAAAAAGCTGCCACGGATTGCACGGATTTCACGGAGCGGAGAAAACCCGGCGCAGCCATACCCCCCACGCCGGCGCAGCGCTGCGCGCAGCAACATCCTGGCTCCCGTCGCGCAGGCAAGCGCGACGGGAAGCTTCCTGAAAAAATTGGCATTCGGATGCGTTTGCCTGCGCGACGGGAGCCAGGATGTTGGCCGAAGGCCGGCGGTGTGGGGGGTATGGCTGCGCGGACTTCGGGTGTGCGCCGGTTTCATTCGTGCTTTGATCCGTGAAATCCGTGCAATCCGTGGCTGCTTTGTTTTTGCGGCCTCATCAATGCAACTGAGTTTCTGATGTCAATGAACGACGCCCCGCCGCAAGAGCTCTGTGGTTTGCTGTTAATGACTTGGTTGCCGATGCAGGCCACACCGGCATTTCTGCCGCGATGGTCTTTGCTTTTTGAATCTCAGGAATAATCCGGGTTGGGGAGCATCGGGGGAGGTATTTGTGTATAATAGGCGGGCATTCACCCCTGGGGACGGCCGGATCCGGGAAGGTGAGGAGAGAAGGCAACTGATTTGGACAAGTTACGCGAGGAATGCGGCATCTTTGCCATTGTCGGGCATCCCGATGCCGCCCGACTGACCTATCTGGGGCTGTACGCGCTCCAGCACCGGGGACAGGAATCGGCGGGTATCGTCAGCTCGGACGGCAGGAAGCTCCACGAGCAAAAAGGGATGGGGCACGTGGCGGAAGTTTTCGACACCCGCCGCATGGAGCAACTGGCCGGAGATTCCGCCATCGGACACGTCCGCTACTCGACAACCGGCGAAAGCGCGCTTGCCAATGCGCAGCCCATTCTCATCGACGGTTGGCGCGGCCAGATCGCGCTGGCGCACAACGGCAATCTCGTCAATGCCGGCACATTGCGCCGGGAGCTCGAGCGCGACGGCGCCATTTTCAGTTCCACCAGCGACAGCGAGGTTATTCTCCATCTCCTCTGCCGTTCCAAGCGGCGCACCCTGGTGGAGGCTTTTGCCGAAATCCTTCAACTTATCCAGGGAGCGTATTCGCTTGTGGTCCTGACCCCCACGGGCCTGCTGGTCGTCCGCGATCCGCGCGGTTTCCGGCCGCTCTGTGTCGGGCGGGTCGAGGACCGGTTTGTTTTTGCATCCGAAACCTGCGCCTTCGATCTGATCGACGCCGCCTATATCCGGGACGTGGAGCCCGGCGAGATGCTGGTGGTGGAAGGGGACAGCATGGAATCTCACTTCCTGCTGTCCAGGGAGAAGCCGGCGCACTGCGTGTTCGAGCATGTGTACTTCAGCCGTCCCGACAGCCTGGTGTTTGGCCGCTGCGTGAACGAGAGCCGCAAGCTGCTGGGCAAACATCTTGCCATCGAACATCCGGTGGCTGCGGATATCGTTGTCCCGGTGCCCGACTCGGGGTTGTCGGCGGCTCTCGGATACGCGCAGGAAAGCGGCATCCCGCTCGAGTTCGGGCTGATCCGCAACCATTACGTCGGGCGGACATTCATCGAGCCGAAACAGTCGATCCGCAATTTCGGCGTCAAGGTGAAGCTGAATCCGATCCGCGAGGTATTGCACGGCCGGCGCATTGTCCTGGTGGATGACTCGATCGTGCGCGGCACCACCAGCAGGAAGATCGTGCACATCATCCGTGCCGCGGGCGCCCGGGAAATTCACGTGCGCATCACCTCGCCCCCGATCATAGGCCCCTGTTATTACGGGATCGACACGCCGACCAAGCGGGAGTTGATCGCCGCGTCCAAATCCGTTGAGGAGATCGGGAAATTCATCGGCGCGGACTCCCTGAAGTACCTGAGCCTGGAATCGCTGTTGAAGAGCGTCAACGGCGGGCAGCAGTACTGTTCCGCATGCTTTACGGACCGTTATCCGATCGAGGTGCATCCACCGGAAAGACAGCGGGAACTGTTCGAAAATCGCCAGACGGAAAACCTCCCTCCCCACACCTAATTCGAATCGCGCACCATGGGAAAAAACCGCCCGGACAAAATGACCTATGCCGAATCAGGCGTAAACATCGATGCCGCCAACCAGGCAAAACAACGCATCCGCGACCTGGCGCGCGCAACCTTCACTCCCGGCGTCCTGACCGACATCGGCAGCTTCGGGGCTCTGTTCCGCCTGGATCCGGAACGTTATCTGGAGCCGCTGCTGGTGTCGAGCTGCGATGGCGTCGGGACCAAGCTGAAGGTCGCGTTCATGACCGGCATCCACAATACCATCGGCTACGACCTGGTTTCCCACTGTGTTTCCGATATTCTGGTGCAGGGCGCCCGCCCGCTCTTTTTTCTCGACTACATCGCGTGCGGCCGTCTCGAACCCAGGGTGGTGGAGCAGGTCGTTGCCGGACTCGCGCGCGGCTGCCGCGAAACGGGTTGCGCCCTGATCGGCGGCGAGACTGCGGAAATGCCCGATTTCTACGCGCCCGGGGAATACGATCTGGCCGGATTCATCGTCGGCGTCGTGGATCGCCCCAGGCTTGTCGATGGGACCCGCATCCGGGCGGGAGACCGCCTGCTCGGCCTTGCATCCGTGGGCCTGCACACAAACGGCTACTCGCTGGCCCGGAAGCTCTTTTTCGACCGGCTAAGCCTCGGGCCCGCGGATATGGTCCTGGAGCTTGGGCGCTCCGTGGGTGAGATCCTCCTCGATCCGCACAGGAGTTATCTCCGGGTGGTGGAACCGCTCCTGGATGCGGGCGTGCTGAAAGGCCTGGCGCACATCACGGGCGGGGGAATCACCGAAAACCTGCCGCGTATCCTTCCGGCCGGGGCCGGCGCGCAGGTGTGCAAGGGCGCCTGGCCCGTCCTGCCGATTTTCCGCTACCTGCAGGAGAAGGGCGGAATCGAAGAAGCGGAGATGTACCGCACCTTCAACATGGGTATCGGCATGATCCTGGTGGTCTCTCCCGAAGATGTGCCCGGCGTGAAAAAGCATTTCGAAGAGGTGAACGAGCCCTGTTACGACATCGGTGTGATTGTGAAAGGTGAAAAACAGGTTAATTACACGTAGAGCAGGAGGCAGCCAAAGATGAAAAATCGGGATATCGCCGTACTGCTCTCGGGGCGGGGATCGAATTTCATCGCCATTCAGGAAGCGATTGCGCGCGGAGATCTGCGGGCGCGCATCTGCTGTGTGATCAGCAATGTCGAAGACGCGCCCGGACTGATCAAGGCGCGCGAACTGGGCCTGATGGCGATCTGCCTCCCTTCGCGCGGCGTGGAGCGGGCGGAGTTTGAGCGGCGCCTGACGGCGGAGCTCCGGCGCTTTGAACCGGCCCTGGTCTGCCTGGCCGGTTTCATGCGCGTGCTCGGTCCCGAGTTCATTGCCTGCCACCGGGGCAGAATCGTGAATATTCATCCCGCGCTTCTCCCCTCGTTTCCGGGTATGCACGCGCAGAAACAGGCTCTCGACTACGGCGTAAAGATCAGCGGATGCACCGTTCATCTGGTTGACGAAGGAGTGGACACCGGCCGGATCCTGCTGCAGCGGGCCGTGAAGGTCCTGGCGGGAGACACGGAAGAGTCGCTCTCGGCGCGGATTCTCGAACAGGAACATGATGTCTATTGGCGCGCCATAGCGCGCCTGCTGGACGGGGGTGAGTGACGGGAATCGAGGGAGGGCTTAGGATTCGGACCGCGATGGAGCGCGGGCCTCTCGCCCGCATGCACGATGGCGGCGGCAAGACCCAGGGATTTGCGGGCGGGACGCCCGCGCTCCCGGGCCAGGCGTCACTGTAAAAGGCGAAGATCAATGGAATCTAGCCTTGATCCCTTCTGGCCTCTCATCTCCCGCCGTTTTTTGGCGGGAAATCAAGGGCGCAGCCCTTGGCTGACTCACATCATTGCATGATCGAAGGAGATGGGATGCGGAGTGCTCAGGAACAGCTCGACTATTTGCGCAAGGGCGCGGTCGAAATCATCTCGGAAGAAGGAGCGATCCAGAAGTTCGAAAAATCGCTGCGCACCGGAGTGCCGCTCAAGGTCAAGGTCGGATTCGATCCGACCGCGCCTGACCTGCACCTCGGGCACGCCGTGCTGCTGCGCAAGATGAAGCACTTCCAGGACCTCGGCCATACGGTCATTTTTCTGATCGGCGATTTCACCGCTTCGATCGGCGACCCCACCGGCAGGTCGCGCACCCGCCCGCCGCTTTCCTTCGAGGAGATCGCAGCCAACGCGGAGACCTTCAAAGCGCAGGTCTTCAAGATTCTCGACCCGGACCGGACCGTAATCGATTTCAACAACCGGTGGCTCGGCAAGCTCACTTCCTCGGAGTGGGTGCGGCTCTGCAGCCGCTATACGGTGGCCCGCATGCTCGAGCGCGACGATTTTTCCAAGCGGCTCAAGGCGAATCTGCCTATCTCGGTGCATGAGCTCCTCTACCCGCTGGCGCAGGCCTATGATTCGGTCGCGCTCGAGGCCGATTTCGAGTTCGGCGGCACGGACCAGAAATTCAATCTGCTCGTCGGGCGGGACATCATGCGGGAGTACGGCCTGGAACCGCAGGTAATCCTGACCACGCCGCTGCTGGAAGGGATCAGCGGCGGAGACAAAATGAGCAAGTCGCTCGACAATTATGTCGCCTTCACCGATCCGCCCGACGCGATCTTCGGCAAGATCATGTCGATCTCCGACCCGCTGATGCTGCGTTATTACGAATTGCTGACCGATGTTCCGCTTGCCGGGATCGAGGAGATGAAGCGCGGCATGGAAAGCGGCGCCCTGCACCCGATGCAGCTGAAGGCGCAGCTCGCATTCCAGATCGTAAAGGACTTTTACGGCGGAGCGGCCGCAGGAGAGGCTCAGGAGGAGTTTGCCCGCGTCCACCAGCGCCGCGAAACGCCGGAAGATATGCCGGAATACGCGATGGCGGCGGGTTCCGGCCCGGCCACCATGGTGGATCTCCTGGCCGCCAGCGGGCTGGCGCCCTCGAAATCCGAGGCCCGGCGCCTGCTGAAGCAGGGTGCGGTATCGGTGGACGGGAAAAAGGTGCAGGAAGTGACGGCGCTGGTGCCGGCGGACCTGCCCGAGTTCGTCCTGCGCTGCGGCAATCGCGGCTTTCGGAGGGTGAGAATAACAGGGGCAAAGGAGTAAAGGGGCAGAGGGGCAAAGGGAAAAGCCGGATCTGCCTTGCGTCTTGTTTGTGCCCAAGGGAGGGGAAAAGCAGGGGTAAGGGGCAGAAGGCCTACAAACCTGGACCTGGACCTGGACCTCGACGTGGACCTGCTCATGTCCGGCACATCTTCGAGAACATCCTGACGACGGAGAGAAGGAGGCGGCACAGGCGGATACGCACCAGTTTCCCGCCTCGGTGGATGTCATCCGGCCCCCCCGAATCCCAATCAACAGTCCTCCTGTCTCCTGGCTTCCGGCTTCTTTTTTTCATTTTCCTCTTCACATTCGGGTGATCTTGTGGCATTAATACTTCCCCTTTGCGAGACGTTCCGCCGTAGAGGCGGGGGGCTTGACATGGGGCGGGAAGGCTTCTAATATAGAAGTCACCCGATAATTTCCCTGATTAGAGGATTAGAGCTTGAGGCTTGACAAAGGGGATGCAGACCTGTAAAGTAGTGAGGTTTGCCTGGATCTTTGAAAACTAGATAGTGCGTGCCGAAAATCTTTCCTTGAAAGAAATTCACAACAGTAAGACACCAGTGAGATTTTGAATCGCAAGATTCGAAACTCTACCATTTTAATTGGAGAGTTTGATCCTGGCTCAGAATCAACGCTGGCGGCGTGCCTAACACATGCAAGTCGAACGAGAAAGTGGGAGCAATCCTGCGAGTACAGTGGCAGACGGGTGAGTAACACGTGAACAACCTGCCTTCGAGTGGGGAATAACACCGCGAAAGCGGTGCTAATACCGCATAACATCCCTGGGGCGCATGTTTCGGGGATCAAAGGCGAAAGTCGCTTGAAGAGGGGTTCGCGCCTGATTAGCTAGTTGGTGAGGTAACGGCCCACCAAGGCGACGATCAGTAGCCGGCCTGAGAGGGCGAACGGCCACACTGGAACTGAGACACGGTCCAGACTCCTACGGGAGGCAGCAGTGGGGAATTTTGCGCAATGGACGAAAGTCTGACGCAGCAACGCCGCGTGGAGGATGAAGGCCTTCGGGTCGTAAACTCCTGTCAGGGGGGACGAAAAAAATGACTGTACCCCCTGAGGAAGCCACGGCTAACTCCGTGCCAGCAGCCGCGGTAATACGGGGGTGGCAAGCGTTGTTCGGAATTACTGGGCGTAAAGGGCGCGTAGGCGGCTTGGCAAGTCAGATGTGAAAGCCCCGGGCTTAACTCGGGAACTGCATCTGAAACTGCTTTGCTTGAGTCCTGGAGGGGGTAGTGGAATTCCCAGTGTAGCGGTGAAATGCGTAGATATTGGGAGGAACACCTGCGGCGAAGGCGGCTACCTGGACAGTGACTGACGCTG
>Ga0315277_10001534_pt1 | contig 33645 bp, 27 predicted proteins | sample YL17G05_15_MG_FD_203695 | JGI IMG/M metagenome (GOLD analysis project Ga0315277, IMG submission 203695) | Sediment microbial communities from Yellowstone Lake, YNP, Wyoming, USA - YL17G05_15 | ecosystem: Environmental > Aquatic > Freshwater > Lake > Sediment | place: USA: Wyoming | collected...
GCGGAAACGCCGCTCCCCCTTGACTCATTCCGGCCACAAGGACGTATAATGACCATCCAGCGTCGCTTCGCTCCGATCAGTGGCCGTTTTGAACCGGAACGAGTGGCCGGTTTCGCCGGAATATCCAATAAAAGAAGGATTTAAGCTGATAGATCCGTTTCCTCATGAACCAGCCGTCAATCATAAATACCATTTTGCTCATGGTCTTTTCCTAAAAAACAAAGCCCCTTGGTCGATTTTGGCCTTTTTATTGGTGGCCAGAATGTCGCAAGGGGCGTTTTGTAAGCTTTTGTATTAGTTTTGCCATCCTTATTATAGCACCATTGTCAAGTTCCTTGTCATCTTAAAAGACGCTTTGCTTAATGCTTGATTCTCAGTTAATCTCCAAAATTTGCTCAATCAGGTCTTCCAGTTCCTTTCTGGTTGGCTTCTCTCCCTACGGACCTGGTTTTTCCTAACCCCCTGTCAGCGGCGTAAACTCTTGTTGACACCACCCCTAACCTAGTGTTATATACCACCCAGGGGGAACGCGACCGCGTCTCAAAGCCATGCACGGCGTCTCAGGGGCCAAGCTCAAAAAAGCCCGCACCGATCTAGGCCTCTCCCAGGGGGCCGTCGGCCTGGCACTCGGCCTCTCCTCCGAATTCATTTCCCTCCTTGAGGCCGATAAAAGAGCTCCCTCCATCGCCACCCTGAACAAGATCGCCTCTCTCCTCAGGAAAGACATCGGCTACTTCCTCGAGGAGAAAGAAGGCGCCTTCAACATCCTGCTTCGGGGTGTGCCGATAGAAGTGGAAGTGGCCGCCCCTGCTCCCCCCCCTACCTCCGTGCCCGCCGCCGTCCCCACCTTCACCTCTGCCCCATTCTACGTCCTGGACGAAGCCTCCCGCTCCGTCCTCCAACGTTTCAAACGATACTGCGACGATTACCTTCTCCTCGAACGCCTCGCCGGCCCCGGCCGTCGCCTCGCCCTTGCGCCCCTCTACTCCAATATCTCCCCCGAGCGCCTGGCCGAGGAGGAACGCCGCCGCCTCGGTCTCGGTGACGAGCCCATCCGCGATATCTTCGCCCTCGCGGAGCTCAACGGCTGCCGCATCCTCCGCCTGCCCATCCCCGCCGCCTCCAAGCTCTCCGGCGCCTTCATCTTCCTCGAGGACAAGGAAGCCGCCTTTGCCCTGATCAACAGCGCCGACCCACCCGGCCGCCAGGCCTTCACCGCCGCCCACGAATACTGCCATTACCTCAAGGACCGCCACGAGGGCCCTCTCATCGACAACCCCGACGTCTTCAGCGATGAGTTTGTCTCCCTTTCCCATCCGCGGGAGGAATTTGCCCAGACGTTCGCGGCCTGCTTCCTGATGCCGGCCTCCAAGCTCCGGGCGACGATCGAGAAGGAATTCGGCGGACGGAAGCTGACCTACGAGCACGTGCTCTACTTGAAGAGATATTTCGGTGTGAGCTCTACCGCGATGCTGCGCAAAGTGAGGGAACTGGGATATCTGTCGGCGGCGCAGCATGAGGATTGGCTGAAGCTCCATCCTGAAACCCGCGAAAAGGAGGTTTTCGGGGATCTCTGGGAGGAGGGCCGAGGGCGTAGAGCGTCCGTCGGCGGGGCCATCTACTCCGACCGCTACAAGCTGCTTCAGCTCGAAGCCGCCAGGAAAAAATTGCGGGCGCATCGAATAGCAACCAAGCCCACGCGGACAAAACAAGAAATCGGGCCTTTTGGAGGACAGCAACCATGATGACTCTCCGGCAACTTTCGGTAGAGCACGAAACGATCCCAACTACAACATCATGGTATCTCGCCGAGCTTGGTGAGGCTCGAGGGAAACAAACGCTTTTTATCAAGCAATCACCTCAGAAGCTCAAAGTCCTCCGTGAGCATGCGCTCATCGAAAGCGCGGTTTCTTCAAACAGAATCGAAGGCGTGGAAGTGGAAAAATCCCGAATCAATACCCTTATTTTTGGCAAGCCGCTTCTCCGCGATAGAAATGAAGAAGAGGTCCTGGGCTACAGAGAAGCTCTTAAGAGGATCCACGAGCAAAGAGCGAACGTCACTCTTTCAGAAAAGACCATTCTGGAATTGCATCGGCTATGTCGCGGCGAAATATGGGATGCCGGGAAATATAAGGAAAAAGACGGTGACATCATCGAGCGGCAGGCGAACGGAAGAACTCGAATTCGTTTCCGGACGGTTCCGGCAACCGAAGCCCGGGCTTACGTCCGCGAACTGGTCGGGTTATGGAAATCATCCCTTAAGGAACGCTGGGCGCATCCACTCGTTGCCATGGCTGCTTTCAATCTTGATTTCCTATGCATCCATCCTTTCCGTGACGGTAACGGCAGGGTGTCGCGCCTGTTGCTTCTCCTCCAATGCTATCAGCTTGGATATGAAGTCGGCCGCTATATAAGCCTTGAGCGCCTGATCGAGCAGAACAAGGAACGTTATTACGAAACGCTCGAGCTCAGTTCGGCTCATTGGCACGAAGGCAAGCATGACCCCTGGCCCTATATCAACTATGTCCTTTTTATAATTAAGTCGGCATATAAAGAATTCGAGGAACGCCTCGGGCAGATAAAAAGTCCTCGCGGAGCCAAGACCGAAATGATCGAGGCCGCCATCAACGCGTTTTCGGGAAGTTTCACGATGATTCAACTGGAGCACTCATGCCCGGGTGTAAGCCGGGACATGATCAGATTGGTCCTTCGCAGATTACAAAAGGAAGGTCACGCAGAGTGTCTCAGCCGCGGTCCTGGAGCCTCTTGGCGGAAAAAGGGTAATACCTCCAAGAGAGGGTAATAAAAAGGGTAATAAAATTATGGGTTTCCAAAAGAGGATGGCTTAAGAATGATTTTGGCCGGAGCGTCATGGTGATCCTGTGCTTTATATAAAGAGATACTTCGGCGTGAGCTTTGCCGCGATGCTGCGCAAATACAAATTGCTTCAGCTCGAAGCCGCCGCGAAAATGCGCCGAATCCCCAACAGAGGGAAGCGATAGGGAGCAAATATGCATATCCGAAAAATCACCCTGAAAAGTGATTGTCAAGCCGGCGGCGCGGGGCCATGATAGGGATTGGCATCCCCCAGGGGCTCGTTCCTGCCGAGGAACCATGAAATTCTACGTTGGCGTCACAGATCATCAGTGGTTTGATTACCTGCGCAGGCTGGCCGCCCGCCCCTCAGAGCCCCTCGACGAAGTTAATTTCTGGCAGCCGTCGTCCGACTCTCAATTCCGCGCCGTCCGCCCCGGCGACCTTTTCCTTTTCAAACTGCACCGTGGGCCCCTCACTGCCCACAGAGACCTGATCGCAGGCGGCGGCGTTCTGGCCTCCTACTCGGTCCTGCCCATCAGCCTTGCCTGGGAGGCATTCGGCCCAAAGAATGGCGCCGACTCATACCTGGAGATGCGCCGGCAAATCGCTCAATACAGACGGAGTCAAGACAATCGCTTCGAGGATTTCAATATCGGCTGTATCATCCTCACCCAGCCCTTCTTCCTCGACGAATCCGAATGGTTTCCCGTGCCCGACTGGCGCCAGTCAATCGTCCGGGGAAAAACTTATGCCTTTGATTCGGAAGCTGGCCGGACGATCTGGCAGCATATATCTCACATCTGGGAGCAGCGGAAAATCTTTGACCTGGACAGAGAAGCCCAGCGAATCGAGGAAGAACGTGCCCGCTACGGCAAAGAGACGACCATACGGCCGCGCCTAGGCCAGGGCGCCTTCAAGGTCGCGGTCACGGATGCCTATAGACGCTCCTGCGCGATCACCGAAGAACATTCGCTCCCAGCTCTAGAAGCTGCCCATATCAAGCCGTATGGAGAGAGCGGCCCGCATGCAGTCCATAACGGCCTGTTGCTCCGAAGCGATGTCCACAGGCTTTTCGACAGTGGTTACATCACTGTTACCCCCGACTACCACATCGAAGTCAGTGACCGCCTAAAGGAAGAATTTAAGAATGGCCGATATTATTATCCTTTTCATGGACAGAAGCTCCATCATCTTCCACCAAGTCCTGCCGACCATCCTGCTGGCGATCTCCTAATATGGCACAATGAAAATATATTTAAGGGATAATTTGGGGATTAGAGATAGATATTCAGGAAAATGTGGATAACAAAGAAAGAAGAGGCTTAGTATGACACCCAAACGGGCAGCAAAAAAGGATCACCCCGCTGACAATGGAGCCATCTTAGGTTTCGAAAAGCGACTGTGGGAGGCGGCCGATGCCCTCCGCGGCTCAATGGACGCGGCTGAGTACAAGCACGTCGTCCTTGGCCTCATTTTCCTCAAGTACATTTCAGACTCCTTCGAGGAACATCATGCCAAGCTTGAGGCTGAGCGTTCGCAAGGGGCAGACCCAGAAGACCCCGACGAATACCGCGCGCTCAACATCTTCTGGGTGCCAAAAGAAGCGCGCTGGTCCCGCCTGAAGGACAACGCTGTCCAGCCCACCATCGGCCGGCTCGTGGACGATGCCATGGAAGCCGTCGAGCGCGATAACCCGTCCCTCAAGGGCGTGCTTCCCAAGGACTATGCTCGCCCGGCTCTCGACAAGCAGCGTCTCGGCCAACTCATCAATCTCACAACCAATATCGGGCTTGGCGATAAAGAAAGCCGCTCAAAAGACATCCTTGGCCGTGTTTATGAATATTTTCTTTCCCTATTCGCGAGTGCCGAAGGCAAGAAAGGCGGCGAATTCTACACGCCGCGCTGCATCGTCCGGCTGCTCGTCGAGATGATCGAGCCTTTCAAGGGACGCGTGTACGACCCTTGCTGCGGCTCATCGGGCATGTTTGTCCAGTCAGAGGAGTTCATCAAGGCCCATGGCGGCCGCCTCGGCGACATCGCCATCTATGGCCAGGAATCGAACTACACGACATGGCGGCTGGCAAAGATGAACCTCGCCATCCGGGGCATCGAGGGCCAGATCGCCCACGGTGACAGTTTCCACAACGATCGTTTCCCCGACCTTAAGGCCGATTACATCCTGGCCAACCCACCGTTCAATGTGAGCGACTGGCGAGGCGAGCTTCTTAGAGAGGACAAGAGGTGGAAATACGGCGTGCCGCCAACGGGCAACGCCAACTTCGCCTGGGTGCACCATATGATTCACCATCTTGCGCCCGCTGGACTTGCGGGCTTTGTACTTGCTAACGGCTCTATGTCCTCAAACCAGTCCGGCGAGGGTGAAATCCGCAAGAACATCATCGAGGCTGACCTCGTAGATTGCATGGTGGCACTGCCTGGGCAGCTCTTTTATTCGACTCAAATTCCAGCGTGTCTATGGTTTCTCTCGCGCGATAAGAAGAATAGCCGGTTCCGCGATCGACGCAGCGAAGTGTTGTTCATTGACGCACGAAAGCTGGGAACGATGGTGGACCGCAGGCACCGCGAGCTAACCAGCGATGACATCGGTCGAATTGCGGGTACCTACCACTCCTGGCATGGCGATAAAGGTGCAGCGCTGAAATATGAAAACGTACCGGGCTTCTGCAAAGTCTCAACGCTCGAAGAGCTCCGCAAGCATAGCCACATTCTTACTCCGGGCCGTTATGTTGGCGCTGAGGCCGCCGAAGAAGACAATGAACCCTTTGAAGAGAAGATGAGGCGACTCACTGCAATACTATGTGAGCAATTTAAAGAATCAGAAAAATTGAAAACTGAAATACAAAAAAACTTGGCTTCACTTAACCTTAGATTGGATGGTGATGCCTGATGTGGGAATGGTTGGGGCGTTTTGCAGCTCTTTTTGCAGTTATCGGGGGACTCTGGGGTGTATACACAAAGTTCATTAAGCCAAAAAGATTGAAGATCAAACTCAGAAAGTTCACTAAGATGGCAACAGAGTGGTTTGACGAAATTGATTGTAATCTCGAGGTGGGGCTTAACCTGGCTGTATTAAATAATAAAGAGAATAAGATACATGAGTTTATTAAAGACAATTTGCCATCATATTGGATAAGACCTTCGAAGGAAATGATACGAAAGTGGAACAAAGAAATGGGTTTTAAAAAAGAATATTGGGACTGTCAGGAAAAATTCCAAGAATATTCCCGCGTCCCTTCAAAAGGAATGCCTCTGGAGTCCTTTTTCAATATGCTCGTGGGCAAATTTCAAAGGTTTAAGGCGCATTATCCTCCTAAACAAACTGGCAAATGCAATTTCGCTGAAATCGAAATGCCTATCAAGTTTCTTAAATTTTATCTGAAGGAAAAGGGCTATGACAGATGAGGTCATCTATACGGAGTATGGTCCGATATCAGGTGACTTCAAGTGTGCTGCGCTGGGAGATTTGTGTGTGCCAGGCGAGGGAGTGCAGACGGGACCTTTCGGAAGTCAGTTGCACGCGAGCGACTATGTATTCAGAGGGACACCGATTATTACCGTGGAACACTTGGGTGATAACAGAATTGTACACAGTAACGTGCCTCGCGTTTGCGATGAAGATAAAGAGCGGTTGTCGAAATATATCCTGAAGAAAGGAGATATCGTGTTTAGCCGGGTCGGGTCTGTCGACCGACGAGCGATTGTGCGTCCCGAAGAGGATGGTTGGATGTTCTCAGGCCGTTGCTTACGGATTCGCCCCCATTATCGAAAAATCGATTCGGCCTATCTCTCTTGGTTCCTTGGCCTGCCTGGATTCAAAGAGTACATCCGGAAAATCGCGGTTGGGGCTACTATGCCCTCTTTGAACACCAAGATTCTACATAATGTTATCGTCTATTTTCCACCGTCGCTCCAAGAGCAAAGGGCTATCGCCAATATCTTTAATACCCTGGACGACAAGATTGAGCTGAACCGGCAGATGAACGAGACGCTGGAAGCGATTGCGCGGTCAATCTTCAAGTCTTGGTTCGTAGACTTTGATCCTGTCCGCGCCAAAGCCGAAGGCCGCGATCCGCACCTGCCCAAGCACATCGCCGACCTCTTCCCCGACCGCTTCGAGGATTCGGAGCTAGGCGAGATTCCGGCGGGGTGGAATGTGAAGAAGCTCTCCGACCTTTGCTCGACGCAATATGGCTACACCGCGAGCGCGGTCGATGAGCCGGTCGGCCCCAAGCTCCTCCGGGTAACGGACATTAACAAACGGAATTGGATCGAGTGGGGCGACGTTCCGCACTGCGTAATTGAGCCAGATGCAAGAGCATCTTACGCCCTGCAGGTCGGGGACTTGGTCGTCGCTCGAATGGCAGATCCCGGTAAGTCAGCCATCATCGAAGAGGAGATTGACGCCGTCTTCGCGTCCTACCTTGTGCGGCTTAAGACGGCATCACTCGCCCACAGCTACTACATATATGGATTTCTCAAGTCAGACTTATATGCCGAGTATGCGGAGGGGGCGAAGAGTGGATCAGTTCAGGCCAACATGAACGCCAAGGTCATTGTAGGCACGGATCTCATCGTCCCGCCAAGAATGGTGATGGAGCAGTTCCTTCAGGCCGTATTCCCGCTCAGGCAACACCTCGTGGCAAATGTTCGGGAGTCCCGCATCCTCGCCGTCCTGCGCGACGCTCTGCTGCCCAAGCTCATCTCAGGCGAGGTACGGCCGAAGCACGCCGAGAGGCATCTGGGATCGGCAATATGAGATACCTTGGTAGCCTAGGCAATCGGTTCGAGATTTCCCTACCGACAGACGAGAGGGGTTACCTCGGGCGTGAATGCCCAAATGCCGACTGCAGAGGCTATTTCAAGGTAATCTCGGGAACGGGACTCAGTGGTGTAACCATCTGTCATTGTCCCTATTGCGGTCATGTGGCAGATCATAGCGAGTTTCACACGGCCGACCAGATCGAATATGCGAAATCGATGGTGGCCCGTAAGGTTATGGGTGCGGTCGCCAAAGATCTCAAGGATTTGGAGTTCGACATCAAGCCCGAAGGTCCATTCGGGATAGGGATAAGCCTTAAGGTCCAGAACGGACCGCTCCATCCGATCCACAGGTACAGGGAAAAAGCGCTGGAAACGCATGTCGAATGCTTCAGTTGCACCCTCAGGTATGCAATCTTCGGAGTGTTCGCATTCTGTCCCGATTGCGGCAAGCATAACTCGCTCCAGATCCTTGAAAAGAACCTAGAATTGGTGTCGAAGATGTTAGATATGGCTGCAAGTGCCGAAGCCGAAGTGGCGGGACGGCTGGTCGAGAATGCTCTTGAGGACTGTGTTTCTGCATTTGACGGATTCGGACGGGAGCTCTGTCGGGTACATTTCAAAGCATCGGCCGATCCGGATGGCGTGAAAAAGGTCTCTTTCCAGAACTTGGAAGGGGCGAGGCAGAGCGTGATCGCTCTTTTCAAACTGGACCTTGCCGCAGGCCTCATTATCGATGAATGGAATGCGGCAGTTCTTGCGTTTCAAAAGCGACACCTTCTAGCTCACAAAATGGGCATCACGGATGCAGATTATGTTCGAAAGTCGGGCGATGCTAGGGCGGTCGTCGGCCGTAAAGTCAGCGTCGATGCCAATGAAGTTCGGAAGCTCAGCCAAGTTATCAGCAAGCTGGGTCAATATATGTGCAAGGCAATGGGAAGCGAGCAATGAGGAGACCGAAGGGCTAAACGATGGATACTCTGCGGGTTGATATATGCTACAGACCCTTGAGAATAGGCTGGGCAATCCGCACGGCAGACTTCGAGGCTTTTCGGAGAGCCGTGCGATACTCGCACGCGCTCTGGGGCGGGCGCTTTAACCCCATATTGGTCATAGATCGCGAGGCGGAAACGGATCTGCTAATCGACTTGTTCAGAGTGGACTTCATCATGCCAATTGGCGAGAGCGTGGAAGTCAAAAACTTACCGAAAAGGTATCCGCACCTCATCACGCCTTTCTTTCACGATGCGATCTTTATAAAGGGCAACCAGGGATATCCCCATCATGCAAAAGTGCTTGATGTTTATAATGCGCTGGCGTATCTGCGGGACAAACCTGAATGGAAAGCGATCAAAGAGAAGGGCTTGCGCCTATTAGCTTGGCAACCTGACGATTCACTCGCGGACGCTTTTTTAACCCACTGGGGAGAGTACCCTAGTATTGATGAAGTCGGCACAGATTATCGTGCGTTGTTTATGAATGCTTGTGAAGGCACCGTGCTTACCATAGATCCGGGCTGCCAAATTCCGGCTGCCGCTATCGAGCATCCCGGAATTTCTTTTCTTTCGCGCTATGGCCTAAGCCGCCTCTACAATGTTCGTTCGCCGTGGGACAGCCCCGGGTTCTTTGTTGGCAGCGTCTCCGACGTCGATGACTTGGTGTGCTATTGGAACCTTCGCGCATGCGATATACCGCTGTTATTTGTTGATCCCCTAATTCTTGCACGGTACGAGGGGCTTATCCCAGCGTGGGAAAAGGCGATGCGGGAAAGGATTGGCAGGTATCATCACCAGTGGGATGGCCATGTGGCAATCTGGACCCGCCGAGAAGACCTTGCCGAAGCCAACAAAATATTTCCAAATTCCAAGCTGTCGCGTTGCCATGTTTCGGACGCGTTATGGAACGGGTATAACCTTCAGGCACCGACCATGCATTTGGGCCAAGGATCGGCGCTCGGAATTGTGGGCAGCGAAAGTGGCAGGTCCAAGGTTTCTTTCGCGCTTCCCGAGAAGCCGTTCTGCGATGAAATCTGGTTTCATGACCAGCATCTAGTCGCTTCTATGTCGTTAGTCGGAGGACTTTATGGCGATGAGCGTCAAACCTTTGACGTACCGTACCTGCCGGAACTCAATGAGTTTTATGCTCGCACGATGCATTTTCAGTATAATAAGCTGCGTATTGAGCCTGGGCGCATCGGGCTCGTGATCGATGCTGCAGAGCACGACACATTCTTATACGCGCTTCCCGTTGCTGAGCTAATAGAGCGTGTATTTAGCATGGCTGGCTACGACGCCAAGCTCAGCTCCGCGGGATTGATCGCCCGACAGCTCATTTCGCAGCTAGGGGGTTTGCAGGGGGCAAGGGTTTTCAAGGTTCCAGGGGTACGTCGACTTCTTAAAACTCACGGCCCAGGTGCTTCATTTACTAGGAGGGCGGCGCTTCAGATTATCGCATCAAAAGACCCTAATCGTCCGGAAGCCAAGTTTAGTGATCATGAGGGTCTTTTCATAGAGCCGCGCGCTCCCGGCGAGAAGCTCAGACCGGAGGCCGTATTCGGGCATCTCGTTGAGAAAGGTTTATTACGTATTGGTGTGGATTTGAACTGTCCTGGGTGTCGAATGAGAACCTGGATCCCTCTAGAAGCGTTAAAACAACGATTAGCTTGCGATTTGTGCGGTCATGAGCACGATGCCACCCGGCAACTTGCTGACCGCAATGAATGGCATTACCGACGATCTGGCGTGCTCGGAGTTGAGAAAAACGCCCAAGGTGCAGTGGCTGTGTTACTTACTTTGCAGCAACTCGACACAAGTCTTAATAGTGGACTGCATGGGAATATTTATTCCACGCCTTTGGAGCTCAGGCACAAGGAGGGCACAGAGGCTACGATATCTGAAGTCGACTTTGTTTGGATTATTGAAGAAAGGTACCTAGGAAAGACGGCAATAATCCTTGGCGAATGTAAGGACCAGGGACCGATCACTGCCGAGGACGTTGCGAACTTGGAACGAATAGCGGATGCGCTGCCTCAGAAACGGTTCGAGACGTTCGTGCTTCTATCACAGCTTGCTCCCTTTACAGCTGGTGAGATCAAAAATGCGAAGACGCTTAATGATAAATATCGGCGTCGGGTGATTTTGCTTACTGCACGCGAATTAGAGCCTTACTTTATTTATGAACGAGTCCAAGCAGAGGTAGGTGCAGGACGGTATGGGAGCACGCCCGAAGACATGGCCTCAATGACGGCAAAGATTTACTTTGGGGAGCAATGACCATATCTGAGTCCATTATAGAGGCAGCCGCGCTTGGCTGGCTAGAAGACTTGGGCTATGCGATCAAACACGGCCCAGAGATAGCGCCAGGTGAGCTCTTTGCTGAGCGCAAGGACTACGATCAGATCGTGCTGGGGCAGCGGCTGAGAGACGCCCTTGCCAAGTTCAATCCGGACCTCCCGCCTGAAGCCCTCGACGATGCTTTCCGCAAGATTACCCGGCCAGAGGGGCCAACTCTCGGAGCACGCAATCGTGCATTCCACCGTCAGCTTATAGAAGGTATTACGGTTGAGTACCGTCGGGCAGACGAATCAATTGCCGGCGCACAGGCGTTCGTGATCGACTTTGATGAACTGGACAACAATGATTGGCTTGCGGTTAATCAGTTCACGGTCGTAGAGAACAAGCACACGCGACGGCCAGATATCGTATTGTTCATCAACGGTCTACCTTTGGCAGTGCTGGAGCTCAAGAACCCAGCTGACGAAAAGGCGGCTATCTGGTCGGCCTTTCGACAGATTCAGACCTATAAGGAGGAAATTCCATCAATTTTCGCTTTTAACGACGCTAGCGTCATTTCAGACGGTGTAGACGCACGAATTGGAACAATCACAGGCGATCGAGAGTGGTTTCTGCCTTGGCGCACCATCGAGGGAAAGGAACTGGCGGATGCGCGGTTACCGCAGCTCCAGGTTCTTATTCAGGGCGTATTTGAGAAGAGGCGATTCCTCGATCTGGTGAGGCATTTCATAGTATTCGAAGACTGGGGCGGCGGCAAACTGACAAAAAAGATGGCCGGATATCATCAATACCATGCCGTCAACGCCGCGGTGGAAGAAACGATAAGGGCCAGTCGTCAACAATTAGCAGAGAAGGAAAGACTGCGAGAGCGCGAGGGAACCTGGATTGTTCAGGGCCCGAAGGGTGCCAAGCCAGGCGATAGACGCATCGGTGTCGTGTGGCATACCCAGGGAGCTGGAAAGAGCCTGAGCATGGCTTTTTATGCCGGCCGGATTATTCTCCATCCCGAGATGAATAATCCGACGATCGTCGTCATCACGGATCGCAATGATCTTGATGATCAGCTTTTTGGCAACTTCGCTCGTTGCCAGGAGTTATTAAGGCAGCCGCCGGTTCAGGCGGAAAGCAGGGTTGATCTCCGAGACAAGCTGCGGGTTGACGCGGGGGGTGTCATCTTCACGACAATTCAAAAGTTCTTTCCTGAAGAAAAAGGCGACACGCATCCAGTGCTTTCGAAGAGGCGAAATATTGTGGTAATTGCTGATGAAGCACACCGAAGCCAATATGATTTTATAGATGGGTTTGCCCGGCATATGCGCGATGCGCTGCCGAACGCGTCTTTCATTGGCTTCACCGGGACACCTATCGAGCTGACCGACAAAAATACCCGGGCTGTATTTGGCGATTACATCAGCATCTATGATATCCAGCAGGCGGTTCGGGACGGCGCAACAGTGCCTATATATTACGAGAGCCGGTTGGCCAAACTCGAGCTCAATGAGGCCGAACGCCCCAAGATAGACGTAGAATTTGAAGAAGTAACTGAAGGGGAGGAGATCGAGCGCAAAGAGAAACTAAAAACAAAGTGGGCTCATCTTGAAGCTATTGTGGGAACCGAGAAGCGGCTGAAGCTTATTGCCCAAGACTTGGCAGATCATTGGGAGAACCGGCTCGAGGCGATGGACGGCAAGGCGCTCGTGGTCTGTATGAGCCGTAGGATATGCATGGACCTTCATGACGAAATCATGAGACTGCGGCCGGCATGGTATCAAGAGGATGATGATAAGGGTGTACTTAAGGTTGTTATGACCGGAAGTGCCGCGGAAGGGCCGAGGGTCGCTCAGCATTCCCGTAATAAGGCGCGTCGCGAAGGACTTGCCAATCGATTCAGAGATGCGAAAGATCCGCTTAAGGTTGTGATCGTCCGCGATATGTGGCTCACCGGTTTCGATGCACCGTCACTCCACACGATGTACGTGGATAAACCGATGAGAGGGCACGGGCTAATGCAGGCAATTGCGCGCGTCAACCGAGTCTTCCGGGATAAGCCCGGAGGATTAGTCGTAGATTATCTTGGCTTGGCAGATCAGCTTAGACAAGCGCTTGCGACATATACCGAGAGTGGAGGGACTGGGGAGGCATCTATAAGCCAGGACGAGGCAGTCGCGGCTATGCTTGAGAAATATGAGGTGTGCTGTGGGCTATTCCATGGGTTCGATTGGTCGAGGTGGCTGAGAGGGAAGCCTGAGGAACGGGTAGCAATTCTGCCCGCGGCACAGGAGCATATTCTTGCCCAAGAGAATGGAAAAGAAAGGCTGTTGGGGGGGGTGACAGAGCTTTCCCAGGCGTTTGCTCTATCGGTACCTCATGAGGAAGCTCTAAGGATTCGGGACGATGTTGCGTTCTTCCAGGCAGTGCGGTCTGTGCTGGCTAAGCGCGCGGCGGGCGACGTGAGACCAGAAGAAGAGCTTGATCATGCTATACAGCAGATTGTCTCAAAGGCAGTGGCGCCGGAAGAGGTAATAGATATATTTGCGGCGGCTGGTCTGAAGAAGCCCGATATCTCGATACTTTCAGATGAATTTTTGACAGAAGTTCGGGGCATGCCGCAACGAAACTTGGCGGTAGAGTTGCTGCGGAAGTTACTTTCTGGTGAGATCAGGACAAGAGGCTGCAAAAACGTGGTGCTGGCGCGGTCCTTTGCCGAGATGCTGGAGGAGGCGATAAGGCGGTATCAGAATCGGGCTATAGAGACGGTAGAGGTAATTGAGGAGTTGATTAAACTTGCGAAGGAGATGAAGGAGGCGGATAAGAGGGCGAAGAAGCTCGGGCTGACAGAGGAAGAGCTTTCGTTTTATGATGCGTTGGAGACAAATGACAGCGCGGTAAAGGTATTGGGAGATAAAACGCTAAAGACTATTGCGCGGGAGTTAGTCGCTGCCGTGCGAAAGAACGTAACCATCGACTGGATGGTCCGGGAGAATGTGCGGGCTGGCCTGAGGGTAATTGTCAAGCGTATATTGCGGAAATACGGCTACCCGCCGGACAAGCAGGAAAAGGCCACGCAGACTGTACTTGAGCAGGCCGAGGTGTTATCCCAGGAGTGGGCGGTGGGCTGATGCTTTATTCGATGATGGTGAGAGGAACCCGGCGAGATAATCGTCCTGAAGGTAAGATCACTGGAGCTGTGCATGGGTGAAAGGTTTGACGCTGTAGGGTACTGGACTGAAATAAAATTAAGCATTCTCGAGGAGTATGCAAAAGCATATGCCAAAATAATGAGTAAACAAGGTGCCATTAAGTATTATGCATATATTGACGCATTTGCTGGCCGGGGAACTTTAAAATCAAAGGTGTCAGGCGAGGAGATAAATGGCAGTCCGTTAATGGCAATCAAAATCCAGCCGGGGTTTACCCATTATCATTTGATTGAAATGAAGCCGGAGCGTGCAAAGCACCTGCGGAAATCGACAAAGGGCAGAAGTGATGTGACTATTTATGAAGGTGACTGCAATTCGGTTTTAATCAATGAGGTTTTTCCCCAGTGCCGTTATGAAACTTTCAGGCGAGCATTGTGTCTGCTCGACCCTTATGGATTGAACCCGAAATGGGAGGTGGTGGCGACGGCAGGACGCATGAAAAGCATTGAGATTTTCCTGAATTTTATGATCATGGACGCGAATAGAAATGTTCTCTGGGGTAATCCGGATGGCGTCCCATCAGCTCAAATTGAACGGATGAATGAATTCTGGGGCGCGGATACCTGGCGCCGTGTGGGATACGAGTCACGCCGAGGTCTTTTTGGCGATATGCTGGAGAAAACAACAAATCAAGCGATCATAAATGCATATCAAGTTCGGCTGAAAGATGTTGCGGGGTTCAAATGGGTGCCAGATCCGATACCGATGAGGAATAGCAGAGGAGTTGCGATTTACTACCTATTCTTTGCATCCCAAAATCAAACCGGCGCCACAATCGCTCGCTCGATTTTCAAGAAATACAGAGACTTTGGATACTAAGATGGCACTTGGTTCCTTGATAGAATGGACTGAAGCAACCTGGAATCCTGTCACGGGTTGCTCTAAGATTAGCGTGGGCTGTGCGAACTGCTATGCCGAACGTATGGCTCGTCGACTCAGAGCGATGGGACAGCCGAATTATTCACGAGGCTTTGAGGTAACGCTCCACAAAGAAATCTTGACCCTCCCTCTCAAGTGGCGCAAGCCAAGAATGATTTTTGTGAACTCGATGAGCGACCTCTTTCATGAAAGAGTCCCTGACGATTTCGTCGCCAGCGTTTTCGATGTTATGAATCGTGCTTATTGGCATAAATTTCAAATACTAACCAAACGATCTGATCGTCTCCTTTCGATGAACGAGCTTCTTCCTTGGGCAGACAATATATGGCTGGGCGTCACGGTCGAAAACCAAGCGTGCGCCTTTCGGGCTGATCACCTGAGCAAGACCTCTGCAGCTATAAAATTTCTATCGATGGAGCCTTTGCTCGGTGCAATTCTAGAATTAGATTTGACAGCCATTGGTTGGGTAATTGTCGGCGGAGAGTCCGGGCCGAAAGCTCGGCCGCTGAAGCCAGAATGGGCCATAGGCATGAAGGAAAAATGCCAGAAGTTGAATATTCCTTTTTTCTTCAAGCAGTGGGGGGGAATTAATAAGAAGAAAGGAGGCCGCCTTCTTGAGGGTCGCTTATGGAATCAAATGCCCGTCAAATAAAATGTAAACTTATCGATTTTTATCGATTATTTTGTGAGTTCACAATATTCTCCGCCATATTCTGCGAGAGGACCTTCAAGAATATCACAGAACTCGTCAGGCAAGGCTATTACTTGCTTAGGGAGCGTAACCAATGGATCCAGCCTTGGCAACATGATGAGACTTCTATTTTGCTTTTTGTCTTAAAAAGTAGATTTCTAATTGGGACCCTGAAATAAACATGCCAGATATAACGCCTCTATCGCTTAAGATTAACTTCGAGTCTGAGGGATTTCCTGCTGGTGGTCCGGTTACCAACGGTCATCGCGTGCTCGATACGACCTGGGACGAGTTGCTTTGGGCGGCTGTAACGGTCGGCCGTCCGAACCGTCACTACGTCTTCAGGCATGGCGATGCTTCTGTGTATAAAGCGATATTTCGTTGGTCGCTCATTCGAATGGCATTGGAGCAACGAGGCCAAACTGCGCATCGGCTGCGCCGGACTGCTGCAGCAAAAACCCTTGATCCATCAGAGAAAGGCGCAGTCAGTTACTTCCTCGGCATGACGCTCTGCAAACTGTTCTCTGCACGACTTCTTGATGCTCCATGGCTCTTGCACTTGGACGTGTTTCGCCCAGAGCTTAATGTCATCCTCATGGGACGTTCTCGCCCTGACTTGATCGGCCGAACAAGTTCCAACGATTGGGTAGTGCTTGAATCCAAGGGACGAGTTAGCCCACCTAATGCGGACGCTAAAAACAAGGCAAAGCAACAGGCACGGCGACTTGTTACCATTAATGGGACGCCTCCCTTATTCCATATTGGGGGAATCGCGTACTTTCGCAATGATGTGCTTGAGTTCTTCTGGCGGGATCCAGAACCCGGTCTATATCAACCTAAGAAAGCGTTCGAAATAAAGTTTGAACCCGTAAATTGGCGTTATTACTATCTGCCTTTGTTCGATCTCGTCCGTTCGCAGCCTTCCTATTATGAGCAAATGCTTGATGAACAGATTTTGATGCCAGTTAAAGGACTCGACCTTGAGGTGGGAATTCATCCTCAAGTTCTTAAGGTCTTGGCCAAGGGCCAGTGGGGAGTAGCAATTCAGCAAAATCTCGAATATAAAAACGAATTTTCTCAATCCGGTTATCAAGCGGATGGAATCCGAGCAATCGCTGGACAGTCATGGCTTCTACCTTTTAAAGAATTCGAATAACAATCGTAATAAGTGAACGCGCGATGTGGGGAGCAAATTGAGTTACCGCATGGGCACCTTGAAGCCCTTCGCACAGCATAGGCGACAAAGATGCCCTATAAGGATTTGCCCATGATATCAATGCCTTTGTTGTCGGCCTGGGATCCTGCGGCCAGTACTGAAGGTACAATTGATCCGCTGGGTATATACTTCATCGCCGATGCGCTCGGTGTAAAAATGATTCCCGGTGTCCGGGAACGGATGAGACATCCGCGGTTCTTGACTCTGACAGCTGTATCCGCCGCGATATGTAGTGAATTCGACGAGGAAACGCTGGCGGCAGACCATGTAAGCCCACCATGGCAAGTATTAGAGTGGCATGTCGTCGAAGGGCTTGTCCGGGGTATTAAAGATGATGAACGTCTTTCCGGCGTCCCTGGCCGTGACAAGGTGTCGCGAGCCATCGAAGAAAGGGCCCCCCTATCAGCCCGTCGATATCTTAAAAGTCCGGCTGTCTTTGGCTTTCATGGAGTTTATCGACTTTTGTCCCGAACCTTGGATGTTGAGGTCGATGGGCGATTAGGCGAATCGGGATATCGATTGCTCGGCGTTTGGCGGGATGAACAAGATCTGCCGGGATTTTATGAGTCTAGAGGTGGTAAAGGATCAGACTTATTCAGATTATGGCGGGATGCTGTCAAGGACGGCCTAAAAGCAGGGTCGGTCGATCGGTCAGCGTCCTGGCAGGGGTGGCAAAGAATCGCCCAGCATCTAGGCCCGCACGATGCCGGTCTTAGGGAGCGCCGCGAGCTGGCCGGATTGATCGTAGGTGTTGAGAAGGGGTATTCCCGGGAAATCATGGATTTCCTTAGATCCCCCACTGGTAAGGAGGCCTATCGAGAAGTTCGACAGCGTTATGAAAATGAGCGAGTCTGGTCCGAACGTCCCTTCCATAAAGCCGTCATACGAGAATCTTCGCAAGGCTTAAAGGAGCTCCTCAACGCCGTTAGCGCTTATGAGCATTTTGCCCGTCTCCTCCAGGACGCTTTTGATGATTGTCTATTCAATATGTCGCGTCATAAGTCGCGCACTCCTATAGCGACGCTGGCCGAGAGCAACCTAGTCCGTAAGGCCACCGCCGAAATTCCCGAGGCGTTCGGAAATGCAGCAGATGCACTAGCTTTGGTTGGAGAATCCCCTCGATTCCTCCAGGCCTTCCAGTTCGTGGCCGAGAAACTGCCCCCAACAGACTGGGTTCAGCGTATTTTGGAACACCATCGGAAGGTTCAATTTGCTAAGCCCCCGAATGGCAAGCTTCCTTGGCTGGAACGTTTCGATGACGGAAGCTACATAATTCGCCCAGGATACCTGCGGGACCGGGGCGGGCTCGGAGATGATAGCTTCGTTCATACATATCGGCTGGGTACGCTTTGGTCCTTCTCTCTAGACTTAGGTTTGGTGTAATATGGCCGGAAAAAACACTACCCCTGAAGGTCACGGGAGAATACTAAATGCTTGGGAACCCCCCGATGAAGCGGGTGATCCCGTTGGCTGTATCGCCACGACATTCACCTTCTCGCCTCCATTCTTCGAGGAAGAGTGCCTCGGCCGTTTCCTAAAATTGGAGACCGACGCGGTCGAAGATGGCCCTTTGTACTTGATCGAGCGGGAGGAGAAGCTGGCGCAGATAGTTTGCGCGGCCGTTATCGTTGACCAGCACCACTGTAAAGGGGCTCGAAGCTTGAGGTGGGACCTACACGCCGCCCGTCCAAAACAGGGTATATTGCACGCTAAGATCACCTTATTGTATTGGTCCCGGATGGTGCGAATAATTATTGCTTCGGCGAACCTTACTGAGGACGGATATCGCCGGAACCGGGAAGTTTATGGAGTACTTGATTATTACGAGAATTCTGAAGCTCCCCTTCGGATCGTACAGGAGGTTGTCGCATTCCTTCGACAGAATCTGAAGTTGTCCTTAGCAGACGCCGGATCACCATCCTTGCGTCGCGCAATGGATTTTCTCGATCGAATAGGACCGATTTCGCGGAACTGGGGAATCGAGTCTGGCAAGGGACCAAATGAATTCCTGCGGGTGGCCTCTCTGCTAATCGGACAGGGAGGGCCCTCTTTATTCGACCAGATTTCTGCCAATTGGCCAGGTAGCGCTCCGCCGCATTCGGCTTGGGTTCTGAGCCCGTTCTTCAATCCGCCTGAGGCCGAGAAGAACGCGCCGGCTGAAGGTTTATGGGCCGTTATGCGCAAGAAGGGCAATGCGACGGTCGAATATTGCCTGGAAGTGGAGCCCGCATCAGAAAATGACCATCTTTTCGTGAAAGCTCCTAGGTCACTCTTAACAACTCGCCCATCGCGAGCATCCTGTTTGATCCGATTCAGCAAGCTGACGACCGACTTAGAGCGGCCATTGCATGCTAAGGAACTATGGTTTCAGGATGACCGATGGGTTTTGTTTCTAATAGGATCGTCGAATTTTACCTCTCCCGGAACGGGTATAGGGAAAGCAGTGAACTTCGAGGCCAACTTGGCGTATCTGCTTGATATGAATCGTGCCCCTCGGAGTTTGGGGGCCGATTTGAATAAGAGGTTCCCGCCGGTCGAACCGATAGCTAATCCAGAGCAAGATTTGGCGTTCCAATCGGTTTCGGAACCTAACGCCGATACCCCGGCGGAAGGATTGTTGCTTCCCACTGGTTTCCTCACCGCTACGTATCGTCGGGTGGACGCCCAGAGGGGCGACGTGGCCCTAGATTTTGGCGATGACCTCCCATCGGAATGGAGCATCATGGATGAGGAAGAGAACTTGTTACTGACCGAGAGGGAATGGAAGACCAAAGGAGCATCGAAGTCTTATCACTTGGCTTGGCAGAGGAGGCCACCTTCCGGATTATGGGTGACCTGGACGAACGCGGACGGCAGCGCATGGTGGCCAGTGAACTCGGCCTCCTCCGCAGATCTTCCACAACCCGACGTGCTCCGAGACCTGCCGCTTGAGGTGTTAATTGATATCCTAACCTCTGCGCGTCCTCTGCATGAGGCCCTACGCGGCTATCTCAGGCGGAAAGGCGCCACCGACAATGGACCCATCCGGAGGGGGCCAGCGGAACTGGACCCCCATAAAAGAGTGGATACCAGCGGCTTCTTGATACAGCGGACACGGCGCTTTTCTTGGGCTCTCGCAGGGCTGCGCGCACGACTCGAGCGGCCGACGCCCACCGAGGAGTCTCTCCATTGGCGCATTCATGGGCCTGTCGGTGTCATGGCTCTGGCCGACGCGCTAACCCGTGAGGCTCGATCTGAAGATGAACGAGTCTTTTTAACGGCAGAACTCGCCTTGGAGGTGTTACGGGTCAGGCCACAGACTGCCCAGGGTTCCCTGACTACGAACGAAGTGCGGAAAGCACTTCGTGAGGCCGCCGAAGAACTGGTGAAGCGTTTGGCGTTGGCTATGGAACCTAAGATCGGTTCCCTGCGTCGATACTTGGACAATGTCCTCAAGCGGCTCGGAGAAAACTAAACGATGTCTCACCTATATCCATTCCTCAAGGGGATCAATCTTCATGTAGAGGGCAGGATCTCGGTTGAAGACGCCGCGCGGCAAGAGGTCACGGCCAAAGAGATACTCGTGCGGCTAAAAAATCAACCAGGCGTCATTCTCGCCGACGAGGTTGGAATGGGAAAGACTTTCGTTGCATTAGCTGTAGCTGTATCGGTTGCGGTGGCAAACTATAAACGGCGGCCCGTGGTAGTCATGGTTCCTCCATCTCTTCAAGATAAGTGGCCTATCGACTTTTCTCTCTTTGTATCGAGATGCCTGAGCAGGGATCTCCAGAGCAGTTTTCGATACGGAAAAGCTACGCGTGCCGAGGAATTCCTCAAGATGCTGGATGATCCTATAGAGAGACGCCGCTCGATCATTTTTGTAACGCATGGGGCCTTGAGCCGGGGCCTTTCCGACAAATGGGTGAAACTGGCACTAATCCGTCAAGCTCTTTTCCATAGATATGGGATTGACGAATTGAAGCGCGATCTTTGCAAGATCTTGGGCCATCTCCTTTGGTCCACGTGGATGGATACTCACTTCGGCCCTGAACTCTGGGAGGATCTGCTCAGAGAGAGTCCGGAGAATTGGCTGTCTAGATTGAGAAAGTGGCAAATAGACCCGGAGGATGACGACGATCAAACTACGGATGATGATCCCGTGCCTCGTGCAGTGTGCGATGTCCTGAGAGGCTTGAATACAGATAACTTATTAGAGAAGCTAAAGAATATCCCAAGACGACAAAGTGAACATTTTGATCAACGCATCCAAATCGCCCGGCAAGAAATCCAAGACGCGCTTCGTTCTGTCTGGAAGGAGTGCATCCAGCGGCTGAAGCTGCGTTTGCCCTTACTCATTCTAGATGAAGCTCACCATCTAAAGAATCCGGACACTCAACTCGCTTCCCTGTTCCGATGTCAAGATGCAAATAACGACGCACATGAAGTCACTCGGGGTGCTTTAGGCGGAGCGTTCGAAAGGATGCTCTTCCTAACGGCTACACCTTTCCAGCTTGGACATAATGAACTTTGCTCTGTGCTGGATCGCTTTGAGGGTATTGCCTGGAATAGCCGGCTCGCGCCACAATCCGGCACTGATGGTTTCAGGGATAACATTGCCGCCTTGCGAAAGGCTTTAGATGCGGCACAAGAATCGGCGTTGCGGCTTGACGAAGCTTGGGGTCGCCTCCGGCCTGAACATCTCTATATCGATAATAATAGGGTCGATGACGTCGAAGAATGGTGGCAGACCATCCAGCAGCGGGGAGATAATTTTCCCGAGGTTAAGCGCATTCTTCATATTCATAAGGGTGTTTATGGCAAGATGCGTGAAGCAGAAAAGCTCTTAAGGCCATGGGTTATCCGTCATCTGAAGCCACGCCGACTTCCCGCGCCGAATCAACATATTCCTCGCCGCATCAGGCTTCCCGGCCGGGCTATTTTGGGCGACGGCAAAGAGACCGAGAGTCGCGGATTGGACATTGAGGGGGAACCGCTCGTCCCGTTTCTTCTTGCGGCCCGAGCGACCGCATGCTCCGCCCAAGGTAGAGCGCTGTTCGCTGAGGGGTTAGCCTCGAGCTACGAGGCTTTTCTTCATACACGCGAGGCTAACAAAAAACAGGAGGGCTGTCTGCCCGTGGATACCGACGATGAAGGCTCGATGGAAGCTCCTAGCACGGAAGAATTATCTTGGTATCTCGAACAACTAAGCGATCTTGTGCCCACGAATGACCCAGAATTATCTGCTTCTCATCCCAAGATTGCCGCAACGGTGCGCCGTGTGGTGGAAACTTGGAAACAGGGCGAGAAGGTCTTGGTGTTTTGCCATTTTATAGCGACCGGCCGGGCACTTCGGGCGGCGATCTCTCACGCGATTCGGGGGGAGATTGCCCAACTCGGCGCTGATAAACTCGGCTGCCCCCCGGCTGACGTTTTTAATGAATTGGATAAACTCGGCAAACGGTTTTTTGACGAGGACTCACCAATACGCCGTTCCTGCAACGTGGAGGTCGACAAGATACTCCAGCTTTTTCCCGAGCTCGCCGAAAAACATGACGCTCTCAGCGAAGCAGTTCGCCGAAATGTTCGCACTCCGTCATTCCTTGTCCGATACTTCCCCCTAAAGGGAGGGCGTTTACGAGAAGAGGATATGGTGGAAGCGCTTAACAAGCCCGATCAATCTGGAATGACGCTCCAAAAGCTCATTATGGGCTTCTTCGAATTCCTGAATAATCGGTGCGACCAAAAGGGCCGGGCTGCCTTTATCGATGCGATCGGTAGCATCCAAACTGGTTTCTATGTGGGCCGTGCGCTGGATGAAGCCTACTCTGACGATGAACTTCAAGGGGAGGACGTGAAAAAGCTGCTTCCTAATATTCGGTTGGTCAATGGGACCACGAGTCAAGTCACAAGACAACGATTAATGCTGGCCTTCAATACGCCTTTTTTCCCCGAAATTGTTGTGGCGAGCAGCGTTTTGGCGGAGGGGGTCGATCTGCAGCTGAATTGCCGATACGTCATTCACCACGACCTCTGTTGGAATCCAAGCACGTTAGAGCAAAGGACCGGGCGTATCGATCGCGTCGGTGCCAAGGCCGAACGCTGCGGCCTGTCTATCTACGTTTATTTGCCATACATCAACGAGACGCAGGACGAGAAGATGTACAAGGTGGTGATGGATAGGGAGCGCTGGTTCAGTGTCGTCATGGGTGAGAAGTTTGACTTGAGCGAATTGGCGACTGAGAAATTGTCCCGCAGGATCCCATTGCCGGAATCGGTCGCTAAGAACCTCGCATTTAGGCTCGAGGTTATTCGTCGAGGCTTGGATCCCAATGTCGGGGATAGCCCTTCAGACATATAGGAGAGGGAGAAAAAAGATGCCAATTCCAGACTATCAATCAATTATGCTTCCGTTAATCGAGCTCGCAGGGTATGGAAAGGAATTCCATCATCGCGAAGCCTCAGAGGAGCTAGCAAAACACTTTGAGCTTACAGATGAAGATAGAAAAGAACTCTTGCCCAGTGGTCAGCAATATATCTTCGAAAATCGGGTTGGCTGGGCGATAACCTATCTAAAAAAAGCTGGGCTTCTTGAAAAAACAAGACGCGGCTATTTCAAAATTACAGCTCGGGGACTCAAGGTCCTTAAAGACAAACCACGGGCAATAAATGTTGCCTTTTTAAGGCAATTCCCCGAATTCATTGAATTCCAGGCAATTAAGAGAGAAAAGGGCGATAGAGCGGGCCAGGAGGAAGAGAGAGAGCTCGATACTCCTGAAGAAGCTATTGAATCCGCATATCAAAAGCTCAGAAAAAATATGACGTCAGATCTTATACAGATCGTTAAGAAAGTATCCCCGTCTTTCTTTGAGAAATTAGTCGTGGACTTGCTCCTAAAAATGGGCTATGGGGGTACACGAAAGGATGCGGGCGAGGCAATAGGGAAAAGTGGTGACGAGGGTATTGACGGCATAATCAAAGAAGACAGACTCGGCCTGGATGTCGTTTATGTGCAGGCCAAGAAATGGGAAAATTCAGTCAGCCGGCCCGAGATTCAGAAGTTCGCCGGCGCCCTTCAGGGTCAAAGGGCTAAAAAGGGCATATTCATAACAACTTCCTCATTTACAAAGGACGCCATAGATTATGCCTCCCGCATTGAGAATAAAATTGTGCTTATTGACGGAGAAGAACTGGCAAATCTGATGATCGACCATGGCATCGGCGTAGCCACGTCAGCTTCTTACGAAATCCGGAGGATAGATCAAGATTACTTTATAGAGGATTGAGGTTGGATCAGGCCGAAGCCAAGGGAGGTGGGCCGAGATGGCAGCAAGAATAGCTGAATTATTCCGGGACATTCCTTGGGATAAATGGGAAAAGATATTGGAGCGTGCCCAACCGGGTGTCCATCCTTCTTACCCTGGCGCCGGAAAAGTATGTTTGCCGGTCCGCGCTGTGCTTACCCTTCTCCGCTCCCACCTTGGCCTCAGCTTCGATCAGCATCATCTGCCGGGCGACCCATTCCAGCATGGCCAGAACTGGGTCCTGTTCCGTGATAAATCCCAATAGCACTTTCTTCAGAAGTCCCTTATAATGGGTTGGGGCCATCGTAGTAGTAAATCTCCTCTCTTTCCGTTTAGCATTCGAAGAGAGTTTACGATGGCTCGTCTCCTATGGCAAATTGCAAACATCACTGTACACTAGCCTGTAAAAGGTCAATCGATATTAATGCACATTAAACTCGAGCGGATGGTCACTGTTCAGGAAGGCCGACGTTGAAGCTTGACTTGAGTCCGAAAAGGTGAGATGAAGGTTTTATGAAAGGAGGAAACGCGATGCATAATAAGAGCGGCGTCGTTAAAAAATACGGACGAAGGTGGAAAAGAAATGATTACGAAAGGGAAGATTTTAAGAAAGTCCCGAAATATCGTGGAAAACGGGCTGGACTCTATATCCTCTATAAAGGGAAGAAGATCGTTTACGTCGGAAGAAGCGAGAAAAATATTCGCTTGCGGCTTGTCGGTCACACAAGGGATAGGATAAAGGACAATTGGGATTCGTTCTCGTGGTTTATAACAAGTGGAAAATATGCTGCGGATTTAGAGGCATTGCTATTCAATATTTTTTGGGACGTCGTCCAGATAAAGGAGTCTATTAATAAGGCTTCGTTCATCAAAGCAGAGAAGTGTCGGCCGGTCAGAAAGAATCCTTGAGCCATTGTCTTGGTGATGATTGCAATCACCAATTTGATTACTATATTTCTAAAAGGACAAGACCAAAAAATTCCCCTTCTTCGCTCTATCTATATAGATGAGGCCCGCCCCGTAGGGGCCAAACTGTCAATTAGCATAGGGGTCAATCGCGGCGAGAGAAAAACGACAGGATACTATCATCTTTTCTATCGGGGGCGATTCCCCCTGGCTCCCGCGTCCCAGATCAGTTGGTGAAGGTCGGCATGGCGTCGCTGGTGTCGTCTCGGAATTCTGACTGAAAGATCTAGGTGCAAATTCTCGAAGTTCGTTACCGAGGTCGGTGATTTACGCTTGCTGTTCCTCCCATTTGCTAAACTGCAATAGGGAGGGCATCCACACCTCGACATCGAAGTCGGCTGCCACATCATTCAGTCGGTTCAGTTGACGCTTATCACTTGGCTTGGGGCAGGCCAAAGCCACAAGCGCCATGCACGCAGTCGCGTCAAGCCCCATCTTGTCCTGAAGCAAGTCGCGCACGGTTGGTGTCTTTCTTATGAACTCGCGATACAGCACGGCCTGGCTGACCGCGTGCCGAAAGTATTGCCCGCGCCCATCATCCCAGCACTTAGCATATTTCAATTCGACTACCCACGGCACTTTGCCCCTGCGCATGAGGATGTCCACGTAGCGTGCCTTATCTTCCGTATACCACTTCGCTGGGAATTGGAATGGGGGACTCCCAAAGGCAGGTTTTAGGGCGGCCCCCGCAAGGCTCCCGGGCAGTATAGGGAGCTCCCCGCGGAGGATAAGAGCCTCATAGAAATGTTCGGGCTGGTAGTTTAAGTTCTTCAGGTCGCCCCCCTTTTTTCGGCTTTCCACGATATTGCGAATTGCCTTAGCCACCGATTTCACGTCGGCCATGGTGAACTTTTCTGGCGCACATTTCAGTAGCTCCTTGGCTACTTCGCCGGCCTGTGAACGGTTTCCGTCCCTTCCGGGGAGGCCGACGCGTAGACGCCCCCATTCTTTGTTGCGCCAATAAACGCGGCATACCTCCAAGCCCTCAGCACGTCCTGACCAGTAACTCACATTTACCCCGAGGTACCAACGGAAGGAAGGATCATCGACCTCATCGGAAAGCGCTCTCACTAGCTTCGGTTCTTTTTCTTCAAAACGATGATCTATTTTCACCATCCAACTCTTGACATCCTCGTCATCCTCGAAAGTTGGACAAGGGGGCAGAGTCGTTGGCATTCCATCCAGCATGATTTCCAGCGAGGGCTTCAAACCCGGGCGACGGGCGGCCAAAAGGGTGGCGAGTGCTTCGAATACCTTGTCCCTGAAATTGCCGTCTCCGATAACGAGCCTGAGAACTGAGACACCTCGGTATTTCACACGGCACCAATCGATTGCATCGTCCAGGGAGCTTATCTGCGCTTTGGCACGAAGGTCACCCCCAATGCCAGCGGTCGGCACCCTGTCCCATTCGCCGCGAGGCAGGCTCGGCAACGGGTCCGATTTCGGGTCGAGTTCGTATTCGATATGTCCACACTTATCCTTAAGAAATTTCCGGATTTTGTTGGTGTTCATTAGCTTCTCCTTTTCATCCGTCCTGGCCGACGGCAATTCTCCGGATATTATATTTGAGACATTTCCAATGCCATGAATTCTCGATCAATTCATAATCAGCCAGTTTAGCTCTGTTGATCAAGTCTGTATCTTCGACATTTTCGTCCATTGTCCAATAATAATTGTCGTCAAAAATGTAATAGAACCGTTGGCGTTTATAGTAAGAGGCTTTAAAACCAGCATCACGAATAAATTGAGCCACGCTGATAAATTCAGCCTTATGCTCGAGACCAACTTTTTCAAGAACTATATATTCATGGGGTGCCTTATCTGCATAAGTTTTGGCGAAAGTCCATTTAAATCTGCTAACAAAGTTGCGGAAATCATTTTCGGTAAACATATTTTTAAGAATGATAAAGCGTCCCCTCATGATATGTCAATCAAATCGGGCAGTTACAGGGCCGTCCCGTTCGTCACGGTCAACCGCGATTTCCCGGACGACCGGGTGAGGTTCACGGCTGCCCACGAGCTCGGCCACCTCCTCTGCGGCTTCCCGGAGAGGGATGGCGCGGAGAGCCTCTGCTATGCCTTTGCGGGGGCGTTCCTCCTGCCGCGGGACGCAGTCGAGAGGGCCCTGATGCCGGCGCGCCGGAAAATCTCGTTCTGGGAGCTCAAGGAGCTCAAGGAGAGCTACGGCATCTCGCTCCAGGCCATTATCTACCGGGCCCGGGCGCTCGGGCTCGTGACCGGAAGACAGGTGCGGAATTTCCGCGAGACGATCAGGGCGAACGGCTGGCCCGTCACCGAGCCTGTGGAGTACCGGAGAAACGGCAGGCCTCGAGGCTGAGGCGGCTTCTGAGTTATGCCGTGGCCGAGACGATCATCGCTCCGGAGCGCGCCGCGGCGCTGGCCGGCGTCTCCACAGCGGAGTTCCTGAGCGAACTCGGAGAAGTATTTTAAATTCACATATGAAATTAGGGGACACGATCCCAATTCCAGAGAATTGGGTCATGTCCCCCAATTTCAGTCACCGAATTTCAGGAACCAAATGCTCTTTTCCTTCGGCCCGAGAGAGGGCATATACAAATAGCCTTCTTCATCAATTCATTAGGCGAGCTCATATGAGACAAGCGCAAATCATTTATTGACTAATCTTAGATTAATCAATATTCTTTTTACCGATGGAATAAAGGGGACGATCAGCCATGAAATGCCCAAAATGTCAGGCCGATGTCTCGGATGATTCCCGCTTCTGCAGCAAATGCGGAACATCTGTTCATCCTTCTGATGAGGCCTTCTTATCTCATACCAGGACGATCCTGAAATCCATAGAAGAGCGATCTCCTGGAACCTTCCTTGCCGGCAAATACAAGATCGTTGAAGTCGTGGGAAGGGGAGGCATGGGCATCGTGTATAAGGCTGAGGATACGAAGCTCAAACGAAATATCGCCCTTAAATTCCTGCCTCCAGAATTGATACGGAATGAAGAGGCCAGAGAACGTTTTGTTCTTGAAGCTCAGGCGGCCGCGGCTCTATCCCACCCCAATATCTGCACTATCCATGAAATTTGTGAAGAGGAAGGCAACTCCTTCATTGCCATGGAATACATCGAAGGACAGAGCTTGAAAGCGAGGATGAAGAGAGCACCGCTGGGTGTGGAAGAAGCAGTGGACATTGCTGTCCAGGTGGCCGAGGGTTTGGAGGAGGCTCATAAGAAGGGGATCATCCACCGGGACATCAAAAGCGCCAACATCATGGTGACTGATAAAGGTCAGGCCAAGATTATGGATTTTGGGCTGGCCAAGGTCAAAGGGGGGACTCTGCTGACAAGGGAAGGAACGACTCTGGGGACCGTCGCTTATATGTCGCCGGAGCAAGCTCGAGGTGAAGAAGTCGATCATCGCTCCGACATCTGGTCGTTGGGAGTGGTCCTGTATGAGATGCTTAGCGGGAGGCTCCCTTTCATAGGAGACCACGAAGCCTCGATTCTCTATTCTGTCGTGCACGAGGAGCCGAAGCCGCTCAAAGCCATAAAACCTGATATCCCGGTTGAGCTGCAGTTGATCATCGCTCGTGCATTAAAGAAAAGGCCCGAATCCCGTTATTCCTCAGCCTCAGAAATGCTGAACGACCTAAAGAATTACAGAGATAGTTTGAGAGCCGGCGAGTTGGGAGCCTACAGCTTCCGTTCCTTCCTCCGTCTCATTCGGAAACCTGTTGTTGCCATTCCGGCAGTTGTCCTCATCGCTGCCGTCGCCGTCGCCCCGGTCTGGTTCTTCAACCGCCAGGCCAGGATCCGTTGGGCCAGAGATGTGGCTGTCCCCGAGATCAGGAAGCTTATTGAAGAGCAGAAATTCCCGGCGGCCTTTAGTCTGGCGGAGAAAGCGGAAAAGATCATTCCCAAAGAACCGCAATTGATGGAGCTGCTGCCGCAGGTTGAACGGGACTTCTCCTTCCGAACGACCCCCCCGGGAGCCGATGTCTATCTCTATGATGAGATCGACGGAATCTGGAAGAACGTCGGTCGATCGCCGATCGATAAGGTGAGAGTTTGGCCGGGATATCATCTATTTAAGATCGAAAAAGAGGGGTATGAACCCATCGAGGGGGCCGAGCTGACGTCTTACGCACTCGAGATCGAGAGGACGCTGGAGGAAAAAGGGAGCCTGCCGCCGGGAATGACCAGGATCCCGGGCGGCAAAGATGAACTTTCGTTGGCGAATCTCGCGGGCAGACAAGATCTCAATGACTACCTCATCGACAAGCATGAAGTCACGACCAAAGAATTCAAGAAGTTCATCGACCAGGGAGGCTATGAAAAAAGGGAGTATTGGAAACAACCGTTCAAGAAGGACGGCGAAACACTATCCTGGGAACAAGCGATGGACGAATTCAGGGACAGGACGGGAAGGCCCGGTCCGGCGACCTGGGAAATGAGCGATTTCCCGGAAGGCCGGGACGATCATCCGGTCGGCGGGATCAGCTGGTATGAAGCCGCGGCCTACGCCGAATTCGTGGGGAAGAGCCTGCCGACCGTCTATCATTGGGACTGGGCGGCAGATCCGTGGCTCAACTACATCTATATTTTCCTCGGCAATTTCAGCGATCACGACACCTGGCCGATCGGCACTTCACGATGTGTCAGCTCTTATGGCGTTCATGACATGGCAGGGAACGTCCGCGAATGGTGTTGGAACGAGAATGGCGACTGGAGATTCCTTCTGGGTGGCGCCTGGAACGATCAGTCTTACATGTTCAATTTTGCCTTTTCACAACCCCCCATGGATCGGTCCCCGAGCAATGGATTCCGGTGCATCAAATACCTGGGAGCAGATGATAACCGGGCAGCCCTGAAAGAAAAGATCGAGGTTGTTCCCACCATCGATTTTCTGAGCAAGCAACCGGTCTCGGACGAAGTTTATAAGATTTATCTGGACATGTATGCGTATGACAAAAAAGAGCTTCGCAGCCGGACCGAATCCGTCGACGAGAGTGACAAAGACTGGATCAAGGAAAAGGTCTCCTTTGATGCCGCCTATGGCGGAGAGCGCGTTCCGGCCTATCTTTTTCTGCCGAAATCCGGCCAACCGCCGTATCAGACCGTCGTGTATTTTCCGGGGAGCAATGCGATCGACATGCGTTCGAGCGATAAAAATGAATCCTTGCGTGTCAGCAACTTCGATTTCATCATGAAAAGCGGGCGGGCGTTGCTGTTTCCGATCTATAAGGGCACTTATGAACGGGGCGACGGCCAGGCTTCCAGCATACCCGACGAGACGAATTCCTATAAAGAACATGTCATTCAATGGGCAAAAGACCTCAGGAGGTCCGTTGACTATCTGGAAACCCGGAGCGATATCGACTCTGATCAGCTCGCTTATTACGGTTTTAGTTGGGGAGGACGATTAGGCGGCCTGATGGTTGCCGTAGCTGGGCGTTTTAAAACGGCCATTCTTTATGTTGCGGGATTCAGATTTCAAAAACAGAAACCGGAAGTCGATCCTTTTCATTTCGTATCGCGGGTCCGCATTCCCGTTCTCATGCTGAACGGCCGCTATGACAGTTTTTTCCCTCACGAAACCTCGCAAATTCCGATGTTCAAGCTCCTGGGAACACCCGAGGAACACAAACGCCATCTCATTTATGACACCGGGCATCTCATTCCCAGGAATCAGCTCATCAAAGAATCCCTCGAGTGGCTGGATAGATACTTAGGACCAATGAAATAAAAACTCAAAAAACGCCTTCCGGATTTCTTTGTCGTCACTAATAAGCCTATCAAAGTCCGCAGCCCTCCAGCGCAATGCCTTGCCCATTTTGTGAGGTTTGCAAAGAGCGCAAGATCTTCTTTTCCTTTTTAATTCCGATCCCCTTGCCGATTAGACGCCAGTTTTTTCTCTGTTTCGGCGAGGCTTCCTTAAGCCTGGGGAACCATCCCAGAGGCACGCTGATTTCTCTTCCGGCTCTGAGATGGCTCTAAAGTCCGAGAAAGGAGGGGCGGTCGGACAGGCCGGACAAAAAACAGAAAAAAGAATCCGGCCTCTACTTTACCTCCATCCACCGCTGGGTGCGCATCTGATTTACCATCTTGAGGTATTACCAAACAGGAATCCGAAATATCGTGAATGTTTGGTAATTTTCGTTTGACAAAGAGTTACCAAACAAATTATGATAATAACGACAATGTTTGGTAAAAGGAGCGAAATATGAAGGTCATTAAGGGCGTCTTAGCCGAAGAGCTCGAGAATTCACTCCAGATGAAGAAGCGCTATGCCGAAGCTCTTCAAAAACTTCCGAGAGGCAGTCTTGTTAAGAAGAACATCGGAGGCCGCAATTATTATTATCTTGCCTTTCGAGAAAATGAGAAGGTCAGATTCGTCTATAAAGGTAGGCTCTCCGAAGGTGAGGTGAAGAGATGTAAGGAAGCGCAAAAAATGCGAGCAAAGTATAGAAAGCTTTACCGGCAGGTCAATCAGCAAATCGTTTTCCTTAAGAAGGTCCTGCGTGGAAAAACAGTATAGTCTTTGCTTGAAGGTTCTAAGGCGGCTTAAAGAGGCTGGCGTTCTTGATGAGGCTATGGTGATTGGAAGCTGGTGTATATATTTCTATAGAGATTACTTCGCAGAGCCGGATTATACGTCAACTATAAGAACACGGGATATCGATTTTCTTTTGCCTCGGCGGCTAAAATCTATAGATAAAATTGACCTTCCTGAGTTGTTTAAAGACCTTGGGTTTGTAATTGATTTTAGCCCCAAAGGAGCTCTGAGACTTGTGCATCCTGAGCTTATCATTGACTTCCTTGTTCCAGAGAGAGGGAAAGGAGACGATAATCCTTTCCCGATGCCTCAATTGGGCTTGAACGCCCAAAAGCTAAGGTTCTTGGAGGTCCTCCTAGAGCATCCCATGAAGATTAAGGTTGATGATTTTACGCTGACTCTTCCTCACCCAGCTGCATTTGCCCTCCAAAAGCTAATCATTTCTTGGAGAAGGTCAAAAGAAGAAAAGAAACTCAAAGAAAGACAGGAAGGAATTCGGATGTTGAACTTACTCGTAACAAAAGGAGAAACAAATAGCATCATAAGCATTTTTAATACTTTTCCTCGGAAATGGAAAACGAGCATCGTTAGGGCACTCGAGGTTTCCGACGCAACGGATTTATTTAAGATATTAAGCCAATATAAATAGCTGATAAGATCTCTTCTCGTGCCTGACCCTGGAGCCAGATCACCGGAGAGCCCATCAAAGAATCCGTCCTTTGCTTCACCATGAAATTCCGGGGACACTAACCCGAATTCGTGAGAATTATGAGCCAAGCGGCCCGGCGGAAACGTCTCTTACCTTGACAAAGGCAGGCGACCGGCATAAATTATAATTGACCAATTAATTGGTCTAAAAATAGACCAATTTGGAGAAATCACTCATGAGCTATTCAGAGACGGTCCCGCTGAGCAAGGCCAAGGCTTGTCTTTCCGAGTTCATCCGGAGGGTCCGGGAGGAACACGAGTCTTTCGCCATCACCCACAGGGGCAGGGTCGAAGGAGTTCTCCTGAGCATCGAGGAGTACGAAAGCCTTGTCGAAACCCTGGAAATCCTGAGCGACAGGGATCTTATGGCGAGCATCCGCCGGGGACGCAGGGATGAGAAGGCCGGAAGGCTTCACTCTTATACGGAGGTCCTCCCGGAAAAATGAAGGAGTCTCGTTACAGCGTTTTCTTTACGAAAGAAGCGAAGCGGAACGTCGAGAAGCTGGACCCTTCGATCAAGAGAATCATCAAGAAGGCCATAGAATCCTTAGCCGTCAACCCCGCCAAAGGAAAGCCGCTGGCCTATGACCTGGCCGGGTTGCATTCGCTGAGAACAGCCCACTATCGGGTTATCTACCGGATAAGGGAGAAACAACTCATCATCATCGTCATCGCCGTCGGCCACCGCAAAGAGATCTATAAGAGACTCAAGGAGCTCCTCTCCGGACTTTGAATTGAACGCGAGAAGTCAAGGAGTCTGACCATGCCCGAATATTCGATCTTGCAGCTCGGGACGTTCGAGGAATGTGCGCTTCAGTACTGGCTCATCTACGTTGACCGCATCAAGCGCTACGAGGAGGGGGTTGAGACCTTCCTGGGCCAGCGTTTCCACGAGGCGATGGAGTGGCTCTATCGCGAGCGCGCTTTCCGGGTCATCCCGCTCGAGGAGTTGTTGGCCTACTACGAGAAAGCCTGGGCCGAGAAATGGCATACTGAGGTGAAGATCAACAGGAAAGAGCGCAGCGGCGACGACTATAAGCTGATGGGGCGGCGCTTCATCGAGGACTATTATAAGCGGCACCACCCGTTTGACGAGGGCCGGGTTCTGGGGCTCGAGCGCTACATCCGGTTCCCTCTTGCCGAGGGGACACGCCACGGCTGCAAGGGGATCATCGACAGGATCGAGGCCGAGCGGGAGTTCGCGCCGCACGAATCGGCGTTGTGCAATTGGTGCCCGTATTGGGATTTATGCCCGGTGAAAAAGCACCTGGTGAAGGTCGAGGGGT
>Ga0315277_10001535_pt1 | contig 33603 bp, 27 predicted proteins | sample YL17G05_15_MG_FD_203695 | JGI IMG/M metagenome (GOLD analysis project Ga0315277, IMG submission 203695) | Sediment microbial communities from Yellowstone Lake, YNP, Wyoming, USA - YL17G05_15 | ecosystem: Environmental > Aquatic > Freshwater > Lake > Sediment | place: USA: Wyoming | collected...
GCCAGGGCCGAGAGATTGGGGGTGCGTACATCGCCGCCGTAACATTCGGCATCGGAATACCCCATGTCATCGGCAAGGATTAAGACGACGTTGGGCCGGCCCGGCTGGTCCGCCGAGGCCCTCTTGGACGTCAGAGCGGCAACAGCTCCGCCGCCAAGCGACGCCGCCGTCCTTCTCAGGAAATCGCGTCTGGTCATAGCCATATTCGCCTCCTATTGTGCTCAAACCTCGTACTCTGTCAAGATTGAAACTAACTATAGGCATCAATGCCGAGAAATAGCGGTGTCAATCCATACGGGACCGTGGGTCCGAGTCAAGAAAATGGCTATGCCATGTGGCTACGCCACGGCCTAACCGGCTTAACCACAAAATCGACGACGATGAGCCTTCAATTATGGCGGAAGGCATATTCTCAAACACGCCGGTCCTGCCCGTTGAGACAACGATAAATCCCTTCCCGTAGTCGGTGCCGTGCACTTGGCCGTCGGGCTCATGCTCAGTGAAATGCTCGGGTGCGGCTTTGTTAAAGCCTATGTTCTTTATTTGCCGATACTTATGTTATTGATGACAATTGGTTTTTGTTGGCCGGCCGAGGGCGGCGATACCGGTCGGCCGGACAGGTTGCTTTGAAGCATGCTGAATGCAGCGGGTGCTTTACGTGGTTTTTTTGCGCATCCGAGGGGGACGGAGTCCGTTTTTCAATTGATTATTTACTATTGATTATTGATTATTCACTCCGTCGTGGGCGGATATACAGTATTGATTATTTACTATTGATTATCGGGCGGTGAGCGGCTCCTCCAGGGTAGCGGAGTCATTTTTCGGGTTTGATATGAGGGCATTGGTTACTGGCGGTGCTGGTTTTATCGGGTCTCACTTGGTTGAGCGCCTGCTCGAAGACGGGGGCGAAGTTGCTGTCGTCGATAACCTCAGCACGGGGAGTCTTACAAACATTGAGGCGTTTGAGGGCGCGGCGGGATTCGATTTCGTCGAGGGGGATATCCGGGACGGCGAGCTGATGATGAGACTCGCTGAGAAGAGCGATGTCATCTTTCACCTGGCGGCGGCGGTGGGCGTGCAGTTGATTGCGGACGACCCGGTTCACACAATCGAGACGAATATCGGGGGCACTGAGACGGTGCTCGAAGCGGCGAACAGGTTCGGCGCTAAGACACTGATTGCCTCGAGCAGCGAGGTTTACGGCAAGAGCGAGGCCGTGCCCTTCGGCGAGGAGAGCGACCTTGTATTCGGCAGCACGAGCATGTCGCGCTGGGCTTATGCGTGCAGCAAGGCGATAGACGAATTTCTGGGGCAGGCATTTTATCAGCAGTTCGGTTTGGACGTTGTGATCGCGCGGTTTTTCAATACGATTGGGCCGCGGCAGACGGGGCGGTACGGGATGGTTGTTCCGCGATTTGTGGCTGCGGCGCTGCGGAATGAGCCGGTGCGAATATATGGGAGCGGCAAGCAGAGCCGCTGCTTTTGTTACGTGGGCGACCTGGTCGAGGCACTGGTGGGTCTTATGAATTGCAAGCAAGCGGCGGGAAGAGTTTACAACGTCGGCTCGAATGAGGAGATAAGCATCGAGGCCCTGGCTGAGAAGATTATCGAGATGACGGGCAGCAAGAGCAGGAAGGAATATATCTCTTATGAAGATGCTTACGGCAGGCCAATCGAAGATATGATGCGGCGGGTGCCGAATATCGAGCGGATTCGGCGGACAATAGGGTGGCAGCCGAAGACGAGCCTGACGCAGACTTTGGAGAAGATTATCGAGAGCCTCAAGGGCGCTGCGAAGAGCTGAGTTCAGAAGAGGAATCCACTTCGCCTTTGGGGCTTCACACAGGAGGAGATTGCCACGCTCTGGTGGTTAAGCCTTGTCATAGCTGGAAGGTCGCCGTCCCCAGGGGATAAATCCCGGCGACCGCTTAACGGAGCTGGCACTGATGTTTATATGATATGCGAACGACGCTAAGCAAGCGGGAATAACAGAGTAAACACGGCGATTATGTCAGAGACTCTTGGGAAATAGGGAATATTATGAAGAAGGCGTTGATTACGGGCATTACGGGGCAGGATGGCTCTTATCTGGCTGAGCTGCTGCTTGCGAAGGGGTATGAGGTCTGGGGTTTGCTCAGGCGGAGCTCGTCGTTTCATACGGGCAGGATCGACCATATCTACCGGGACCCGCACGAGCATCCGAGACTGCGATTGGTTTACGGCGATTTGACGGATGGGAGCAATCTTTCTGCAATCATAGGCGAGGTTCGGCCGGACGAGGTCTATAATTTAGGGGCGCAGAGCCACGTTCGCGTGAGTTTCGATATGCCTATCTATACGGCGGATACGGACGGTCTTGGGACGCTTCGGCTGCTGGAGGCGATTCGTTCGTGCGGCAAGGCGGTTCGGTTCTACCAGGCGTCGAGCAGCGAGATGTACGGCAAGGTAGTTGAGACTCCGCAGACGGAGGCGACGCCGTTTCACCCGCGCAGTCCTTACGGCTGCGCCAAGGTGTTTAGCTTCTGGCAGACGGTGAATTATCGCGAGGCTTATGGGATGTTCGCGAGCAACGGGATTCTGTTCAACCACGAATCTCCGAGACGCGGGGAGACATTCGTTACGCGGAAGATTACGCGGGCGGCTGCGAGAATCAAGTTGAGCCTGCAGGAGAAGGTTTATCTCGGCAATCTCGATGCGAAGCGCGACTGGGGCTATGCGGGCGATTATGTCGAGGCGATGTGGCTTATGCTGCAGCAGGAGCGGTGCGGGGATTACGTCGTGGCGACGGGGGAGAGCCACTCGGTTAAGGAATTCGCTCAGGAAGTCTTCGGCTATCTTGATTTGGACTGGGAGGACTATGTCGAGATCGACACTCGGTACTACAGGCCGAGCGAGGTTGACATGCTCGAAGGCGACGCGAGCAAGGCGAGGAGAGAGCTCGGATGGGCGCCGAAGGTGGGATTCAAGGAGCTTGCGAGGATGATGACGGATGCGGATATGAAGATCGCCAAACGTGAAAAGATGATCGAGGAGCGGGAGAAAGCGGAACGATGAGCAGTTTCTTCAAAGGCAAACGGATTGTTGTCACGGGCGGGGCGGGGTTCCTCGGGCGATATGTCACCGAGGGGCTGAAAAGGCGCGGGTGCAGGAATATCCTGGTGCCGAAGATAGAGGACTATGACCTCGTCAGTCTGGGCGACATTATCCGGATGTACGATGATATGAATCCGGATATTGTCATTCACTTGGCGGCGGTGGTCGGCGGCATCGGCGCCAATCGCAGGCATCCGGGCAGATTCTTCTACGAGAACCTGATGATGGGCGTGCAGCTTATGGAGCAGGGCAGGCGGCGCGGGCTGGAAAAGTTTGTGGCGATAGGCACGGTTTGTGCGTATCCAAAGCATACGCCGGTGCCCTTCAAGGAGGAAGATATATGGAGCGGTTATCCTGAGGAGACCAACGCGCCGTACGGGCTTGCCAAGAAGATGCTGCTTGTGCAATCGCAGGCGTATCGCCAGGAGTACGGGTTCAACTCGATCTTTCTTTTGCCGGTGAATCTATACGGGCCTGGCGACAATTTCGAGCCTGAGACGAGCCACGTGATACCGGCGATAATAAAGAAATGCGTCGAAGCAATCGAGAGCGGGCGGGACTATATCGAGTGCTGGGGGACGGGCAATGTCTCGCGGGAGTTCGTTTACGCGGCGGACGCGGCTGAGGCGATACTTCTTGCGACGGAGCGATACGACGGAGCTGAGCCGGTGAATATCGGCTCGGGGACGGAGATCAGGATAAACCGGCTCGCAGAGAAGATCGCTAAGCTGACCGGTCTTGACGGTTCTATCCGGTGGGACAGCTCGCAGCCGGACGGCCAGCCGAGGCGATGTCTCGACGTTTCCCGAGCGAAGATGCTCTTTGGGTTCGAGGCGAAGACGGCGCTGGATGACGGACTCAAGGCAACGATTGAGTGGTACAAGGCACACTGCAAGTAAGGATGCTGATATGAAGAATTTTGCCTTGATAGGGGTCGGGGGCTACATCGCTCCGCGGCACTTGCGGGCCATTAAGGAGACGGGTAACGTGCTGGTGGCGGCCTTGGATAAGAGCGATTCCGTGGGGATACTCGACTCCTATTTTCCGGAGGCGGATTTTTTCACGGAGTTCGAGCGATTCGACAGGCATCTTGAGAAGCTCAGGAGAGAGAAGGCCCTTGCGATAGATTATGTCTCGATATGCTCGCCTAATTATCTCCACGATGCACACGTGAGATTCGCATTGCGGATCAAGGCCGATGCGATCTGTGAAAAGCCTCTTGTCTTGAATCCCTGGAATATCGCGGCCCTGCAAGCGATCGAGGCGGAGAGCGGCAGGCGGATTCATACCATTTTGCAGCTCAGGCTCCACCCGGCAATAGCGGCGTTGAAAGAGAGGATAGAGCGTTCGGCGCCGGGTAAGATTTATGAAGTTGACTTGACGTATATCACAGCGCGAGGTCATTGGTATATGACCTCGTGGAAGGGCGACATCAGCAAATCGGGCGGGGTGGCGACGAATATCGGGGTGCATTTTTTTGATATGTTGTCGTGGATTTTCGGGGGGGTGAAACAGAACATTGTGCATATTCGCGGGCCTCAAAGGGCGGCGGGCCTGCTTGAGCTGGATAGGGCAAGGGTTAGATGGTTTCTGTCTCTCGACGGAAGCGATTTGCCGTTCACATACGAGCCGGGCAAGGCGATGACGTATCGCTCCATCACTATCGACGGCGAGGAAATAGAGTTCTCCGAGGGTTTCACCGACCTTCACACCGAAAGCTACCGGAAGATTCTGGCGGGGCAAGGTTTCGGCGCGGAGGAGGTTATCGGCTCCGTTGAGATTGCTCACCACATTCGTAACGTCGAGCCTGTGGGCGTCAAAGGCGATTGTCACCCTTTGCTGTCGAGGGTCGAAGAGTATGTCTGAGAAGTACTTCGCACACCCAACGAGCGTCATTGATGAGGGAGCGGTAATCGGGGAAGGGACGAAGATCTGGCATTTTTCGCATATTATGAAGAATGCGAGGATAGGCCGAAATTGCGTCTTCGGCCAAAACACTTTTGTTGCGCCGGACGTAGTAATCGGCAGCAACGTTAAGGTGCAGAATAATGTCTCGATTTATACGGGCGTTGTTATCGAAGACGATGTATTTCTGGGGCCATCCTGCGTTCTGACGAATGTAATCAATCCGCGATCAGAGATTGTGCGGCACAGCCTGTATGAGAAGACGTTGATTCGCCGGGGCGCCACGGTCGGGGCGAACGCCACGATTGTCTGCGGCGTTGAGCTTGGCCGTTACTGTTTCATTGCGGCCGGGGCGGTGGTCTCGAGTGATGTTCCGGATTACGCGCTGATTGAGGGCGTTCCCGGCAGGCAGGCCGGGTGGATGAGCCGGCACGGGATTCGGCTGGGAAGGCCGAATGCCAATGGGATTATGGTTTGTCCTGAGAGCGGTTATCGCTATAAGGAAGCTGAGCCTGGTGTGGTTAGATGTCTCGATTTGAATGAGGATGCAGCCCTGCCGCCGGAAAAAGCGGCGGGAAGAGTCTCGTACAGGGATCTCAAGGAAAGAATGAACGGTTCGTCTTAAATGACAGTGAGGAAAGCAGCTATGCAGGTGCCTCTCTTGGATTTGAAAGCACAATACAAGACCATAAAGGGTGATGTTCTGGCGGCGGTTTCCGAGGTGCTCGAATCGCAGCAGTGTATAGGCGGGCCCAAAGTCGCCGAGCTGGAGGAAAAGGTAGCCGCCTTGAGCGATTGCAGATACGCGGTGGGCGCTTCAAGCGGCACGGATGCGATCCTGAGTTGCCTGATGAGCTTGGGTATCGGCGCCGGAGACGAAGTCATCACGACGCCTTTCACCTTCTTTGCGACGGCAGGCTGTGTTGCGCGGACGGGCGCAACTGTAGTATTCGTCGATATCGACAGCAAGACCTACAATATCGATCCGGCCCTGATAAAGAGGGCAATCACGCCTAAGACGAAGGCGATTATACCGGTTCATTTGTTCGGGCAAATGGCGGATATGGACCCAATAATGGAGATAGCTGAGAGATATGACCTTGCCGTGATTGAAGATGCGGCACAGTCAATCGGCAGCACTTACAGGGGCAGGAAGGCGGGAAGTATGGGCGCGGCCGGCTGCTTTAGCTTCTTTCCGAGCAAGAATCTTGGAGGGGTTGGCGACGGCGGCATGATTGTGACCAACGATGAGGCGTTTTACAAACGTTTGCTTATCATGCGTAATCACGGCAGCGAGCCGAAGTACTATCACAAATACGTCGGCGGGAACTTCCGTCTCGATGCGATTCAGGCGGCGGCTCTCTTGGTGAAGCTGCCGCACCTGGAGGATTGGTCGAAAGCGCGTCGGGCGCACGCGGCTTATTATGACGCGAAGTTCAAAAACACGGTTGTGCAAACGCCTTATATCAGGGCGGATTGCGTGACGATTTACAATCAATATGTCATTCGCGTCCCCAACCGGGACGGCCTTATCGGGCATTTGAGAGATAAAGGGATAGGCTGCGAAATCTATTATCCGGTGCCGATGCATTTGCAGGAGTGTTTTGACTTTCTGGGCTACAAGGAGGGCGATTTTCCAGAATCTGAGAAGGCTGCAAGGAAGGTGTTGGCGCTTCCCGTTTATCCTGAGCTGACCGACGCGATGCAGGATTACGTGGCCGAGGCGATTTTGTCCTTCTTGCAGGAGCAAGCATGAAAGCATTGGTGACGGGGGCGGCAGGTTTTATAGGCTCGCATTTATGCGAGCGCCTTACGAGCCAGGGTTGGGATGTGGCTGGGCTTGACAATTTTGACCCGTTCTACAGTGAGGCGGTCAAGAGGAGGAACGTTGCGGGGCTTCTTTCCTCCGGCAAGTTCGAGCTTGTAGAGGGCGATATCCGCGACGCCGAGTGCGTAAGAAGCATTCTGGCCAGCGGCGATATCGACATAATAGTGCATCTTGCGGCCAAGGCGGGGGTGAGGCCTTCGATTGAGGATCCTCTTGGTTATCAGGATGTGAACATAAACGGGACGATGGTCATGCTTGAGTCGGCGGTGAAGGCCGGTATCAAGAAATTTGTGTTTGCATCGAGCTCGAGCGTTTACGGAAATAACGAGAAGGTTCCGTTCAGCGAGACGGACAATGTTGATTTCCCGATATCTCCTTATGCGGCGACGAAGAAGGCCGGGGAGCTTTTGTGCCATACATACAGCCATCTTTACGGCATTGATATGACCTGCCTTCGGTTCTTTACCGTTTATGGTCCGCGTCAACGGCCCGACCTGGCGATTCACAAATTCGCAAGACTGATTGAGGCCGGGGAGGCAATACCGGTTTTCGGCGACGGATCAATGAGTCGCGACTTCACGTATATCGATGACATTGTCGATGGCGTCGTTGCCGCGATGGAGAGGTGCAGCGGGTATGAAATCTACAATCTCGGCGAGTCTCGACCGGTGCGGCTTGATGAGCTGATCGCGGCGATTGAGAAGGCGCTGGGCAAGAAAGCGATAATCAATCGGCTGCCGGAACAGCCCGGGGATGTGAAGCTGACGTACGCAGATGTGACGAAGGCTCAAAAAGAGCTTGGCTATAGTCCGAAAACAGAATTCTCAGCCGGTCTTGCGAGATTTGTGCGGTGGCTTCGGGCGGGAAGTTGAGAGATAGTCGGGAAGTCTGCGAAAGCCGCCAAGGCGATACTTCGAGCCTGTATTCATAACCGCCGGTCCAATTCTCTCGGCATAATTGCTTCAATCGTTATAGCCGGCACGGCGAATCCATATCGCGAGGACGTTATCACTCATTTGAAGTGCTGCGAGATAGGGTGTGGACTGCGTTGTCTTATGCCGATGTATTATTGTCCGAGAGGGGTAACGCATATTTTGAGGTCGTGATCGGTCCGGGCAGGCCTTTGGCGCAGCCCACGAGGACGGAGTCCAGGGATTTCCGCAAGCTCTCCACTGCGCCGGCGGGATGCCGGGCCGCTTATCTCAGGCGTAATGCAGGAAGCGGACGCTTGGACCGCGAAGACGGAATCAACAGTGCCGCAAATCGTCGCAGGGAAGCCCACAAATTGCAGCAGGGGCGTGAAGTATGCATAGCCAATTGCCGATACAAGTATGAACAAGACCGGCAAAAGCAAACCAAGCGACCCGGCAATGATGGCGCCGTGACTCTGTAACCACCGGGAGCACAGAGAAAACGGCGTTTTTCTCCTCGGCTTTAAATTGAAAATGAAGCTTAAGCAGACATTGACATTTTGGTTATTTCTATTATGCGGCTTTGCCTGCTGCCATTCGGCGGGCGGGGCAGCCATTTCCATAGTTGTTGTTTCGCCCTTATGCCGCGTGCTCCAAGAGGAAGTTAATGTTAGTGGTTGCAGTCAAGCTGATTTGTTCTGCGCAAGAGGCGAATCCGAGTCGTTCCAAATAATTGTTCAAAATCCGACGACAAAAGATGTAGCCAAAATTCAGCTCCAGGCCGGCACGTGGCGCCATATCGAAGGAGAATCTAAAGCCGTTCCCGTCCTGCACATGTTTAGAGAGCATTACGTTCATATCAAGCGTTCGTCAGGCAGAACCAATCGGCAAAAAGGTATGTATCCGGACGCACTGATACCCTTTGTGAATCCGTACACGGGCCGGCAGATAACGACTGCAAAGTATCTTGCGGCCGGCCAGGACGTTAAGGCAGGCAACAGCCAGGGATATTGGGTAGATATTAGTGTAGATAGAGATGTGCCGCCAGGCGAATTTACCAATCAAATCACCGTTTCTTCCGCAGGCGAGAAGATTGCGACCATACCCATTACTCTTACGGTATGGGATTTCGAACTGCCGGAGGTCCATAAGCTGAAGACGTACTTCGGCAAAATGTTAAACGTGAGCGATTACCATGGTGTCCGATGGGACAGCCCTGAATACAAGGAAATAGTAAATAGATACTTATTGCTGCTTCGCGAGCACGGGGCTAACGTGCCTTTTGAGAAAAGCCCCCTGATAGACGACGCAACCGGAGAAGTAAGCTTCTCGGCCCAATACATCAAGGAGCTGAAGGAGTATGTTGATAAGTATAAGCCCTCGGTAACGCGCGTGATATTACTCCATTATCCTTTTACCAAAGACCCGGCCAAGAGAGCCAGATACCTGTCGGGCTGGGAGGCTTTTATCAAGCGGAATAGGTGGATTCCCGAGCCGGTAGTATATACTGACGAACCGAACAGCAAGGAGGATTATTCGAATATTATTGAGTATGGAAAGGCAATAAATGCTTATGCGCCGAGCATTAAGTATCTGGTGACAGAGCAAGTAGCGCCCCAGGAACCAGGCTGGCCAAGCCTGGAAGGCGCGGTGGATATCTGGGTCCCAACCTGGCATTTGGCAAACCCGATAGACATAGAAAGGCGACAGAGAGCCGGCGATGAGGTTTGGTCATACACCGCACTTGACCATGAAGGTGTGCCGAATTGGCTGCTTGATTATCCGCTGCTGGATTACAGGGTGCCTGCCTGGTTCAGTTGGAGTCTGGACTTGAAGGGTATTCTGTACTGGCAGACAATGGAGTGGGCGGCGAAAGGTTTGGAAATCGACCCGTGGGTGGACTGCCAGACATACTCCAAGGGAGGAAAAGTTTGGAACGGCGCAGGTTGTCTTATTTATCCCGGTGAAGCAGCGGGTGTCGATGGGCCAATTGCGAGTATGCGGCTGAAGGTCTTCCGAGACAGCATTGAAGACTATGATTACTTTTCGATTCTTAGTGAAATTGTAGGACGAGATAAGGTTGACAGGATTGTGAAAAATGTCGCGAGCAGCTTCAGGACGTACAGCAATGATATAAATGCCTACCTTGAAGCAAGGATCTCTATCGCCAAAAACATTACTGAGAATAAAAGGTAAGTTCCGAGTCAAAATTTAGCGAGCTAATCTGTAAGGTAATTTATCTATTTACACGTTATGGCTGAAAAAAGTCGATACATATTGATAGCTGATTACGTGCCGATTGCCAATAAGGGAGAAGAGGCGATAATCCGAGGCATTGAAGATATGCTACAAGGCGATCTGCCTATTGAAATTGGGCTCTTCGATAATGTCAAACAGCCAACCTATATGGATAATGTTACGGTTTTCCCAAAGGATTGGATATTCCGTCTGCAAGGTAAAGTATGGAATTCGCGCCGACAGCGGGCCTTACAAGGGCTGCTAATTTCGCTGCAAATACGACTGGGTTATTATTCAAAGCTTAGGAATCTGGTATCTCCCTCAAGCCAGGAGTATCAACCTCTCCGCGAATTTTTTGAAAAAGCCGATCTTATTCTTGTAGGTCATGATGGCGTCTTCTTCGTTGAATCCTGCGGCATTATTCACCTTGCCAAGAAGGCGGGAAAGCGGGCAGGCATACTTGGCTCAGGCGGCAAACTCCTTTGGTATCGGCGACCTTACCTGGGCTGGCTTTACCGAAGGACAATGAAGGAAAGCGATTTTTGCACCTTCCGCGACTGTTATACCTATGAAAATATGCAACAAATCATCGGCAAGAGTGACAAGCTGATATTAGGTCCGGACCCGGCGTTTGCCATGCAGCCTGCCAGACAGGAGACTGCCCGTCGGGTGTTGGAAAGTTATGAATCTTATGTGGCTGCCCGCAAAATCGGTAAACAAATAGTTGGCGTAACGGTGAGGGAGAAAGGAATTCCTTACGAACACTCTTTCCTGAATGCAAACCCTTCTGAAAAACGCCGGGTTCATGCCGAGTTTGTCGCGCAGGTTCTAGATCAGCTGGTCCGGCAGCGCAGTGCATATATTGTCTTCCTCCCTCATTCCATTGAGCAGGACAGCAACGATGTGGACGTCGCTCATCATCTGTCCGAAGTAATGTCTTCGGATCCGCAAAGCCGTATAATCATAGACAAAGATTTAAGCCCACGGGTTCTGAAAAGTGTTATTCGTGAATGTGATTTCCTTATAGGTGAACGCGCCCATTCTATTATTGCTTCCGTATCAGTTTGTACACCGTTTATTGCCTTGACCAATACGAAGGATTGCAGAACCCATGGCATCATTGGTCAGATGTGCGGCTGTGAAGAGCTGATTATTGACATGGATGCCCCTGACGTTGAGCAGACATGCGAGAAAGTCCTAAACACCTTTGACAATAGAGCAAATATTCGTGCGTCTCTATTGCGCACCAGCAGAACGATCCTAAATGAACTTGAAAAAATAAGTAAAGTTGTAAAGGGCGAAAAGTAACAAGCGTGGTATTCAATGGGCAAGGTCTCTTCTATCCAAGAAGTCGTCAGTCGCGGTCTTTGTGTTTCTTGTGGAGCTTGTGTCAGTGCTGCTCCCGCGGGCAGCATGAGATTGGTACTCGATGAGAAACTTGGCATCTTTGTTCCGGAAATTATCGATACAGAGCGTGCCCGCGGAGACGGCGTAGAGTTTGACGTCTGCCCGGGAAAGGGCTTAGCTATCAAGAAGATGGCATCGGAACTCTACGGTCCATGCAGCTATGCAAGTTTTGAATTGGGGCGTTATCGGTTTGCTATCGCCGCTCACACTACAAATCAACGCATCCTTGAGAACGCTTCGTCAGGCGGCGTGATGACGGATATCAGTGTCTTTCTTATAGAGAAAAACCTTGTAGATGGCGTGACCGCCTCGCGTTTTGTATATGGTGCGCCAGGTCCGAGAACTGAAGCGTTCATCGCCCATTCATTAGAAGAGTTAATATCTGCTCAAGGCTCTAAATATTGCCCGACGACCACAAATCAACTGGTTCGCAAATGCTTAGAAACAGGCGGACATTATCTTTTTATCGGAACACCCTGCCAGATTGGCGCCCTGCGGTTAGGAATACAGCAAGAGCCACGGTTGGCTGATATTTTCCCTTACACAATGGCGAACTTTTGCGGTGGATACCGCGATTTTCGCGCGCTGGATAGAATTGTCTCAAGTCTGGGGGTAGAACCCTCGGAACTTGATTCCTTCCGTTTCAGAGGCGGCGGTCAGCCTGGCTCGATGCTCGGGCGGACACGCAAAGGAATGACCATCTGCGAGCCATATCCTGCTTATGGTCGCCGATCTGTGATTCCCAGACAGAAACGATGCTGGTACTGCGTGGACGGCACAGGCGAATTGGCCGATTTTGCCTGTGGAGACGCCTGGGTTCCCCGCTTTCTTGAGGACGAGAGTCCCTGGTCGATTATTCTTGCCCGTTCGAGGTTTGCTGAGCAACTCGTAAATGAAATGGCCTCAATAGGAAGACTTAAGGTGCAGCCGATTTCGTTCGAAGAAATATGTAAATCGCAGAAAACTAATATTGGCTCTAAGAAGTTTCGACAATATTCGCGGATGCGTGTTTCTCGGCTGCTGGGTATTACAATGCCGCAGTGGGACGTAGAGCTGCCGCGCGATAATGGCAGCTATCTTTACGAACTGTGTGTGCTTGCAGGCAAAACAGCGGTAGGGCAACAGCTTCGCAGAATTATGCATTTTTGTAAGGATTCATTAAAGCAGTCAGAGTGATAATCTTTCGAGGATGCTTGTGGCTTTAAGGCGCGACTTTCTGAGAACATTGATAGCGACCTCCGTCCAAATGGTCGTTGTGCTTGGGACACAGGTGATTCTGGCCCGAGCATTAGGAATAGAAGACAGAGGAAGCTATGCCGTGTGCTGGTCGTTTATGAACGTCCTGTTAATGCTATCACTGTTTGGGGTAAGTCCTTCCATAACCTATCACCTTGCCAGCTCAAGGTTGTCAGTTTCCCAAATCGTCGGAGTGAGTTTGTACATTGGCGTAGGTGGCTCGCTGTTCGCTGCAGCAGTGGGCTATGCAGCGATCCATCTGCCGGTTGAGTTTTTTTTGAAGGCCACGAAGACAGAGTTTGTTTTCGCTATCGCGTCGGTAAGCCCCTATTTGTTTTTCACCTGCGCCATTGCTGTCTTACGCGGGACCATGCGATACGTAGCGATGAATTGCATGAATTTGTTAGAGTCGGTGATTGTTGCGATAGGGACACTTTTGCTCTGCGTGGTTTTTAAGTGCGGCATTAAAGGAGCTTTGGTAGCCGGGATGTTGGGGCCTACCATTGTGGTTTTGTGGACACTGATACTTTTTAGAAAAGAAATATCAATAAATGAAGCTATAAAGTCTTTTAGACATGTTCCAAGCGTCTTACACTACGGAATTAGGGCCTATCTCAGTTATTTTGCCTGGTCGCTAAATATCCAGCTTAGTATATTTATCATGGGTTTCTTTCTATTCAAATCCGAGATAGGATTCTTTGCAATAGCTTTAGCGATGGTCGTCAGAATGGAGATTATTCCCGGCGCATTATACGAGGTTTTGATGCCTCGGTTGGTTCAAAACAAGGATCAGAGCGCCGATTTACTTTGCAGAGCACTAAGGGTAGTCATGATTGCAGTATTTGCTGCAGCGATAGTATTAGCTCTGATTTGCAGACCATTGGTAAGGTTGGCCTTCGGAGAAGAATATTTGCCGGTGGTTGGGATAGTATATATACTGCTCTTGGGGACAGTTTTGCGGTCGGCGAGCAAGGTTGTTACCACCTACTTTTTTGCAGTGGATCGTCCCGGCACTAATTCTCTTATTAAATTCTTGGGATTGTGTTTTAATATAGTGATTCTGTTAATTCTGATTCCAACTTACGGCCTGAAAGGTGGGGCAGTTGGGACAACTCTGAGCTACTCACTGGAAGCGATTGTAATGGTAGCGGTCTTCTACTGGATTAGCAAGGTAGATTCTTGGAAGATGCTGCTGCCTGGTGTCTCTGACTTTCTCGCCTTTAAGAATTTGGCGTTGTCGATGGTTGGAAAGGATTGCATAAGTAAACATTAAGAAAAGTAAAGGATAGGTGTCAAAATGAATACTCCAGCAACTATATATGATTTGCGTGAAGATCAAGCTTCCACGGTAGGCGGCCTCGGGGTAAAAGCAGTTTTCTTTTGGATGGCATTGGGATTCGGTTGTCTGGTTGGAGGAGGTTTCTATTACTTTACAGGGATTAAAGTACTTGGGGCTGCTATGGTTGGGATAGTCCTGGCAGTTTCGGCGTTCGTTGCTCCCCCAGTGGCTTTTTACCTGTATTTTGCCTGGCAAGTGTTCGACGCGGTGTTTCTGACCAGCCCGACACAAATATTTACACCGGCGAAGGCTTTTGCTTTCTTCATAATTTTGGTCTATGTTGTCTCCTTGGGGCGGATCCGCCATGGAATCCTGGTTTCCAAATCGGTAATCGCAATGGCTGCAATATTCGGGCTTTTCGGATTATTGACTTCATTCCAGGCTGTTGTGCCTTTGAGGGCGTTTGTGTTTTCCCTGCAAATTCTTGTGCAGTCATTTCTTGTGGTTGCAGCTCTTCATATTCTGGATAGCGCCAAGCGTATTCATACTGCATTTTTATGTTGCTATGTCGCAGGCGTCGTAGCTGGGATGATTATGCTAATTGGCGGGGCTGCATCAGAACAGTTTGGACGAGGAACACTGGGTGAATATGCAAATCCTACTACAACGGGTTTGGCTTTGTCGGTATCTTTCATTGCCCTTACCGGATTATGGATATTGAAGAAGCCAAAGATGTTTTACCTTCTTTGTATAGCCGGGACTGCGCCGATACTACTAGGTATAATGAACACCGGCTCACGTGCGCCATTGGTGGCTATTTTTACGGCTCTCGGTTTTGGAGTATTATTTGCAAAAGGTTCAGGTTTTTTCAAGCGGATCATTATACCTGCTATAATTGCTGTTCTGATTGGCGGCACCATAATCTACGTGCTCAGTGCTAATATTCTAATAGGGAAAAGTCAGGAGCGATTGGAGGAATTGGTCCTCAGACAAACAACCGCCGGGGGTTTTGAAACCAGAACTGCTATCTGGTCTGCCGCTTTTACTACATACGTAGAACATAGGTTTCTGCTCGGTTTTGGCTTTGGCAACACGGAGCCCGCTCTCGCGCAATATGCAGGATGGGACAAGGATATTCACAATAGTCTGCTTGGCCCTTTGGTTGATTCCGGACCAATCGGATTCGCACTATTTGCAGGGGCGCTTGCTTTACTGTTTAAGAAGGTGCGCGGCATAAGGAACATCCGAATGAACATTATCGCGACGATGATTTACATATATCTCCTGCTCTCAATGTTGACACACACTATTCATTTTACCAAATGGTTCTGGATACCGGTGACAATGTGTCTGCTCCTTGTTGAAGAGAGCAATCGCCAAGAGTTATCGGAAATTGACTGGGATCCGGAAGACACCTTGGTTTGATCAAACACAGCCATGAAAATTCTACATGTCGGGCCTATTGAGCGTTCACATGCGGCAGGTGGACCGAACCAGAGTATCCGAGGCCTGGCAGCATCTCTCGCTGATATTGGATTGGATATTGGTCTGCTTCCATCGGTTCCGCTGCCGGCCGATACGTTGAATGAGAACATTCCGGGTGTTTACTTGTTTAGGGGGCCTCGCAGAAGACACTTAAATCCATGGTTTATTTCTCGAGATTGGGTAAGCCGCATAGAAGGAGAATTTGGCACACCTGATATAGTCAACTTTCACAGCACCTACGTTCCTTTTCAGATTGCGTTAGCCCATCGATGCAGACAGCTCGGCTGGTCCTATATCATTACTCCGCGGGGAGGAATGACTCATTTAGCTCAAAGCAATAAAAGACCAAAGAAGATTTTAGGAAACTTGGCGTTTTTTCACTCATACGTAAGACACGCGGCTGCAGTCCATGCTTTAAGCGCCGGAGAGGCGAGGCAAATCCGAGAGCAGTTCAAGGTAAAACAACTCTTTATTGTGCCTAACGCAGTGCCGGACGAGTTATTCGAAGCTCCGAAGAGGCTACTCCCCACAGATTTGGGAGAATTTAAGGATAACTGCAGTTTGATGCTGGGTTTTGTAGGTCGCATTGATGTATATATAAAGGGCCTGGATTTGCTGCTCGAAGCTCTGGGCCGGGTCAATTCGCAGCTAAAAGGCGCCGTAATTAAGCTCATCGTAGTAGGGCCATTTGCAACACGCACAGATGAAAGACATTTTTCACAAATCACAAAAAGACTAGGATTAGAAAACATTGTAAAACTTGCTGGTCCGAAGTATGAGCAGGATAAATGGAGGCACTTCTTGACATTCGATGTTTGTGCTCAAACGTCACGCACCGAGGGTATGCCTATGGCTGTCCTGGAGGCGATGGCGCTCGGTCGTCCGTGTCTGGTTACGCCGGGGACCAACGTTGGCGACGTGGTTCGTGAAGGAGGCGGATGGGTATGCGAACCGGAATCGAAGGCAATCGCCGAGACAATTAAGTCCATCTATGACAAAAGAGATACTCTCAAGGCTTTGGGGCAGCAATCACGTGAGATAGTGCAGACGCGATTCACCCGGCATAAAATTGCCCAGCAGCTAAGCGAAGAGTATGCAAAAATAATTGGGCAATGAAATATATACGCGATGCGGCGGACCCTGGCAGCTTGCACCTTTGTTTTTACATGACTTGCTCAATAAGACTAACATATTGAGGGTACAGCACCTTGCGATCATAGCAGGTTTGGGCCAGACGACGTGAGCCGGCTTGCATGGCGGTCAATTCCTCACGATTGTTGACGACCTGTTCAATAGCTCGGGCGCAGCTATCGATGTCGCCGGCTTTATAATCCAGGCCACAACGGCCTTCACGGATAATTTGGCTGCACTGTCCAGGGATGGTATTCAGCACTGCAAGGGAGGCGGCAAAGTAGTAAAACACCTTATTAGGTAGGTAAATCATCGCTTCAGGGAAGCTTGCATTAAAGCCGATGTCACATTGGTTGAGCAAATATACCCAGCGGTTGAATTCGAGAAAGCCGGTCAGTGTGACGTTTGTCAGGTTGTTTTGGCGAATGATTCGCTCGAGTTTTTGACGGAGCTCGCCTCCGCCGGTGATAAACAGACGTGTCGTCGCATTTAACGTCTTGCGTATTCCGGCAAAGGCATGCAGCAATGTTAGACAATCGTAGCTTCTGTTCAAACTGCCTGTGTATGCAAGCCAGATTTCACCTGCGGGCTTGGTTAACTCTTCATAGCGGCCTTGAGCAGCGGCGTCGAACTGGTCGAGGTTGATGCCCAGGGGAATAGTGGCAGCGATTGTTTTTGGGCCGCTCAATTTTAATGCCCGTTCCACGTACGCATCAGCGACGCCAACAATAGCATCGGCGGCTCTATACGCATCGCGGGCGGCTCTTTGCCATGGCTCAAGGGCTATGAAAAGAAGCGGGCGTAGAAAGTTGGGGACAGCACGATAGAATGTTTCCGGCCAAAGGTCCTGAACGTCAATGATTACCTTGGCGGCATATTCTTTTCCCACCTCTGCTGCCTGCCGAGCAAGCGTTGGGGGGGGGGCGCTGGCAAGAACGACATCCGGCCGGTGACGTTCCGCTCGGGCGGCCTTACGGAAACGACTGGCCAAAAGATAGTGATTCCATAGGCGACTCGATCCAACGTTGTGATAGTATGGTGGGGCCGGCAGAAACCTGAGGTTGATACCTATCGACTTGCACGTTGCAGTTATGGCGTTTTGGTCCACGGGTCTCTTGAAGCGGTGACTAAAGCTGCTGGTCCACCAGGTTACCGTATAGCCTTTATCTACAAGAAGTCCGGCCAGGGTTGCGTAGCGACCTTCCTGTTCAGGGTCTCCCGGCAGCGGGTCGAAAGGATTTACCAGCCAGATAATCATATACAGGTTCCTTTTTAGCAGTTGTGTCCTATATACCAGGGTCATCGCAGCAGCATTTCGGTGCAATCTATCATAATTTGTTGGCTTATGCAAGAATGTGGTTTACCGACTTTCTCGATGCTCGATTCTCGTTTTGTTTTGGTCTTACTGGTTAGGTTTGTGTTTGCGTGTTACAGGGATTGAGGATATAAGTGAATGGGTTTGATTGTTCCTAAACTGCCATCGGCCCTGGTTGTTCTTGATGAGCCTTTCTATCAAAAATCACAGGACATTTTATGCCCGGTTAATTGGTGGCGGTTTGGCGACCACTTAGCGGCGCACTTTGACAAGTTCACACTGTTCGTTCCGCTGTCCGATGGGCCGTGCCCGGACAATGCCGGGCTTGTCAGCACGGAGCGGCTGACGATTCAGGGACGGTTCTTCTATCGGCGGAACGAGGAGTATTACCGCCACATTTGGACAAGAAAGAAAGAGTTGTTGACCGCGGCGAAAGAGTTATTCGGCAAGCATGAATTGGTCATCCTGCGTGTACCTGACCCTTCGGCACTGCTACTGGCCCGACTGGCCTGGAAGATGGACAGGCCAACAATTATGTTTGTGTGCGGCGATATTCTGACGGCCACAAGTTATGCAAATGTCCGGGGACTAAAGGCAAAAGTGGCACGGTTATTTGCCCGGCGACTTCGCAAAATGGAATTGACTATAGCCCGTCAGTCCAAAATGGTCGCCGTCTGGGGAGAAGAACTGCTTCCAATTTTTCGCAGGGTAAATCCACAGACAGTCTTGGCTGCATCTCCCATCCTGAGCGAAGAACACGTTTGCGAACGCCAAGACACCTGTAGTGGCCCAACAGTGCGAATCATACGTATCGCCGAGATATTACCTAATAAGGGGTTGGGGTATTTGCTGAAAGCGATGGCAGAATTGCGGCAACGCGGTCGAGATATTAAACTGGATGTCGCCGGCGGGACAAATCAACTGGCATACCAAAGAGAATTGTTGACACTCGCAAGGGATTTGGATATCACAGAACATGTGAAATTCCACGGCCAGCTGGAGTTTGGACCGGTTCTATTTGACCTCTATCACCATGCTGATATCCACGTCATCTCAAGTATCAGCGAAGGAATACCTCGCTGCATTGTTGAGGGGCGGGCGTTCGGCTTGCCGACCATCGCAACAAGAGTCGGAGGTATACCGACGGTGGTCAAGCACGAAAAAGATGGCATTCTCATCAGTCCGAGGAATTCCGAACAAATCGTTGAAGCTGTAGAAAGAATTATAGACGACTGCTCGTTACGGCAAAAAATCATCCAGGAGGGATCTAAGCTGGCCAGACTGGAGACGGCTGAATTCCAGGCTGCACGACTGGCTGCTTTAATGGATAAAGCTCTCAAGGGCCAACCGCTGGGTGAAGCGGCAAATGATCTGCACCTGATTTAGGTGACGAAAAAGACAGCGCAGACCATTGGAGTTTTTATATCGAACCCGCCGAATAATTAATTCAACTCATCTATCGATGCAGTGGAAAATAACAAAAGACCGTTTGTATCAGTGAACTTTCAGAATTAAGAGAACGAAGCTATAATGGCCAATAATACCCTATATGAGATCAAACACCATTTGTATTAACAATTCATAGATCTTCGAGGAGGTCACTATGATAATCAAATACTGCATTCTCATCCCGTTTCTGTCGGCAGCATGTTTTGGTTATGTGCTATCAGACTTAAACTTCGACCGTAATGTTGATTTCTATGATTTCCTAATATTTTCCAACCAATGGCTATTGGAAGATGATCCTGACGAGCCAAATTCGATTGGTTCAGGGACGGCTGATTATTTTGTGGCAGCATCAGACAGTCCTGACCGAGTAAAAATAAAGGCTGATTATGTCTGCGATGGAATAGATGACCATGTGGAAATCCAGGCTGCCATCGATGCATTGCCTGATACAGGTGGAAGAGTCATGCTTTCGAGCGGACAATTTAATATTGGCTCTGCAATCGAATTGCATAGAGAGGTAGCTACGGAATTTGATACTTGGCTGACAGGTCAGGGCCCACAGATTACGACCCTCAAACTTGAAGATGGCGCAAACTGTAATGTCATTCAAATTGTGGTGAAGGATTACAACGCCGGCTACAAAGGTATTGCTGATATGACTATTGATGGTAGTAATGGCTATAATACCAGCGGCCACGGTATTTATGCCAGAAGGACCGGCGCGGGGAGAATATACAATTCGTGGCTTCATAATCTTTATATAGTGAAGTGTGCCCAGACAGGAATGTATTTAACTAGTATATGGGACTGGTGGATAACCAATTGTGCAGCGGAACATTGTGGGCTCGATGGGGTCTATCTAAGTGGACATTTGGCATTTATTAATGGATTGAATATTTTTGATAATGCCTCGTATGGGCTTCGCATCAGTGGTACAAAATATATGATAACCAATTTTTGCTTTACTGCTCCAGATACGCCACGTGGTAAAAATCCTATTTACGGCTCATCATTACAAGATTCTACAATAACAAATTTCAACATACAACAGTGGGGCAGTTCCGGTGCCTATGATTATTCTGCAATCTACTTAAATTCAAATTGTGAACGAGTGCAAATTTCAAATGGCTATATTTATGGTAATGCAACATCACACTACGGCGTAGAAATTGATGGAAATGATAATCTTATTTCAAATATCAATGTAAAAGATACGTACAAGAATGCTTTAATTTTGAATGGTAATAACAATGTTGTTTCTAATTGTTATTTTGACGACGGTGCAGCCATAGGTGGCTATGATGTATTGGATACCGGTCTTGGAAATCGAATTATAAACTGTGGCGGTGCAGGCTACGAAGAGACCGTAATGGCCGATTCACCAACTCTTCATCACTGGGGTATAACAAAGCTCAATTCAAGCTCAGGGGCCATCATTGCAACATTGCCGGACGGTCAGTACCTTGGGGAGAGAAAGACTATCGTTATGACTGATGCTACAAATTCAAGCACGGTAACAGTAATACATTGTAATAGGCAAGCCAATCATATCTATAATTTCGATTGCATTAATGAAATGGTAGAACTGGTCTGGACGGGCAGTGAATGGGTAGAGGTAGTAAAGACCTGTGCTGATACGCCATAAATGTGAGACGTTAGTGTAAATTCTTTTCTGCGAATTCGGTATGGGACAGGCGTGTGGCGAAGTATGTGTTTAGCCGTGGAACTGATCTTAGGGACGTACATAACCCCCAAACTCACTTGTATTAAAATTCTTAGATTTTCCAGGAGGTCACTATGGTAATCAAAAACTGTATTCTCATTCCGTTTCTGTCGGTAACATGCTTTGGTTATATGCTATCGGACTTAAATTTCGACCGTAATGTTGATTTCAATGATTTCGCAATATTTTCCAACCAATGGCTATTGGAAGAAGATCCTGACGAGCCAAATTGGATTGGTTCCGGGACGGCTGATTATTTTGTGGCAGCATCGGACAGCCCCGACCGAGTAAAAGTAAAGGCCGATTATGTCTGCGACGGCATAGATGACCATGTGGAAATCCAGGCGGCCATCGATGCATTGCCCGATTTTGGGGGTAAAGTCCAATTATCTACTGGCCGTTTCAATATTGGCCGGCCGATTAACCTTTACCGCCCCAATGTCTCCCGTTGGTTTAGCGTTTGCCTCGAAGGCCAGCATATGCAATCCACATGTATCTTTCTGCAAAATGGTTCTAACTGCAATATGATAGAAAACGTCAACACGGGGGTTAGTGTTTCCGGATGGAAGGTAATTAGAGATTTGTGCTTAGAAGGCAACAAGGCGAGAAACACATCCGGCTCTGGATATTATTCTAAGCGAGCAAGTATTACTTCTGGTGTATGTTACGACCAGTGCATCCAGAACGTCTTTATTAACAATGTAAAAGAAAAAGGAATTCATATTGAAGATGGCTGGCATATTAGCATTTTCAACTGCTGGATTGAGATGTGTGACGGCGATGGCTTATACCTTTTAGGCAACGAATCCCGATTAAGCAGTCTTCAAATTTCATCAAACAAGGGAAGAGGTATCCTGCTTTATGGTACTAACCACCATGCTACTAATGTTATCCTGATGCGTCTGGGGAAAGCCGGTTTTCAAGCAATGACTTTGTATAATTCCACAATTAGTAATCTAAATATTGTTGATTGGGGCCAGGTATCACCGTTACAGAATGCTTTACAGATTGATGCCTCCTCTCATCACAATGCCTTTAGCAATATTTCCGTGAAAGGAACGGCAACACCCTCATCGTCTCGAGGCATTGCTGTTTATGGCGATTATAATTTATTGTCTAATATAATAGTCGAAGACACTTATTACAATCCGTTGTATATACCAGAAGGAGGCGATAATAATCTTATCTCTAGTTCTTATTTTGAAGAAGGAGCAAGTGCTAATAATGCCATTATAAACAATGGAGCAAATAATAAAATTGTGGATTGTTCAGGCTTAGGTAATGAGGAAATAGTAACGTCGGGCTTTCCAACTCTTAAACATTGGGGCGTAACTAAACTCAACTCGGCTGCAGGGGCAATTACTGCCATTTTGCCTGACGGTCAATATGCCGGCGAAATCAAGACTATCGTTATGACCGATGCCAGCAATCCAAGCACAGTTTCAGCCACCCATCATGAAACTTCCGATCCCCAGGTTGCGATATTCGATGATGTCGATGAGATATGGGTACTAATATGGACCGGAATGAGATGGGCTACCTTGAAAGCAACATGCGACTTTCTACCATTGTCATAAGCAGATTTGGAACCCTATTTTGCGAGTTGCCTATTATAGGGAATAGCTATGGATACTATGAAGCAGAATAATATGCATGGTATATGTGCCTCTGTTCTTCTTGTATTTCGCCATTGGTTGAAACGACAATGAGGGGCAAATGAAATTTATATATAAGTGTTATTTACAAAAATTGCTTTCTTCAATACATAGGGGGGAAAGGCTCAATTTTCTCTTTCAGAAGTATGTTGCAAAGAGCCTTCCAGTAAAGGACGAAGGTTTCATTAAGCAACTGTCTGTTGCCAAAGACCACTTCGACACATTCAGCAAATATACACAGTCACCCAGTAACGAGAACACAACCTATTATGAATTTGGAGCGGGCTGGGACCTAATCAATCCGATAGGACTTAGCTTGCTCGGAATACAAACATTGCATTGTGTAGACATCCGAGAATTGGTTTTCCCTGAGTTGCTGAACGATACAATATCCAAATTGTATAGGCTGAAAAGACAAATTCCTTTTGAGTATTCGCTTCCTGAAAGAATCCCTTTAATTACAGCATCAAATTATAAAGATATTTTGGCGAATTACTTCAGGATACATTATAGTGCACCCATGGATGCAAGATGCACACATTTTCAGGAATCAACAATAGATTTAATCGTTTCAAATGCGACTCTTGAACATATCCCTGAACGTGACATTGTTACAATATTTCAGGAGTGCTATAGGATTGTAAAAAAAGGAGGGGTTGTCTCCTGCCGAATCGATTATACAGACCACTGGTCATATTTCGACCATTGCATTTCCATATACAACTTTTTGAAATATTCGCATTCCAAATGGCAGCGGTATAACCCACCGCTACACTATCAGAATCGTTTAAGGCACAGAGATTACCTTGATATCATCTCACAAACGAATTTTCAAGTATTGGAGGATAATCCGACACCTCCTTCCAAAGAAGAAATGGATGCACTCAGAACCCTGGAAATAGATGCCTATTTTCTAAACAAATACACCGTTGAAGAATTGGCAATAAAAGGAACCAAGCTAATCCTGAAAAAGTAATAGTCCACAAAGATTAGGACTGTATCTTATGGCTGATGAATCTTTGCCTTTCGTGAGTATTATATTGCCAGTGTTAAACGAAGCTGACTATATTGAAAACTGTCTCCGAAGCTTAATGAATAATACATATAGTCCGGATAATGTCGAAATTCTTGTGTTTGATGGAGGCAGCACTGATAATACTCGCGAGATTGTCACCAGACTTGCCAAAGAAGACTCGCGTATTCAACTTCTGGACAATCCGAAAAGGTACATTGCACCGGCGTTCAATCATGGTATCAAAATTGCCCGAGGAGAAGTCATTATCCGATTTGACGGTCATGCAGAGGCGCCTCGAGATTTCATCCAACGCAATATTGAGGTTCTAAACGAGCATCCAGATGCGTGGTGTGTTGGCGGGCCGGTTCAGACCATTAGCGAGAACAGGATAGGAAGAATTATTGCGGCAGCGATGAGTTGCGTAGTTGGGGTGGGAAACGCGACATTTCGACTCGGCAACTACGATGGTTACGTCGATTCTGTAATGTATGGTGCATATAGAAAAGAAGGGTTGCTAAAGGTCGGTCCTGTAGATGAATTCTTGATTCGTACCGAGGATGACGACCTGCATTTTCGCATTGGAAAAGCTGGTGGCAAACTCTACTTGTCCTCCAAGATTAAAAGCCATTATCATTGCAGGGGTAGCCTACGAAAACTCTGGAGCCAGTATTTCCAGTATGGCTATTGGCGAATTCCTACGATAATAAAACATAAGCAGCCATCAACGGTGCGCCAGGTGGTGCCTTTATTGTTTGTTTGTTCTTTGATTGTTCTTGCTGTGGGCGGAATTGTATCACAAATTTTCCGGGTGCTGCTGATAGGTGTGCTGGGGATTTACGCACTGGGTTTGGCCTGTGGCAGTATCCAAGTGGGAAAACGAGCAGGGTGGAAATATGCTGTTTTGGCGCCGTTGATATTTGCGATTCTTCATTTCGCTTACGGCTTTGGCTCTCTCTGGGGAATCCTAAGATTCATCCTGCTCGGCGGGCGATTCATGTCCAAGCCGGGCGACCTCAAACTCTCAAGGTGAGCCCGTCCGCTCGTAGAAGACCGGCATTAAGGGCCAGACTTATGTCTTCGAGAAGCACAAACCAAGAGTACGAACGTCAATTTGCTCAGTGGTTCGGGTGCGGCTATGCCTTTGCTTTTTGGAAGGGACGGGTGGCTTTGTATGCGATTTTGAAGGCGATGGGTGTCGGTCCGGGCGATGAAGTCATTCTGCCAGGCTACACGTGTGTGATGGATGTTAACCCGATAAAGTATCTGGGGGCCTTGCCGGTATATGTTGATATCGAGCCGGAGACTTTCAACATCAATACCCGCTTGCTGGAAGAGAATATCTCGAATAACACAAAGGCCATAATAGCTCAGCATACTTATGGGTATCCCTGCGAAATGGACGTGATTATGGATATCGCGGCGAAGCGGAACGTTCCCGTTATCGAAGACTGCTGTCTTGCGTTTGGTTCGAAATACAAAGGCAGAACGGTCGGCACATTTGGCAAGGCGGCGTACTTTTCGTTTCAATGGAACAAACCGTACACAACCGGCTTGGGGGGAATGGCGATAACAAACGACGCGGATTTAGGCGCCAGAATCCGGAGCTTATGCGCCGCAGAGATGCGCCCGCCTTCAGCCAAGGAGGTATTTATGCTCCGGGCTCAATTGATTGTGTACAGGTTATTTATTTATCCCAGGACGACGGCACTTGCACAAAGTGCCTTCAGATACCTCACCAGGAAAGCCGTTGTCGTCGGCTCGTCCAGCACGGCTGAGTTCAATCCGGTAATGGCCTGCGACTTTTTCAAGGGCGTAAGCACCGCGCAGGCCCGTTCCGGCCTGAGACAATTGAGAAAGATTGAGGTGAATATTTCCCACCGCAAAGAAATGGCCGAGCTGTACGACAGGCTCCTGGAGGAAAGAAGCCGGCACAGCAGGAAGTTCAATAGGGCCGATATGGAACCTGTTTTGGTGAGATATCCCGTAAGGGTCGCCCAAAAACACAAGGCGCTTGAGCGGGCTGCCAGAGCGGGCGTTGAGCTGGGAAGCTGGTTCGAATGTCCCTTGCACCCGATTGAGACGCCTTTGGCGGCTTATGACTACGAGCTTGGAATGTGCCCCCAGGCGGAGAAGGCCTGCGCCGAAGTCGTCAATCTCCCTTTGCATCCGCGCGCCGGCGAAAGAACGGTGCGAAGAAGCGTAGAATTTATAAGTGAGTTCGGCGAACCCTTGTAGGAACGAATGTCGTTTGGCGCCTCTGCATATCCGGGATGATTGGTCGAGCGTGCAGGGTCGTGCCCAAGCGCCTGCCAGTCCGCCCAGTTCTCATTCAAGGGCCCCCTCCGGGAACCTTATCGCTCCTTTTTGGGGATTGCGCCGTGAAGCCCTTCCATCTTCAAATAGCCCTTCTTCCAGACCACAAGTCCCGATATGACGAAGACGGCCACATACAAAGGCAGCGCATGTCTGGCTCTTATCCTAATACTGAAGGCAAGACCAAATAAAGCATACGCGCCGGCTATGGCGTAGCAGATCTTAATCGTCTTCCTGAGTGGTATTCCCCTGTCAATCATCTGATCATATATGTGGCCTCGATCCGAAATGAAAAGTGGGCGCTTGTTGAGGAATCGCCTAATGAGCGCCACGGCAGTGTCGAGAATAGGTAGGCCGAAGACCATTATCGAGGCCATCCACCAGCGGATGGAATCTGCTGCAAACAACATCATAAGAGTTGCGACAACAAAGCCGAGCAGCATACTGCCGGCATCGCCCATGAAGATTTTTGCGGGGTGACGATTGAAAGGCAGGAAACCACATACGCCGCCGAGAAGACCCAAGCATATTATGGCCCGGACAGGATCGGCAACTTCGGGAGCTTCCCAGGTTCCCAGGTGGATCGTCAACAGCAGGAGTGTTACAGTGATTATCCCCGTAACACCTGCACAAAGGCCGTCCAACCCGTCCAGAAGGTTCAACGAGTTCGTCGCGCCCACGACAAAGATAATTACAATCGGCACGCCAAGAATCACTTCGAGGTTCGGCGATATGTCCAAGCCGAAGTATTGATGCAGAAAACCGAGAGAAGGCCTTATGCCGACAACAACCAAAGCGATTGCTGCAATTACCTGTCCAAGTATCTTCTGCCGAGGCTTAATATCGAATATGTCATCCACAAGCCCGACAAAACATGCGATCGCAGCGCCTGCCATCACGCCCACCAGCAACGTGAATTTAGGGAAGAAACTCGTCTCGTCTCGAATACAATGGATGCCGGCGAACATTCCTACGGTCAGGCCCACAAGAATGCCGATGCCGCCAAGATAGGCAATGCTTCCCTTATGGGTCTTCACGAGGTTGTCGGGTTTGTCCACAATTCCAAACTTCAACGCGATCTTCTTGCACAGGCTGGTCGCGACCAGAGCTGAGATGAATGAAAAAAGCAGCACGGGCCAGAACTCCATTACCCAGCTTACCGGTCTGTCGGGGCCTATGAAATGTGTCAGCATTGCCATTATCCTCAATCGCCCGGGCTTACCAAGGCCGCTTTGTTAGCCTTCTTTCACATAGTTTACCGGACGCATTCGGCATTATCCAGCTTGGGCAGACGCCATATTGATGCTCTGCGTCCAGCCGGTTAGACTACCTGCGAAGGTCTTCCAACTGCAAGAGTCGGCCTAAAGCCCAGTATTCTTTAACAGGTAGTGAGATTATATGAAGTTCTATCCTATCTGCAAGAGAGCATTTGACGTACTTCTGTGCATTCCGGCTGCCGTAGTGTTGCTGCCCCTCTTCGCTGTCTTGGCGCTTTTGGTCAGGCTTGAGAGCAAAGGGCCTGCGATATTCAGGCAGCAGCGGGCCGGCAAAGGCGGAAAACCCTTCGTTTTTTACAAATTTCGCACGATGAGGCTCAACTGCGACTCTTTCGGGGCAAGTCCTAAGAGCGCCGACGACCACCGCTTGACGAGGATCGGCAGATTCCTACGCGAGTATTCTCTTGACGAATTGCCGCAATTGTATAATATAATAAAAGGGGATATGAGTCTGGTTGGTCCCAGGCCATTGTATATGGCGCAGGTCGCCGAGTGGAACGAGAGGCAGAGGACACGGCTGCTCGTGAGGCCCGGCTTGACCGGCTTGGCCCAGGTGTCGGGCCGAGGCGAGCTGACTCAGGAAGAAAAACTCGAACTTGACGCCAGATACGTCGAGACGGCCGGTTTCGTCCTCGACATAAGAATAGTCCTGGCTACCGTCGGCAGGGTATTTGGAAGAAAGAGTATTTACGAAAAAAGGTACTCGCAAACTGAGCACACGCGAGGAGAAGGTGAAAAGTCATCCGGACCGGACTAAAGCGGGAACATCGGAATGTGTCTTGGCGAGCCGGGTCGGCGAAGAGTGATGGAAATGGCGACATCAAGAATGAGGACGGGTCTGCAAATCATCTTCTGTTTTGTCGGTTTGTGGCCGGCGGTATGCCTTTCTGAGCCCCCGACCGGATATTGCGCCTACACTTCATGGGCTGATTGGGCGCGTATTAGGGTGGGTGCCGGGGCGGGTCTGGCTTCGAGCTATGACCGTGCAGGCGGTAATGACGACTTTAGCCACTACGAGGAGCCGAACGGAATCCGCACGGGCAATGAAATTGTCACGGCTGCAACGCTTTCCGGGCCGGGGGTCATCTATCGTTTTTGGATGCCGCACCTGACGGCGAAACTTAACTTCATTGTGCGGATGTACTTTGACGGCGAAGAAACGCCCCGAATTGATACCAACAGCGTCGATTTGCTCAGCGGTGCATTCGGATATTTTTCGTCGCCTCTGGTTACTACTTGTGCAGGCGGACAGGTGTGTTACGAGCCGATACCCTTTAGAGCGTCCGTTCGGATCGAAACCGAGAACAAGACTCTTCCAAAATATCCTAATTGGGACGCAAATCGCCATTATTACCAGTACAGTTACATGAATTACTCCGCGGACACCGTTTTGGAATCCTATACTGGGGTACTAACGCCTCAACAGCAGATAGACAGGGCAAACGTGGTGTCTCTGTTTGAGAATGCGGGTGAGCATCCGGCCGGCGGCAGTCCCACAGCGATTGACGTCAATACGCCGGCTGCGGTGATCGAGCCTAATTCAGCAATAGTCCTGGCTGATTTGGCCGGACCCGGCATCATTCGCCGGCTTAACGTGGGCATGGCAGACGCCAATGATGCCGAATTGGACGGCCTGCGATTGCAGGTCTATTATGACGACGGCAGCCAGGCCGCTATTGATGTGCCGGTGGGCAATTTCTTCGGGGCGGGAAAAGAGCGCGCTCTATACAAGAGCATTCCGCTGGGAACCGATTCAAATGACGGCTTCTACTGTTACTGGCCGATGCCTTTTCGCAGGTCGGTGCTGCTTCGCCTGCATAACACGACGGACTCAAACATTCCGATAGAGTCGGCTGCCGTTCAATACGAACCCGCGGCAGATCTTCAAGGGATGTGCTATCTGCACGCGGTTGAGCACTCTTCAACCAAGCAGCCCGGGCAAATCTATCATTCGATACTCTCTGCAACCGGTTGCGGGCATTATGTCGGCGAGCTGCTCTATATTGAGCAGGACAACTACAGTTTCTCCATGTTGGAGGGGGATGATGTTATTATCGTTGACGACAACGATGTCCTTTACGGCACCGGACTGGAAGACGCTTATAACGGCGGCTACTACTATAATTGGGTCGGCGTGCAGGCCGATGAGCCCGAAGGAAGGTATCCTCAATCGGCTATTAGGCCGCTTCACGGAATTCTCTATGTGAATCGCCGCGAGGGCGTTCAATATGCAAGGGCGGACCAATATCGCTGGCGGATCGCCGATTGTGTGCCGTTTTCGCGGTCTATAGAAGTGAATGTCGAAAATAGATATGCTTCCGACGGCGGCAAATGGACCTCGGTTGCGTTTTGGTATCAGTACCCGTGCTGCAAGGCCGACCTCGATGGCGATTGCGATGTTGACTTGCCGGATTTCGCGGGTTTTGCATCGTTTTGGCTGAACTGCGACTGTGCGGACCCGGACTGGTGCGGCGGCGCAGATTTCGACCGGAGCGGCCGAGTCGATATGAATGATTTGGCGGAATTCTTGGAATGCTGGCTGTGAGGCGGGCTGTTATCGGGACAATTGGGAGGAATTTCTTGGCAACTGCGATCCGAGTAAGGTTTGTCTGTGTGGTAGTTTTGTTGTGGGGCGGGTCAGCCATTGGGCTGGAACCCAACGAGATACTGGTGATTGTCAACAGGAATATCTCCGATTCCAGCCGGGTCGGACGATACTACTGCGAAAAGCGAAACGTGCCTTATGAGAATATTCTGTACCTACACCTCGGGCCAAGACCGATTGAGAGCATGAGCAGAAAGGCTTACCAAGAGCAGATAGCTGAGCCGGTCCACAGAGAGCTGGTCAGAAAAAGAACACTCGGGCAAATAAGATGCCTGCTTACAACTTACGGCGTGCCCACCAAAGTCGGACAGCGCGAGCAGCTCGAAGACCAGGCCGATAAGCTGAAGCAGATCGAGCAGTCGCTCAAGCAGCAGGAGGAGAGAATCAAACAGTTGAATCTGGATAAATCGGGTAATAAAGCTGCGGTCGCGGATGAGCTGAAGCAAAGCAAGCAGATGCTGGCAATGCTGAAACAGCAGATCGATTACATCAAAGGCCGAGAGACAAGCGCTTCGGTGGATAGTGAGCTGTCGATGGTGCTGGCCGGCGATTATGAGCTGTACCGCTGGCAGCCGAACAAGCTCAAAGGAAGCACGTCGGATATTGACTTTGAGACTCTTATGGTCAGCCGACTTGACGGATCAAATTGCGGGATAGCTATGGGCCTTGTCGATAAGGCGCTCAAGGCGGAGAAGACCGGGCTGAAGGGCGTCGCCTACGTCGATTCGAGGGGTATGAAGGATGACACGTTTGGCTCGTATGGTTATTACGACCAATCCTTGCGAGATATGGCAATGCTCACAGAGACGCTGACGGAGCTGCCGGTCAAAGAGGAGCGAACGGAGAAGCTTTTCGCACCGGGTTCGTGCCCGAATACGGCGATATATTGCGGCTGGTACAGTATTGGGAAATACGTTGACGCTTTTGATTTCGTCGATGGCGCGGTGGGTTATCACATTGCAAGCTCGGAAGCCGCCAAGCTTCGTGATCCGAACGGCACGCAGTGGTGCACGGCGATGCTCAGGGACGGCATAACCGCGACCTTGGGTCCGGTGGGCGAGCCGTATCTCCACGCTTTTCCCGAACCAAAGTTATTCTTCGCGGAGTTATACAAAGGAACGTGTCTGGTCGAGGCGTACTATCGCACAAATCCGTTTAATTCGTGGATGCTTTTGCTGATAGGCGATCCTCTGTACAGGCCCTTCCCGAAACGTCAGTCGTCCGGTCCGAGTGGTCCTTGAATGGCGGAGCGGCGAATTAAGCCCGCCGTCCAGAAAGCGGCAGCCCCAACAATCCCCCCAATAGCGAGAATAACATCGTATATCGGGAATTCTCTGCCGACCGCCAAGGAATACCCCTTTGTAACCACCAAGAGCGCTACGGGCGGCATCATCGCCGTTATCAGCCGCCTGGGATCAAGGAAGCGCAGGGTGTGCATTTCACACCTTACATTCTGTCGCACCTGCAACGAGGCTATGCAGCGGATCCAAATTACAGTGAAGACTGCATAAGAGAACAAGTGAAACATCGCATTTATCAGGGGCACGACCTCGGCGAGCTCCTGGCGTGCGATGTTGGTCAGCCCGAAAATGATCACGGCTACGATGACCACAGCCGCAGGCCAAAAGGTCAGATACGTCAATATGATGCAGCTCGTCAGGGCGCCGGCCAAATCCGAGATAAAATCCATCGCATCACAAGTGCGTCCCACGTAGCTCTGCAGCACCTCGTCGATGATCCCGTAAACAACCACCGTCAGCAGCACCCACCAGATCATAGCTCTGCGCCAGCATACTTTGCGGTTCGGGTCCAACGCTGCCCACAGTAGGAAAACCAGGCTCGCATACGCAAGAAAATGCAGGGCCTTGTCGGAGACGCCGGCCTTCTGCACCGCTTCCGGTATTGAGATATGCGCCAGGAGAAACAAGGTGGGCCAATAGACGGCCAGTAAGACTATCGCCGAATTCCGGCGGCCTATAATCATCAAAATCCTTCGCTCATAGTTACCATGATAAGCTATTTCGCCCAAGGCGATTCGTTCAGGTTAAATTCTACCGGAGCTGCCTGTGTAAATCAAGCTTAATCCTGCGGCGGAGCCGGCTGGAGCGCGGCAAAATTAAGTTTAGTGTGGGAACGGGCGGCGTTAGGGTATAATATGGATGGAAAGTGGTGCATCGCTCGACAAATTGATTTGGAGGCTTGAAGAATGAAACGTTTGATGATCTCAGCACTTCTTGTTGGCGCTGTTGCGGCGGGGGCTGTTGCACGATACGAGGCTCGCACCGCGTCTCGCAAGGGGCCTCGGAAGATTATCCAGCTTGCCGAGCCGAGATTGCAGGGTTCTATGAGTCTGGAGGAGGCCCTGGCTGAGCGGCGAAGCGTGCGTCAATACGCCGACCGACCGGTTGGGTTCCCGCTAATCGGGCAATTGGCGTGGGCCGGGCAGGGTGTAACCGAGCCGGTAAAGGGCCTGCGAACGGCGCCGTCGGCTGGGGCGCTCTATCCGATTGAGCTGTATTTTGCGACCCCGGAGGGGCTCTTTCTCTATCACGCCCAGGACCACAGTCTCGAACAGACCGTCTCAGGGGACATGCGGGACTCGTTGGGCGTCTCGCCGGCGCCCTGCCATATTGTTGTGGCCGGGTCGTCGAGAAAACTCACGGCTCAGTTCCGTGACAAGGCCAAGACCTATATGCTTCTCGAGGCCGGCCACGTCGCACAGAATATCTGCCTCCAGGCCGTCTCTCTGGGGCTCGGATCCGTTACGATCGGAGGAATTGATACGCGAGAAGTCGGCAGGGCGTGCAAGCTGCCCAGGTACACGGAGGCGATCTACGTCATTAACGTGGGTTATCCTCTCACAAGCGGCAGCGCAGAGGCGGATGGTAGTCAAAGCGCGGCCGGGCAAGGGCTTATAGCGCAGGGCAAGAAGGTGGCCCTGATAATTCCCAGCGCCGATTTCCGCGACGACGAGCTGATCGAGACGAGGCGCGCCCTTGAGATGGCAGGGGCTGAGACGGTTCTGGCAAGCTCGAAACGCGGCATAATAAGGGGCATGCTCGGCAATGTGGTTGAGGCGATGGTTCCGCTCAGCGGGTTGCGGGTCGATGACTACGATGCAATTGTGTTCATAGGCGGGCCTGGGGTCGTGGAATACTTCGACGACCCGACGGCAAAGAGTATCGCCCGCAGCGCCGCAACCCAGCACAAGGTCTTGGCGGCCATCTCGGCGGCGCCCACGATCCTGGCCAATGCCGGGGCGTTAACCGGCTGCCGAGCCACTGCCTTTCTCTCCGAGCAGGAAAGACTTCAGCAAGGCGGCGCTGTTTTCACGAGTCTGCCCCTTGAACGAGACGCCTTGATAATAACGTGCAGCGGGCCGGCGGCGGCGCCGCAATTCGGCAGGGCTATTGCCGAGGCGCTCGCAGGCAGGTGAAACGGGTCATACTAAGTAAGTGCGCGTGATAGACTGTGCCAAAGGCTGCTCACGGCCATCCCCAAGCCCTTTGGGCTTGAGGATGCCACCCCTCAAAACCCCCCGAAAGCGCATTGAGTTTTTCTGACTGGTATGAAAAGGGCATTGCCGTCAGCTTTCGGTGGCGCCCGAGTCGTAGCGGTTTGTGATGGGCAGTCGGCGGTCTTTGCCGAAGGCCTTTGGCGTGATTCGTATCCCCGGCGGGCAGAGCCTTCTTTTGTATTCGTTGCGGTCCACCATGCGAATGACTTTTCGCACCACTT
>Ga0315277_10001536_pt1 | contig 33586 bp, 48 predicted proteins | sample YL17G05_15_MG_FD_203695 | JGI IMG/M metagenome (GOLD analysis project Ga0315277, IMG submission 203695) | Sediment microbial communities from Yellowstone Lake, YNP, Wyoming, USA - YL17G05_15 | ecosystem: Environmental > Aquatic > Freshwater > Lake > Sediment | place: USA: Wyoming | collected...
AGGTCATAGCCGTGGCCGGGTCGCTGGAGGAGCAAACCCAGAACGACGTACTCCGGTTCTAGCGCGCTAGCCCTAGGTGGGCTGTTGTCCATGTCCGGTACTCACTCAATGAGTATAGCACTTCGTTGAGAAGCCAGGAGTGACACTCATCCGTCCTTCCCAGGACAAACGGCCGCTGCCGACTATGATGGCGAGGCAATCCACCACGATCCACCTCAAAAGTGTCGAGGACTACCTCGAGAGCTACCTAGAGGGGTAGGCGCTCACGCCCTATCGCGGCCCAGCATGTCAACGGCACAAAGGGGATTGCATGCAGCTCACGCAATCGGGGAGATAGTCAAAAGGGGACCTCAGTTCTTCATCTGGGTAGCGGGGGTGGAGTGGCCTGTCCCCTCGGCCGGCTCAACGAGGGCGGGCTGGCCGACCGTGCATGCCTGCCGCGGGTCGCAGGTCGGGGGATACCACGGCTCCAAGTTGTGAGGTTGGCTCCTGGGGGGGACGTCGGCGGCCCCTATTGTGTTCCCGAGCCTGCCCGAGGTCCCGCGATGCTCGAATGCCATATCTTCGATGGCGGGTTCGAGCGCGAGGATTGCGCAGTGGCGGAGCAGGTCAACAGCCTGGCTACCCCACGCCTCGCGAAGGTTCTGTTCGCTGCCCACCACTTTCACCGTCGATTGCGGGGGAGTGACACAAATCTGACGTGAGCTCAAAACCTCATAGGGAGGAGTTGTTGGCCGGCACAGCCGAGGTCTATTGGGCTCTGCTCTCGATTCCGCCAGGAGGGGAATACGCCCAAGAGACGAATGTCGGGAGATACCGGGTGACATTCGGCACTAGAAGGGGTTAGCCAAGAGCATATATTAGATAGCGAATATTGAATTCAATCTCGAGAGGGAGAGAGCTGCTATGGATGGCTACAAGCAGGCCGCGGAGCTGCTCAGGGCTCTCGGTCATCCAATCCGACTTCAGATCATGGAAATCTTGGCGAGCGAGAGGGAGGCGTGCGTCTGCCACTTGGAGAGCCGGTTGGGGCAGCGGCAGGCCTACATCTCGCAGCAGCTCTCCCGGCTTCGCGAGGCGGGCCTTGTGGTCACGCGGCGCGAGGGACTGAACGTGTTCTACGCCCTTGCCGACGATTCGCCCCTTCCCCTCCTGCAGGCAAGCCGTGCCTCTACCATCAAGTTCAGTCGACGCAGGGGCAAGACCCTGAGCTTCCGTATGCGAGGTATTGCCCGCGGCACCTCATGTAACTGCCCAAACTGCCAGTCTCTTGAAGGGGCTTCCGCCACCTAGCCATCACGCGCTGCGAACATGGCTCTTGTGAGATTGTTCGGAAAGTTGCTGCGAACAGCATCGGACTCGAATTGAACTTCAGGGCGGCACCCTGCTCTTCGCCCCGAAGCGTCTCGCAGGAGTGCGGCGTTGGCCGAGGGTGGCAGCCCGCGTGCATCGAAGAGGTACAGCAGGCTCCTAAGTGCGCGACTCTCGAATTCTGTCGGCCGGCTGATCGAGGGACGGTGGTCTGGACGGGATGGGTTCCAAACCCTTCTCGGACTAGATGGTGGTTGCATCAATTCCAGCCGTCGCCCCGCCGGCCGGCAAGCGGCAGGCCTAGCGACACATGCAGGGGAGCTTCGGAGTTGGGAGTCTCTCTCTTTTTGGGACGATACATTCGGGATTATGAATGCAGTCGGGCGTCGTTAGGCTTCGTAGGTGTTGTTGACGGGAAGGTGGCTCCCGGGCGTTGCCAGCCTCGGGAACATTTCCGCCATCCTTACCTGGAGGGGATCCATGGATATTGTCGGACTGGTTGTAAGGCTGCTGCAGGGCGGTTTGGGGAACCTAGCGGCGTATCTGGCGGCGCACGTGCTGCTGTGCCTCGTCCCAGCCTTCTACATCGCCGGGGCGATGACGGCGCTCATCCCGAAAGAGTCCATCACGCGCTTCCTTGGGCGCAACACGCCCAGATTCATTTCATACCCGGCTGCAGCACTGGCCGGATCCGTGCTGGCGGTCTGCTCGTGCACGGTGGTACCGCTGTTCGCCGGTATCTATAAGAAGGGCGCCGGACTGGGCCCGGCCATCACCTTCCTTTTCTTCGCCCCAGCGGCCAACATCCTGGCCTTGGTCTATACCGGCGGGGTGATCGGCGCCGACCTGGCCTTTGCACGCCTTTTCCTCTCTCTGGCTTTCGGGATCGGGATCGGAATGATCATGGCGCTCATCTTCCGCAAAGAAGACGTAGCCCACGACAAAGCCACCGATGCCCTCTTCGCAGCCCAGAGCGGCAAGGGGATGCGCCGCGCTGCGCTCATCTTTCTGGTGGTGCTGGTGGCGCTGCTGCTATCCGGAACGCTCAAGCTCGACTTCCTGACCGGTTCCTACGCCCAGGCCACGATCTCCATCCCGGGCGTGGAACGCCTTCAGGTGGGGCTGGATGGGATGGTCCCACACGACGTTTCCAGGGGCGAGGAGGGCGTAACCGTGCAGGGCGTGATCCTGATCGCCATGCTGGCCTGTATTGGGCTGGCCTCGTGGAAAGGGTTAGACAACATTCATGATGGTTTCAACCGCTGGACGTGGGTGTCCCTTGGGTTGGTGGCGCTGACTCTACTGGTGGCGGCCCTCAAGATGCAGGCGACCCCCGCGGGTCTGCAAGTTGCCCTGACGGGGAAGTCCATGGGTGTGCTAGTCGCCCTCATTGTGCTCTTCTATATCGGTCGAAGCCATCTCTCGGCGGGCGAAGTGCGCGATTTCCTGTGGGAGTCATGGCGGTTTGTCAAGCAGATCTTTCCGCTACTGGTGGTGGGCGTGTTCGGCGTCGGGGTCATCCGTGTCGTCATTCGACCCGAATGGATTGAAGCCCTCGCAGGGCAGAACACCCTCCCGGGCGCTCTGGCGGGCGTCGTGTTTGGCGTCTTCATGTACTTCCCTACACTGGTCGAAGTGCCCATCGCCCAGATGTTCCTGAGCCTCGGCATGCATCGCGGCCCGCTCTTGGCTTACCTGATGGCCGACCCCGAGCTGAGCCTGCAGAGCATCCTGATTGTCTCCGCCATCATCGGGCGGCTCAAGGCCTGGACATACGTAGGCTGGGTAGCGCTGTTCAGCACCCTTGCCGGCCTGATCTATGGCTCGTGGGTCGACGGGGCCAGCATCTGGCTGGTGGCGTTCTACCTGGCAGTGTTCCTGGGCTTGCTGGCGGCCGGGCTATTCCTGGTGAATCGACGCAATGCTCAAGAGCCGGTGGGCCGGCAACCGACTTCGGCCGGTTGAATCGTGGCTTTTTGGCTGACAAAGACTTGCTCTTGCCTGGTGGAGAACGATGTGCTGGCCATCGGAGTTCTTGGTTCAGGCTGTCCGAATTGCAGGAAGGTCGAGGAGATCTCGCGCCGGGCGGCAGCGACCCTCGGCCTGCAGGCTGAGTCCATCAAGATCACTGATTACGCAAAGATCATGGAGTACCCGATCCTGGGGGCGACCGGGTTGGTGGTGGACAAGAAGGTCGTCCGCAATGACAGCATACCGGGCGAGGCTGAAGAGACGTCGTGGCCGACGAGCGCACTGGAGCAGACCTGAGACAGCTACCGTCGTAGCGTCCGTTCTCCGGATTGTCAAGATGGAGTCCGGACTCTCAGGAGGCAAGGTCTAGGAGAGGAGCAATTATGGACGGCAATACTACGCTGCTAACCGCTGTCGTTCTGGCCTTTGTCATAGCCTTCATATTCTCCATGTTCGGCCAGGGTGGGGGGTCGGTGTATTCCCCGCTATTGATTCTGCTTGGCTACTCGATCTTGCTGTCCACTTCTACGTCGCTCGTCCTGAACCTGATCACTTCGCTCTCCGCGGGATACATCTTCTATCGCAGGAAGATGATTGATTTCAAGACCTCGCTGATCTTCGCTCCGGGCATTGCCGTTGGCGCCTTTGCGGGAGGGGCCCTGTCCCAGTCTGTTGACTCGACTGCTTTGTTGTGGCTCTTTGTGATCTTCCTGCTCGGCGTGGGAGCGAGGATGATCTACTCCTATTGGGAAAGGGATAGGGTCGAGGGCAAGCCACCTGAGAGTTTCTCCGCGGCGATGTACGCGCTCATCGCCGTGGTTGGCCTCGCCGTGGGAGTCATCGCCGGCCTGCTGGGGGTTGGCGGCGGCATTCTCATTGTTCCCTTCATGGTCTACGTCTGCAAGTACCCCACGAAGTTGGCGGCAGGATCTTCGCACTTGATCATCTCCATTTCGGCGCTCGCCGGAATCCTGGGTCATCTGACATCTCACCGGCTCGATCTTCCGCTGATTGTTGTGACTGGCATTGCGGTCTTGCTTGGAGGGAACCTGGGCGCACGAATCAGCATGAAGTTTAAGCCCGGCATGATCAAGGCCGGCTTGGGCCTGATCATGTGGGCATTTGCAGCACAACTCCTGGTGAATCTCTTGGGATAGGAAAGGGATCTGCAGGGCCTAAAGCGGCCCTGATGTTCACCTGGCTCCTGATGGGAGCAAATCGTGAGAAAAGGAGATCTCGAGATGACAACGCAACACATCCCCCCCGAATGGGCCTTCGAGTTTCACGGCCACGAGTGTCCCTTCATGCCGATTGGATACCGCATGGGCAAACTGGCGCTGGCCTATCTAGGCGCGGAACACGAAGCCGACCATGGGTTCTTCATCTTCCCCGAATTGGGTGAAGGACACCCGCAGACCTGCATGATCGACGGACTGCAAGCCGCCACCGGTGCCACCTACGGCAAGGTGCTTGTCGCCAAGACCTTCTACGGAAAGCTGGCGGCGACCTTCTACCACCCGCAGAAGGGCGCGGTGCGCTACTCGCTTCTGCCTGATTTCGTTGACGCCATGGGCAAGTTCGAGTTCTTCGTCTACCGCAAGAAGGGCATCGAGCCGTCACAGATCCCGCTTAACGTGCGGCGCGAGGTTATACAGTGGGTCTATGCCCAGACTGACGAAGCCATGTTCAAAGTGGACGCCAAGCCGGATTTCGCTTTCGAGCCGGTCAAGGGCTCATTCAACAAGACCAAGTGCAGTGTGTGCGGCGAGTACGTATTTGACCGCTATCTGCGCACGAAAGACGGAAAGCCGGTCTGCATTCCCTGCTCTGGTTACGAGAAGACTACCTTGATTGAGCGTTAGTCGTGCCGCACGACCAACCCATCACCCGCAGGGAGGTTTGGAGACCGCAAGAAGAGAATCCAACTGGCTACCGTGTGTGGGCGGGCAGACAGAAGCTGGCATGCCCGGGCCACGAAGTACGTCTCCTCCAGCCGGAATATCGCGCCCGCTGTCATCTTGAAGGCCATGGAGGTGATGACCGGCATGGTTCTACCAGGTGATGGCGGTTCTGAGTCCGCGGCGGGGATACCCTTTGCCTCACTGACCACACGGGGGACAGGAGGCATAACTGCAGGCGAGCACAAGGAGACAACCCGAAGATGCGATTCGCCGAGTTCATCCGCAAGAATTACCAGTTCATCATCACCGCCGCCGTGGTCCTCGGTCTGGTGCTGGGGTTGTGGACGACCAGTCCGGGCAAGGCGGTGCAGGGCTACTCCCAGGCGCTCACCTTCTTGATGATCCTGTTCATCAGCCTGACGATCACGCCGCGCCAGTTCGCGCTGGTGGCACGCCAGCCAGTCGCCGTGCTGACCGGCCTGGGGCTGAATTTCGTCTACATGCCATTGCTGTGCTGGGCGCTGGCACGCCTACTGGTCAGTGATCCGGAATTAGCCACGGGGATCATCCTGGTCGGGGTGGTGCCCTGCGCCGGGATGGCTGCGGTGTGGACGTCACTGCTCAAGGGTGACGTGCCATTGGGGATGGCCATCAATGCTCTGACGATGGTGTTGGGGCCATTCCTCATCCCGCCGCTGATGGTGTTGCTTGCTGGTTCGTCGGTCCAGATCGATCCCTGGGCCATGTTCCAGCAGTTGGCCGTGATCCTGCTGATGCCGCTTTTGCTGGGCTTGGCCGTCCGCTGGCTGGCCGACCGTTTCTGGAACCCCCAGCCCTACCTGCCGTTGATGCCGGCGCTCTCGGCCCTGACGGCGGTGCTGTTGATGTTTGCCGTGTGCAACGTCAATGTGCCGCTGATTCGGGATCGCTGGTCGCTGGTCCCCGCCCTGCTTGGGGCGGTAGTACTCATCTTCCCGCTGGGGTTCCTGGTGCCCCACTGGCTGGGGCGTTTCGCCTTCGACTGGCCGCAGCGCATCGCCGTGACTTACTCATCGGGCATGAAGAACCTGCCCATCGCGGTGGGGTTGGCCTTTGCCAGCTTCTCCAAACTGGCCGGGCTGCCGGTGGCGCTGGCGTTCATTGTGCAGATGCTCGCCGCCAGCCTGTTCTACCGCTATCTGAACGGCCAAGCGCTGCGCCTGGCCACAGCGGCGCAGACCGGCCAGAGGCCAGCAGATGCTGTCAAGAAGCGTCCGTCGGCCGACTAGATGGCAGCGCGAAATCACGTTTCAAGGTGAGGTGCCATGATCAGCGGCTTGACCAACTCGATCGACGAGGCTTTGACCGCCGTTGGGGAGGAGTTTGGCAAAGTGCTGGGGTCGGCGGCTTTCTCTAATGAGAAAGACCTGGCGCCGTGCGCCGCCTTCCTGCGCGAGCGCGAGCTGACACTGAACGACAGGGCGCTGTCGAGAGAGCACAAGTTGCTGAACCATGCCGCAATTACTGCTGCCCAGCACGACCGCCACGAGACGGTCATGCACGTCACCGGGCCATCCACGCCGCGGCCAGTGAGCAGGATGGAGACGGTGTTAACCATCACCTCTGTGGCGGGATGCCGGCTCTTGCGGTGTTCCTGGGTGCCAGGTGGCAGGCCCCCAGGCGACAGAGTAGCAGCCAAGCGAGGTTTGTCGCTGGTATGGCTCTTGGGGTTCATGAACACGAAGAATTCGAACACCCAATTCCTGTTTGGAAGGAGTTAGAAACATGGAGATCTTCTTCCTTGCAACCTTGACTTGTCTGATCATCGTCACGATTGGGTATGCGATCAACAAATACTTGCGTATGCCGTGGATGTTCACGGTTGTGGTGTTGGGAATGGTCCTCTCTGGATTGGGCCTGTTCAAGGGCGTGATGGAAAGCGAAACGTTCCGATTCCTGTCAAGAATGGGGATGTTGTTTTTCCTGTTCACGATCGGTATTGACCTGGATATCGATCAAATCCGAAAACTGGGGCGTCACATCGTCGGGGGGGACATCCTGCTTACGTTGACCGAGGGGTTGCTGCTAGCCCTGTTCTTCTATCTTGCGGTTCCGGAGTTCGTAAGCCACTCCTTCCTCGTGGCGTTGATAGCCGGAATCGCTTTTGGCACCGTCGGCGAAGTGGTACTGCTCGCCATCCTCAAGGAATTCGGGCTCGAGAAGACACGCTTCGGGCAACTGGCGCTCGGGATCGGCGTGTTCGACGATATCTTCGAGGTCCTAGCCCTGGCGCTCGTCATTGCCTTGCCCGCGCTCACTACAGGGGGCTCTCCAGACGCCGCCTCGCAGAAGTCAGTCATTATCGTGCTTTCGTTGTCCGGAATACTGATGGCAACGATTCTCCTGTCTCTAGTGGGAAAGGTAACGCGCCGCTTTCTGGAGAGCGTGCCGAACGATTCATTCATTGTCCCATTTGCGATCTTCATGATTCTGTTTGCCTTTATCTACTTCGGGGCAAGAGGGTTTGAGAATATGGGGGTCGTCGCAGCCATCTTCAGCGGCGTCGCGGTCAAGCAAGTCTTGCCGGACAAGTTCATCCAACAGTACAAGAAACCCATCTTCTTTGTAGGAAACGTCTTCCTGGGGCCGTTTTTCTTTCTCAGCCTGGGCGGGACAATGTCCTTGGGGGCCCTCTTCACCTACCCGCTCTTGATCCTTGTCATCCTTGCCATATCGCTGGTTGCGCGCCTCGTGCTTTCCTACTTGTTGTTCCATAGACTCCTTGGAAAACGCCAGTCGCTCGTCATGGGCGTGGGATTGACCGCGAAATTCAGCACGAGCGTGGTTAGTGAGAATCTTCTGTTCTCATCAGGCCTGATCGCCCAGCCTCTTTACTCGGCGATCATGGCAGCCTTCATCATCCTGAAGCCGATCATCGTCGGCGTCTTCTCAAGAAGCCTGGCGATGATGAAAGAGAACATCGAATAGGATCTTGGCTGGAGAAAGGGGCGTGATGCACCGATGACCGAAGACAAAAGCCGCGAGGAAGACCCGACTCCTCAAGAGCACGAGGACGGAGAGAAGCCCAGGGTGGGCCTGTTCTACTGCGGCGGAGCGATGTCCAGCGTCGGCGAACTCACCGGCGTGGCTGCCTTTGAGGTTCTCAAGCGCCTGGGGCCGAAGGAAGTGGGCATGGGGTGCGTGTCGGCCTTGGCCGCCGGGGTGCCCAAGCATTCAAAGACCATGCAGAGCTTGGAGAGGGTGGTCGTCGTTGACGGTTGCCCCAATTCCTGCGTGCGCAAGATCGTAGAGCAGACCGGGGCCAGAATGGACGCCTACCTCAACCTGGGCAAGGACCTGAAGATCAAGAAGATCGGTCCGTTCAAGCCCTTAGCCTATTCCCGGGAGGACCTGGAGCGAGCGGTAGAGGCTTTATTGAACATTGCACAAAGCAATCCCTGACTGCATCGGGCAAGTGTTGGGTGCTTGGAAGTCGCGCGCAACAATCGGCGCGAGGTGAATCGCATGCATCTTCCTGAGGAGGTTTCGTCATGAGCACCAGCGACATTCCTGAAAACGCTCTTTTCGTCTGCTTTGGCGGCATGTCCAACGTGGGCACGCTGACCGGCCTGGCTGCGCTGCAAGCTGTGCGTCAGGCTAAGCCGGGTCAGGCTGGCATCTTCTGCCTAGGCGGGCTTCCAACCGAGGCCCCTTTGGTGCTGAGCAAGACCCGCGCCGCACACCGCATTATCACGGTCGACGGCTGCCCGCTCAATTGCGCGCGCAAGATCGTTGAGCAGGCCGGCTTTGCTCCCTACAGGACGATCAACCTGGTGGAACAGTGTGGCATCCAGAAGGGCCCGCCCCAAGAGTATGGTGAGGAGGAAATGCAAGTTGCAGTCAAGGCCATCGTGGATGCAATAACCAGCAGCGAGTGAAAATGCTGGGAAAGCGCAGGCGCCTATGGCAAGCACAACATTGCCGCTCACTCCCTGTCATCCATGCGCCCGGACAAACGGGGACTCCCTTGCATCAGGGGTGGACCGGCCCATCCGTCAACGCGCGCCCGGAATAACACAGCTCCAGCGAACGGAAGGAAAAGCCACGCCCGGGCCACATGGACTTGCCGGTGTATCGCTCCCAAGGGATGGGGTGGCGGATGCTTCCGACGTCGCGGCAAGCCGCACTCTGGATGAGGTGCTGGATATCGTACAGAATGTCACGGTGTCGCGGCGCTGTCTTTGCATGGTGCATGGAAGAGAGCGTGCCATTGTCATGACCGACCGACGAGGCATATTGACATGAGCGGCAAAGTCATCCAGACGCTGCACGCCAGTCCGTTGGCGACCGTGCTGAGCGAAGCGGAATTGAGAATGCTGGCGAGCTGCGGAAACATTTGTGCATATGCCCATGGCCAGACTATCTTGCTGGCCGACGGTCAGGATGAGCGACTGTTTATCCTACGCCAAGGACAGGTGGCTCTGCATCTAGCCATGGTGACGGAAGCGGGGCAATGCAGCGGGGAGAGCACCACCGAGTTGACCACGCCAGGCGAGCCCTTCGGTTGGGCTGCCTGGATGCGTCCTGAGCGGTTGGGGGTATCGGCGCGTGCTCTTGGGGCAGTCTCTGTGGCAGCTTTCGACCTGGCAGGCCTGCAAGATACTGGAACCTTTCTCAAGGTGACACAGCGCATGCTGCAGCTCTTGTACGCCCGGCTGCAGGAAGGCGGCCTCTGCCCGCCGAACGTTCAGGCGCTCTTGAAGATGAAGCGCCTGTTGCAGGTCTAGGCAGATCTCCATGAGCATGATCTGGGTGAAGGCCGGGCAGTGTAACCAGGAAACCTCGATCGAGGCTCGCCGCACCGATATGACGCACGTTGCAGTCGAGTTCGTCACCACGTGCGAGCACGTCCAGAATCTGGCCGAAGCGCTGAAGACCCTGGATATTGCCCACGAGATGAGCGCCTCGCTCCTGGAGACCAGGACGTATCGTTTGGCCGCTGAGCACCTTTGCCGCAACAGTTGTGTCGTGCCGGCGGCCATTCTCAAAGCCCTGGAAGTTGAGGCCAACATCTTTCCGGCTGCCGAAAGCCAATTGGTTTTCCTGGACCCCGGGCGTTAGAACACTTGGAGAGGAATCATGAGCACACAACCATCCACCATCCCCTTCTCCCCTGTCTTGCCTGCCGCAACGAGCGGACAGCTGCCCAGGTCGCGCAGGCGTTGGGCAAACTGCTGTTCGACACGCCCGAGCACCAGGCTTACCAGCGGGCGCTCGATGAGGTTAATCGTGATGCCGATGTGCAGCAGCTCTCGGCAAGGATTCGCGAGAGAACCATCGTGCTGCGGTGTGGCAAAGGGGATGCCCCAGTGCAGCAGACGGCACTGACGACGCTGGAGGCGCGACTCGCTCAGCGGCAATGGTTGCACGCCTACCGACACGCGGAAGGGTCGCCTGTTCCGCGCCGCGGACGAAGCCATCGGCGAGGCCGCCGGGGTTCCCTTTACCCCGAATGCCAGGCGATTCAGCTGGCCCGGCAGGGCGATCTCGAGGCGATCTACCGCATCATGCGGGACGGGATTGCCAAGAAGGTTGAAGCAGCGCTCCGCTTCCGCTGTGGATTACCTGGCGGGAGGGAGGCATGATGCCCAGAGTGAGCGTGGTGCTGGATGAGAAAGAGCAGACCGAGTTGCAGGTGCTCCTGGCTGACAGGGATGAAGCGGCGGCTCTGCGGTTCTTGAAAGAGGTGGTCTGGGCCCAGGTGCAGGCCGTGCGCCGCAAAGAGTTGCGTAGCCACCTGGAAAGGGGCGCGGCGTGATGTGTTCCAGACGCCTTGTTGATCATCGTGGGCAGGAGGCGGCCGAGTGAAAACGAGGCCACGAGCCTTTGTCATGGGCGGCGGCGGGGCGCGGGGAGCGTTGCAGGTCGGCGCGTTACGCGCCCTGCTGGAAGCCGGCCTCCAGCCTGACTTGATGGTCGGCACATCTGTCGGCGCAATCAATGCCACGTACCTGGCGGTGCACGGCGCAACCCTGGCCAGCCTGGATGGCCTGATCCAGGCCTGGCACGACGTGGCGGCCGCAGACCTTTTGCCCGCGAACTACCTGTGGTTGACCATGCGCGTGCTATTCAACCGTGTCGGGTGGCGGCCGCATCACCGGATGCGCGACTTCTTCGTCGCGCACGGCCTTTCGCCCGACCTGCGCTTTGGAGACATACGAGGGCTGCGGCTGATCCTGGTCGCCGCCGATCTGAACGCCGGTCGCCCCATCCTGTACGGCGCAAACTCGCAACAATCGGTGCTGGAGGGTTTGCTGGCCTCTACCGCTCTGCCGCCGTGGGTGCATCCACTGGAACGCCAGGGGCAGCTCTTAATAGACGGCGGTGTGGTTAGCCCGCTGCCGATTGAGCCGGCGCTGGCGCAAGGCGCGCGGGAGATCATCGCGCTCGACCTGGCCGATCCCCGCCAGGTGCCGTCGGCCGAGGCGCATGGCTTTGGCCCCTTTCTGGGCAAGCTGATGAACACCATCGAGCGGCGCCAGCGGGAAATGGAGATGGCGCTGGCGGCGGCTCGCGGTGTGCCGGTGTGGCACGTCGCGCTGCAGGTCGAGCAGCCGGTGGCGATATGGGATTTTGGCCGGACCCCTGAGCTGATCGAGAGGGGCCACGCGATCACCCGTCGGGAGATGATGCACTGGCCTCACGGGCGTCAGTCCGGCTGGCGCACGCGGCTGGCTCGCCTCGGCGGACGGAGGGAGGTGGTCTGATGTTTCGTTTGGACCTGCCTCAAGGGCTGGCATGGTTGGCGAGAGATGGCGCGTAGCCTGTCCAGTCACGACATGCCTGGCTGTCCTTGGCGTGCCGGTGGCCGCCGCCGGGCTGATGTTCAATGAGCCGGTTTCGTCTGTGCAATGGTTGGGCATGCTCCTGAGAATCGTGGGATTTGTGTTGGCCAGTGTGAGGCAGATCGCATGTTCCCTCCGCAGGTCGTCATCAACGCCGATGATTTTGGCCGCTCGATAGCCATCAATACTGCCGTGATGCGAGCGCACCGCGAGGGCGTGTTGACCAGTGCCAGCCTGATGGTTACAGGTGATGCCTGGGAGGAAGCCGTGGCGCTTGCGCACGATACACCCACGTTGGCGGTCGGGCTACACCTGGTGGTGGGCAACGGGCGGGGCGTCCTGCCGCACAAGGACATACCGCACCTGGTCGACGAAAGCGGCCGTTTCCCCGACGACCCACTCCGGGCTGGCCTGTATTATGGATTCAGCCTCGCGGCCCAGGCTGAGCTGGCGCGAGAAGTGACGGCCCAATTCGACCGCTTTGCCGCCACAGGATTGCCGCTCTCGCATGTGGACGGCCACCTGCACCTGCACGTTCACCCGACGGTGTTCAACCTGTTGCTGCCGCTGGCCCAAGGCTACGGAGCGCACGGCGTGCGCCTGCCTCGGGATGACTTCAGCCTGGCTTTGCGCTACGACCGCCGGCAGGCGATGGCCAAGCTTGCCTGGGCCATCGCCCTGGGCCTGGTATGCCGCTGGTGCCAGAGACGCCTGCGCGGCAGTCGCCTGGCGGTGCCCCGGCGGGTTTACGGAGTCATGCAGAGCGGCCAGATGCAAGAAGCCTATGTTGTGGAGGCGTTGCGTCACTTGCGGGAGCCGACCACCGAGCTCTATTTCCATCCCTCGACCTGGCCGCAGCGCGAGGCCCTGGGGCCCAACCCCGGCGATCTGGACACGCTTCTCAGCCCCGCCGTGCGGCAGGTGATCGTAGAGCGCGGTATGTGCCTGGCGACTTATGCGACCCTGGAGGAGGTGGGCTGAGATGTTCGAGACATTGCTCTTGTTGCTCATCTTCGCCGGTTGGCTCTACTGGCTGGTCGCTCTGGTCATGGTCTATGACTTCTTCCGCCGCCAGCCGGAACTTCATCAGGGTTTTGTGCCGCCGGTGTCTGTGCTCAAGCCGGTCAAAGGGGTGGACTCTGAAGCCTACCAGAACTTTGCCAGCTACTGCCAGCAGGATTACCCGGACTATGAGTTGATCTTCGGCGTAGCCGATGCGGCGGATCCAGTTGTTCCCGTCATAGAACGTCTCAGGCGCGACTTTCCGAAGCGCCCCATTCGCCTGATCGTCGCCGGGACGTTCGGGGCCAATCGCAAGGCCAGTCTGCTGCACCATCTGGCAAGCGAAGCGAAGCACGAAGTCCTGGTGGTGAGTGACAGTGACATGCGGGCGACGCCGGACTATCTGAAACAGGTGGTGGCTCAACTGGCCGATGAACGGGTTGGGCTGGTCACTTGTCTCTATCAAGGCCAATTGCCCCTCAACGTCACCGCTGGCCTGGAGGCGCTGCACATGGGCGCCACCTTCCTGCCCTCGGTGATTGTGGCGCGCAAGGTTATAGGCATGCGCTTTGCCATGGGCGCAACGGTTGCGCTGCGACGCCGCGACTTGGCCCGCCTGGGTGGTTTTGCCGCTGTGGCTGACTACCTGGCCGATGACTACCAGCTGGGAGCGCGGATTGCGGCGTCAGGGCTGAAAGTGCGCCTGTCGAAATATGTGATGGCCTGTGTCTTGGGGGCGACCACCTTCCGCGAACAATGGGATCGTGAGGTGCGCTGGATGCGCTGCTCGCGGGTCAGCCGTCCGCTCGAATACCCCGGCTTGCTGCTCAGTTACAGCACGCCCCTGTCTGCGGTGCTGGTCGTGGTCAACGGCTTTGACCCGACAAGCCTGCGCGTCCTGGCTATCTCACTGCTCCTGCGCTGGGTGGTGGCCTGGCTCATCAGCGTCCGCACGGGCGACCAGCAAGTGCGCCGCTGGTTGCCCTGGCTGCCCGTGCGTGATCTGTTGAGCGCGGCAACTTGGTGTGCGGGGGGCCTGGGCCGGCGGATTACCTGGCGGGGTGAAATGTTCGTGCTGGAGGCCGACGGCCGCATGCAACCCGCGCCTGCCTCCAGCGGACAGGCGGTGGAAAAAAGCCGCCACGGACGATTCCGATGGCTTTGACCATGAGAACGGCATTCCGTACCGTGGACAGAGGAATGCGTAGTGCGCTGGGCGTATTCGAGTTTTGCGACGCCCCGGACTGCCTGTTACGCGTGCGGGTAACGTCGGCGACCCACGCCTTGTCATTGCCGGGCCGCGTCGTGGCGAAACAGGCGCCGCTCCTGGAACTGCACTTGTGGAACGAGCACATCCCGCCCGTGCCGCCTGACGGCCCTGACCTGGCCTGGGCCGTGCACACCCAGCGCAGACTCATTGCTTCCTGCCACGTGCTGGCCGACAAGATGTCGCGCGACCCGCGTTTCGCCGCCGTACAGGCTGTGGGCGGCATCACGGTGATTCTCCTGCCAGGCAAGGGCACGGGAGGAGAGAAACTATTCCGACGCCTCGGGTTTTGGGTGTTCCCGTATCACAGCGCACTGGGGCGCTTTGGCGAGTTCTGGGAGAATCTCTACTCGTGGTGGATCATGTGGACGTTCAATCCCTCCACCTTGCGTCATCGTCAACTGATTCACCTATGCCGGACTGAGGTGTGGATGTTGACCGACGAGTTTCTGCGGCGATACGGAGCGAATGACGAAAGGAGGCAGTAAGGTGTCTACGGCCCTTATCACTGACCAGGCCACCCGTCTGACACTGCATCTGCTGGACGAACTGTTCACCGCCGATGCAGCGCAGAAGGTGGGCGTGCGATTGTGGGATGGAACCCGCTGGCCCGACAACTCACCGCGTCCGGTGACGTTGGTGCTCAAACACCCCGGCGCGTTGAGGGCGATGCTTTTGCCCGGTACCGAGGTGGGACTGGGCGAAGCCTACCTTTACGACGATTTTGATATCGAAGGCGACATTGAATCTGTCTTTGCCGTGGCCGACGCTCTTGCGGGGGCCACGTCGGATGGGCGCAGAAAGCTGCGCGTGGGGCGCGACCTGAGGCGCCTGCCGGCGAGCGGCGGGCCGCGGCCTGCCCGACGTGGGCCGGCACGGCTGAGCGGCCGCAGACATTCCGTTGAGCGCGACCGGCAGGCCGTGACCTATCACTACGACGTGTCCAATGACTTTTACGCGCTGTGGCTCGACCAGCGCATGGTTTATTCGTGCGCGTACTTTCACTCGCCCGAAGATGACCTGGATGCCGCTCAGGAACGCAAGCTCGACTACCTCTGCCGCAAGCTGCGACTCAAGCCCGGCCAGCGGCTGCTCGACATCGGTTGCGGGTGGGGCGGGCTGGTGATGCACGCGGCGCGACAATACGGCGTGGACGCCACTGGCATCACGCTCAGCCGGCCTCAGGCAGAACTGGCGAATCAGCGCCTCGCGGCAGCCAACCTCTCTGACCACTGCCGCGTGGAGGTGCGCGACTACCGCCAGGTGAACGAACAGGAAGGCTACGATGCGCTGGTGAGCGTGGGAATGTTTGAGCATGTGGGCGCAGCCCTGTTGCCGTCGTACTTTGCTCAGGCATGGCACCTCCTCAAGCCTGGCGGCGTCTTTCTCAATCACGGCATCGCCAGCCGCGCGACGGATAAGCCCCAAGGCGGCCCGACCTTCTCCAACACCTACGTTTTCCCCGATGGCGAGCTGACGCCCATCAACGTCACCCTGCATGCGGCGGAGGAGGCCGGACTTGAGGTGCGCGATGTGGAAAGCCTGCGAGAGCATTACGCCTTGACACTGCGCCACTGGGTGCGGCGTCTGGAAGCGCATCACGACCAGGCGCTGCAATTCGTGGATGAGCCGACCTACCGCGTCTGGCGGCAGTTCATGTCCGGTTCGGCCGCCGGCTTTACGACGGGACGACTCAACGTCTACCAGGCGCTGCTGGTGCGGCCTGATAGACGCGGGCAGAGCGGCCTGCCGCTTACCCGCGCCGATTGGTACTCTGGAGGTGGGAGCGGCCGGGTTTGAGCAACGAGTTGGGCTCAGAATACGCCGTTGGGGGTTGACCGGGGTAGCGCCTCGGCAGAACTTCATACAGCAGACTGGAGGCACAGCATGAGAATCGCATCCGTTTCTGAAGACGGCGTGACCATCAGCCAGCACTTTGGCCGCGCCCCGTTCTACGTCGTCGTCACCGTCGAGGAGGGCAAGATCGTCGCCCGCGAACGGCGGGACAAGATGGGTCATGCTCAGTTCGCCGGGGAGACCCACGAGGAATCACACGGGGAAGATCCGCGCGGTCACGGATTTGACCCGGCCGCGCAGGACCGTCATGCCCGCATGGCCTCCGCTATTGCGGATTGCGACGTCCTGCTGGCGCGCGGCATGGGCGCCGGCGCATATGAAAGCATGAAGCAGGCCAATATCCGCCCAGTGGTTACGGATATGGCCAATATTGACGAGGCCGTACAGGCTTACCTTGAAGGCCGCCTCGTGGATCACACGGACCGACTGCACTGAAACTGCAAGAGACCCATTCGTTCTTGCACGTTACAGGTGAATGCGAGGCAAAAGTTCTCATGAGCAATCACATCCACAAGCGGCCTGCCCAATCCACGGCCAAATGGTGGCTTACGATTGGGGGCCTGCTAGGGGTTGGCGCATTGCCTTGTCCGGAGTGTGGAACGCCGATGATCTTACATGTCTGGCCGCTTGTCGGACTTGTCCTGGTTGCTCAAGCAATAAGAAGGCGCGCCCAGAAAGAAAAGCAGGACGGTTCGGATACATCCCCTGCTAAACCGGAGACTCGAGTTCCCACCAGTCATCACAAAGATCGCTCTGATTGAGATGCAACGCAAGCCTACCTTCCAGGTGGCCCGAAGGATCAGGTCGAGAAGTCATATTGGCAAAAAGGAGTCCTACAATGGCACAAGATGAGATGTGGCACGGAATCCCGCGCAAAGATATCCCCTGGTTTCCGACCGTGGATGCCGACACCTGCATCGGCTGTACTCTGTGCTACACCACCTGTGGGCGCGGGGTGTATGAGATGCAGGATAACAAAGCCGTACCGGTCAAGGCCATGAGTTGTATGGTGGGCTGCAGCACCTGCGGCACAGTCTGCCCGGTGCAGGCGATCGCCTTCCCTGACCGCGACTTGATTTGGAAACTGGAACGCGAACATAAGATCTTCAAGGTCGTACGCCAGGAAGCCAAAGAGAGAATGGCCAAGCAGGATGCGCTCAAGGCGCGCGCCGCCGCCGAAGATATGGTGGCCAGACTGACCACGCGCGTGCGTATTGAGGTGGCCGGCGAATTTGGAGAGAAGCGTTTCCTGATCCAGATGGAGGACATGGTGAAGGAAAAGCCCTATGACTTTGTCAACCTGCGCCTGGAAGTGCCCACCGTGCAGGGCGCCATGCAAAAGACGCCGGCGTTCATGTCCTTCGAAGTCACTTCGACTGAGCAAGAAGACATCCAGGAGGTCCTGCCAGAAGTGCGCGATCTAATCCGGCGCAACGGTCTGACACTGGTCAGCGAGAACAAACTCTGAGGGTGCGTGGCGGCACCATTGTCACCGGCGGTTGATCCGCAGGTGGCTGCACGGTGCGACGACGGAAGGATCAAAGAAGTTGCACGGCCAGGGCTAGAGGCCGTCAGTGCTGCATTGAAACGGGTGCGACTCGTCTTCTTCACAGTTGCGAGGTTAGCAATATGAGTCAAGAGAACGACCACGCAGCCCAGGGTTATCAAGTGACTGTCATCCGCCAAGGTGACAGTCACGCCCTGGCCGAAACGCGCGGCCACCGCCTCACGCTTAACGTCAAGAAGGGCGCGGGCGAAGCGGGTTTCAATGCCGCTGAGACGTTGCTTGCCGCGATGGGCGCCTGCATCCTGACCAACGTCAACGCCATCGGCGAGAAGATACGCCTGCAGATCGACGATGCCCGCATCGAATTCGAGGCGACCCGCCTTGACGAACCGCCCGCGCTGACAGAAATCTGCTACAAACTGATTCTCACAAGCGCCGAGCCGCCTGACAAATTAGCCGAACTGCATGACCTGTGCGTCAAGTGGGGCACGGTGACCAACACTGTCATCCACGGACTGACGCCGCAGGGCACGCTGGTGATTGAGCAACCTGTCCGCCGAGACCGCCCTCAGCCGGGCTAGACAAGCATTGCGAGGAGCTGAGCAATACGCCGCGGCTATCCCAAAGTGCGGCTGAGGCGCTGGGGACATCCGGGCCGTCAAGGGCCGAGCCTGAGCGTTCGCTGCCAGGTCGGGACGGCACGCACGAGACATCCGCCAGTCCGGATCACCCCAAAAGGAGCAGCGCAAGGACATGGAGACTGCAGAAGGACTCAAGGACTACCTGGGCATTCCGCGTAAGCTGATTCCCTGGTACCCGGTGATCGATGAAGAACTGTGCAGCAATTGTGGCCTGTGCGTGAAAGCCTGCAAGCACAGCACCTATGTTATGAGCGAGGACCCCAAGAAAGTCACGGTGGCCAACCCGTACCACTGTGAGGTGTACTGCGAGAGCTGCCGCTTCCAGTGCCCGGTCGGGGCGATCTCCTTCCCCGACCGCAAGGAGATCAAGGCGCTCTTCAAGGAATTTCGCCAGCAATACCCGCCCGCTGCGTAACTCGAGCTGTCACGGAGATACTTATGTCCAACGAAAAGCCACTTCCCCGATTTGTGCAATGCATGTGCCGTGGTGATTGCCCGGGCTTTGCCCAACTCAACGTATGGAGCCTGGTCAACTACGTCCGCAATGAGCTGGAGGTGGAATACACCATTGTTCACCCGCAACTTTGCGTAGACGATGGAGACCGCTTCTGGAAGGATTTGGCCAAACCCGGCGTCACCTACGTTGTGGGAGGCTGCGACCCGAAGATGCAGCGCAAGATGTACAAGGACGCGCTGGCTGCCGTCGGCGCGGACTACGACAGGCAAGTGATCGCGCTCGATCTGCGCAACATGCCGACCGAAGAGGCGATGCAGAAGGTCACGGCCGCATTTGAGAAGTTGAAGGCATCCTAGATGTCGATGTTGGGCTGGACAGGGGCACGGAGCCGGCGTCTAGCCCAACTCACCGCGGGACCGCGTTTGTGGCTGCTGCAGTACTTGGTGAGGGTTGATAGAAGAGAATGACCCCGGTGCTTCTGGCTATCTTTGCTCATCCTGATGACGAGTCTTTTGCGGTCGGCGGCACGCTGGCGAAATACGCCGCTGAAGGGGCGCGGGTGGTGCTGGTGTCGGCCACACGCGGAGAAGCAGGGCTGCCTGGCATGAGCGCCGCCGAAACCGCGCGGATTCGCGAGGCGGAGTTGCGCGCCGCAGCTCGAACTCTGGGCGCGGCCCGGGTGGAGTTCCTGGATTACGTTGACGGACATCTCTTCCAGGCCGACCCGCAGGAGGTGGTCGATAGATTGACCGGTCTCTTGGAAGAGGAACGGCCCGACGTGGTGATCACCTTCGGACGTGATGGCATCTCCGGCCACCCGGATCATGTCGCCGTCCATCAGCTTGTGACCCAGGCCTTCGATGGCGCTCGCCTGCCTGCCCGCCTGTTCTATCTGGTGCCCTCCGAAGCCACCCAACAGGGATGCGGGATTCCGCCTTCAAAGGACGCGGACAGCGGCCCTGTGACAGCCATCGACGTTGGGGCCTACCGTGTGACCAAGGTGCGCGCCATGCAATGCCATGCGAGTCAGAAGCCGCCGTATCCGGGCAATCCTGAAGAAGAAGCTGGAAAGCTGGAATGCCACGAGTACTTCATCCTGGCCCGTCCAAGAGCAGGGCAAAGCGCCGTGACCGACATCTTCGCTTAGGAATGAGGCCTGATGAGTTCGTTATTGGATCAAGAATCTAAGGCGCGCCGTTTCCTGCTTTCGCTGGCCCTGACAGGCCTGATCTTCTTGGCCGAATTGGCCGGGGGCTTGTGGACGCGCAGCCTGGCGCTGCTTTCCGACTCGGCGCATGTGTTCATGGATGTCTTCGCCCTGGGGCTGAGTTTCCTCGCCATGCGCGCCGCCGCCCTGCCGGCCGATGACCGCCACACATACGGCTTTCATCGCCTGCAGGTGCTGGCCGCGCTAGCCAACGGCGCGACCCTCCTTCTGATCGCCTTCGAAATCCTGCGCGAAGCCTGGAGCCGCTTCCAAAACCCGGAAACGGTCCTGGCCGGACCCATGCTGGTGATCGCGGTCCTTGGGCTGGGGGTCAATCTCGTCGTAGCCCTCCTCCTGCGACAGCATGACCATTCCGACCTGAACACCCGCTCGGCGTTCCTACACGTCCTGGGCGACGCACTGGCCTCCGTCGGCGTGATTGTGGCAGGTATCGCCATCCTGTTTACTGGCTGGTTGTGGCTCGACCCACTGGTCAGTGTGCTGATCGGTCTGCTCATCCTGTTCAGTTCAGGGCGGGTGCTGAAGGAATCGATCCACATCCTGGCCGAAGGTATGCCCGCAGGCATGACCGCCAGCGCCATCGCGGATGCAATGCGCAGGGTCCCGGGTGTCATCGAGGTGCACGATCTGCACGTTTGGACAGTGGCTCCAGGATACGTCGCCCTCAGCGCCCATGTCGTCTTGCAGGACCAGGCGCTCAGCCAGACGGCGGAGACCATGGCGGCCCTCAAGGAGACCCTGCTCGTGGGCTTCGTGATCCGTCACACCACGATTCAGTGCGAATGTTCGGCATGTGGCCAGGGGCAGGCGATCTCCGTTGAGTCGGTTGAGGTCAGTCCAGGCGCGGTCCCTGGGGAGTGATTAGGATGACGGATGCATTGCCCGATGAGCTATTGGCATGGTTTGGCGCAATGGACATCGGCCATATTCTGCCTGGATGCATGCGCACCGCGGGAGTCTCCGCTGATGGGAGGGACCATGTGCGTGAACGAGCCGGTTCTTCTCACCGGACGGCGTCTGCCCGGTGGTGACGGACGTGATCAAGATCGACCGGACGGTGCAGGCAATGGTCTCCGGCCTGATTGCGAATGCTACCGAGAAGTTACGCCGAGGCTGCCATGAGAATACTCCGTTTGGTGTTCGTTCTGGGTCCATTGATCAGCGTCTTGGCGATTGCCGGCACCCAGGCCTCGCCTGGCTTGGCTGAGGAGAGAGCCACCCCGACCATTAAGGCCTGTCACATCTGTGATGAGGGCCTGCCAGGAGGAACGGCCGCGCCGCGGCCCGTCGTTCACGCCCTGCTGTTCTGGATGAATGGCTGCAGCAGTTGCCACTATGTGCTGGACGACGTCCTGCCGCCATTGCACGAGAAATACGGTGACCAGTTGGAGGTTCTGCGGGTTGAGATCGTGAGCCTGAAGGATACCAAACGCCTATATGAAATCGCGGCAGCCTATGGCATTCCCAGAGAACACGTCCAAGTGCCGTTTCTCATCGTTGGCGAACATGTCCTGATTGGCCGCGGGCAAATTCCAGCCGAACTGCCCGGGTTGATTGAACAATACCTGGCCCAAGGCGGCGTGGACTTACCGGATGTTCTGGAACCAGGAGTCGTCCAGGCCGCGCAACCCACATCGTATCCGTCTGGCTGTGGGCCGGAGGTTGGCTGCGAGGAGACGGCCGCGAGCGACGAGACAGCTGTGGCGGGGCCCATTGAGACAACGGCGTCCGCGGCTCAATTCCTTTCGAATGGCTTCTGGATCGCGATCGTCGTGATGATCGGTATGATCGTGGCGTTGGCCTATACACTTGTTCGACTGGTTGGCGGGATGCCCACGAGGAGGGAGCCGAGGACACTTCACGTCTGGCGGCAATGGACGATCCTCGGGCTGGCATTGCTCGGCCTTGGCGTGGCGGGCTATCTGGCGTACGTGGAGACCCAGGCCGTGCCAGCCGCCTGCGGTCCGATCGGCGACTGCAACGCGGTGCAGGGCAGCCCTTACGCGCGCCTGTTTGGGATTCTCCCTGTGGGAGTGTTGGGCGTGATCGCCTATGCGGCCATCCTGTGCGTCTGGGTATGGGGCCAATTAGGGACGGGCCGCCTGGCGACCTATGCTCCGCGGCTCATGTTGGGCATCTCCGTCGCGGGCGTGCTCTTTTCGCTGTACCTGACCTATCTCGAGCCATTCGTGATCGGGGCGGTCTGCGCGTGGTGCCTGACTTCGGCGGTGATCGTGACCGCCCTGACGGTGCTGAGCCTGCAGCCCGCGCTTGAGGCGAGGGGGACCAGGCCATGAGTGACCGACCGCAGATGACCGGGGCTTGTTGCCCAAGAGGCGATTCCAGCGTGACGCAACTGCGGCTCTCGGAGGAGGGCGGCACGGTGGGGATCATGGGCTTGAAGGAGGTCTTCGAACAGCTGCTGGCCATGGGGCGAACGCCGGAGGATGTCACCCAGGACGAACTGGTGGGGATGGTGCGTGCGCAGAAGAACTACATCCCCGCCCAGGCTGACATCGAGGCTGTGTATTGGGCCGCGCTACGACGCGAATACGGCGTCTTTTGCGAGCGCACGTCGAGTTCGTGACCTTATGCGGGGGGAGACACACGTAACGCCGATGTATACCTACGCCTGCAATAAGTGCGTCACATGTTTGGATGCCCTCGCCTCAATTGCCAAGAAGCATGCTGGCTGGGAGCGAGCTTGCCTGAAGCGCAGGTGCCACGGGATGCGTGAGACCCAAAGCGGCGTGGCCGTTGCGGTCGGCACGCAGCCGCCTGGGAGCAGCGGCTGATCGCCGCCAGGCACGTGAGCGCAAGTCGGGGGAGCAGAGACGATGAAGATCTTGAGCAAGAACCGTTGGGTGATCATTGGAGTCGGGAATATCGGCTCGATCCTGCTGGAGCGGTTGCGCTCGGCGGGTGTTCCGGCGGAGCGCATTCTGGTGTGCGAAGAGGACGCAGGACGGTGTGAGCATGTGTCGCTTCGGTTCGGTGTTCGGGCGGCGCTTGTGGGGGATGAATCGGTCAGCGAAGCGGATGTCTTCCTCTTGGCCACGCCGCCGGGGGCTGTATTGCAGGTCTTGGGTGCTCTGAGAGGGCGACTACGCTCCGGTCAAGCCGTCATCTCGTTTGCAGCCGCCGTGTCGCTGGCACGGCTCGAGGCGGCCGTGCCGCCTGGCGTGGTGGTCGTTCGGGTGATGCCGAATGCCCCTTCGCTCGTCGGTGAGGGGATGAATCCGTTCGTGTACAGAATCTCGGTTGAGCCTCGGGTGAGGGAATTGGTCGAGGGACTTCTGGCAGAGCTGGGCCACTCGGTCGGGGTCCGGGATGAGCAGATGAACTGGTGTGTGGGGCTCACCGGCGCGGCAATGCGCTCGCTCCTTCCAGCTCTGGAGGGCATGACCCGGGCTGGGATCGAAGCGGGGCTGTCTCCCACGGATGCGCGCACGGTGGCTGCGCAGGCCATGAGCGGGACGGCCTCGCTGGTCCTGCGCACCGACCTTACCTTCGAGCAGCTGAAAGCCCTGACACCGATGGAGACTGTGGACGAAGCCGCGCTCGCGCAGGTGCTGCAGGACGCGGCGCAGAAGGCGATGGAGAAGACTCATCGGCTGCAGGACAGATTGGAGTCGGCATGACGGCCCACCGGATTACGATCCTGCCGGCGCGCAGCTGCCGGCGCAGCCAGAAGATCCTCGAGTACCTGGAGACCCACGGGGTGCCTTTTGAGAAGATCGAACTGGAGTCACCGCAAGGCCAAACGCTGGCAGAGACGTATGACCTCCGGGCGTCACCCGGAATTCTGGTCAATGGCGCCAGCGTCAACCCCTACGATGTGCTCCAGCGTGGCATCTGCCGGGTGGACGAGGGCGCAGCCCGACGGGTGTTCGGGAAATGAGTGTTGTCATCCTGTCGACGGTATCAGGAAAGGACAAGACCACAGCCTGCCAGCAGGTCCTCCGGCTGGGGATGGCGGTCACGTTTCGCGCCGCGGGTTTGCTTTCGGTGCCGATGAGCCGGGACGGCGAAAAGACCGCCATCGTGCTCCACGAAGCCCACGGGCGCGGCTGGCGGATCTTGGCACGAGCCCATGGATAGAGTCACGGGCCGCAGGTGGGTATCTGGCCCTTCGAGCCGAGGGCGCTGACCTGGGGTCAACAAGTGCTGGGCTGGCCCCAGGTGTGCGATCTGCTGGTGATCGATGAAATCGGGCCCCTGAAGATCGAACAGGGATTCGGATTGACGAATGCCCTCGATGCGCTTCGCTGGCCGGACTTCCGATTGGCCCTGGTTTCGCTCCGCTTGTCGTTGGTGGAGGCGCTGGCGAGGCGGTTGGAGGGGCTGACGTAGTCCGTGCAAAGCATCGACGCGATGAATCGGGACAGCCTGCCGATGGCGCTCGTACAGAAGCTCAGGCAAACGCCCAGGCCGATGACGGACAAGAGGAGAAGAAATGGCGACAGAAAATGAGGTGCGTGCAGCCCTGCATGCCGTGATGGATCCTGAGTTGCATCGCAGTATTGTTGATCTAGGCATGGTGCGCGAGATCGAGGTGCAGAACGACCGGGTGGAGTTCCTGCTGGCCCTCACCATCCCGGAGTGCCCGCTGCGCGATCAGATGGTGGCAGAAGCGCGCGCGGCGGTCGAACGGCTGCCCGGCGTGAAGAGCGTCGCGGTCCGGGTCGGAGCGATGACTGAGCCAGAAAGGCAGGCGGCCCTCGGCGCCGGCGGGCCGGGTGCGGCTGCAGGGCACAACCGAGTCGAGAAAGTTATCGCGGTGATGAGTGGCAAGGGCGGCGTGGGCAAGTCGCTGGTCACCAGCCTGTTGGCCGTCACCCTGGCGAAAGCCGGCCGGCGGGTAGGCGTGTTGGATGCCGACCTGACCGGGCCGAGCATTCCGAAGATGTTTGGAATCCGAGGGCCGCTGTCCGGCGGGCCGCAGGGCATTGAGCCAGCGATCAGCCAGGGTGGGATCAAGTTGATGTCGGTCAACCTCCTGCTGGAGGAGGAGGGGCAGGCTGTCATCTGGCGGGGACCGATCATCTCCAGCGCCATCAAGCAGTTCTGGCAGGACGTGCGCTGGGGGGAGCTGGATTGCCTTCTGATTGATTTGCCGCCCGGAACGTCCGATGCGGCGCTGACAGTGATGCAGAGTCTGCCACTGCACGGGATTATTCTGGTGACCACGCCGCAGGAATTGTCGGCGATGATTGTGCGCAAGGCGGTCAGCATGGCCCGGACCGTGGGGGTCCCCATTCTCGGCATCGTCGAGAACATGGCAGGCTTCGTCGCCCCAGACACCGGCAGCCGCTACGAGATCTTCGGGCCGAGTCATGCAGACGAGCTGGCCACGGCGGCTGCTGCGCCGGTACTGGCGCGCCTGCCCATGGATCCCGAACTGGCGACGAAATGCGACGCGGGTGAGATCGAGCTGGTCGTGCGTCCCGAAATTGAGGGGCTCGCGCAGGCGGTGGTCGGCCTCGTGCCAGCCGCGAGAACTGTAGCGGGTGGGTAGTTGTCCGCAACGTCCGTGCCTGGCCGCCGAAACCGGAAGGTCGAAGAGCCTTCACCCCGACATTGCGGGAAGTCACGGCTTGCCCAATGGTGATAGGGTGCCGACTTCGTGGACGCCAGTTCTTCGGGGGGGCGGCCAGGGCGGGTGAGCCCGAAGTCGCTTCATGTGGGGAGGCAGGATTGCGGTGACATACCTCCGGGGCGCGTGCAAAATCATCGCCCGAGCTCGGGAATGCTCCCTTGAGGATGTTGTCACGGCAGGTTTGGGCGGTACTTGACGAGGCTGTACTCGCTGGATGGTGGCAGACGCCGAACCGGGAGGACACATGCCGTCATACATCCAATCAGTGCTCACCCACAGTGCGGGTGGGAGGACGACCCAGGGTCCCGATTGACAGTATCCAACCGAAGGCGCATAGCTATGGAGTGCCTCAGTGCGCCTGACTCCATGACCCTTCTCACGGAAAGGACCTGGGTGGCCCCTTCGATTCCAACGAGGGTGCCTGTTCGTCCGCAATCGCCCAATGCCTGGATGTTTTTGACCGCAAGAGCAAGGATCGCGGTAGACGAATCGTCGGCGGTTGTCCGCCGGATTGGAAACGCGCTCGGCAGGAGACCCCCGCCGGAATCAACTTGCAGAACGTCCCTTACAGTACGGCGGTCAACCCAGGGGAGCGAATCGGTCCGCCCGCCTACCGCGGCCTATTTGATCGATCCTCTGCCCTGACTCTGGTTCCCGCCGGGCAAGCGCGGTGCAGTTTCTCCACCACGGATAGGACAAATGTCATATTCATCTGGCGGAATATGGGGGATAATGTATTCATGAAGACGAATTTGTCAACTCACGGCGCGGCAGCCGTCGCGGCAAGTCTAGGCGGCTTTCTTGAGGCCATCGGCCCTGAAGCACGCCTTAAGATCCTCCTGTCGATCGGTCAGGGCGAGGCCTGCGTGTGCCACCTGGAGGTCATTCTGGGAAAGCGCCAAGCCTACATCTCCCAGCAGCTCATGGCACTGCGCGAGGCGGGCGTGATCACCGGTCGGCGGGAGGGGCGGTATGTCTTCTATCGGCTGGCGGACCCCAAAGTGCTCGAGCTACTACGCTTGGCTTGGAAAATCCAGGGGGGAAGCGACCATGCCTTTGGCTGGCATCAGGACCGGAAGCTCCGCCCCTGCAAGTGCCCAGGCTGCACGGGAAGCGCAGCCTCCGCGAAGTTAAGGAATTGAGCGTGCCGGGACCGACCGAAGGATCCGTGCGCAAGTAGGCTGGCGCAGGCGCAAGAGGGGCCTGTCGCCCGCTGACCGAAAGAGAGACTCGCCTTTAAGGAGGAGCAATGCTTACCATCAAAGTACTTGGACCGGGATGCGAGAACTGCAAGAAGGTTGAGGCCGCCGCGCGGCAGGCGATTGGGAGCCTCGGCCTGGAGGCAACCGTGGTCAAGGTCACGGACTATGCCGAGATCACCAAGTATCCAATCCTCTCGACGCCCGGCCTGGTCATCAACGAAAAGGTGGTGTGCGCGGGTCGCATCCCCACGCCGGCCGAAGTAACGACCTGGCTGGCCAACGCGCTTGAAAGCGCGTAGCCCCACACTATCCATGACTCAGGAGCTCATCTAATGACAGTCCAATCTTCGAATTCGTCGGTTCAATCTGCGGGCGTGGCCAAGCGTCTTTCCACGCTCGATCGCTATCTCACGCTGTGGATCTTCCTGGGCATGGCCCTGGGTGTCGGGCTGGGCTTTCTCTTCCCGTCGGCTGTCCAGCGGGCCAATGTTGCCGTCTCGGTGGGCACGACGAACATTCCCATCGCCATCGGGCTGATCCTAATGATGTATCCGCCCCTGGCCAAGGTGCACTACGATGAACTCGGTGATGTGTTCCGCAACTGGAAGGTGCTCGGCCTTTCCCTCATCCAAAATTGGGTCATTGGGCCGGTGCTGATGTTTGCGCTTGCGGTTATCTTCCTGCGCGGGTATCCGGAGTACATGACCGGATTGATCCTCATCGGCCTGGCCCGCTGCATCGCGATGGTCATCGTGTGGAACGAACTCGCCAAAGGCGACAACGAGTATGCCGCCGGGCTCGTTGCCTTCAATAGCGTCTTCCAGGTGTTGTTCTACAGCCTCTATTCCTACGTCTTCATCACCGTCTTGCCCACCTGGTTCGGCCTGACGGGAAACATCGTCAATATCACCATTGGAGAGATTGCGAAGAGCGTCTTCATCTACCTCGGCATCCCCTTCCTGGCCGGGTTCTTGACGCGGCTGGTCCTGGTGCGCCTCAAGGGCAAGGAGTGGTATCACAACGTCTTCGTCCCGCGCATTAGCCCGATCACCCTGGTCGCCTTGCTCTTCACGATTGTGGTCATGTTCAGCCTGAAGGGCGAACTGATACTCACCATTCCGCTCGACGTGGTGCGTATTGCCATTCCGCTCCTCATCTACTTCGTGGTCATGTTCCTGGTGAGCTTCTTCATGGGGCGCGCGATTGGCGCGGACTACTCGAAGACAGCCACCCTCTCATTCACCGCGGCCAGCAACAACTTCGAACTGGCCATTGCCGTCGCCGTGGGCGTATTCGGCATCAACTCGGGTGTCGCCTTTGCGGCCGTCATCGGCCCGCTGATCGAGGTGCCGGTGATGATCGGACTGGTGAACGTGGCATTCTGGCTTCGCGCAAGGTACTACAAGACCCCGGCCGCCGCGGCGCCGGCCGGCTAGGAGCGAAGCATGACTGAATTCCTCGAATTTAAGATCGACAAGTTCACGTTCCGTGTCGCCACCGACCGCTGGTACAGCGACGAGGGAGTCTGGGCGAAGCCGGAGGGTGACCGCGTTCGCCTCGGCCTTTCGGATTTCGTGCAGCAACGCAGCGGGGACGTGGCCTTTGCCGAAGTGAAACCGGTGGGGACTAGCCTCGCCCTTGGAGATGAGGTGGCTGTCATTGAATCGATCAAGGTCAATGTCAGTTTCTCGTCGCCGGTGGGTGGGAAGATCGTAGAGAGCAACCCGGCGATTAAGGACTCCCCCGAGGTTGTGAACCAGGATCCCTTCGGGGAAGGCTGGTTGGCCGTAATCGAGCCAGCGGACTGGGCCGCCGACTCCCGGAAGCTCTTGGATGCCCAGGCGTATTTCGGCCGCATGAAGAAGGAAGCCGAGGAGGAGGCAAGCAAGCTATGAGCGAAAAGAAGGAGACCTCGCCTCGAGGGAAAGTGGTGATCGTGCCGTGCAGCGGCATCGGCAAGAGTTACGGTACGGTCAGTCGCGAGGCGGCCTACGACCTTACGGAAGACTTGCGTCCTGATGGGGCTCAGCTTGTGCCGCTGTCGCTCCTGGTCCTGGGTGACGCCGAGGCACGGGCGGCCGTCGCTGCCAACCCGGCTGTCTCCATCGATGGCTGCAAGCTGGCCTGCGCGACGAAGATGGTGAAAGAGAGCGGGGGCACCGTGGCGAAGGACTTCGCCGTGCTGGATGTCTACCGCCGCTATCGCCAGTTTAAACCTCAGGGGATTGCCGAGCTCAACGAGCAGGGACACCAGCTTGCCCGTGCGCTGGCGGACGAAGCAGCGCAGGTCGTTGATGACCTGAAGGCAGGAGGAAAGAGTGGTTGAACTGCCGAAGAAGAAGGTGGGGATTGTGGCCTGCTCGGGCGAAGAGATCGCGGAAGGGACCGTCACCCGTCTGGCTGCGCTCAGGGTGCTCGAGCAGCTACGTCCAGATGAGACGGTCACGATATGCTTGCCGCTCTTCCTGGCCGGGGGCGAGGGGGACCGTGCCTTCGCTCGCTTCTACCCGACCATCGCGATCGATGGCTGCGACAAGCGCTGTGCTGCGCGGGCGACCGAGATGTACTCCGGCAAACCTGCGGCCAGCATCGTGGTGAGCGAGCTCGTTTCGGAACGTGGAATGGGGACCCCGAAGGGTTCCCGGAAACTCGACTTGGCCGGAATGCAGGCAGTTGAGATGACCGCCGCGCGGGTGGCAGAACAGGTTGACGTACTTCTCGAACAGCGCTGGAACCGGCGGAGTGGGGAGTTCGAGGTTGGAGCGCCTGTGACCGGGCCCGAGGAAGCCAAGGAGGCCACCTGTTCCTGCGCCACTGCCATCCCGGTTCAGAAGATCGAAATGGATGGCCGGGAGGTCACGCTGGCCGCCTTGCCGCTCATATTCGCGCAGCTGCAGGACCAGGGGAAAGCGGCGACTGCCGCCACGGGTCGAGAGCTGCTCGAATTGGTGCGCGTCTACAACCCAGTACCTGATGGCGCGGACGCCTCCTATGCGGCGGCGCTCGTGCGTGAATATAACGCGTTCTGCCAGGCGGAGAAGGTGGGCCCATGAGCCGAACGGCGACATACCACACCACCGTCACCTGGAAAGGCGAACACTGGGGGCACATCGTCATGGGCAACGGGCCGGAGATGGATTTCTCCGCGCCCCCCGACGCCCAGGGACACCCAGGGGTCCTCACGCCGGAAGACGCGTTCGTCGCGGCTGCCAACACCTGCGTCATGATGATGTTCATCTGGGCAACGGAGCGTTTCAAGCTCAAACTCCTGTCTTACGATTGCCGGGCGGAAGGCACCAAGCTGATTGAGCTGGATCGCACAGAGACCTTCACTCACTTACGCCTGCGGCCGGTGATCCGCATTTCGCTCGGCGGTGAAAACCGCAAGGCGGTGGAGTCCCGCGCCCGTCGCGCGCTGCAATCGGCGCAGAAATACAGCCTGGTCGCCAATTCGGTCAAGTCCGAGGTGATCGTTGAGCCTCAGCTTGAATTTGATGCCTAGCCAGGAAGATCGGTGCGGCGTGGGCCGCGGCCCAACCTGCGCTGGGCGAACACACAATCCACGTGGTGCTCAGGTCTGAGAGAGGCACTCAGCCATGACTGACTATCCAGAAGCCCGCCGCCAGATCGAGGCGCGTTTGGCCGAGCTCGGTCGCGAGATACCCGGCCCCATGAGCGGCTTCGCCCGCCTGCACAGGAAGGCTGTGGAAGACGGCGCGTTGAGCGGCAAGGTGAAGGAGATGATGGCTCTTGCCATCAGCATCGCCGTTGGCTGCGATGGCTGCATTGCCTATCATGCACACGACGCCCTGGCCGCTGGCGCCACGCGTCAGGAACTTCTCGAAGCGATCGGCGTGGCTTTGCTCATGGGTGGGGGTCCAGGTTCGATCTACGCTGCTCACGCGATGGAGGCCATCGAGCAATTCGCGTCCCAGCCTGCTGAGGTAACCGGCTAGGCGGGCGCTCGAAAGCGATGGCCGGCCGGCGGGCACAGGGGTCCGGCGGCGATGGACAATCGGCCGGCCGGGATGACCATGCGCCCGCGTTGTTTATGGACGGGTGGTGGAAGATGGAGCAGAGCAGCTTGCGCCGAGGCGAGGGGCCCAAGTGTGAGCACGTGACGGAGTGACCGTTCGATGGACGAACCAGCCAACCCGCGGCCCGGTGCGGGGCAGCGCGCTCGCAGAATGCGCAACCAGCGACGGGCTCGTATCTTGCGCCCGCTCGTGTTTGTCGGCATCCTCCTTGTGACGGCGGCCGCCATTCTGGCCCTCAAGCCGGAGTCCCGCAGCGCCGCCGATAGTCTCGTTGCGCGCGAGACGGATCTCGAAGCCGCGCTGAGTTCGGGCAGGCCGGTCCTTGTCTTCCTCCACTCCCTGGATTGCGTCCCATGCAGGAAGATGATGAACGTTGTGGCCGAGGTCCATCCGGAATTCGAGAATACGGTCACGTTGCTGGACGTGGATGTTCACAACCAAGACAACTACCCCATCCTGCGGCGCGAGAAGCTGCAGGCCATTCCGACGCTGGTTTTCTACGACAGGCAGGGGACGCGCACCGTGAGCATTGGGGTGATATCAGCCGATGAACTGCGGGTGATGCTGAGAACCTTGGCCGAGGGTGCGGGATGACTCTAGATCCGACGGTCCTGCAGAGCGCCTCCCTGGTCGGGTTCGTCCTGGTCTTCGTGGGCGGGTTGGTGACGAGCCTCGGGCCGTGCAATGTTGCCATGATCCCGCTGGTCATCGGCTTCGTGGGTGGCGCTCGCGACTTACCCCGGCGGCGTGCCTTTGGGCTCTCGCTAGCTTTCGCCGTGGGGCTGGCGCTCACCTTCATGCTGCTCGGTCTCGCCGCCTCGCTCATCGGGGGGTGGGTGGGCTTGGCCAGTTCTGGTTGGTACTACCTTGTGGCGGCGATCTGCTTCGTTATTGGGCTGAACATCGTGGGCGTACTGCGCATTCCGGTGCCCATGTGGCTCAGCGGCTGGCGCGAACGGATTGCGCTCAAGGGGGTACCCGGCGCGCTGGTCTTGGGGCTGGTCTCCGGGCTTGTGGCCTCGCAGTGCGCGACGCCGGTGCTGGCCGCCATCCTGACGTATGTGATGGCACGAGGGGCGATGGCATACGGCGCGGCATTACTGCTGGTCTATGCCCTCGGGCGCGGAGTTCCGGTCGTGTTGGCGGGGACGTTTACGGGCATCCTCAAACACATGCAGGGGTTCGGCCGGTGGATGAACGTGACGGAGCGAGCTGCAGGCGTAATTGTCATTGGGGTGGGGCTCTACTTCCTATGGCTGGCATGAAGCGAAGCATCCGGTTGTGGGGCTTGTTGGCCCTCGCACTCGCAGTGGTCTTGATTGTGGGGGCTAAAGCTGTCAGTGAGGGCTGGTTCGCCCGCCGGCCGGCGCTGAATTTCAACGGGGAGCCGGCGCTGGTGTTCTTTACATTGTCGCGCGGCTGCGTCTGCCAGATGCGGGTGGTGCGCGGCGCAGAGGCGCAAATAGAGAATTGGACCGAGACGGAGCGTCAGGGACTGCCGGTCTTGCGGGTCGACCTGATCCAGCGCCCCGATCTGGGAGAGATGTTCGGAATTCGACGGGCGCCAGCGCTTATGCTGGTCAACCGGTATGGGGAGGTCGTCTGGCGGCAAGACGAAAGCCTGAGCGATGAGCAGCCGCTCGATCTCGCTGAAGCCGAGTGGCGGATCGAGGCCCTGTTGCATCCATCAGACTCCGGGGGAGGGTGACTGTGAAATGAATGCCAGGCGGGTCCTGGCCATCTTCGCCCATCCGTACTAGTCATTGGGAGTCCAGACAAGGGGCGAGGTTTCAAATGACCATTCAGGTAGTTGATGTCGAGGCCATGCAGGAGTTCTCCGCGGATGGGGTACAGCCCATCGTCCTTCATCAGTCGGAGGGTTTGACGACGCTGCTCTTGTGTCTTGAGCCGGGCCAGGTTGTTGGGCCGTGTGTCATGAGCGCGCGGGTCCAGTATTTGGTGATGGCAGGCAGTGGTCAACTGCATATTGCGGACGAGCAGGCTGGGCTGAAGACCGGCTCGGTGGTTGTTGTGCCGCCCGATGTCGTTCGCAGCATTGTTGCTATTGAGCGGATGCGTCTGCTGGCAGTGCAGGTTCCGTGAGGAAGGAGTGGATGACTGGAGGTAAGGCTTCCCTGCTTGCCGTTTTCGCTCACCCTGACGACGAGACTTTTCGCCCGGGCGGGACGCTAGCCCTGCTCGCCCGAAAGGGTGTGAAGGTCCATCTGCTGACGGCGACCCGCGGCGAGGCCGGCTCGCGCGGCGACCCGCCGCTGTGCGAAGCGAAGGACCTGCCAGACGTGCGCGAGCGCGAACTGCGTTGTGCCTGCGCCGCCCTCGGGCTTGAGCCGCCGCGCGTCCTGAACTACGAGGACGGGCATCTTCGCGAGGCCGATCCCGGTGCTGCTCGTGCGGACATCCTGGCCTTCATGGGCGAGGTCCGCCCCCATGTCGTTCTCACATTCGGAGCGGATGGGCTTTCGGGCCATCCTGACCACATCGCGATTGGCCGATTCACGGTCCAAGCGTATGCCGCGAATGACCACGTTGCTGCCCTCTATACTCTCGCCGTGCCCCGCAGCCTGGCCGAGCAGCTTGAGATGCGCCAGGTCCATTCCGTCCCCGACGAGCAGATAGCTTTGCGTGTCGACGTAACGCCTGCCTGGGAGGTCAAGAAGGCCGCCATGAACTGCCACATGACCCAGCGGACCTCCACGCCCCTAATAAGTGCGCCCGAAGAGCGGCAACGCCTGTTCTTCGGGCGGGAGTTCTTTGCGCTGGC
>Ga0315277_10001537_pt1 | contig 33553 bp, 32 predicted proteins | sample YL17G05_15_MG_FD_203695 | JGI IMG/M metagenome (GOLD analysis project Ga0315277, IMG submission 203695) | Sediment microbial communities from Yellowstone Lake, YNP, Wyoming, USA - YL17G05_15 | ecosystem: Environmental > Aquatic > Freshwater > Lake > Sediment | place: USA: Wyoming | collected...
ATCCGAGGTCATGGCCAAGCTCAACTTCCGCCCCCCGCCCTAAAACGGTGGTCCTGGGGTGTGGACCGGTCAAGTGTCGGTCAGCAGTCCTGCGCAGGAGGCAGCCTCCCTGTTTGCCCGGTGGCTAGGCCCGCCCTCCAGAGGCGGGTAAACCTTCAGCGGGCCGCCATCTCCCTAGGCCTCCGGCCGGGACGGCGGTCTGCAGGGGCAGACCTAGCCGCCGGCCCCCCTGAACGGGGCTTAGGGACCAGGGAGGCGGGCGCTCCGCCGTACCTGTTGCGCAAGAGCGTGAGATCATGGCATGATGGTAGACAGGAGGCGGTCTCCCTGTCTGTCCGGCCAGGGAGGCGGGCGCTCCGCCGTAGGTAGGGAGGTCGGCACGACATGCCCAGGAGATCCGGCCGCGCGGCTCCGCCGCGCTTGAGCTGGTTGGTGGGGAGAACTTGCTGCGTTCTGTGCCTGGCGCTGCTGGGCGTGGTCGCGGGGAGCGGTGCAGGGGTGCCTCCGGCGGACCGGCCCACCGGGTCCGGCGCGGGTAAGGGGCCTCGCGTCCTGATTGTCCATGATCCCCCTTTCTCAGCCGACGCCAGGGCGCTATCTGTGGTCCCGGCTCTGGTCAACCTGCTCGGGCACTTCGACTGTCAGATCGAGGTGCTGGAGAGCGAAGCGTACGAGCCCGGACAGGTGGACCAGCACGATGCGACCATCTACGTGGGTCTGCAGACCCAGGAGGCAGCGGAGCTGAGCTCCGCTGCAGGGGTGAGGCTGCCGGAGGCGCTGCTAAGGGACCTTCACGAGACGAGGAAGCCAGTGTGCTGGCTGGGTGCGAACCTGGATCAGCTCGCCGCTCGCTTCCCCCTCAGGGACTACGGCTTCGAGATGACTTCCGCGGACCTGGCGGAGGAGTACGATCGGGTCCTCTACCAGGGACAGGTGCTCTCCAGGCCGGCAAGCCTGCCAGGCCAGGGACCGCCGAAAGCCGTAAGGGTGACTGACCCGAAGATCTGCCGGGTGCTGGCGGAGGTGGAACAGCCGCGCGGCAGCGGCCCGCCTATAGAGGGCGGCGCCACCCCCGAGCGGGCTGCCCTTCCCTACGCGCTGCGGAGCGGGCATTTCTGGTACTTCGCCGATCCGCCGACGAACGTGTCGGCTCCCGACGGCTCCTACCTCGCCTTGTGCGACCAGCTGCATCCATTCCTGGGAGTGCGGCATCCGCTGGCTCGCACCGCCCTGCTGTGCATCAAGGGAGTACATGCGCGCACCAGCCCGGACAGGGTGAGGGAGCTGTCCAACCTGCTGCGGAGCGAGAAAGTCCCCTTCGCCATCTCCGTCACCCCCATGTACCGCGATCCGGGCCGCGACCTGGAGGTGCCGCTCAGCGACGAGCGTCGGCTGGTGGGTATTCTGCGTGAGGCTCAGCATGCCGGCGCGGCGGTGATCGCGGACGGGTTCACCCACCAGACGTTTGGTCGGACGGGAGAGGACGCGGAATGGTGGGATATGCAGAGGGATCTTCCCGTGGCTGGCAGGACGGGGGTGGCCACCGCGCAGCGGATCGAAGGCTCCGTGGCGGAGCTGGTGAAGTGCGGGCTCTTCCCGGTTGCTTGGTCCACCCCGGAGGGGAGGGCAACTCCGGCGGACTACACCCAGATCGCCGAGCTCTTCTCAACCGCCTGGGAGCGGAGGCTGCCCGCCCAGTCGGCGCGGGAACCTCAGGTTTTCCCGTTCGTGATCCTGAGGGACAATTACGGGCAGCGCCTCCTCCCCGACAATCTGCCGCCCCTCGGCAAGGACGGCGACGTGGAACCGATTCTGGAGCAGATCCACCTCCAGAGCGTGGTGCCCGATCCCTGGGTGACTGTCGCCATCTCGCCGGAAGCGCCTGTGGATGCCGTGCGAATGATGCTCGCCGAGCTTCGGGGAATGGACTACCGCCTGGCCGACCTCCGCCAGACCAGCAACTGGGCGCGCCTTGAGAACTTGGGTATCTATACGGAACAAGCGCCCCGCCGGCTCAGCGAACTCCTCGCCACCCAGGGAGGTGGCAGAGCTCAACCTGAGGTGGGCAAGCTCGGCTCCAGATGGGATGCGTTCATGCTCGATTCGGCCTCCGAACGAGGGCGGCGCGGAGGCGCCGGCGTGCAGGTGACCAGCTTCGAGAAGCCCGGGCGAGACGGCCGGGAGAAGGCCGTGCTCCAGCCTGGGGCATTGCTGGTCACCTATCCCGCAGGCATGAGGCCGAGGCTGATCTTCGCTTTCGAGGGTGGACCGGAGGCTGCGTCTCATCGCCTGGTGTCCGCGGTGGCAGCCGCGGCCATGGTCGTCGGGGTGTTTCTGGCGGGCGCCCTCGCCCTCATCTACCTGATGCAGATCTTCTTGAGACGAGCATAGAGCCGAGGGATGGAAGACGGAGCCGAGGAAGGAGGCAGCGGAGCTCGCCCGGCTAAGGCGGGCAGGCTCCGCCGTAGATGAAAGCAGATCGCCGGCCAACGAAGCGAGCGCAGCTGCGCTCCGCCGCGCAAGTGGCGATACTCCTCGGCCTCGTTCTTCTGGTGGGCTGCCACCGGCAAGCGCCTCCCCGGCCCGCGCCGAGGCCGGCTCCCTTCCCCGCCTCTCCGGCGAAAGAGACGCCGCAGGCGCTGATCGTGGTAGAGGCGGATGACAGGGCGGGGGCCGAGGGCAATCCTCAGGCGCGCGCGGTGCAGACTCTGCTTGCCCACTTCGACGCCGCCTGTGACCTCATCGCCGCCTCCGCCTATCGGCGCGGAGAGGTGGATCACTACAAGTATGCCTTCTACCTCTCGGGCGAGACGGCCGGCGCATCCGGCGAGGAGGCAGCAGACTTCGTCGCCGATCTGGGCGTCTTCGGTGGGGTCGCGGTGTGGGTGGGAGATGGCGTATCCCATGTCGGCCGGCCGACACTGGAGAAAATGGGGCTTTCCGTGCCCGCAGCCGAGGAGGCCGGCGCCGAAGCGCAATGGTCGGTCTCCTACGGGGGCCAACAGCACGGGGAGCGCCTGGTCATCCCCGACGTCCAGGCTGGCAGGGGGGCGAACCTCCTCGCCAGCGCCCACGGCGACGGGCACCTGCGGGTGTTCGCCGCAGGGAACGGAAACCGCTGGTATCTGGCGACTGGCCCGAGCTTGGCCCCCGAGCACGTCTGGACCGCCTGCATCTGGGCCGATGCCTTGCACGAGGTGCTGGGCGTACCGCATCGGAAACACCGCTATCTGGTTCCCTGCCTGCGAGATGTGCCGGTGTGGGTGACTCAGACACAGGTGCCAAATGCGGTGCGGCCCATGCTCCAGGCCGATCTGCCGGTGGCGGTGCTCGCCCTGACGCAGTTCCAGGACGCCGCCGTGGCCGACCGGCCCATGGATGTGAAGGGGCTGCGGGCCACGGAGGCGATGGGCGGAACCGTGGTGCTGTGGGCGGAATCGGAGTTAGACGCGCGAGCCCACCTGCGCTCCGCCTGGGAGGTGGGCCTGCACCCGGTCGCCTGGGCTGGCCCGTCCGGGGAGGACAACCCCTTCCGGCTGCGGATCGCGGAGCGAGAGGCCTCGCCTCCGTTCTCGGCTGGCGGGGTCCTGCCCGCTGCCATCCCCATCACTGACGCCGGCTACATCGCGCCCGATGACCTGGAGCGTTTGCAGATGCAGTCGGTGGTGCGCGATGGGGTGGCGCTGGTATCCTTTAGCCTGTGGGCGCCGCGAGACCCCTTCCTACAGTTCGTGCGGAGTCGCGAGCGCGAAGGCTGGCGGCGCGCCGATCTGCGGGAGCTGGACGTGGCGGTGGTTGATCCGCGTCGCCTGATGGTGTCGGGGTCAGCGTCGGTCGGTCTGCCCTGGGGGACGAAGACGCGGGAGCGGGTGCTGGGGCCGCGCTGGGAGGTGCAAGAGGAGAGTACGCTGGCCGCTCCCCTGTTCGGGCAAGCGGCCTCGGGGGGCCAGGGGCGGGCTCGCCCGCCGGTGGCGTTGAGGGTCACCCCGTCGCCGCCCAAGCGGGGTGTGGCGGTGCTGGAGCCGATCCGACAGGAGGAGAAGCCTGCCCTTATCAAGGGCGTCACCCTGGATCCCTGGCCCTACGGGTGGCAGGGATTGTCGGCCAAGGTGCTGGCGGAGTCGCTCGCCGAGCGGTATGCCCGCAACGGGGTCAACACGGTGTTCTTCTACGCTTATAATGTAAAGCAGGGAGCGGCCTACTGGACGCGGTACCCCGGCGCGACGGTGAGCGAGTGGGGGCAGCAGGACCTGCTCAAGGAGGTGCTGGAGGCCTGCCACGCCCGCAACCTCCGGGTCATCGCCTGGATGTACAGCGGCCGGGACCGCGCCATGTGGACAAAGCATCCCTCCTGGCGGGAGCGAATGAAGGATGGAAGAGCCTACAACCCACTGCGGTTGCATGCCACCTACTTCCTGTGTCCTCGCAACCCGGAGGTGCGAGAGTGGTACGCGGGGCTGCTCCGCGATCTCGCCCAGCGCTACCCGACCCTGGATGGGGTTGAGTTGAGCGAGCCACTGGTAAACTGGTGGGGAGACACCGCCTGCTACTGTAACTATTGCGCAAGGAGCTTCGCCTCCCGGTATCCCGACAAGCCGCTGGGAGGCCCTGAGTGGCGGAAGAACCGCACTAAAGGGTTGACGGAGTTCATGACCGAATGTATGGGTGCGATCTCAGGACAGGGCGTGGACGCCTATGTGCTGACCATCTGCGACGCCTGGAACAACGGGGCGCTGCTGACGCCCGCACGGCAGGCCGAGGAATCGGGATTCGATCTGGACGCCCTGCTGGATTCGCCTCACCCGCCGGATGGCGTCAACTTCGAGGTGATCTGGCAGCAGTGGGCCGCCCTCTATGGCACACAGGTGTTTAACTACGATTGGGCGTCAGAGACCGCGCAACGCCTCAAGAACCGCGTAGATGGCCGGGCGAGAACGATCATCCATGTGGAAATAACTGATTTCGGGAATCAACATATGACCCCCGAGAAGACGGCCGAGACCATCAGATATGTCATGAAGGCGAATCCCGATGGGGTGGAGTGCTACCACTCCGCGGCGCTGGACAGGAAGTCCGCGTGGACCGTCCTCAGGCGAGCCTATGAGGAGATGGAGTGACCTCAGGGATACTGCTGCTCGTCCATAACAGCCTGCTCGCCATCTGCCTGACAGGCGCTTGGCTGGTAATCCTGCTGTACGCAGTGCTGTCGCTCGCCGGCTACCTCTACTACCGGGAGGTGGCGCGGGCTCCCCGTCGCAGGCAAGGTCCGGATGAGTGGCCTCCGGTCTCCATTTTGGTGCCCGCTCACAATGAAGAGATCGTGATCTCGGGCACCATCGAAAGCCTACTTCACCTGGACTATCCGCCTCATCTGATGGAGATCATCATCATTGACGATTCCTCCACCGACCGCACCCGTGAGATCGTCGAGCACCTGATGGCCACGGATCGGCGGGTGAAGCTGGTGGCGATCCCGCACGGGTTCGGAGGCAAGGGCAAGTCGCACGCGCTGAACCTCGGGCTGCGCCATGCCCGCCATGAGTTGATCGCGGTCTACGATGCGGACAACTCGCCCGAGCCGCAATCCCTGCGCGACCTGGTCCGGGAGCTTGTGAGCGACGCCACCTTGGCTGCGGCGGTGGGGAAGGTGAGAACCCTGAATCGCGCCACGAACTTCCTCACCCGGTGCATCAACGTGGAGTTCATCAGCTTCCAGTGGACCGTGCAGGCTGGGCGGTGGCGGGTCTTCCGTCTCGCCTCCCTTCCCGGCACCAACTACGTGATCAGACGGGAGGCCTTGGAGAAAGTAGGAGGGTGGGACCCCGGCGCCATTGCCGACGACGCCGAGCTGACGGTGCGTCTCAGCCAGGAAGGGTACCACATCAGATTCGTGCCTTACGCGATCACCTGGGAGCCGGAGCCACAGGACTGGGGGGTATGGCTGCGGCAGCGACTCCGCTGGGCGCGAGGTGGCACCTATGTAGTGCGCAAGTTCTTCCCCAGGCTGTTCCGCCTGAGGCGGCGCAACCTGGTGCTGGAGGTGCTGCATCTGGCTACCATGTATCACGTGTTCTTCTTCGTGTTGCTGCTGTCGGACTTCATCTTGGCGGTGGGGCTGATCGGGGGCGTGGCGGTAGGTTCGGCCGGGGGACCGCTGCTGGCTCTGTGGGGGCTGGCGGTGGCGGTCTTCCTGCTGGAGATGGCGATCGCGCTGGCGGTCGAGGGTGAGAACACGCCGGTAAACCTGCTCGCCGCGGCGGTGATGTATTTCACCTACTGCCAGGTCTGGATATACGTCTGCGCTAAGGCCCACTACCTCGATGTGGTAAAACAAGAGCGGTTGCGGTGGGACAAGACGCTGCGTCTTCCCAGGCCGGCTGGTGTGGGTGGGCGCCAATAGCCCCTGCAGCGGAGGGCAGCCTGCCCGGCCGGGGCTAGGCTGCCTCCCCGGAGGCGTTTGTGCTACGGCTTAGTGTGGTCGAGACAGTCTGGCTGTTCCTCGCCGCGCTCCTTCTGGGGGCGCTTGTTCTCCGTTGGCTGGTTCAATGGTGGCATGCGCGGGCGGTGACGCGTGCCCGCAGGATAGTGGCGCGACTGCGCACCCCGGCAACCACCCTGGCGGCGGTGGAGGACCAGGCGAGCGCCGTCGAGGAGCTGTGTCAGTTGTCGGACATCCCGGCGGCAGTGGAGGCGGCCCGGGAGCTGCTGACGGTGATGGACGCTACCGTGCGGTCGGCGGCCATCGAGATCCTGAGGCGCAGCCGCGCCCTGGACCTGTGGGCGAGAGACCTGGAGAAGGGTGGCTACCGGGCCAAGCTGCGCGCCATCGAAGCCCTGGCTGAGGTGGGGGATGAGCGCGCCATTGACACACTCGTCCAAGCCCTGGGAGATGACGACCCTGATGTCGCCCGCGCGGCTTCGCAGGCGATGGTGGGTCGTGACCCGGACTACGCGTCAGAACGGCTGGCGGAGGCCCTGGTCTCGACGAACCGGCGGATTGCCGAGACCGCCGCCGCCACCCTGGTGCGTATGGGAGACGATGCCGCCGAGGCGCTGGTGAGCGAGCTGAGCAGTCTGAGCGCTCAGGCTCGACGGCTGGCGGCGGAGTCTCTGGGCGCCATTGGCAATGCTTCCTTCGCCTCCGCCCTGATGCCCATGCTGAGCAGCGATCCTTCCCCCGGGGTGCGCGGGGCGGTGGCGGAGGCGCTGTGTCGGCTGGGCTGTGACAAGGCCAATGACCACCTGCGCCGCGTGGCCGAGTCGGACCCGGACTGGTTCGTGCGGGCCCGGACCGTGTTCCTCATGGCCGAAATGGGGGCGCCTGGGGCGAAGGAGTTCCTGCTCTCGGTGCTGGCGAGGGCGCAGGCCGACCTCGCCCATTGGACCAACGGCAGCGAGGACGTGGAGGCGGTGACAGAGGGCCTGCCCCGGGTCCGCTCTGCAGCACTCGCCGGGCTCAGGCTGCTGGGACTCACCGATGCGGAGATCGCCGCGGTCTCCCGTCTCCCAGTGCAGCCGATACCATCCGCGGCGGAGCCCACCTCCGGCGCCTCCTACGAGGAACTACCAGCCCTTGGTGGGCAGGCAGACGATCCTCTCCCCTCCAGGACAGACCAGCCGGACGACGGCTGGATCTCCCTGGCCGTGAGCCTGAGAGACCGCGACCCGGGCCAGCGCGCGGAAGCGGCTCGCCAGTTGGCGGAAGCGGGTCCGCCCGCCCTGCGCTACCTGCAGACCGCGCTGAACGACCCCGAGCCTATGGTAAGAGGGGAGGCGGCACGGGCCCTCGGCCGCATCGGAGACTCTGGTTGCCTTTCTGCGCTGGCGACATGCCTGCAGGATCCCGACCCCGATGTTCGCCTGGCCGTCTCGAACGCGATGCGGGGGATCGTGATGCGAGGGGCGGCGCGGCACTTGCCCAGTGGTGAGTCCCGGGGCGGGGAGTCCGAACTAGGACCTGCCTAGCTTGCCCGCCGGCCGCCGCCGTACATGCGCCGATAGTACTTCATGTACGACTCGTCCTTGAGCCTCCGCCACCAGGCTTCGTTCTGTCTGTACCAGGTGACGGTCCGTTCGAGCCCCTCCTCGAACCCGACCCGGGGAGTCCAGCCCAGGGCCTTCGCCTTGGTGCTGTTGAGGGAGTAGCGGCGGTCGTGGCCCGGTCGGTCGGCGACGGGCTCGATCAGGTTCTCTCCCTTGCCCAATAGCGCCAGAATCTGCCGGGTCACCTCCAGGTTGGTGCGCTCCTGGTCAGCGCCGAGGTTGTAGGCCTCACCGCGGATTCCCTCCCTTAGCACCAGATCAATGCCCCGGCAGTGGTCCTCCACGTAGAGCCAGTCTCGCACATTCATGCCATCGCCGTAGAGCGGCAGCGGATGGTCGTCAATGGCGTTGGTGATGAACAGGGGGATCACCTTCTCCGGGTACTGGTAGGGACCGTATGTGTTCGAGCCGCGGGTGACCAGGATCGGGTAGCTGAAGGTGTGGGCGTAGGCCCGTGCGAGCAGCTCGGCGCCGGCCTTGCTGGCGGCATAGGGGCTGGATGGATTGAAGAGGTCTTCCTCCGCGAACGACCCCTGCGCGATGCTCCCGTACACCTCGTCGGTGGAGACGTGCAGGAAGCGCCCGATCCCCCGCTTCCTGGCCGCCTCCAAGAGGATGTACAAGCCCTTGATATCCGTGTCAACGAACGAGCCGGCGGAGAGGATGCTGCGGTCCACGTGGCTTTCGGCGGCGAAGTTGACCACCGCCTCCGCGCTGGCCATCGCTTTCTCCACCGCGGCCTCGTCGCAGATGTCGCCGCGCACAAACGCGTAGCGGGAATCCGACTCGACATCGCGCAGGTTCTCCAGGTTGCCGGCGTAGGTGAGCTTGTCGAGGTTCAGTACCGCGTCTTCCGGGTGCTCCCTCAGCACGTACCGCACATAGTTGGAGCCGATGAAGCCGGCTCCGCCCGTGACCAGTATCCGCATCCTCAACCTCCGCTGGCAGCCCGGTCTCGCCGCCTGTGAGGGGATACTTCCACCGCCTCCCGCCTGCTCCTGCCCTTCCCGTCGGCCGGGGAAAGGCTACCGGAACTCTGCGTCGAACAACACCCCGTGCGGCACAGGCCCACGGAAGGAGCTGACCGTGATCCAGGGTGTGATGACCAAACAGCTAACGGTAATCCCCGATCAGCGCGGGCGGCTGATGGAGATCCTGCGCTGCGATGATCCCATGTTCAGCAAGTTCGGCCAGGTCTACATCACCACCGCCTACCCGGGGGTAGTGAAGGCCTGGCACTATCACAAGGTTCAAAGCGACAACCTGGCGGTGGTGCAGGGGATGGTGGAGATCGCCGTGTACGATGCGCGGGAGGATTCGCCCACCAAAGGCGAGGTGAACGTGTTCCGGGTGGGAGTCCACAATCCCATGCTGATCCACGTGCCGCCGTTGGTGTACCACGGGTTCAAAAGCGTCGGCACGGAGGAGGCGATCATCCTCAACTGCCCGACCGAGCCGTACCACCGCGAATCGCCGGACGAGTACCGGGTGGATCCCCATGACAGCAGCATCCCGCACGACTGGACGCGGCGGGATGGCTAAGATGGGGTGTCCGATGTGTGGGAGCCTGGTCCTCCAGGCGACAGCATGCGATCATCGCCCCGAGGACGGGGCTCCCACAGTCCAGCCATGACTGAGCAGCGAGTGGTACTCGTCACCGGCGCCCGCGGCATGCTCGGCACAGACCTGTGTCGCGTGCTCGACGATGGCGGGTGGCAGGTGATCGCCTCCGACCTGGGCGAGTTCGACATCACCGATGCCATCGCCACGCGGGAGTTCGTCAGCGCTTGCCGTCCGTCGGTGGTCATCAACTGCGCCGCCTACACCGCTGTGGACCAGGCGGAGACAGACTACCATGCCGCCTTCCGTGTGAACCACGGCGGCGCCCGCAATGCTGCGGAGGCGGCGGCTGCGGTCGGCGCGGCGATAGTGCAGATCAGCACCGACTATGTGTTCGATGGGTCGAAGGACGGTCCGTACCAGGAGGACGATCAGCCGAATCCGCTCAACGCCTATGGGTTCTCCAAGTTGCTGGGCGAGCTGACGGTGCAGGTCACGCTTGCCGAGCACTACATCGTCCGCACCGCCTGGCTGCATGGTATCCACGGCAAGAGCTTCCCTCGCGCCATGCTGGCCCTCGCCCAGTCCGGCAAGCCGCTGCGGGTGGTCAACGACCAGGTGGGAGCTCCTACCTACACCGTCCACCTGGCGCAGGCGCTGGCGGGGATCATCTCCAAGCCGTGCTACGGCGTGTACCATGCGGTGAACCAGGGGTCTTGCTCGTGGTACGACTGCGCCCGGGAGGTGCTGCGCGCGGCGGCGATGAGCCGGGAGATCACGCCCATTCCGACTTCCGAGTACCCGACCCCTGCCCCCAGACCGAAGAATAGCTTGCTGGACACCTCCAGGCTGGCCCGCGTTTACGGTCACCATCTCCCCACCTGGCAGGAAGGGGTGGCCGAGTTCGTCAGACGGTGGACGGACACGCAGGGCTCGCTCCTTTGACGAGCGCTGTGTGCTGGCGCAGGATGAGGCTGGGTAAGGCGCCCGACCTTGCACTACGGATGACACACCATCCGAATTGGCGTATGGAGGTCAAGCGATGAGAGGTTGGCAGAGAGTCTGCGTTGTGACCGTGATGCTCGTGCTGGTGGTCTCCGCTGCCTGGGCGGTGGATAGGCCGGCGGAGCGCGTTTCCCCCGCGCCCCAGGTGAACCCCGCAGCCGTGGTGTGGCGGACGCCCGAACCGCCACCTGACGCGCAGGCTGGAGATGTCTGGGTCAACCCCAAGGACGCCGCGGAGATGGTTTATGTGCCCGCAGGGGAATTCATCATGGGCAGCACTGACGAAGACATCGCTGCCCTGCTGAAGGAGAACCCGAAGATGGCGGAGTGGTTGACCGACGAGAGCCCGCAGTTCCGCGTCCGCCTGCCAGCCTACTGGATAGACAAGTGTGAGGTGACGGTGGCCCGATACCGCAAGTTCTGCCAGGACACAGGACGGAAGATGCCGGACGCGCCGTTTCGGAGATGGCATGACGACCATCCGATCGTCAATGTGACGTGGGAGGATGCTGCGGCCTATGCCCGGTGGGCGGGGAAGCGTCTGCCGACGGAGCTGGAGTGGGAGAAGGCGGCGCGGGGGACCGACGGGCGCAGGTATCCCTGGGGGAGTCAGTGGCCGCCCCCTGCCGGCAGTGGGAACTTCGCCGACGAGGCCTACAGGCGGAGGTATCCTGATGAAGCCCGAGATGACACCGATCGGGGCAACCCTCCGCTCCGCGGTTACGACGACGGGTACGCCGACACCGCCCCGGTGGGGAAGTTCCCAGGTGGGGCCAGCCCGTTCGGGGCCCTGGACATGGCGGGGAACGTGTGGGAATGGTGTGCGGACCCGTATGACAAAGATGCGTACAAGCGCTATGCGAAAGGGGACCTCACACCGCCGGCCAGCGGAATCACTAGCGTGGTGCTTCGGGGCGGCTGTTGGCTCTACGGTAATCCGACGATCTTCCGTTGTGCCACCCGCAACGGCTGGACCCTCGACCCCCGCTTCGTCTACGGCCTCTTCATCGGCTTCCGTTGTGTGCGTGATGCGTCACCCTGAGGGGCTCGTCCGCCATAGCCCTTAGGCTCCGTAGCCTGAGGCGGAGGAGGCCCCTCGACCCGTTCGGCAGGCTCAGGGCAAGCTGCGCTCGGGGTGAACAAGCTCCTGCGCAACTCGCAGCCGTCTAGAGGTGGGGCGATGAGACGATGCTACAGAGTTGCTGTTGCGAGCGTTGTGCTGGCGCTGGCCCTTTCCCCCGGCTGCGCCGCGGGCAAACCCGGTCGAGTCTTCCGCACTCCTAACCCGCCCGCCAACGCCAGGCTGGGCGATGTCTGGATTGGCCCGAAGGACGGGGCGGAGATGGTGTACGTGCCCGCGGGCGAGTTCATCATGGGCAGCACCGAGGCAGACATCGCGGCATTGGTGAAGGGGAACCCGAAACTGAAGGCTGAGGGCTTCGCGGACGAGACCCCGCAATTCCACGCCGACCTACCTGCCTACTGGATAGACAAGTGTGAAGTGACGGTGGCCCAGTACGGCAAGTTCTGCCAGCATAGGGGGCGGCCGATGCCCCGTGCACCTTTCTGGGGTTGGCAGGATGACCATCCAGTAGTGAACGTAACCTGGCACGATGCGGTTGCTTACGCCAGGTGGGCGGGGAAGCGGCTGCCGACGGAGATGGAGTGGGAGAAGGCGGCGCGGGGCACAGACGGGCGCGAGTATCCCTGGGGGAGCCGGTGGCCGCCCGCTGCCGGCAGTGGGAACTTCGCCGACGAGGCTTTCACGCGGAAGCACCCCGGTATGGCTAGCGTGCTTACCAAAGCCGGCTTGTCTCCACTCCGCGGTTACGACGACGGGTACGCCGAGGCAGGCGCGGTGGGGAAGTTCCCAGTTGGGGCCAGCCCGTACGGGGCGCTGGACATGGCGGGGAACGTGTGGGAATGGTGCGCGGACTGGTATGACAAGGATGCATGCAAACGCTACGCCAAAGGGGACCTCAGACCGCCGGCCAGCGGAACCTCCAGGGTGCTTCGGGGCGGCTCCTGGGACTGCGGCTTTCCGGGGCTCTCCCGCTGTGCCTGCCGCGGCTACAGCGGCCCCGGCTCTGGCAACGGCTACTTCGGCTTCCGTTGTGTGCGCTCACCCTGAGCGGCTCGTCCGCCATAGCCCTTGGGCTCCGAAGCCTTCAGGCGAAGGAGGCTTGGCGACGGCGCAAGCCGAAGGGAGGACCCGGATGAAGTCTTACCCCGCCAGAGGTTCATCCGCCTGCGCCTGAGGCGCACAAGTCTGGTGGGCGGGTAAACCCGCCGTCCGTCTGGCGGGTAAACCTTTGCCGTCTTGTGCGCTTCTGGCGCATTTACCCAGGGCCATTGCATTGTTGCCTCGGCCACCACGGGGAGGGAGTGATATGCCGTCTGTGGGAGCCCGGTCCTCCGGGCGATATCCTCGAGTTAGGTCCGAGTCGCCTCGGGGACGAGGCTCCCACAGGGGTTTGGCCGGTTGCGCCAGCCCGGGCCGAGATGACGCAAAGGCCCTGGGCTACACGTCTCCCGGGCTTGCGCTTGCGCTCGGCTTGGTGTACCATATGATGCGCTGTATGACATCGCATTGCGGTTCACAGAGAGGTGCAGCCATGCCAGGCAAGACCAAGGCCCTTACCGTGCGGCTTGCGAAGAGCACTCACACGGCGGTCAGTGCCATCGCCCGCCGCCGTCACACAAGCCTGAACCGAGTGGTCCAGGACAGCCTCGAGGCTACCCTGAAGGCCGAGCGCGACCGGCGCCTCTATGAGGAGTTCGGCCTGCTCGCAGAAGACGCGGATGTGAGTGACGTGTCCTACGCCCTCGCCGCGCAGGAGGAGGTCATGCTACGTGATGAGACCTGAACTACGCCGCGGCGACATCTTCTGGGTAGACTGGTCTCCTGGGCGGGGCTCCGAGCAGACCGGACGAAGGCCTGCGCTGATCGTCCAGGCAGATGCCGCGAACCGCCATCCGCGCTACCCTAACACCATCGTTGCCGCGGTCAGCACGAAGGGCAGGGCGGAGGTGTCCGTCCACGTCCTCGTCGAGCCGTCCGCGGAGAACGGGCTGTCCTCAGTGTCGTATGTGAAGTGCGAACAGCTACAGACCGTGGACAAGAGCCGTCTTGAAGAACGCTTGGGCTGGCTCTCCGAGGCCGACCTGGCTCGAGTCGAGGAAGCGCTAAGGATCATGCTCGGCCTGTGACCCGACGCCGGGTGGTCGAGCAGCTCCCGCGGCCCGCCTGCCCAGCACGCGGTAGTCCCCCTGGCGGACGGTCAGCCCTTCCCGATCCAGGCCCTCCAGGAACGGCAGCAGGTACTTCCGCGAGGCGCCCAGGACCTCTCGCGCCTCCGGGATGCTCATCTTTCAGTGCTGTTGCAGGTACTCGATCACCCGCGCCTTGCTGCTGTCAACCACCTGCCGGTGGATGTAGATATCGCTTGCCACCGCTCGCAGGTCGCCTGACTCCGCCAAGGCGTCCAGGACCTGCTGGCATTCTGTTTCGCTGAGGCCGGAGGCCGACGCCAGCTCCTCTGGCGAAGGCGCGGCCAGCCCGCTCCGGAGCAGCGCCGCCAGGATGTGATCGCGCGCGTGGGCGAACCGACCACTCCACTCCGACCGGTGGGTGGAGAGGCGGAGGCGGTTGCCCTGCGAGATGACCGTGCCTCGCTGTGCCAGCGACTCGACCGCCAGCCGGAGCGCATCCTGCTCCTCAGGAGGCGGACCCACCGCGCTCACCACCTGTGCCAGCGAGAGGAAGGACTTCAGGTGGTGCTGCTGATGCAGACTCGCCAGCACCCCCACCAGTCTCTCTGACATCCTCTCCAGCGCGCTCGTCGCCAGCCAGAGGTCACGTCTTCCTGCCTTCGCCCGGCCCTCCGCCTCCAGCTCTGCCAGGAGTGAGCGCAGGTCGGCCACAGGAAGCCCACACCGTTCCCGCATCCGGTCGAAGGTCAGGCCTCTCGCGCCCGCCTGTTCCAGCATCTCCGCGATGGTCTCGACCACCGGCTGCATCTCACGCTCCGCCACCTCTGCCGCGCCCGCGGCGCGTCGCCGCTTGGGCGGATGCGCGTCCACCACCACCCCTCCGCCGATCACCTGCGGGGGCGAGTACCATCTCAGCACGAACCGGTCGCCGGCCATCACCACCAGCGGCCCCTCGAGCCGCAGCTGCGCCAGCATCGTCTCGCCGGGGTGAAGCTCATCTCCCTCCAACAGGACGACCCGCGCCATCACCTCCCTGGTGCCGTGGTGAAGGCGCAGCCGCCTCCGCTGGCCGACTGCCCGCGCCGCGCGCTCGCCCAGGCTCACCCGCGCGTCGAGCATGAGAGTTGGGGTGAGCGCGCCTGGTGTGACCAGCACATCGCCGCGCTCCAGCTCCTCCTTCTTCGCCTCCGGCAGGTTGATCGCCGCGCGCTGCCCCGCGTAGATCCGCTCCACCACCTGATTGTGGACATGGAGGATACGCACTCGCAGCGTTCGTCCGCCCGGCAGGCAATCCACCCTTTCCCCGGTTGCCAGCGATCCCGATACCACGGTTCCCGTGACCACGGTCCCCGCGCCCTTGATCGTGAACACCCGATCTACCGGCAGCCGGAAAATGCCTTCCGCCGACCGCGTCTGCACCTGCCCGGCGATGGCGGCCAGCTCGGCGACCAGCTCGGGCAATCCCTCCCCTGTCACCGATGACACCGCCAGGATGCGGGCGTTCTTCAGCGGCGTGCCTGCCAGCAGTTCCCTGACCTGAGCGGACACCTGTGCGATCCGCTCGGGGGAGGCCTTATCGGCCTTCGTCAGCGCCACCACGCCGGCCGACACGCGCAGGCTCCCGAGCACGTCCAGGTGCTCCACCGTCTGCGGCATCACGCCTTCATCCGCCGCCACCACGAAGATCGCCGCGTCAATGCCGGTTGCGCCGGCCACCATGTTGCGGACGAACATCTCGTGGCCGGGGACATCCACGATCGCCACCGGCTCGTCGAGGCCGGGGAGGGGGAGGAAGGCGAAGCCCAGGTCAATGGTCATCTCCCGGGCCTTCTCTTCGGCGAGGCGGTCGGGGTCCGTACCGGTCAGCGCCTTCACCAGGGCGGACTTGCCGTGATCCACGTGCCCGGCGGTGCCAAAGACGACGTGCCGAGGACTGCTCATCGCTAGCCGCCCGTCACCCGCCCCAGCGCCCGGCCCAGCGCGGTCACGATCAGGTCTTCCTCGCCCGGCAGCACGGTGCGCAGGTCCATCACCACGGCGTCTTTGTGCACCCGCGCGAAAAGTGGAGGCTCCCCCGCCCGCAACCGCGCCGCCAGCTCCCCGGCCGGGACGTCGTCCGACGATATCCGCACCACCACTGTGGGCAGCATATGCCCGGCAAGAGAGCCGCCGCCAACCTCGGACACCGATTCCTCCACCGCCACCTGCAGCCGATCCCCACCTGCCTGTCGCAAGCGCGCCGCCAGCGTCTCCGCGCGCGCCGCGATCTCCTCCGCCGAGGCGGTCAGCATCGCCATCACGGCGTGCTTCTCGGCCAGCGTCTCCTGGTCGAGGAAGAGCCGGAGTGTGCCCTCCAGCGCGGCCAGCGTGAGCTTGTCAACGCGGAACGTGCGGTAGTAGGGGTTCCTGTGCATCGCCTCCAGCAGGGCGGTCCTGCCCAGGATGATGCCGCACTGCGGCCCGCCGAGGAGCTTGTCGCCGCTGAACAGCGCCACATCCGCGCCCGCGCCCAGGCTCTCCGGAACGCTGGGCTCGTGCGGCAAACCGAACGCCCGCAGATCGAGCAATGCCCCGCTGCCCAGGTCGTGCACGCACAACAGGTCATGCTCGTGGGCGAGGGCGACCACTTCCTCGATCGGCGGCTGAGAGGCAAACCCGACGATCCGGTAGTTGCTCTGGTGGACGACAAGGAGCACCGCGGTATCGCTGGTGATCGCCTTGCGGTAATCCCGCAGGTGGGTTCGATTGGTGCAGCCCACCTCTGCCAGGCGGCACCCTGACAGGGAGATGATCTCCGGAATCCTAAACGCCCCGCCGATCTCCACCATCTCGCCCCGGGAAACCACCACCTCCCGCCCCGCAGCCAGGGTGTTCAGCACCAACACGGTGGCGGCCGCGTTGTTGTTCACCACGACCGCCGCCTCCGCGCCGGTGAGCTGGCGAAGGAGCCCTTCGACATGCACCTCGCGGTGCATCCGCTCGCCGGAGCCGACGTCTGCCTGGAGGTTGGAGTAGCCGGCGGCAACATCGGCGATGGCGTTCTGCGCTGCCTCCGAGAGCGGCGCTCTCCCGAGTCCGGTGTGGAGGATCACGCCCGTGGCGTTGATGGCGCGGCGCAAGCTGTGCCGCAGCTTGCGCCGGAGGAGCTCGGCCGCACGCGCCGCCACCGCGCCCAGGCTGAGGTCAACTGGATCTTTCCCACCCAAGACCCGCTGTCTTCCCTCTTCGACTGCCTCTCTTGCCGCCTCCAGCGCCACCGCGCGCGGCGCCTCCTCCACGCTGATCATGAGCCGGTGGGCTAGCACCTCATCCACTCTGGGCAGATTCCGCAGTGCGGCCGTGTTGTCGTTCACCTCACCCTCCGACCGCGTCACGCGCGGTCACTGTCCCAGCATTCACGAAAAGCAGAACGCTTTCGCGTTCTCGGCCACGAAGGCGGCGTCACCGTGCCCGATGCCGTAGAGCACCAGGCCGGTGAACAACAGCCCCAACAGCACCGCCGCGATCAGCAAAGCCCTACGCATCTCTCTTCCCCTGACTCACCGAGATCATCCGGTTCCCCAGCCACGCCGAGAGCGCGCCCTCCTCGGGACAGGCGCGCACGCAGTCCAGGCACAACACACACTCCGCCGTCGCCTCCCTCTGGCCCTCCTCGGTTGGCACGTGGCGGCAGTCGGTCGGGCACACATGCACGCACCTCATGCACCGAGTGCACTTCTCCCGGTCGGTCCGCAGGCGCAGGGCGGAGATCGGGCTGGTCAGCGCCATCAGCGCTCCCAGCGGACACGCGCCCCTGCAGAAGCTCCTCCGGTAGAACACCATCAGGGCGAGGAAGCCCACCATCAATCCGATCTTGCTGTAGGTACGCCAGGTGGCTGCCTCTCTAAGCGGCTGGCTGTAGAGCAAGCTGGGGACGCTCGCCTCCAGCGTCCCCGCCGGGCACACCAGGGAGCAGAAGTTCCGCGCCCCGGTCCCCTCCTTGACCACGGTGTCCGCGGCCACTTGCTCTTCCGGCTTGCCGTCTATCGCCGGCAGCGCAATCACCAGCGACACCAGCAGCACGTACTTGAGCCAGTTGGCGGCTCTGGGGAGGCGGGCTTTGCGGGTGCGAATCCGGTGGAGCAGGTCCTGCAGCCATCCGAACGGGCACGCCCACCCACAGAAGGCCCGGCCCATCGCCAGCCCGAGCAGGCCCAGGGAGCCCAGCACGTAGTACGGGAAGCGCCGGGAGGCGGCGAACTCTTTGATGGAGCCGATGGGACAGGCGGTGGTCGAGGCCGGGCAGGCATAGCAGTTGAGCACCGGCAGGCAGGCATACTTGCCCCAGGGAGCCCAGAAGTAGCCGTTGAAGGCCAACATGCCGAGCACCTGCACCTTCAGCCGCTTGCCCCACGGGCCGATGTCTGTGCGCTTCCCTGCCATGCTCTTCTCGGGTCGTTGAAGCGGGTGGCGACTCAGGCAGTATAGCATATCGGGAGGGGCGGCGGCGCGGCCAGGGATGCTCGCCCGTCAACGCGTCAGATGGAAGCCGGCAGAGGAGTGCTTGTGGCGTCTGGCTGGTGGCCGCTACCGCGGCCGCGGCTCCGGCGTGGTCCCGTTCAGCCAGCAGTAGTACTCATAGATGCGCCACAGATACTGGCGGGTTTCGCGGTAAGGGGGGACGCCGTCGTAGCGGTTGACCGCGCCACAGCCGGCGTTATAGGCGGCGAGGGCCTTGTTCCAGTCGTTGTTGAATTCCTTCAGGTTGCGGCTGATGATGCGGATGGCAACCTCTAAGTTGGCGATCGGGTCGTAGGGGTCTACCCCGTGGGCGGCCGCGGTCGCGGGCATGAGCTGGCCGAGCCCGGCCGCGCCCTTGTAGGAGCGCGCGTTCGGGTTGAAGCGCGACTCGGCCGCCACCACCGCCACCACCAGGTAGGGGTGCACCTCGTACCTCTCGGAGTAGGTCAGGATGCTCTCTGTGATGGCGGCGATCTCGGCGGGGCTGAGCCGCGGGTTGAAGTGGGCGATCGCTCGCTTGATCACCAGCTCGCTGTCGCCACCGCGGGTGGGGGTGGGGTTGGCCACCTGCTGGTTCCGCTGGATCTCGGACGCCGCCCGGGAGATCTCCACTCTGTCCTTGACGGGTATCTTCAGCGCACCCCGGGCCGCCTCTGCCAGCACCTCTATGGGGGTCTTGTCCCAGGTGATGTCGAGCAGATCGAGGCGAGAGCTGACAGATGGCCCGACCGGCTTGACCAGGCACCGCACCCGGGATCCCGTCTGCACCTCCGGCCGATCCCCCTTGGACTCGATCACCACCGTGGTGTTGTCCACCAGTTGGAGCATGATGCTGCGGCTGTCCCCGGTCGCCGCCAGGCCCTGGATGATACCGGAGATCTGCAGCGCGCGGCCGGGATCGGCCCGCATAGCCTGCTGAAGCTGGGCCGTGCTCACCACATCCACGGCCTTGAGCTGCGCCACCTGCTTCTTGTAGGCCGCCTCGGGGGTGGCAGAGGCGAGGGCGCTCGGGAAGACGAGGAGCGCGGCGAGAGCAGCGCACCTCATCGCGCGCGGGAGAACACGGTGGTAGATTGAGGGCGAGCGGAACATCACTCAGATTATACCGCAGTCCGGTCCGCGAATCAACGGCGGCGCCAGATGCGCCTGGCAGCGCCCCTGAGGGCATCAGGTTCCATCGCGGCACTTCGCTCGCGTTGACTCCACCTCCGGTTTCCGATAACATCAGGGACGACGTAGGGGCGGCCCTCTGCGGCCGCCCGAATCTCAGAAGGAGCCCGCCCGCCATGAGACCGGCGGGCAAGCCGAGGGGCTCCCCTACGGCTTGGCGCCAGGGAGACGGCGATCACATGGACTTCACCTTCAACGAAGATCAGTCGGCGGTTCTGGAAGCGGTGAGGGATTTCTGCAAGGAGGAGCTGGCGCCCAAAGCCCAGGAAACCGATGAGGCGGGGGTGTGGCCGGCGGGGAACGTGGCGAAGCTGGGCCAGCTCGATCTCATGGGCATCCCCGTGCCGGAGGAGCATGGCGGCCTGGGGATGGACTTCCTCACCTGGGCGGCGGTGGGAGAGGAGCTGTCGCGGGCTTGCGCCACCACCGGCGCGGTCTACGGCGCCCACATGCTCGCCGCCTTCCCGATCATGAGCTTCGGCACCGAGGAGCAGAAGCGGAAGCACCTGGTCCCTCTGGCGAAGGGAGAGCACATCGGCGCCTTCGGGCTGACCGAACCCGGCGCCGGCTCGGACGCGGGAGCGGTGAGCACCAAAGCCCAGAAGGACGGCGACGGCTATGTGCTCAACGGCACCAAGATCTTCATCACCAATGGCGGCGAGGCGCATACCTACGTGATCATCGCCAGCACCGACCCCAGCAGAGGAGAGCGTGGGCTGACTGCCTTCATCGTGGAGAAGGGGACGCCGGGGTTCGAGTTCGGCAAGAACGAGCGGAAGATGGCCTACCCGTCTCTGCCCAACCGGGAGCTGATCTTCACCGACTGCCGGGTGCCGAAGGAGAACCTGCTGGGCAAAGAGGGCCGCGGGTTCATCGTGGCGATGCGAACTCTGGGCGTGGGCAGGATCGGGATGGCGATCGGCGCCGTGGGCGTAGCGCGGGCGGCGCTGGAGGCGGCGGTGCCCTACGCCAAGCAGCGGCACCAGTTCGGCAAGCCCATCTCCAGCTTCCAGGCGATCCAGTTCATGCTCGCGGATATGGCTACCGAGGTAGACGCCGCCAGGTTGCTGACCTGGCGAGCGGCGTGGCTGAAGGACCAGGACAAGCCGTTCGAGAAAGAGGCGGCGATGGCGAAGCTCTACGCCTCCGAGGTGGCGATGCGGGTGACCACCAAGGCGGTGCAGATCTTCGGTGGCTACGGCTACACCAGGGATTACCCGGTCGAGCGCTACATGCGGGAGGCGAAGCTGTTCGAGATCGTGGAGGGCACCTCTGAGGTCCAGCGCATGGTGATCGCCAACAGCGTCATCCGGGAGCTGGGCGAGTGAACCCGCCAAAGGTTCACCCGCCTTTGGAGGGCGGGCAAGCGCGCTAAGAACACCAGGGAGCTGGGCGGGTGAACACTGTCGTCTGCATCAAGCAGGTTCCGGAGACCACCGAGGTCCGCGTCGATCCGAAGACCAACGCCCTCATCCGCGAGGGCGTGAAGAGCGTCATCAACCCCTTCGACGAGAACGCCATCGAGGCCGCCCTTCAGCTCAGAGAGGCGCATGGCGGCAAGGTGACCGTGATCACCATGGGCCCGCCGCAGGCGGAGGAGGCGCTCCGCCACGCCATCGCCATGGGCGCGGACGAGGCGATCCTGCTCACCGATGTCGCCTTCCGGGGAAGCGATACGCTGGCCACCTCCTACACGCTGGCGGCCGCGGTGAGGAAGCTGGGCGACGTTGACCTGGTCCTCTGCGGCAAGCAGGCGATTGACGGGGACACCGGCCAGGTAGGGCCGGGGCTGGCGGAGCGGCTCGGCTTCCCGCAGGTCACCTTCGCCATCGGGCTGGACATCGCCGACAACAAGCCCGCCACACAACCGGCCGGCAAGCTGCGGGCGCGCCGGGTGCTGGATGACATGTATGAGGTGATGGAGGTCAAGCTGCCCGCCGTCGTCACCGTGGTCAAGCAGATCAACGAGCCCCGCTATCCCGGCATGAGGAACGTGCTCAAGGCGAAGAAGGCGGAGATCATCAAGTGGACGGCGGCCGACCTGGCGGCAGACCTTACGCAGACCGGGTTCGATGGCTCGCCGACTCAGGTGATAAGGGTCTGGCCGCCTGAGAGGCGAGTGGGCGGCCAGATGCTGGAGGGAGAGGCGGACCAGGTGGTGGACCAGCTCGCCGGCATCATCAAGAGCCTGCATCTGCTGTAGGGCGGGAATACCTGTGCCCGCCGGCCGTTCCGGTAGAGCGTCTGGGGCAGGAGACTCCCTCCCGCCCTACGAACTACGCGTTGCCCGCGGACTCCGCGGAGTCGGGGGATGCGCGATGCGTGCGGGGAAGATAGCTCCGGTCGTGGTGGCCGTCGTCGTGCTGGCAGTGGTTGGCATCGTCGTGTTCCTCTGGCCGATGATCTACGGCGTGTTGCACAATCCATTCGACGAGGAGCGCTTCGACCGAGCGAAGTGGCTGGCGGCCGGGTCTGCCGCCGATGCCAAGAACCCGCGCGGTCCCATGGCCGAGGACCTGCGCAGACGCTTCCTGCCCAAGGGCATGGGGAAGGCCGATGTGCGGACCCTGCTCGGTGCCCCGTACAACAGCCAGTGGGCTGAGGAGCACAATCAGGATTGCTACATCCTGGGGGCCTGGGGATACATGCCGATAGATCCATCCATCCTCATTATCTACTACGATGAGTCGGGTAAGATCATGCGGACCAAGATCGGCGAGATGTGACCGGAGGGTGTCCTTCGGCAACCCGATCCGTTGGCCGGGAGCCTTGGGCTCTGAAGCGTCGGCGAAGGCGGCTTGCCCCCCGTCTCAGAGGTAAAGACGGAACCTATGGCTGTCACTCTCATCACAAGTAACTGCACCGGCTGCAAGCTCTGCCTGCGCGCCTGCCCTTATGGCGCGATCGAGATCGTCGAGGGCAAGGCCGTCTTCAACGATAGCTGCACCCAGTGCGGGGCCTGCGCCTCTTCCTGCAAGTTCGACGCCATTGTCCTGGAGGTGGCGTTCACGCGGGATGTGGACGTCTCGCAGTACCGCGGCCTGTGGGTGGTGGCGGAGCATCTTCACGGGCACTTGCGCAAGGGCACTCATGAGCTGCTGGGGGAGGGGAGGAGGCTGGCGGACACGCTCGGCGTGGAGCTCGCCGCGGTATTGCTCGGCGACCAAGTAGCAGGTCTCGCGCAGGACCTGATCGGCCACGGCGCGGACAAGGTGTACCTTGCCCAGGACCCGGCGCTGGCGCACTACCGCACCGGCCCGTACACCGATGTGCTCGCCGGCATGATCAACCAGCACAAGCCGGAGATCGTGCTCATCTCCGCCACCCCGCAGGGGCGAGACCTCGCCCCGCGCGTGGCTGCCCGGATGAGCGCAGGTTTGACCGCGGACTGCACCGGCCTGGACATTGACGAGACCGAGCGGCTGCTTGTCCAGACCCGCCCCGCCTTCGGCGGCAACCTGATGGCCACCATCGTCTGCCGGCAGGCGCGGCCGCAGATGGCGACGGTGCGGCCGGGAGTAATGAAGGCGCTGGAGGCCGATCCCGCGCGGACGGGCGAGGTGGTGACCGTCCCGGTGAAGCTCGATGAGCGCGCCATCCTCACCAAGATCGTGGAGATCGTCCAGCAGGAGGGCGATGAGCAGGTGAGCCTGCAGGACGCGCAGATCATCGTCTCCGGCGGGCGGGGGCTGGGAAAGGCGGAGAACTTCGCCATCATCCGGGAGCTGGCGGAGGCCCTGGGCGGGGCGGTGGGCGCCTCCCGCGCCGCCGTGGACGCCGGCTGGATCCCCGCCTACCACCAGGTGGGCCAGACCGGCCGCACCGTCCAGCCGAAGCTCTACATCGCCTGCGGCATCTCCGGCGCTGTCCAGCACCTCGCCGGCATGGGCAGCTCCGATGTCATCATCGCCATCAACAAAGACCCCGCCGCGCCCATCTTCAGTGTAGCCACCTATGGAATCGTGGGGGACCTTTTTGAGATCGTGCCGAAGTTGGTGAGGGCGTTGAGGGAGGGGTGAGGGCTTTCAACGCGGAGGCGCAGAGGGCGATGGGCATCATAGAGCCAGCGGCTTCAGCCTCTACACGTCTATCGAGCAGTCCTTGTACTGCAGGTCTAGCTCCGCGCACAAGTCCCTGAGTGCAGCCTCCGGAATCTCCTTGGACACGCACAACGGATCGCTGGCCATGTCATACCACGCGAGGAACACTGTCCCGTCCTTGTAGATGTGTAGATGGTCGGCGATCTGTGGGATGACATACCGCTCTGCAAGCGCTGCCAGTCCCGTCATGTTCTCTGGCGTCAGTGCGATGTGAAAGACAAGGGGCCGTGGCCAGACGGTGCCCATCTGGACCTTGGCGGGGTTCTCCACGGCACGGGCCTCCAGGTACGCGCGGACCTCGTCCGCCGGGCTTCCCTCAAGATACAGGGTCGAACCCGGTGGCATCAGGTCGGGAAGACGGCGCAACAGCTGCGGGAACTGGGCCTCGGGATGGTCCAGATCCCAGTGCGCGCCTGGCGGGAAACGGATGCCCTCCCTTTCCTCTGCCGCAACGTAGCCCAGTAGCCGTGATAGCAGTCTGGGAAGACGCCCCATCTGACTTGGCTCTCCTGCCCATAGGCAGAGTGGTTCTTCAAGGGGTCAGGCATTGGCTCCTGTTCGCAGGTCACGAGCTCGCCTCATGCCATCTCGGCAGATCCGCCGCCGCGGAAACCTCGCCCGGCGTGTGCTACAATGCACCGGACCGCGCCGCGGGCGCAGAAAGGTCGCTATCCATGGCTGCGAAGCTACCGGGCGCACTACGGGCGTTGGCGGTGATCGTGCTCCTTGCCGGGGTGGTGCAAGGAGTTGCGGCGCTGGGGGGTGATGCGGGCGCTTGGCACAAACGCGGCCGGAATGGTGACGAGCCTCCAGGGCGCGCTGAACGCCCTCTCGAATGCGCCGCGCGGCGGGGTGAATTCGGGTGTGGTCACCGCGTTCACGACCGGCTGGGGCTACCTCATGTGCTTCTGGGGAGTGGCCGCGGGCGTGGTCGCGGCGGCGCTCCTCTGGGCGGCCGCCTATGCCCTGGATCTGCTGCAGTCCACCCACGCCGCCGTCACCCGGATCGCGCGCGCCGGCGTCCCGCCGCGCGGGTGATCAACGGTGGCAGGGGTTGCGCTCCTGCCCAACGTGAGGGAACCATATGCCAACCGCTCACTTCGGAACCGCCATCACCTGCATAGACGGCCGCGTATACGAGCCGGTGGTAAAGTGGCTCAAGGAGCATCACCGACTCGACTACGTGGACCTGATCACTGTGCCCGGTCCCGATGACGCGCTGGTGCGCGGCCTGGTGGAGCAGATCACTCAGGTGAAGACCAGCGCGGACATCTCCGTCCGCCGGCACGGCTCCACCGTGATCGCGGTGGTGGGACACCACAACTGCTTGGCGAATCCGGTGTCGAAGGAGATGCACGAGGAGCAGATCAGGCAGGCGGTGGAAGTCGTCCGCCGCTGGCGCCTGCGGGCAGAGTTGATCGGGCTGTATGTGAATGAGGGATGGGAGGTGGAGGTGGTAACGTAGGGCGGGCTTCCAAGCCCGCCGCTGTTGTCGTCTTCACACGACTGCGGGGCAGGAGCGAGCTCCTGCCCAACGTGCCAACGCTATATGAGCACCTCACACACGAAGTACTGCTCCCTCACATCCGGCACTTCCACAACCCGCTCTCCGTCTGCGCCGATCATGCCGGAGGGGGAGTTGAGTTTGATGTCTGGGCCGTGGACCGCATTGACCTGCACGATCGGAAGTGACAGAGCGCGCGCCCACATCCGCGCGGCGGCCTCCAGGTAGGGCCGGTTGAACAGGTCCTGGCCGGAGAAGGAGGGGTGGAGCAGGAACTGCGCCCCCATCTGCTTCAGCCGCCAGGCGAGGTAGGGGTTGGGCATGGTGGTGAACCCCGGCGTCGCCCAGAGGTCATTGCAGATCAGCACCCCGAAACGCACGCCCCGCCAGTCGAACACTCGCGGCGTCCCCTCCTGGTAGTCCTGCATCTCGCCCGCGCCCGGATTGTCCAGGTGGCTGCACCGCAGGATCTTGGCATAGAAGCCGAGGTGCTCGCCCTCCGGCGTGTAGACGCGCACCTGGTTGTAGCAGCGCTCGCCTTCCTCCGTGAGTTCCTTGTAGCAAGTTCCCAGCGCCAGCCCGACCCCCGCCTCCCTCGCCGCGGCGCGCACTCGCTCCACCGCCGCGGCCACCTCCCCGCGGTCGAATCCCGCGTAGTACCCGGACAGCGACCCCTCGGGGGTGAGCAGGAAGTCGGCCTTGTCCGTGGCCGCGCGCTCAATGCCCGCGGCGATGCGCCGTTCGTTCTCGGCGACCTCGCGGGTGACCAGCATCTGGAGGGCAGCGACGCGGATGGTTTCCGGCATCATCGTTCCTGTTGGCAATTGTAGGGCGGGTATGTTTCGCTGTAGGCGAACATGCCCGCCGGCCGGTGAGCGGCGGGGATGCGGAGACATCCCCGCCCTACAGAACGGCCAGCTCCTCCTCTATCCGCGCTTTGAGATGATCCACGATGGCGCGCATGGCGCGCTCGCCGAGCGCGGGGGAGGCGTGCTGCTGGAAATCCTTGGAGAAGCGCCAGGTCCCCTTGGGTGAGACGAACCCCCAGGCATTATGGCGAGGCGCGTAGTCGTACGGGATCTCGGTCTCCGGCCGCCACTTGTCCATCTGCACCAGGTGTGGGTAGAAGGCCATCATCAGCGAGGTCTCGTACTTGTCGGCGTGGTCGGGCTCGCAGGGGAACGCGGACCAATCCACACCCTCCCATTCCGGCTGGGCGATAATGCGAGCCTTGCTGGTCTTCCGGTACTCCTCCGCCGCCTCCTTGATGGTCTCCACCTGGAAGCGGCCGTAGTGCCCGCTGAGGAAGACGATCACCCTCGCGCCCATCTGCTCCAGGTTCTCGAAGAACTCGGTCAGTATCTGCTTGACCACCGGCTTGCTGAAGGTGATAGTGCCCAGCATCTCATCGAAGCCGACCACCCCGAACCAGTTCTGGGGGAGCAGGATGGCCCCGCTTTCCTCCGCCAGCACCTCCGCGATCCCGCGCATCTTCAGCGCATCGGTGCCCAGCGGCAGATGGTCGCCGTGCCATTCCAGGATGCCGGTCGTGACGATGACCACCGGCTTCTCCGCCATCGCCTGCCTGAACTCCGCAGGCGTCATCTCCTCAGCCTTGAACTTGCGGGGCATGAGTTCGTGTCTCCTCTAGGCCGGCTCAGGGCGGGCCGTCACGGCTTCGCGATCATCCCCATCCCACCCATATACCCCCTCAACACCTCCGGCACCGTAACCGATTCGTCCTCGTTCTGGTATGTCTCAAGAATGCACGCCAGGGTGCGGCCGACGGCGAGGCCGGAGCCGTTGAGGGTGTGGACGAACTCGGGCTTGGCTCCCTTCTCGCGCCGGAAGCGCACGTTTGCCCGGCGAGCTTGCCAATCCAGGCAGTTAGAGCAAGAGCTCAGCTCCATCCACTTGTCAGTGCCGGGGAACCAGGCCATCGGGTCATAGGCCTTCGCCGCGGCCATGCTCATCTCGCCCGCGCACATCAGGGCGAGCCGGTAGGGCAACCCGAGCTTCTGGTAGACCAGCTCCGCCTGGCGCACGAGTGACTCGAGCTCGTCCATGGAGGTCTCGGGGAGGACAAACTTGAACATCTCCACCTTGTCGAACTGGAACTGCCGAATCAGCCCCCGCGACTCCTTGCCGGCGCTGAACTTCTCGTATCGGAAGCAGGGCGTGTAAGCGACGTAGCGGCGGGGCAGGGATGCGAGGTCGAAGATCTCGTCGCGGTGCAGGTTCGCCAGCGCCGACTCCGCGGTGGGAATGAGGAACAGGTCGTGCTCGCGCAGGTGGAACTGGTCTTCCTCAAACTTCGGCAGATGTCCGGAGGCGATCAGCGCGTCGCGCCGGGCGAGGAGGGGCGGCGCCGCCTCCGTGAACCCGGCCTGGGTGTGGAGGTCGAGCATGAAGTTGATGAGAGCCCGCCGCAGCAGGGCGCCGGCGCCCTTGAACACCTCGAAGTTGGCGCCGGCGATGCGGGTGGCGCGCTCGAAGTCAATGATGTCCAGATTGACGCCGATCTCCCAGTGCGGCTTGGGCTGGAAGTCGAACTGCCGCGGCTCGCCCCATTCCCGCACCATCACGTTCTGCTCTTCGGCGTCGCCCTCGGGGGTGGAATCGTCGGGCAGATTCGGGATCAGCAGCGCCAGCCGCTCCACCTCCGCCTCCGCCTCCCGCACCTGGCCGTCGAGCGCCTTGATGCGATCGCCGACCTTGCGCATCTCGGCGATGAGGTCTGCGGCATCTCCCTTCGCCTTCTTCAGCTTGGCGATCTCCTCGGTGACGCGGTTGCGCTCGGCCTTGAGAGACTCCACCTCCGTGAGCAAGGACCGCCACCGCTCATCAACCGCCAGCAGGGAGTCCACGAGCGAGGCGTCCTGCCCGCGCTTTCTGATTCCGCGGCGGACCAGGTCCGGGTTGGTGCGGATGAACCGAAGGTCGAGCATGATGGCGCTCCAGCGCAAAGCTTGGGGGCGGCTGGGGCGATTGTAGCCACAGGGGGCGGAACAGGTCAAGGGCGCGGGTGGGTGCGTCGCCGCTGTGCAGGGCCGCCGTCGCCCCGCGAGCAGCCATCCGCTTGCTCGTGCCTTGACAACCGGAGAGCGGGCTGGCTATCATACACGGGCGAGCAGTCCGTGCGTTTGGGTGGCATGTCAGCGCGCCTGTCCGCCCGAGGCCGGTTCGCGGGCGAGTGGCGGAACCTGGTAGACGCGCAGGATTTAGGATCCTGTGGCGAAAGCCGTGGGAGTTCGAGTCTCCCCTCGCCCACTGGCGCGAGGGCGTGGGTGGAAGTGAATCGCGGGCGGGAGTAGCTCAGTGGTAGAGCGTCACCTTGCCAAGGTGAGGGTCGAGGGTTCAAGTCCCTTCTCCCGCTCCAGGTGTGGTGGGTGCCGACCATGAGGCCAATCCGCCCGAGGCGCTTCGGGCGGTTTTCCTGTCTGCGACCGTCGGCATGTCGCTGGTGTTGAGCGGACGGATGCTCGCACCCCAACGGCTCTGTCGCCTCCCGAAGGAGTGACTGGTGACTGCACCGAGCAGCCCGCAGCTTGATGTAGAGTTCGAGACCAACGAGATCCAGGGCGGGGACCTGGAGCTGATCGTTCGCGTGCCACCCGAGCAGGTGAAGCCGATCAGAGAGCAGATCATCTCCACCTTCGCTCGCCGCGTCAACATCCCCGGGTTCCGCAAGGGCAGAGCGCCGCGCGCGATCATAGAGCGGCACCTGGACGCGGAGGCGCTCAAACAGGAGATTACGGAGCATCTTCTCGAGGGCGCCTACGACGCCGCCCTGGAGAAGGCCGGCATCAAGGCGCTGGGCCGGGCGCGCATCTCCGACTCCGCCATCGCCGACGACGGCGCTTTCACTTTCAAGGCCACTCTCTCCCGCCGCCCCGAGATCACGCTGGGCGACTACCAGGGGCTCAAGGCCACCAGGCACCTCACCAGGGTGACGGAGGCGGAGGTGGACCGCGAGCTGGAGCGGCTGCGGTCGCGCTACGCCAAGTTCGTGGAGGTTCCGCCCGAGGGAGTGATCGAAAAAGGCGACCTGGTGATCGTTGACTACGAGGGGTTCGTGGACGGAGAGCGAGTGGAGCAGGCGTGCGCCTCCGGCTACCCGCTGGAAGTGGGCGTGGATGAGCTGTTCCCGGAGCTGAATGAGGCGCTCCTTGGCGGGCGCGTGGGCGAGACGAAGGAGATCACCACCGCCAGCGCGCCGGAGCACTTCGGCCCCCAGTACGCCGGCAAGCCGGTGATCTACAAGGTGAAGGCGGCGAGCGCCCGGCGGCGGGAGTTCCCGCCCCTGGACGACGCCTTCGCCAAGCAGGTTTCCGATCTGGAGACCCTGGAGGCGCTCCGGAAACGGATTCATGAGAACCTGGAGGTGATCGGCCGCGCCGTGGCCGATGATGGTGTGCGATCCGACCTCACCCGGCAGGTGTGCGAGGGCGCCAGCCTGGAAATGCCCCCGGCTTTCGTCGGCCGCGCCGTTGACCGCCGGGTGGCGGAGATCGAAGAGGAGGTGCAGCGGCGGGGCATGTCCCTTGCCCAGCACCTCAGCCGCCTCAACCGGTCCTTCGATGACTGGCGGGCGGATCTGGAGATCGAGGTGCGGGACGACGTCCGCCGCGCCCTGGTGCTCGACGAGATTGGCACCCGGGAGAGCATTGAGGTCACCGACGAGGAGATCGAGGCGGAAACCGCCCGCATCGCCGAACAGGAGCACACCACGCCGGAGAAGGTGCACGAGCAGCTTCACCAGCCCGAGGCCTTCAACCGCATGGCCACCCGCCTCTACCACCGCAAGATCGTGCAGTTCCTGGTGGACCACGCCGAGATCGCGGAGGAAGTCGTCGAGCCAAGCATCGAGGAGGGATCAACTGGATCATCGGGGGTGGCACAGGAACCGACCGATCCAGTTGAGGAACGATAGGCGGAGACGAGCTGGGCCCCCTCCGGGTCTCTCGGCGAGCCCGCCGTGCTGTCGGTCAGGAGGGATGAGAATGAGACTCACCTGTCACCTGTCTGCGTTGCTCGTCGTTGGTGCGCTGCTTGCTGGGGCGCCGGCATTCTCCGCCGACACGGACATCGCCTTCGAGACCATCACCCTGAAGAAGGTCACCGCGGGCGAGATCGCGCCGCTGTTCGGCACGGGCTTCGAGTTCTTCGGCCGGGAGAAGCTCGCCGAGCCGGAGCCCGGTCGGGCCGGTCAGGGCGCCCTCTCCGATTCGCTCCCGCCAGGGGTGAGGCTGATGACCGCGGGCAGCCCGACCTCCCGCAACCTGCTGGTTGCGGGGACGAAGGAGGGGGTGGCGCAGCTGCGCGGCCTGCTGTCCATGCTGGACCACAGGCCGCAGTCGCTTCCGGTGACGGTGACCGTCTATCCCGCCCAACCGACAGAGCGGGCCGGGTGGGAGGAGATCCGTGCCGCTCCCGAGGCAGCCGCGAGCGGCGTGGTTCTCCTGCGCAAGGGCAAGCAGGCGAGACCGCTGGCCTTTCCCAAGGAGGTTGAACCGGCCGAGATCGCGCTCTCCGTCGGCAACCTGACCCAGGAGTTCCTGCCCCTGCCCGCCTACCGCGGCTTCCCGCAGGTGCTTGTCTCCATGACACCGCGCATCAACGCGGACGGAACGGTGACAGGCACCTTCGCATTCGGCCTCTTGGAGCGGACTGATGGCGATGGACTGGAGGCAGCGGTCCGGTCTGCCCGGTCCGCCAACTCGTACACGGTGAACGTCGGCGTGGGCGAGGATCTCGCCTTCCTTCTGAGCCGTCCGGGGGGCGCGGTGACCGCTGTCATCAGGTTCGGCAAGCCCGAGGAAGCGCCGAAGTAGGGAAGGTGGAGGAGGCGAGGTGCACTCACGCCGCTACGACCCAGACCGTGACCAGGACGCCGTCCGCCGCATCTGGCGAGAGGTCGGCTGGCTGAAGGAGGGCAAGGAGGAGGCCTGCGACCTGATGTTCGGGTGCGGCATCTCCCAGGTTGCCCTGATCAACGACCAGCCGGAGTGCGCGGTGGCCACCGCCGTGGGCGGGGTGCGCTACCTTGACGAGGAGCTGCCGCTGACCGTCCTCACCAGCGTCGCCACCAGCCGCATCGCCCGCAAGCAAGGCCTGGCCAGGCGGCTGATCGCCCGCGCCCTTGCCGAAAACGCGGAGGCCGGCGCGCTGGTGGCCGGCCTCGGCATGTTCGAGCAGGGATACTACAACCAGGTCGGGTTCGGCACCGGCAGCTACGAGCACCGGGTGAGCTTCGACCCGGCCACCCTCAAGGTCGCCGCCAGGCACCGGGTCCCCAGGCGGATCGCCCCGGATGACTGGCAGGCCGCCCACGCGCCCCGCCTCACCCGGCTCGGCACCCACGGCCGCAGCTACCTGACTGCCGCGGAGATGACCCGCGCCGGGATGCTGCTCACCGAGAACGGCTTCGGCCTCGGCTACTGCGATGCCCCCGATGGCGGCCTCTCGCACTACTTCTGGTGCGGCGCGCAGAACCTGGAGCCCGGGCCGTACGAGGTGGGCTGGATGGCATACCAGACATGGGATCAGTTTCTGGAATTGATGGCGCTTGTCAGGTCACTGGGAGACCAGGTCCACTTGATCGCCATGGGGGAGCCGCCTCTCATCCAGATGCAGGACCTGCTGGACAAGCCGTTCAAGCGCCAGGAGATCACCGAGAAGTCGAAGTTCGAGGCAAGCATCAGAGCATACGCCTGGTGGCAGATGCGCATCCTCGACCTGCCCGCCTGCCTCGCCCTCACCCGCCTGCCCTGCGGCGAACTGCGCTTCAACCTCCGCCTCACCGACCCGGTGGAGCGCTATCTGGAGGCGGATTCCGGCTGGCGGGGCGTCGGCGGCGAGTACCTGGTGACCCTCGGCCCCTCCTCCCGAGCCAAGCGCGGTTCCGATCCCTCTCTGCCCACTCTCACCGCCACCGTGAACTCCTTCACCCGCCTCTGGCTGGGCGTGCGGCCGGCCACCGGGCTGGCGGTGACGGATGAGCTGAGCGGCCCGGCGGACTTGCTCGCCGCCCTGGACAGCGCCTTCTCCCTGCCGACCCCGAAGCCGGACTGGAGCTTCTGAGCAGTGCTCCACCGCAGCTCGAGCGTCCGCCGGGAGGGGGCGACACATGCTATAATGCTGGAGGGGAGCGCCTCCCCTGGAGCGCAGCTATGACCAGCACCCGGTTCGAGCGGATCACAGTTGACCCTGAAGTGATGAACGGCAAGCCGTGCATCCGCGGCCTGCGGTTTCCCGTGTCTCGGCTGCTGGGCCTACTCGCGGCAGGCCAGGACGAGCACAGCATCCTGGCTGAGTATCCGTTCCTGGAGGCGGAGGATGTCAAGGCGGCGCTTTCCTACGCGGCCGCGCTGGCCGAAGAGGAAGTCGTCGAGCTGGCTCGATGAGATTCCTCGTTGACATGCCTCTCTCGCCGCGCCTTGCTGACTGGCTCAGGCAACAGGGACATGATGCGGTCTATCGCTGTCGAAGACTGCCCATAGGCTAGACGGGATCAGTCATACCGTCTCCACTACCTCTTCCTCCCCTCCGCCCAACCATTCGTCCACCGTCGCCGCCACCTCCCCCAGCGCCGACACCCGCGGCCCCTCCCATTCCTCGCCGTCCACCCGGTGGACTGCATCTGTGGTCTCGTGCGGGGCGCGGATCAGCACCGGACACATCCCCACCGCGGCCGCACCCGACAGCTCCCTGCTGCCCCCGTCGCCGACGTACAGGCATTCCTCCGGCCTCACCCCAAGGCGCTCGCAGGCCAGCAGGTAAATCCTCGGGTCGGGTTTCTTCATCCTCACCACAGATGAGAACACCGCCTCATCGAACAGCGGCGCCAGGGCAGTTTCGCCCCACACCACCGGGGTCTCCCAGGCGCAGTCGCTGATCATCCCCAGCTTCAGCCCTCGGGCCTTCAACGCGGTCAGCGTCTCGACCGCATCTTCCCTCACGGTGAATGTCTCCCGTGCGATGTCCAGCCTCAAGCGGGCGGCCGCGGCGAGCTGATCCGGCGTGGGAGACACGCCGAGCGCGCCGCACGCTATCTCCAGGTATGCCTCCGAGGTCGGGTAGTCGCCCCTGGTGCGCGCCTCGAACGACCGCATCCAGAGGAGGGCGAATGCCTCTCCGGGCGCGCCCACCACCTCTGCCACTCGCGCGTGCATGCGATTGAGCTTCTCGACCGGCCAGTTGTCAACCAGCGTCCCGAACAGATCGAAGATCACCGCTCGCAAGCTCACCGTTTCAGACCTCTGCTCACGCAATCTCAACCACCTCATCCTCCCCCTCGCCCAGCCACTGCTCCACGGTCCTCACCACCTCCCGCTTCGGCATTTCCTTCCCCCGCAGCTGGCGGTCCAGTTCGCTCAGCTCCCTCCTCTTCGCCTTCGGCTGCCCCAACTGCTGTCTGATCCAGCCAACCACCTCATCGGTGAGGATTTCATGGGGC